>Ga0163161_10000606_pt1 | contig 28652 bp, 23 predicted proteins | sample S45metaG_FD_129847 | JGI IMG/M metagenome (GOLD analysis project Ga0163161, IMG submission 129847) | Switchgrass rhizosphere microbial communities from Kellogg Biological Station, Michigan, USA - S4-5 metaG | ecosystem: Host-associated > Plants > Roots > Rhizosphere > Soil | place: USA... | reverse complement strand
GGAAGATCTCCCAGGTGAGGTCCTCGGCCACGCCGCCCACCTTCTCCAGCGCCTGATAAATCGGCACCGTGCCGATGGGCACCGGCGAGTTGCGCACGATCCAGTCGCGCGTGGTGTGGATGTTCTTGCCGGTCGACAGGTCCATCACGTTGTCGGCGCCCCAGCGGATCGCCCACACGAGCTTCTCGACCTCTTCCTCGATGCTGGAGGTGACGGCCGAGTTGCCGATGTTGGCGTTGATCTTCACCTTGAAGTTGCGGCCGATGGCCATCGGCTCGACTTCAGGATGGTTGATGTTGGCGGGAATGATCGCGCGGCCGCGAGCCACCTCGTCGCGCACGAACTCGGGCGTGATGATGCGCGGGATGCTCGCGCCCATCGGGTTGCCGGCCACGCGCTTGGCGCGCTCCTCGTTGGCGAGGTATTCGGCCATCCATTCGCGCTTGCCGTTCTCGCGCAGCGCCACGTATTCCATCTCGGGCGTGACGATGCCGCGGCGCGCGTAGTGCATCTGCGTGACATTCGCGCCCGACTTGGCGCGGCGCGGCGTGCGCTGCAGGGCCGAGGCGGCGGCGCGCAGTTCGGCCAGGCGCAGGGCGTCGTGGTCGTGGGCGTGCTTCAGGCCTTCGTCGAGCGCCTGGTGCGAGCGGCCTTCATAGCTTTCGGTGTCGTTGCGCTCGATGACCCAGGCGCCGCGCACGTCGGGCAGGCCGCGGCGCACGTCGATGTCGACCTTGGCGTCGGTGTAGGGGCCCGAGGTGTCGTAGAGCGACACGGTTTCGCCGTTGGTGAGCAGCACGTCGCGCACCGGCACGTTCAGGTCGGGCCGGCTGCCCGGAATCAGGCATTTGTGGGATGCAGGAAAAGGCTCGCGCGTGAGCGAAAGCAGGGAGGTGAACTTGTCGGGGGCATTCATCGGGGGGCACTCCTTGTGAAGGGGAAGGGTGCTCCGCAATCGCTCGGTGGACTTGGGGCCGTCACGGAAGGTGGGTGACGGGACCTCGGTCAGGGAGTGCAGCTCTTCTTACGCCGGTATGACCCGGATCAAGTTCGCGGGTCGGCAGCTTTGCCATCTCAGCACACCACATGTGTGCACCCCGGAGCGGGGCCGATTGTGCGAGCCCCGGCCCGGCGCGTCAACCCGCGTGCAACAGGTACACGGTCACTGTCTTTTCGTGGAACACCGCGGAACCGGCCTTGCCGGGCCGCTGGTGTTGCCCCCGGTAGGGGGTTGGAGAGGCGACACGAAGTGCGCGAAGCCTGGGGGCGAGCCTATTGAAGGTCGCCGTCCAGGTAGTACCAGCGGTCGTTATCGCGAACAAAGCGGCTGCGCTCGTGCAGGCGCGTGGCAGTGCCCGTGCTGCTGCGCTGGCGCGCGACGAATTCGACCTCGGCGTGGTCGGCATCTAGCACCGAGCGCGAGCGGATGTCCAGCCCCAGCCACTTGATGCCCGGCTCGAACTCGATCGATGCCGGCCGCTTCGACACATGCCAGGTGGCCAGCAGGTACTCGGCGCGTTCCAGCACGAAGGCCGAATAGCGCGAGCGCATCAGCGATTCGGCGTCAGGGGCGGGCGTGTTCTCGAAATCGTCGAGGTAGCGGCCACAGCACAGGGCGTAGCCGATGGGCTTGTCGCGGCGGTCGGTGCGGCCGCAGGGGCAAGGTCCAGTGGTGGGATCGATGGCGCTCATGAAGACCGCTATTGGAACACCTCGCGAGGATCCCTCCGATGGGGCAACCCCGGAGCCGGGGAAGCTAGCCGGGGCGGCTCGCGCCGATCGCGTCCTGCAGGGCCCGCGCATCGGCCGGCTTGTAGATGAGCGCGTAGCCCGCGCGCTCGACCTCCACCCGGTTGGCATGGGCGGTTTCACCCGTCAGGATGACCACGTTGCGCGCCTTGCCGACCGCCTGCAACGCCTGCGCGGCCGCGAGGCCCGAGAGGCCGCCGCCCAGCCGCAGGTCGCTCAGCATCAGGTCGAACACGCCGCCGTGCTGCAGCGCCTCGCGCGGGTTGGCGGCCAGCGCCACCTCGTGGCCCCAGCCGCCGAGCAGCGAACGCATCGCCTCGCGCACGGGCTGCTCGTCATCCAGCACCAGGATGCGGATCGCGGCGCCCGCCAAGGGGCTGCCGGGCACCAGAGCCAATTCGGCGGGCACCGCGCCGGCCGGTGCGACCGCCTCCTCCAGCACCAGCGAGAAGGTGCTGCCACGGCCGGGCGCGGAGCGCACCTCGATGCGCGACGCCATCACCTGCGCCATGCCGGCCACCAGCGACAGGCCCAGCCCGAGGCCTCGGCTGCGGTCGCGGCCGGGGTTGTCGACCTGGAAGAACTCCTCGAACACCTGCTCGCGGTGCTGCGCCTCGATGCCCACGCCCGAGTCGCGCACCTCGATGCGCCAGGCGGGCACGCCGTTCGACGGTTGCTGCACTCGCCGCGCGAGCACGAAGACCGTGCCCGCGGGCGTGTACTTGATGGCGTTGTCGATCAGGTTGCCCAGCACGCGCGCAAGCATGCGCGCATCGGCCCGCACCACCGCTTCGGTCGGGCGGATGCGCAGTGCCAGGCCCTTGGCGTCGGCCAGCGCCGCAAAACGTCCCTCGAGCGACTGGAACAACGCATCCATACGCAGGGGCTCCAGCCGCACCGGCGCCGCGCCGCCATCGAGCTGCGCGATGTCCAGCAGCGCGTCGATGGAGCCGCGCAGCGCATCGACGCTATCGCGCATGAAGCGCAGGTTGTCCGCACTGGGCGCGCTGCGCGTATCGAGTGCATCCACAAAAATCGCCAGTGCGTGCATCGGCTGGCGCAGGTCGTGGTTGGCGGCGGCGAAGATGCGCGCGCGCTGCGCGGCCATTTGCCCCACATGGTCGAGCTGGCGCGACAAGGCCTCGGCCAGGCGCGCGTTCTCGAAGCCGTTCTCGATGGAGCGCACGATCAGCCGGTTCTGCTTGCGCGCATAGTGCAGCGACGCCAGCAACTGCGACACCGCCAGGCACCCCATGATCACCGGCACGCTGCCCGGCTCCAGCACCAGCCGCAGCGCCAGGCTCAGGAACACCGGCACGCCGAAGCACACCGCGGCCAGCCACCATTGCGCGAGCGCGGCGATGATCACGCCGGTGGTGCCGCTCACGAAGAAATACATCAGGAGGATGTACGCAAGGTCGCCGTGCGGAAAGAAGAGCCACGGCGCCAGCGCCCACACCAGCCCCGGGAAGAGCATGCGCAGCTCCAGCTGCCGGCGCGTGCGGGCGGCCGAGGCGGCGTCGATGGCCTGCGGGTCCACGCGGTGCAGGTGGCGGTGCATGTTCCATTGCATCGCGTGCACCAGCACGGCCCACACCAGCGTGCCGCGGTCGCCGGTCAGCACGAGGAACAGCACCCAGAACACCGCCGCCGTCACGGCCGCCGAGAGCGGCGTGTCGCGCGTGTCGACGATGTAGGCGCGCGCGAGGCTCTGGTCGACCAACGGGTTCGGATTGGGCGCCTCGACCCAGTAGCCGCGCAGCCGCTGCCACGGGGATGCGGAAGGCGGAGTTTCGGGCGAAGGCAAAGGAGTCGGACTCGAAGACATGGGCGTGCAGCCCGCGATTCTGCGCGCTCCGCATGACGGCACCGGGGCATCCACCCTTGGCGCGGCGCTTGCTAAACGTTAGCCTTACATGCGGACAACCAGAGCGAGGCGGCGATGTACCTGACAGGCTCCGAACAGCAGGCACTGCGCGGCGTTTTCACGCTGCTGGCGCAAGAGCGCGGCGAAAGCGACGTCCGCGAGCGCCTGGGCTGGGCGCTGCTCGACCTGTTGCATGCGGACCAGTTCGCCTCGTTCGTGTGGAACGCCGAGAGCGGCCACTTCGACGGCCGCGTGGCGCTCAACATGGACCCCGTCAACCTCGACCGCTACGGCGAATGGCACCAGCATCACGACCCGATCACCTTCGTGCTGCAGTCGCACCGCCGCGCCACGCGCGTGACCGACGTGATGCCCCAGCGCGAACTGATGCGCACGGAATTCTTCACCGACTTTCTCTCACGCGACGGACTGCACTGGGGCATGAACCTGCATGCCTTCGAAGGAAGCCGCGCGCTGGGCGACCTGCGCATCTGGCGGCGCAAGGGGCGCGGCGATTTCGGCGAGCACGAGAAGGCGCTGCTCGACCTGATCGAGCCCGCGTTCATCGGCGCGCTGCAGCGTGCGCAACGCACGGCAGCTGCAGTGCCGACGCCTGCCGGGGCTGCTTCATGGGATGACCTGAGCGCGCGCGAGCAGGAAGTCGCACGCGCCGTGTGCGAGGGCCTGACCGACAAGGAGATCGCGCGCCGCATGGCGGTGAGCGTGCCGACGGTGCGCACCTACCTGCGGCGCATCTTCGACAAGCTCGGCATCGAGCGGCGATCCGCGCTGGCGGGCCTCGCCCAGCGCTGATGGACCGGCCGCCCTACTTCGCCTTGGGTGCGGGCAGGCGGCCCAGCACGCCCTCCACGGCGAGGCCGACGGCGAGCAGTTTGCGGTCGCTGCCGGCCGGCCCATCGAGCTCCAACCCAATGGGCAGCCCGCTGGTCGTACCAAGACCCGAGGGCAACTGCACACCCGGAATGCCGGCGTTGCTGCCGGGGTCGGTGTTCTGGATCAGCGCGCCGAAGTTCTCGGGGCTGCTGGCTTCGGGCGCTGCGGCCAGTGCCACACGCGGCACCGTCGGGAACACGAGCGCATCGAGCTTGTTCTTCGCGAAGGTGTCGCGGTAAAGCTTCTGCAATGCAGGCCGCGCGACACGCATCGCGTTGTCGTAAGCCGGCTTCGCGTCGACCGTGCCGTTGGGCGCAGGCAGCTTGCGCGGGATCACGAAGGCCTCGAAGGTGCCCTTGACATCGGGGCTGGCGATGCCCGCCGTGAGTTGCGCGATGTCGATGCCGGTGCGGTACTTCGCGAGGTAGGCCACCATGTCGTCGTGCGCTTCGTACAGCGCGAGCGGGAAGCCGATTGCGCCGTTGAGTTCCATGAGCTTCGGCATCTCCACATCCACCAGCGTGACGCCCGCCGCGCGCAGCTTGGCGAGCGCGGCATCGGTGGCGGCGCGCGTGTCGGCATCGAGGTTCGCGTAGAAGGCCGGCACCACGCCGAGCCGCACGCGCTTCATGTCGGTGGGCTTGAGCGGCGCGCCGCCCGCGATCACGCGGTCGAGCAGCGCGACATCGGCCATCGACTGCGCCATCGGCCCCGCGGTGTCGCGGGTGTGCGAGATCGGCGCGATGCCCTGCTGCGAATAGCGGCCCATGCTCGGGCGCAGCGATGCGCAGCCGTTGAACGCGCACGGAATGCGCACCGAGCCGCCCGTGTCGGTGCCCAGCGCCGCCGGCGCCATGCGCGCGCCGAGCGCCGCGCCATTGCCCGACGACGATCCGCCCGCGATGCGGCTCGCATCGTAGGCGTTGCGCACGCCGACCTCGGGACCGGTCTGGAACGCGGGGTTGTAGCCGGTGACGCCGAAGGCCAGCTCGTGCATGTTGGTCTTGCCGAGGATGACCGCGCCGGCCGCGCGCAGCTTGGCGACCACGGGCGCATCGGCGGCGGGCACGAAGCCCTTGAGCGCGGGCGAGCCGGCCGTTGCGGGCAAGCCCTGCACCTGGATGTTGTCCTTGATGACCACCGGCAAGCCAGCCAGCGGCTTGCAGGCGCCGCCGCGCTTTCTCCGTGCATCGGCGGCGCGGGCGGCCTTCAGCGCGCCGGCCTCGTCGAGCGTGACGAACGCATTGAGGTTCGCCCTGGCCTTGGCTTGCGCGAGGTAGGCCGAGACCAACTGCTCGCTGGTCACCGTGCCGGCGCAAAGCTGCTGCACAGCATCGCTCGCGGTCAGCGTGGCGATGTCCACGGCGGCGGGTTGCTGCGCTTGTGCGGATGCGCCGAGGCACCACAACAGCGCCGCGGCAAAGGAAACGGGTTTGGAAATGGACATGGCAACGACCTCCGACGAAGAGGTTGTCATGCTGCGCCGCCGACGTGTTCCTGTCTGTCATCGAAACCGATGACACGGGGTGAAGGCGCTACTGGAACATCACCCAGTCGGGCTGAACCCTGGAGGTCAAGGCCGCGTCAACTCTGGGTAGATCGTCATCAACTGCATGGCCACGCCGTTGGTCCAGCCAAAGCCGTCCTGCAGCACGTACTCGCCGCCGCCGGCTTCGCCGCTGTTGTCGATCACGTTGTATTTCTCGACCAGCTTGCCGCTGCTGCCGTAGACCTGCTGCACCTTGCCCATCCAGCGCGTCGCGATGTCGCGCGCGAGCGCATGTTGCCCATAGCGCCGGAGACCATCCACCGCGACCCATTGCAGGGGCGCCCAGCCGTTGGGCGCATCCCATTGCTGGTCGGTGGGAACCGGCGTGGTCACAAGGCCGTACGGCTTCAGCAGTTGCCTGCTTGTCCAATCGGCCACGCGAGCCGCCTGCGCCGGCTCCGCGAGGCCGACGAACAGCGGGTACAGCGTGGCGGCGCCGGGGCGGCCGGTCGGTTGCTGCTTGATCCACTGGTAGTCCACGTAATGACCGGCGGCTTCGTTCCACAGGTACTTCTGCACCGCCTGCCGGCGGCGTTCGGCGCGTTGCGTGAAATCGGTGGTGCACGCGGTGTCCTGCATGCGCTCGCAGCCCAGGCGGATCGCGTTTTCCATTCCGTACAGCAGGCTGTTCAGGTCCACGGGGACAACCGCTGTGGTCTCGATGGTGGCGAGGGTCTTGCCGTCGGCGAACCAGCGGCTGCTGAAGTCCCATCCGCTCTCCGCGGCCGCGCGCACGTCGCGATAGACCTCTGCGGCGGGACGGCTGCTCTTCTTTGCCAGCGCAACGTCTTCCGCATACGACTCGTCGCGCGGCACGGCGCGGTCGTCGTAGTAGCGGTTCAGCACGCTGCCGTCGGCCAGCGCCACCACCCGGCGGTGCGCGGTGCCGGGCTTGAGGCCCTTCGCGCCCTCCATCCAGAACGCGTATTCGCGCTGGAGTTGCGGCAGGTAGCGTGCATAGGCGCCGGCTTCGTCCTGCGTGGAAAGCAGGCCGACCATCTTGAAATAGAAGGGCGGCTGCGAGCGGCTCAGGTAGTAGCTGCGATTGCCGTTCGGAATGTGGCCGTAGCGGTCGATGAGGCTCGCGAAATTGCCGACCATGTCGCGTATCGCGCGCGGCTCGCCGTTCTGCAGCAGGCCCAGCATGGTGAAGTACGAGTCCCAGTAATACACCTCGCGAAAGCGCCCACCCGGCACCACATAGGGGCCGGGCAAGGGCAGCAGCGAGGAACCTGCCGCTGGCTTCTTCGGTTGCTGTGTGAGGTGCGGCCAGAGGCTGGCGATGTGTTGCGTGAGCGACTGCGAACGATCGCTGACGTAGACGTTGCCGTTGTCCTGCGGCAGATCGAAATGCTGCCGCACGAAGCCGGACAGATCGAAACCGGGACGGTCCTTTTCGCGCTTGTATTGCGCGGCGACGGCGGCGGGTGAACCTTTGGGCACGGCATCGACGAAAGTCTTGCCGTCCTTGAAGACCTGTCCCAACTGCACCGCGGCGAACAGCTCCGGATACAGCGCGGAAGGCGACGCCGGATACGCCGCGGCGGGCCTGGAAGCGACGAGTACTTCCGCATTCGCTGGCGCATTGAACGCGCCGAATGCGAAGCTGGCTGCCAGCGCGGCAGCCGCAACGATCGAGAAGCCCGGGCGACGGTGCGGTGTGGCCGCGACTGCCTGCGTCATGTCAGTCTCCCCTTTGATTGGTCAAAGGAAACTCTACATGACGGGTCGCGGCCTGCGACCGTCACCCTGTCGCCCGGCGGGCATCAAGCCAGTGCGCGCTGAATCAACAGTTTCTGGATGTCCGACGTGCCTTCGTAGATCTGGCACACGCGCACGTCGCGATAGATGCGCTCCAGCGGAAAGTCGTTCACGTAGCCGTAGCCGCCCAGCGTCTGGATCGCGGCGCTGCACACGCGCTCGGCCATCTCGCTGGCGAAGAGCTTGGCCATTGCCGCTTCCTTCAGGCACGGCAGGCCCGCGTCGCGCAGGCTCGCCGCGTGCCAGATGAGTTGGCGTGCCGCTTCGATCTGCGTCGCGCATTCGGCGAGACGAAAGCCCACGGCCTGCTGGTCGAAGATCGACCCGCCGAAGGCCTGGCGCTCCTTGGCATAGGCGAGCGCCACGTCGAACGCGCTGCGCGCCATGCCCACGCTCTGCGCGGCGATGCCGATGCGGCCGCCTTCGAGCGCGCCGAGCGCGATCTTGTAGCCCTCGCCTTCGGCGCCGATGAGGTTCTCCGCCGGGATGCGGCAACCGTCGAAGTTGATCTGCGCGGTGTCGCTGCTGTGCTGGCCGAGCTTGTCTTCCAGCCGCGCGACGGCATAGCCCGGTGCATCGGTGGGCACGATGAACGCGCTCATGCCGCGCTTGCCCGCGCCCTTGTCGGTCACCGCGATGACGATGGCGACCTGGCCGTTCTTGCCGCTGGTGATGAACTGCTTGACGCCGTCGATCACGTAGCCGTCTGCGTCCTTGCGCGCAGTGGTGCGCAGGCTCGATGCATCGCTGCCGGCCTGCGGCTCGGTGAGGCAGAAGGCACCGAGCATCTGGCCCTGCGCGAGCGGCTCGAGCCATTTCTTTTTCTGCTGCGCGTTGCCGTAGCGCATGAGGATCGCGTTGACCGGGCAGTTGGTCACGCTGATCGCGGTGCTGGTGCCGCCGTCGCCGGCCGCGATTTCCTCGAGCACCAGCGCAAGCGTGAGGTAGTCCAAGCCCGCTCCGCCGTGCTCCTCGGGTACACAGATGCCGTAGGCGCCCAGCGCCGCGAGGCCCTGGTGGGCCTCTTTCGGAAAGCGGTGTTCGCGGTCCCACTTGGGGGCGTTGGGCCAGAGTTCGGCTTGCGAAAAATCACGCACCGCGTCGCGGATGGCTTCCTGGTCGGCTGTCAACAACATAGCAATTCCTTTTCTGTGGATCGGCGGTCGCCGCCGGGCCGCCCCAAGGCGGACCGCGCCTCCCCCTCGGGGGGTGGAGTTACACGAGCAAAGCGAGTGAAAAGCCGGGGGGCACTATTTACTTGCCCGCGCCCAGATCCATGATCAGGCGCGCGGCCATGTACAGGCGGCGCGGGATGCTGCTGATGTCCACGTACTCGGCCTTGTCGCTGTGATACCCGAAGCCCGGCAGGCCCAGGCTCTCGATCACAGGCTTGCCCGAGAGCGCCGCATAGGCCGCATCGGTGCCACCGCCGGTGCGCTCTTCCACGCCGAGGTTGCCACCGGCTTCCTTGTAGAAGGCCACGGCCTTGTCGACCAGCTTCTTGCCGCCTTCGCCCGCGTTGAAGGCCGGGCGACCGCGCGTGACCAGCACCTTGACGTCGGCTTCGGGCAGCTTCTTCTGCTGCGCCTTTTCTTCCAGCGTCTTCATCGCGGCCTCGAAGTCTTCGTTGCGCGCATAGCGCACGTCGGCATTCAGCGTGGCGCTGGCCGGGATGATGTCCGACACGTTGCCGGCCTTGGCGATGGTCCAGTTGAAGCGCAGGTGCTTGGCCTTGTCGTCGATGCTCATCGTGCGCAGCACGAGGTCCGACGCCTCGACCAATGCGTTGACGCCCAGTTCGGGCGCGGCGCCCGCATGCGAGGCCTTGCCGGTGATGTTGACCTGCACATAGGCGATGCCCGAGGTGCCGAGCGAGAGCTTCTCGTCGCCCGCGCTGGTGGGCTCGAACGAGAGCACGTAGTCGGCGAGCTTGGCTTCTTCCTGGATCAGGTCCCGCGAGCCGAAGGAGCCTTTTTCCTCGTCGGTGTTGAAGAGCACGGTGATCGTGCCGTAGTCGCGCACGCCGTAGTCCTTGAGCAGCTTGAGCGTGTGCAGGATGACCGCGTTGCCGCCCTTGTCGTCGGCGATGCCGGGGCCGTAGGCCTTGTCGCCCTCGACCTTGAACGGCGCCTTGGCGAGCGTGCCCTTCAGGTACACGGTGTCCATGTGCGACATCAACAGCAGGTTCTTGCCGCCGCGGCCCTTGATCTTGCCGATGATGTTGTCGCCGACCACGATGCCGGCCGACTTGCTGCGCGTGACGGTGAAGCCCAGGTTCTTGAGTTCGCCTTCGAGGTAGTTGCCGGCAGCGGCAATGCCTTCGGCGTCACCCGTGCCGGTCTCGATGTTGACGAGTTTCTCCAGCGTCTTGATGACGGCGGGCTGCTCGTCGGTGGCGGCCTGGAACAGCACGTTGTCGCGCTTCTGCGCCCAGCTGGCGGCGGGTGCAAGGAAAGCGGCAGCCAGCGTGGCGGCCAGGGCGGTACGGGAGATCGATGGGTACATTGAAATTTCCTGCTTACAACAATTCGAGTGCCACGGCGGTGCCTTCGCCGCCGCCGATGCACAGCGTGGCCACGCCGCGCTTCTTGCCGCGCGCCTTCAGCGCATGGATCAAGGTGACCATGATGCGCGCGCCGCTCGCGCCGATCGGGTGGCCCAGCGCGCAGGCGCCGCCGTTCACGTTGACGATGTCGTGCGACACGTCGAGTTCGTGCATCAGCGCCATCGGCACCACGGCGAAGGCCTCGTTCACTTCCCAGAGATCGACGTCCTTCACGGTCCATCCGGTCTTCTTGAAGAGCTTGGCCACCGCACCGACCGGCGCGGTCGAGAACCACTCGGGCTCTTGCGCATGCGTGGCGTGGCCGACGATGCGGGCGATGGGCTTGGCGCCGATCTTCTTCGCGTGCGACTCGGTCATCATCACCAGCGCGGCTGCGCCGTCGTTGATCGACGAGCTCGAGGCAGCGGTGATGGTGCCGTTCTCTTTCTTGAACGCGGGCTTGAGCGTGGGGATCTTGTCGAGCTTGACCTTGCCTGGGCCTTCGTCGATGGAGATCACGGTGTCGCCGCCGCGGCCCTTCACGGTGACGGGGGTGATTTCTTCCTTGAACGCACCCGACTCGGTCGCGGCCTTGGCGCGCTGCACGCTCGCGATCGCGAAGGCGTCCTGCTGCTCGCGAGTGAACTTGTACTTGGCGGCGCAGTCCTCGCCGAAGGTGCCCATCGAGCGGCCCGGCTGGTAGGCGTCTTCCAGGCCGTCGAGCATCATGTGGTCATAGATCTTGTCGTGGCCCATGCGGTAGCCGCCGCGGCCCTTGAGCATGAGGTAAGGCGCGTTGGTCATGCTCTCCATGCCGCCCGCGACGATCACGTCGTGCGTGCCGGCCAAGAGCAGGTCGTGCGCGAGCATCGCGGCCTTCATGGCCGAGCCGCACATCTTGCTGAGCGTGACCGCACCCGCGCTGTCGGGCAGGCCGCCCTTGTAGGCCGCCTGGCGCGCCGGGGCCTGGCCCTGGCCGGCCATCAGGCAGTTGCCGAACAGCACTTCGCCCACGCTCTCGGGGGCGATGCCGGCGCGCTCGACGGCGGCCTTAATGGCCGCACCGCCGAGGTCGTGCGCGGAGAGGGAAGAAAAGTCGCCTTGAAAGCCACCCATGGGGGTGCGGGCGGCGCCGACGATGACGATGGATTCGGACATGAGGGTCTCCTTCTTGAATGTGGATGCGAAAGTGAAACGGTCGACTGCGGCGGTGGCCGCAGCCGGTCAGAAATGGGTCGCGTGCCCCTCGTGCTGGAAGCGCTGCGATTCTTCGTACGGGAACACATCGAGCATCTGCCCCGCCTGGATGCGTTCCTTGTGGTGCTGCCAGAAGGCGGCATCGAGCAGATCGGCGTGGTGCGCCATGAAGGCGGCGCGCACGTCCTTGTTGCCGAGCAGGAAGGGCTCGAAGGTTTCCGGGAACACGTCCTTCGGCCCCACCGAGTACCAGACCTCGCCGCTCATCTCGTCTTCTTCGTTCCGCGGCTCGGGGACCTTCCGGAATTTGCAGTCGGTGACGTATTCGATCTCGTCGTAGTCGTAGAACACCACCTTGCCGCCGCGCGTGACGCCGAAGTTCTTCCACAGCATGTCGCCGGGAAAGATGTTGGCGGCAACCATGTCCTTGATGGCGTTGCCGTACTCGATCACCGCATGCTCCAACTGCTCCTTCGCGCGCTTGGCATGCGCCGGGCTCTCGGGGTCGGCCAGCGTGTCGAAGGCTTCCTGCAGGTAGATGTTCAGCGGGATCATGCGGCGCTCGATGTAGACGTGCTTGACCACGACCTCCATCTCCCCGTTGCCGTCGCGGTCGCCGATCTCGAGCTGGCTGGGCGCGAACTTCTGGATCTCCTCGATCAGCTCGGGCTCGAAGCGGTCGAGCGGAAAGCCGACGTCGCTGTACTCCAGCGTGTCGGCCATGCGGCCCACGCGGTCGTGCTGCTTCACGAGCATGTATTTGCCCTTGATCTGCTCGCGCGTGGTGTCCTTCTGCGGCGGATAGAAATCCTTGATGACCTTGAACACGAAAGGAAACGACGGCAGGTCGAACACCAGCATGACCATGCCCTTGATGCCGGGTGCGATGCGGAAGCGGTCGCTCGAATAGTTGAGGTGCGAGAGAAAGTCGCGATAGAAAAGCGTCTTGCCCTGCTTCGCGAGGCCGAGCGCGTTGTAGATTTCGGCGCGCGGCTTGCGCGGCATGAGCGAGCGCAGGAACTGCACCCAGGCCGAGGGCACTTCCATGTCGACCATGAAGTAGGCGCGCGCAAAGCTGAAGAGCATCTGCAGGTCGTCTTCGCCGAAGAGCGCCGCATCGATGTAGAACTTGCCGGCGCTGTCGTGCAGGATCGGCAGCGAGAACGGAATCTCGGTGAAGCCGTTCAAAATCCTGCCGACCACGTACGCGCCCTTGTTCCGGAAGAACAGGCCCGAGAGCACCTGCAGTTGGAAGTTGGCGCGCAGCTTCACTTGGTGAAAGCGGTTCAGGATGACGTGCGCCACGCGCTCGGCATCGCGCCGCTTGTCGGCATAGCTCCCCTGCAGCGCGAAGTCGTCGAGCATCTGCTCGATGGTGTCGGCCAGCGTGTCGTGCGCGGGGTAGTACGGGCGATAGGTCGGCGCGCCGCGCGGCTCGATGTACTCGGTGCTGATGGCCGGGCGAACGAAGATGAAGTCGTTCTGGAAATACGCGCGATGCAGGATCTTGGTGGTCACCGAGTTGAAGAAACTTTCGGCCAGCTCGGGCTGGTGGTGGTCCACCAAAAGGCCGATGAAGTGCAGCTTGACCTGGTGCCACACCTCCATCGGCTGGTCGCCAGCCTTGAACTCTTTCTCAAGCCGGGCCACGGCCTCGTTCACGCGCAAGTCGTAGAACTCGATGCGCTCGCGCTGCGCCCGCTGCTGGCCGTGCCAGTCGGCGGTTTCGAAACGGTGCTTGGCGCGCGCCGATTCGGCGCGGAACAACCGGTAATGCCGGTTGAACCCATCGATCATCGCCTTGGCGATGTCGTAGGCCAGCGGTGAATCGAGGCGCTGCGGGAACATGGGCCCGGCCGGATTACTTCGCCGCGTCTTCGGTACGTTCGGTGCCGTCGGCACCCGCCTGCGCGGAGGGCGATGCGAGCGCCGCGCCCGCCGCCGGCTTGCTCCACTTGTAGCGGATGCGCTGCACTGCGGCCTTGTAGGCCGAATCGAGCGGCTTGGCGCCGTCAACGCTCAGGCCCAGGTCCTGCAGCAGGCCGTCGTGCACACCGAAGGTCCAGCCGTGGATCTGCACCTTCTGACCGCGCGCCCAGGCATCGACCATGACGGTGCTTACGGCCACGTTGACCACCTGCTCGGCCACGTTGAGCTCGCACAGCGCATCGACGCGCACTTCTTCGGGCAGGCTTTCGATCATCACGCTGTGGCGGTCGCGCACGTCCTGGATGTGGCGGATCCAGTTGTCGGCCAGGCCGATGCGCTTGCCGCTGAGCGCAGCCTTCACGCCCGCGCAGCCGTAGTGGCCCACCACCATGATGTGCTCGACCTTCAGGTGCTCCACCGCGAACTGGATCGCCGAGAGCGCATTCAGATCAGAGTGCACCACGATGTTGGCGACATTGCGGTGCACGAACACTTCACCCGGTTCCAGGCCGGTGATCTGGTTGGCGGGCACGCGGCTGTCGGAGCAGCCGATCCACATGTAGCGCGGCGTCTGCTGCTTCACCAGGCTGGTGAAGAAGCCGGGACGGTCGCGTTCCATCTGTGCGGACCAGGCACGGTTGTGGGCGAACAGGTCTTCGAGGTTGTTGTCGGACATAGGTCTTGATTGTCGATGAGTCGTGGCCGGTCAGGTCGCCCGGGGGGACTTGGCCGCCTTCTTGGCTTTCTCGGCCTTTGCCAGCGTGGCTCGGCCCTTTTTTTCGTGTGCGCGCACTTCCGCCAGGTTGGCCTGCAGCTCGGCCATCTGCGCCTCGAGCTGGGCCCGGTGCGCGCCCAGCACGCCGAGAAACTTCTGCAGTTGCGGCACGGTGTCGCGCGGGCTGTCGTACATGTCCAGGATGTCCTTGGCCTCCGTGAGGCTCAGGCCCAGACGCTTGGCGCGCAGCGTGAGCGTGAGCCGCGCCCGGTCGCGCGCGCTGTACACGCGCTGCAGGCCGGCCCGCTCGGGCGTGAGCAGGCCCATGTCCTCGTAGAAGCGGATCGCCCGCGTCGTGAGGTCGAACTCCTTCGCGAGCTCGCTGATGGTGAAGGTTGGCGTGGACATGCGGGATGAAAGGACGTTCCGGAAAGCGCCATGAGGGGGTGAGACAGGGGTGTTATGGGGGCGACAGCAGGTTTTTGCCGCGCTCCCTACAATGGTGCCACCTACACATGACGTTTACGTAAACGTCAATCTTACATGAACCTCCTCGAACGCGAACTCCACTACACCCTGGGCGACACCCTGCCCGGGCCCGGCGAAGCCCTGGAAGTCGCGCCGGGCGTGCGCTGGATCCGCATGCGGCTGCCCTTTGCGCTGGACCACATCAACCTCTGGCTGCTGCGCGACACGATCGACGGCGTGGAGGGCTGGAGCGTGGTCGACTGCTGCATCTCGCACGACGAGGCGCAGAAGCAATGGGAGCAGATCTTCGAGACGCAGCTCGAAGGCCTGCCGATCCTGCGCGTGATCGTCACCCACATGCACCCCGACCACATCGGCCTGGCCGATTGGCTCTGCAAGCGCTGGAATGCGCCGCTGTGGATCAGCGCTACCGACTACCACGTGGCCCGCGTGCTGAGCACCGCCGGCGACACGCTCGCGGGCGGCGATGCGGCGGCGGACTTCTTCGCCTCGCACGGCATGAGCGACCCGGTGGGCATCGCCAAGATCCGCGCGCGCACCAACTACTACGCGAACATGGTGCCATTGGTGCCCGATCGTTATGTGCGCATGATGGACGGCGACATCGTGACCATCGGCGGCCACGCGTGGCGCTGCATCAGCGGCTACGGCCACGCGCCCGAACACATCGCGCTGTACTGCGACGAGCAGAAGCTGCTCCTGGGCGGCGACATGATGCTGCCGCGCATCTCGACCAACGTGAGCGTGCACGCGGGCGAGCCCGAGGCCAATTCGCTGCGGCTCTTCCTGGACAGCATCGACAAGTTCAAGGCGCTGCCGGCCGACACGGTGGGACTGCCCTCGCACGGCAAGCCCTTCACCGGCATCCACCGCCGCGTCGACCAGCTGCAGGAGCATCACCGCGACCGGCTGGCAGAGTTGCTCGAAGCCTGCACCGCGCGCGCGCTGACGGCGGCCGAGGGCCTGCCGATCCTCTTCAAGCGCGAGCTCGACCTGCACCAGATCACCTTCGCGATGGGCGAGACGGTGGCGCACCTGCACCTCCTGTGGTTCTCGGGCCAGGTGAAGCGCGAGCTGGGCAAGGACGGCGTCTACCGCTTCGGCCCCCGAAGCTAGGGATTTAGACTCGGCGGATGGACACACTGGCCGAGCTGCGCGCGGGTCGGCTGGCAGGCGCCACCAGGCTCGATCTCTCGTGCGGACTCACCGAGTTTCCGCGCGAGATCTTCGACCTTGCCGATTCGCTCGAAACACTGAATCTCTCCGGGAATGCGCTCGATGCGCTGCCCGACGACCTGGGCCGCCTGCACAAGCTGCGGGTGCTTTTCTGCTCCGACAACCGCTTCACGACGCTGCCCGGATCCATCGGCCAGTGCCATGGCATCGACATCGTCGGCTTCAAGGCCAACCGCATTGCGCGCGTGCCGGCCGCGGCGTTGCCGCCCTCGCTGCGCTGGTTGATCCTCACGGACAACCAGATCGGGGAAATGCCCGACACGCTCGGCCATTGCACGCGGATGCAGAAGCTGATGCTGGCGGGCAACCGGTTGAGTCGGCTGCCCGATTCGATGGCCGCACTGCAGCGGCTCGAGCTGCTGCGCATCTCCGCGAACCGCTTCGAGGCGCTTCCTGCATGGCTGCTCTCCTTGCCGCGTCTTTCGTGGCTTGCCGCGGCCGGAAATCCGTTCGATACGCAAGCCGAGGATGCAGCTATCACCGCGCAGTCGGTGCCGCATGTCGACTGGCGCAACCTCACGCTCGGCAGGAAGCTCGGCGAAGGCGCATCGGGCGTGATCCATCAGGCAACGCTGGGACCGTCGCAGCAGGAAGTCGCGGTCAAGCTCTTCAAGGGCACGGTCACGAGCGATGGCTGGCCGCACAGCGAGATGGCCGCCTGCATCGCGGCAGGCGCGCATCCCACGCTGATCGCCGCGCAGAGCCGGATCGATAGCCACCCCGATGGCACAGAGGGGCTCGTGATGCCACTGGTGCCGCCCTCCTTTCGCACGCTGGCGGGACCACCGAGCCTCGCTTCGTGCACACGCGACATCTATGCGGACGATGCGCAATGGACCGCCGGCGTCGCGCTGCGCATCGCACGCGACATCGCCTCCGCCATGCAGCACCTGCACGCACGCGGCATCCTCCACGGCGATCTCTACGCGCACAACATCCTGTGGAACGCGCAGGGCGGCGGCCGGCTCGGCGACTTCGGCGCGGGCTGGATGACGGGTTCACTCGATGCAAGCCAGACCGCGGCCCTGCAGCGCCTGGAAATGCGCGCCTTCGGGTGCCTGCTCGAAGAACTGCTCGACCGCTGCAGCGATGCGCAACCCGCCGCCATGCTCACATTGAAGGATCGCTGCATGCGTCCTGACGTCGCCGCGCGCCCGTCGTTCGACGAGGCGCTGCACATGCTGCAACAGGAAGCCGCATCGTGAGCCGCCCGCGCCAGACGCCGCCGCTGCCCACGCGCGACGGCGTCGGCCCGAGCTGCGTCGGCCTGCCGTACGGGCCCTGGCCCACCATCGCCGAGTTCCTCATCGAACGCTTCCCCGCCATCACACGCGCCGCGTGGCTGGAGCGCATCGTGGCCGGCGACGTGATCGACGAGCACCACATGCCCGTCACCCTCGAGCGCCGCTACGAGTCGCCGCTGCGCGTTTATTACTACCGCACGCTCGACAGCGAGGTTCACATCCCCTTCGAGGAGCAGGTGCTGTTCCGGGACGACGAACTCGTCGTGGCCGACAAGCCCCCGTTCCTGCCCGTCACGCCGACCGGCAAGTACCTGCAGGAAAGCCTGCTGGTGCGGCTCAAGCGCAAGCTGAACATCGACGACCTCGTGCCGCTGCACCGCATCGATCGCAGCACTTCCGGTCTCGTGCTGTTCTCGGTGCGCCGCGAGACGCGCGGCGCCTACCAGCAGATGTTTCCGGAGCGCCGCATCGCCAAGCACTACGAGGCGGTGGTGCCGTGGCAGGAGGGCGTCTCGTCGGTGCCCGACATCTACCGCAGCCGCCTCGTCGACGACGAGCACTTCATGCGCATGCGCGAAGAACCGGGCGAACCCAACTCCGAGACGCGCATCGAGGTGCAGGAGGTGCGAGGCGATCGTGCGCTGCTGCGGCTCTCGCCCGTCACCGGCCGCAAGCACCAGTTGCGCGTGCACTGCCTCGCGCTCGGCATGCCGATCGAGAACGACCCGATCTATCCCGTGCTGCTGCCCGAAAACACCGACGACTTCGACAAGCCGTTGCAACTGCTGGCCAAGTCGGTCGCTTTTCAGGACCCGGTGACAGGCGACCCGCGCAGCTTCACCAGCCCCCGGAGCCTGTCGCTGGCACCAAGGTGACGCGGCGCGGGCACGCTCCGCACTAAGCTCGTTTCCTGAAGTTCTTTCAATTCAGGAGACACCCGCACCATGGACACCACCCAACTCTTCTCGCTGAAGGGCCGCACCGCATTGATCACCGGCGGCTCGCGCGGCATCGGCCGCATGATCGCCGAGGGCTTTCTGGCCCAGGGCGCGCGCGTGTACATCTCGGCGCGCAAGGCCGCGGCCTGCGACCAGACCGCCAAGGAACTCTCGGCCTTCGGCCACTGCGTCTCGCTGCCGGCGGATGTGTCCACCATCGAAGGCGCGCAGGGTCTGGTCGATGCCTATGCGAAGCACGAAGGCTCGCTCGACATCCTCGTCAACAACGCCGGTGCCGCCTGGGGCGCGCCGTACGCCGAGTTCCCCGAAAGCGGTTGGGACAAGGTGGTCGACCTGAACCTGAAGACGCCCTTCTTCCTGACCCAGGCCCTCACGCCGATGCTCAAGAAGGCCGCGACCGATCACCTCTCGAAGGTGATCAACATCGCCTCGATCGACGGCATTTCGGTGAACCCGCAGGAAACGTATTCGTATGCGGCCAGCAAGGCTGGGCTGATTCAGCTCACGCGCCGCATGGCGCTGCGCCTTGCGCAAGACCGCATCGTGGTGAGCGCGATCGCGCCGGGCGCGTTCGCATCCGACATGAACAAGGATGCGCGCGACCACGGCGACGAGGTCAAGGGCCGCATTCCCGCGGGCCGCATCGGCACGCCGGAAGACATGGCCGGCGCCGCGATCTACCTCGCGTCGCGCGCGGGCGACTACGTGATGGGCTCCACGCTCGTCGTCGACGGCGGCGTGACGCACGCGCGCTGAGCGCCTGAAGCTTGCAGAAATAAAAAGCCGTTCGGGCTGAGCCTGTCGAAGCGACGCGCAAGGCTTCGACAAGCTCAGCCCGAACGGCTGTGGCTCCTGCGGGATCAGTGGTTGTCGCGCGGCACGCCGAAAGTGGCGTGAATCTTTTGATACTTCACCGCGGGCTTGAGCACCATGCCCTCGGAAAGCTCATCCACCACCGCGCGCTGGATCTCCTGCCACGGCGTCTGGCTCGGTGGGTACGCGTAGCCGCCGGCGGCTTCGAGCTTCTGGCGGCGCTGGGCCAGCTCTTCGTCGGACACCAGCATGTTGGCCGTGCGCTTCTTCAGGTCGATGCGCACACGGTCGCCTGTCTTCAGCAATGCCAGCCCTCCACCCGTCGCAGCCTCGGGCGATGCGTTCAGGATCGATGGCGAGCCCGACGTTCCCGACTGCCGCCCATCGCCGATGCAAGGCAGCGCGGTGACGCCCTTCTTCAGCAGGTAGGCCGGTGCGCGCATGTTCACGACCTCGGCCGCGCCGGGGTAGCCCACGGGCCCCACGCCGCGCATGAACAGGATGCTGTGCGCATCGATCTTCATCTTGGGATCGTCGATGCGGCGGTGGTAGTCCTCGGGGCCGTCGAACACCACGGCCGTGCCTTCGAAGGCCATCGGGTCGGCCGGGTTCTCCAGGTAGCGGTTGTGGAACTCGGGCGTGATCACGCTGGTCTTCATGATCGCGGAATCGAACAGGTTGCCGCTGAAATCGAGGAAGCCGGCGTTCTTCATCATCGGCTTGGCGTACGGGAAGATCACCTTCCGGTCTTCGGTGAAGCGGCCTTCGCAGTTCTCGATGATCGTCTTGCCGTTGGCGGTGAGCGCGGGCTGGATCTTGCCCTTGGCGATCAGCTCGGCCACCACCGCCGGCACGCCGCCTGCGCGGTAGTAGTCCTCGCCGAGGTACTCGCCCGCGGGCTGCAGGTTGACCAGCAGCGGAATCTTGTAGCCATGCTTTTCCCAGTCGCCGGTGGTCAGCGGCACGCCGATGTGGCGCGCGATGGCGTTCAGGTGAATGGGCGCATTGGTCGAGCCGCCGATGGCCGAGTTCACGACGATCGCGTTCTCGAAGGCGGCGCGCGTCAGGATGTCGGAGGGCTTGAGGTTCTCGCGCACCATCTCGACGATGCGCTTGCCGGTCATGTAGGCCATCTCCTGGCGATCGCGGTACGGCGCGGGAATGGCCGCGCTGCCGGGCAGCGTCATGCCGAGCGCCTCGGCCAGCGAGTTCATCGTGGAGGCCGTGCCCATGGTGTTGCAGTGGCCGGTCGATGGCGCCGAAGACGCCACGAGCTTCAGGAAGCCGGTCTCGTCGATCTCGCCCGCGGCCAGCAGTTCGCGCGCCTTCCAGACGATGGTGCCCGAGCCCGTGCGCTCGCCCTTGTACCAGCCGTTGAGCATCGGCCCGGAGTTGAGCGCGATGGCCGGGATGTCTACCGTGGCCGCAGCCATCAGTTGCGCCGGCGTGGTCTTGTCGCAGCCGGTGGTGAGCACCACGCCGTCCAGCGGGTAGCCATAGAGGATTTCGACCAGCGAGAGGTACTGCAGGTTGCGGTCCAGCGAGGCGGTCGGGCGCTTGCAGGTCTCCTGGATCGGATGGATCGGAAACTCGAACGCGATGCCGCCCGCATCGCGGATGCCCTCGCGCACGCGCTCGGCCAGCACCAGGTGGTGGCGGTTGCAGGGCGCGATGTCGGAGCCCGTCTGTGCGATGCCGATGATCGGCCGGCCCGATTGCAGCTCGTCGAGGCCGAGCCCGAAGTTCATGGTGCGCTCGATGTAGAGCGCCGTCATGTCGGTGTTGGCCGGGTTGTCGAACCATTCCTGCGAGCGCAGTTTGAGCGCACCCGCAGTTTTCTTCGAAGCGTTGCTCTTCGACTTGGACGTGGACGTAGGCGTGGGGCTTTTCTTCTTGCTCATCTGGACATTCCCTTCAGGGTTTCTGCCGCGTTCGGAAGCGCGGCGCAATCGGCGATGTATTGGCGAATGATGTCTGCGAAATTCTCGTGCGGATGGAGGCCAAGCCGCGCGGCACGCTCGGCCGTGGCGCCCGCCGGCCAGTTGGCCACGATGCCGGCGATGCGCTCGTCGCGCTCGAAGCGCACCAGCGCGCGCACTTTCGGGCCGGCCACTTCCTCGAGCGCATCGAGCATGTCGCTCACGCGCACGTTGAGCGCCGGCAGATTGAGCGCGGCGCGCCCGCCGAAGGCCTCGCGGCTGGCTTCATAGACCGCGATGAGGCCGGCGACCGTGTGGGCCGGCGATGTCATCGGGTGCGACACATCGGGCGACACCGGGCAGACCGACTCCACGCCTGCCAGCGGCTCGCGGATGATGCCGCTGAAGAACGACGACGCGGCACCGTTCGGGCGGCCCGGCCGCACGGTGACGGTCATGAGCCGCGCGGCGCGGCCGTCGATGTAGCCCTTGCGGGTGTAGTCGGAAATCAGGTGCTCGCACACCAGCTTCTGCGTGCCGTAGGAGGTCTGCGGCAGCGGCAGCGTGTCGTCGGCTACCAGCTTGGGCAGCGGCACCGAGGCGTCGGGTCCGAACACCGCGACCGAGCTGGAGAACACCAGCCGCGCCACCTTGCCGCCCGCGCCGACGTTGGCACGCAGCGCATCGAGCAGCGCGCGTGTGCTGTCGAGGTTGGAGCGCAGGCCGAGTTCGAAGTCGGCCTCGCATTCGCCGGACACGGCCGAGGCGAGATGGAACACGCCGTCGAAGGCTTCGGTCTTCAGCGCGTCTGTCTGCGCGAGCAGCGGGCCGGTGCGGGCCTCGACGCGCGCATCGGACAGCAGGTCGGCCGGCGGCGGCGCGATGTCGGTCAGCACCAGCCGCTCGATGCGCTGGCCGGCCAGCGTGCCGCGCGCGAGCAGCGCGCGCGCAAGTCGGGAGCCGACGAAGCCGCCGCCTCCGGTGATCAACAGTTTCATGGGGTGTCCCTTTTGGTCCTCTTGGTAGTGTTAGCGGTGCTGGTTGCGCGTTTTGCGGTGGCAACCGGTGCGGCGGTGCGCAATGCGCGTGCCGCCGCGCGACGGCGCTGGCCGGTAATGACTCCGCCTTCGACGAGCCGCTGCTCGCCGCGGATCAGATGCTGCGTGGCGTGATGACGTGCGGCCACGGGGTCGCGCGCCGCGATGGCCTCGACGATGGCGCGGTGCTCGTTCTGCACCGCCTCCATGAAGTCGAGCCGCCGCGCTTCATTGCCGCGCGTGATGCGCATGCCTTCGCGCAGGTACTGCTCGAGAAAGCCGAGCAGCAGGCGGAACTGCGGATTGCCGGTGGCTTCGCCGATCACGCGGTGAAAGGCCAGGTCTTCGGCCACGCCGTCCTGCCCTGCCGCCGCTGCTGCGTCGATGGCCTTCAGTGCGCGCCGCAGCGCCGCGATCTGGCTGCGCGTTGCGCGCTTGGCGGCGAGCGCGGCGATCTCGCCTTCGAGCACGCGGCGCACCTCGACCACATCGACGACGGATTGCACCGACTCCAGCACGGTCGGATCGAAAGCGAGCGGACGGTTGAGCGGCGCCTGTGCCACGAAGCATCCGAGACCCTGCCGCGAAGTGACCAGCGCCTGCGACTTGAGTTGATGCACCGCCTCGCGCACCACGGTGCGCGAGACGCCGTGCGAGGCCGCGAGCTGTTGTTCGGTGGGAAGACGATCGCCGGGCCGCAGCGCGCCCGATTCGATCTGCGCCGCCAGCCGGGATGCGAGGCGGTCGGACAGGCGATCCGTGACCAGGGGAAAGGGTTCTGAGAGGGCGGAGGCCTGCACGACTGCGAAAAAATGGAGCGCTGTTATCGGGTCATCATACAAGTCAACCGGGATTTTCTCGTACCGGTTTGCCCTGATACCGGTTTCAAAAACGAGTGCCGATACTGCGCGGGCTGCGATGCGGAGGTCTCCGTGTCGCCCGGCTTTCCTTCCCGCGATTTGTCAGGACTCCTTGCATGGCCAGTGTCACGATTCAGGCGGTCAAGAAGCGATTCGGCGAGGTCGCCATCCTTCACGGGGTGGACATCGACATTGCCGACGGTTCGTTCACGGTGCTGGTGGGCCCCTCGGGCTGCGGCAAGTCGACGTTGCTGCGCATGATCGCGGGGCTGGAGGAGATTCACGGCGGCGAGATCCGCATCGGCGATCGCCGCGTGAACGACCTGCCGCCCAAGGAACGCGACATCGCGATGGTGTTCCAGAACTACGCGCTCTATCCGCACATGACGGTGCGCGACAACATGGCCTTCGCGCTCTCGCTCGCGAAAATGGACAAGGCCACCATCGACAGCAAGGTGCAGCGCGCGGCCGAGATCCTTGCGCTCGCGCCGCTGCTCGAACGCTATCCGCGCCAGCTCTCGGGCGGGCAGCGCCAGCGCGTGGCGATGGGGCGCGCGATCGTGCGCGATCCGCAGGTTTTTCTTTTCGACGAACCGCTGTCGAACCTCGACGCCAAGCTGCGCGTGGCGATGCGCAGCGAGATCAAGGAGCTGCACCAGCGCCTGAAGACCACGTCCATCTACGTCACGCACGACCAGATCGAAGCCATGACCATGGGCGACAAGATCGTGGTGATGCGCGACGGCCGCATCGAACAAACCGGCAGTCCGCTGGACCTGTACGACCACCCGGCCAACCAGTTCGTGGCGGGCTTCATCGGCTCGCCGGCGATGAACTTCCTGCCCGGCACGCTGCGGCGCGCGGGCGGCGCGGCGCATGTCGAGTTGCCCGATGGCACGCGGCTCGATGCACCCCTTCACGCAGGCGGCACCGATGGCCAGCCCGTGGTGTACGGCACGCGCCCCGAGCACCTGACGCTGGGCGATAGCGGCGGCATTCCGTCGCGGGTGGTGGTGATGGAGCCGACCGGCATGGACACCTTCGTCGCGTGCCGGCATGAAGGCGCCGAGCTCTCGGCCGTGTTCCGCGAGCGCTACGACTTCGCGCCGGGCAGCACGATCCATCTCGTGCCCGACCTTGCGCGCGCCCACCTGTTCGATGCCGAAAGCGGCCTGCGCCTGGTCGCCTGAATTCGCCTGATTTCTCGCCTTGTTCGCCTTGTCTTTGGTTCACACCGGTCCGTTTACAACGAAGGAGACAGCTCATGAGTGATTTCAATCGCCGCAGGTTTCTCGAGGGTTCGGCCGGCGTTGCCGCTGCCGCGACCGTCGGCACGGGCAGCGCCCTGTTCGCACCGTTCGCGCAGGCGCAGAACCTGACGTTCAAGCCAGAGAAGGGCGCCAAGCTGCGCGTGCTGCGATGGAGCCGCTTCGTGCAGGGCGACATCGACGCCTACATGGCCAACGTCAAGAAGTTCACCGAGGCCACGGGCGTGGAAGTGCGCGTGGACAACGAAGGCTGGGAAGACGTTCGCCCGAAGGCTGCTGTGGCCGCCAATACCGGCGCGGGCCCCGACATCATCCTGTCGACCAACGACGACGCCAACCTCTACCCCGACAAGCTGCTCGACGTGACCGATCTCGCCGAATACCTCGGCAAGAAATACGGCGGCTGGTATCCGGCCGGCGAAGCCTTCATGCGACCCGACGGCAAGAAGTGGCTGGGCCTTCCGCTGGGCGCCTCGGGCTCGCTCATCGTGTACCGCGAAAGCATGGTCAAGGCCGCGGGCTTCGCGACCTTCCCCAAGACCACCGACGACTTCCTGAAGCTCTACAGGGCGCTCAAGGAAAAGGGCACGCCAGGCGGCATGGCGCTGGGCAACGCGACCGGCGACAGCACCTGGTGCAACTGGCTCATCTGGTCGCATGGCGGCAAGCTGGTCGACAAGAACAACAAGGTGGTCATCGACAGCCCCGAGACGCTGAAGGCGCTGGAGTATGGCAAGGAGCTCTACGCCAACTTCATTCCCGGCACGCTCTCGTGGCTGGACCCGAACAACAACAAGGCTTTTCTCGACGGGCAGATCAGTGTCACCAACAACGGCATCTCGGTCTACTACGCGGCCAAGAATTCGGCCGACCCCAAGATCAAGGAAATGGCCGCGGACATCAACCACGCGGTGTTCCCCATCGGCCCGGTCGGCGTGCCGACCGAGTCGCACCTGTTCTTCAACCAGATGGTCATGAAGTACACGAAATTCCCGCAGGCAGCCAAGGAGTTCCTGCGCTTCATGATGGAGAAGGAGCAGTTCGATCCGTGGCTGCAAGGCGGCGGCGGCTACGTGGCGCAGCCCCTTCGCTTCTACGAGAACAGCGCGATCTGGACCTCGGACCCGAAGAACATGCCCTACCGCGACTCGGTGAAGAACCTGCGCCCGGGCGGCTACGACGGCAAGCTGGGCTACGCCTCGGCCGGCGCGGCAGCGGACTTCATCATTCCGAACATGGTGGCCGAGGCGGCGAGCGGCTCGAAGACGCCGAAGGAAGCAGCCGAGCGCGCGCAGAAGCGTGCCGAGCGCTACTACAAGGTCTGACTGATCCTTCAACTCCCGAAGCAGCCCGCTCATGACACTTCTCGCCAGGTTCCAGAACAGCCGCAATGCGCTTGGGCTCGCGTTCATGTTGCCGGCGGCGGTGCTGCTGCTTCTCTTCCTTACCTATCCACTCGGGCTGGGCACCTACCTCGGCTTCACCGACGCCAAGGTGGGCCGCGCGGGCCAGTGGATCGGCCTGGAGAACTACGAGTACCTGTGGGGCGATGCCGTGACGCGGCTCGCCCTCTTCAACACGCTCTTCTACACAACGGTGGCGAGCGTGTTCAAGTTCTTCCTGGGGCTGTGGCTCGCGATATTGCTGAACCGGAACATCCGCTTCAAGACTTTTTTCCGCGCGGTGATCCTGCTGCCGTACATCGTGCCCACCGCCCTCTCGGCCATCGCGTTCTGGTGGATCTACGACTCGCAGTTCTCCATCATCAGCTGGGCGCTGGTGAAGATGGGGCTCATCGACCAGTACATCGACTTCCTCGGCTCGGAGTGGAACGCGCGCTTCGCCGTGATCGTCGCGAACGTGTGGCGCGGCGTGCCTTTCGTGGCGATCACGCTGCTCGCGGGCCTGCAGACGATCTCGCCCTCTTATTACGAAGCCTCCGCCATCGACGGCGCGACGCCCTGGCAGCAGTTCCGCCACGTCACGATGCCGCTGCTCACGCCGATCATCGCGGTGGTCATGACCTTCTCGGTGCTGTTCACCTTCACCGACTTCCAGCTGATCTACGTCATCACGCGTGGCGGCCCGCTGAATGCCACGCACCTGATGGCGACGCTCTCGTTCCAGCGCGCGATCTCGGGCGGTGCGCTCGGTGAAGGTGCGGCCATCGCGATCGCGATGGTGCCGTTCCTGCTGGCGTGCGTGATGTTCAGCTTCTTCGGCCTGCAGCGCCGCGCGTGGCAGCAGGGCGGGGCGGACAAATGAGAGACTTCCAATGAGCAATGCCGGCCAGGTCGACACCGTCGGCATGAGCTACCTCGACACGATCCCGCGCAAGGCGGTGACCGTGTACCTGCCGCTCGTGGTGTTCCTCATCGTGCTGCTGTTCCCGTTCTACTGGATGGCCATCACGTCGGTGAAGCCCGATGCCGAACTGCTCTCGCGCGAAGGCAATCCGTTCTGGGTGATCAACCCGACGCTCTCGCACTTCTACAAGCTGCTGTTCGAAACCTCGTACCCGCAATGGCTGTGGAACACGGTGCTGGTGTCGGTGGTGTCGACCTTCGTGTCGCTCGCGGCCTCGGTGTTCGCGGCGTATGCCATCGAACGGTTGCGCTTCAAGGGATCGAAGCATGTGGGCCTCTCGATCTTTCTCGCGTACATGGTGCCGCCGTCGATTTTGTTCATTCCGCTCGCGAACGTGGTGTTCAACCTCGGGTTGTTCGACACGCGCTGGGCGCTGATCCTCACCTACCCGACCTTCCTCATTCCCTTCTGCACGTGGCTCTTGATGGGCTACTTCCGCTCCATCCCGGCCGAGCTCGAAGAATGCGCGCTCATCGACGGCGCAAGCCGCTGGCAGATCCTCGTGAAGATCGTGCTGCCGCTCGCGGTGCCCGGGCTCATCTCGGCGGGCATCTTCGCGTTCACGCTGTCGTGGAACGAGTTCATCTACGCGCTCACCTTCATCTCGTCGTCGGAGGTGAAGACGCTGCCGGTCGGCGTGGTGACCGAGCTGGTGCAGGGCGACGTGTACCAGTGGGGGCCGCTCATGGCCGGCGCGCTGCTGGGCTCGCTGCCGGTGGCGTTCATCTACTCTTTCTTCGTCGAGTACTACGTGTCGGGGATGACCGGGTCGGTCAAGGAATAAACAGCGCGAACAGCGCGCGGCGTCAGTTCCAGCGCGGAACGGCTTCGTCCTTGAGCTGCTGGCGCAGCACGTCGTAGTCGGGCACCACGCTCTCGACGGTTTCCCAGAAGCGGTGCGAATGGTCCATCACGCGCAGATGGGCCAGCTCGTGCGCCACCACATAGTCGATCACCGGCAGGCGGAAGTGAATGAGCCGCCAGTTGAGGCGAAGCGATCCGTCAGCGCTCGCGCTGCCCCAGCGCGTGGCGGCGTTCGACAGCGACAGCTTCTGCCAGCGCACACCGAGCAGCGGCGCGAAATGGTCGAGCCGCTCGATGAAGAGCTTGCGCGCCTGCCGCATGAGCCAGGCCTGCGCGGCATCGCGGATCTGCGAAGGCTCGGCGTTCTGCGCGACGGCCAGCCGCAGGATGCGTGGGCCGCCCGCAACCTCGGCCTCGTCGAGCGTGCCGCCGACACTTGCAAAGCCGTGCTTCGGATCCAGCCGGATCACGACCGGCTCGCCCATGAACGGAAACGCAGCGCCGTCCTTCCACTCGATGCGCGTGGCTTCGACGCGCGCGTGGCGCTGCTGCGTTTCCTGGAGCTTGCGCAGAATCCAGTCGGCCTTCTCGCGCACCGCGGCATCGACATCGCGCAGCGCGACCCAGCGCGGCGCACGCACCGAGAGCCCGTCGGCGCCCACGAGAAAACCGATGGTCTTGCGCTTGCCGCGCTTGAATTCGTAGGCCACGCGCGCCGAGCCCAGCACGAGCTCGCGCGTGGCCTGCGGATGAACGAAGCTCGCGAGCGTCAGCGTGTCGCGCAGCGGGATCGCGGGCAGCGCCGGGCCGGTGTTCCTGATCTCTTCCGGCGCCGGCGGCGCGAAGGGCAACGGCGTCGCGACGGGCGGTGCAGCCTTGCGGACCTTCTTCGGGCGCGGCGCGGGCGGCTCGGGTTTGGCGAACTCGCTGCCCAGCCCCTCGAACAGGTCCATGGTGAACTGCAGCAGACCTTGCATCTGGTGCCCTCTGTTCCTTCCAGCTTCTAGCGGTACGCCTCGGGGTCGAGCCGGTGCATCTCCGCTTCGATCCAGGCTTCGACTTCGCGCATCAGCTCGTCGGGCTTGCGGCCCACGCTCGAGATCGCCGGCCCGATCGACACATCGACCACGCCCGGCCGCTTGATGAATGCCTTGCGCGGCCAGACCTTGGCCGAGGTGACGGCAATCGGAATCACCGGCACGCCGGTCTCGCAGGCCAGGCGCGTGCCGCCGCTCTTGTAGGTGCCCTTCTGGCCGCGCGGAATGCGCGTGCCTTCGGGGAACATGATGATCCAGATGCCCTGCGCGAGGAGCTTGCGGCCCTGGTTCACCACCTTGTTGAAGGCCTGCGCGCGCTGGCTGCGGTCGATGTGGATCATGTCCAGCCGCGCCATCGCCCAGCCGAAGAAGGGCACGTAGATCAGTTCCTTCTTGAACACGTAGGCCAGCGG
>Ga0163161_10000605_pt1 | contig 28664 bp, 25 predicted proteins | sample S45metaG_FD_129847 | JGI IMG/M metagenome (GOLD analysis project Ga0163161, IMG submission 129847) | Switchgrass rhizosphere microbial communities from Kellogg Biological Station, Michigan, USA - S4-5 metaG | ecosystem: Host-associated > Plants > Roots > Rhizosphere > Soil | place: USA... | reverse complement strand
ATCTACTATTATCTCAGGCAATAATAACTTAAGAAGGTCAATAAAAGAATCTTGCATTAGGGGGAATTTTAAAATACAAATATCTAGATTTTAATATTTCCCCGCAACAATATGTCTTGATCCGTTTTTTGTTTTGTGAAAATGTCTTGTCCTGAAATAACGATACACAAAAAGTATGGATCAGGTGCAAAAGTTTCTTTTATGAATTCTCGGCATTTATTTGATGGAGATTTTTTTAGACTTATAGCAATAGCAAAGATTGGAATAAAAGCGGTAGCAGTATAATATTGGAATTTATCCCAAAGCTTCGGGTTAAAAATTGGAATTCCTTTATGATTACATTTTTTCTTTTTACCGCAAAGCGCGTTAGGGATGGAAGCGGTATCCTTTTGTGATACTCAGTACTTCTCGAAACACTAAAAAAACCTCTATCACAAAAGATTTAGCGAACAGCCCGACCCGGAGGGTAACGCCATAAACATGATTATTTGTAATTAATTTACTAGTAAAACACCCTTTATATCTTATATTTTATATTTTTGTTTCTCTATAATTACCAAAACTTTAAAGTTAATTACATTATGAAAAATATTTTTGATAAAGAGGTTTGTAATGATTTTATAAATCGAATTAATAAACTTAGTTCGGATTCAGAGGGGCTTTGGGGAAAAATGAATGTTTCTCAAATGCTCGCACATTGCAATGTATCATATGAAATGGTTTATGACAACATTCATCCTAAACCTAATGCTTTAATTAAGTTTATTCTAAAATCGTTTGTAAAAAATAAAGTTATTGATGAGAAACCATATGTTAGAAATAATGGGACAGCACCACAGTTTATAATTAAAGGGGATCGGAATTTTGATATCGAAAAGGATCGGTTAATTGCTTATATTAGTAAAACGCAAGAACTGGGAGAAAAGGAATTTGACGGAAAAGAATCTCTTTCTTTTGGTAAATTGAGTTCTGGAGAATGGAATAATATGTTTAGTAAACATCTGGAGCACCATTTGAGTCAATTTGGTGTTTAATGGTAATATTTTAATCTAATTTTTTTATGAAAATATATGTTGTATTAGTCTTACTATTGGTTGGATTAGCATCAAATGCACAACAGCAGGATGTGCAGAAAACTATTGAATCGTTTTTTGAAGGATTTCATCAAAAAGATACTATTAAATTAAAATCAGTTTGTTCTGATAAGATTATTTTGCAATCTATTAGTGAAAGTAAAACTAAGGGAAATAAATTATCTGATGAAACGGCAAAGGAATTTTATAAATCAATTGCTACAATTGCATCTAATTTAAAATTCAATGAAAAGATTCTAAGTTATAATATTCAAATAGATGGAAGTATGGCGCACGTTTGGGCACCTTATGAGTTTTATTTGAATGATAAACTAAGTCATTCTGGAGTAAATACTTTTACTTTGTTTAAAGAAAAAGATACATGGAGGATTATTTATCTGATTGATACCAGAAGAAAATAATATTTCTAAATTACTTCTGTTAGATAGTAATGACAAGAGTCGGCGATTAGACATTCTTCGCATTTTGGTTTTGGTCTGCAGGTTTCTCGTCCCAGGAAAGAAATTGCCATTCCAATTTCTGACCAGATATTTTTTGGCAGAACTTGCATAAGATCTTTTTCAACTTTAGTTCCGTCTTTACTTTCTTTTATTATTCCAATTCTTGGAGCAACACGAATTACGTGTAAATCGGCAATAATACCTTCTGCAGGTTTATGAGTTTCTCTTAGAATTACGTTGGCAGATTTTCTTCCTATACCTTTTAAAGCGGTCAAATCCTTCATGTTTAAAGGAATGTCTTCGTCATTTTTAATTGTTTTCGCAATTTCCAGAAGCCATTGCGCTTTGGTTGGATAATTTCGAACTTTACTGATATAGGGGATAAACGTTTCAGTATCAGTTTTGGATAAACTATTTAAAGTTGGATATTTTTCAAATAAAGCTGGTGCAATTTTATTAATATTTGCGTCAGAATCCTGGGCAGATAAAACAACCATTACCAATAATTGATAAGTATTTTGATATTCCAGAGGATGCTTTTTTCCTTTATATTTGTCTAATATTGGTGCAAGTTTCGTTTCCCAATTAGATGTTTCTTCAAATAAATCCATTTTTGTTTTCTTTAGAATTAAATAATTAAAATCGTAACTATCACAAAATTAGTTAGTTTTGATAAAATTGAGTACTTTTTTTATAACATTTTGATTCCCAAGTATTTTTCGGTGTCCTAATCCGTCTGTTAGATATAAAGTACCATTTTCAAGTTGTTGATGTATGTGAATTCCAGCTTTGACCGGAACTTCGGGATCGTCATTATCATGAATTACTAAAACTGGAATTTTTACTTTTTGTGCTGCTTTATAAGCCGAAAAATCGTCCATTTTGACTTGGTATTTATCTTCAAAAAGATTGCGAAGACGGTCGCTTATTTCTTGTTTTAGACCAAGTTTTAATGCAAAATCATCCAGTATATCCTGAACAATATCTCCACTTCCTATTACTACGGCTTTATTTACTTTAAGTCCGTCTTTTATTGCATTCAAAACCGACATTCCGCCTAATGAATGTCCGATTGCGATCTCAAATGGACCGTATTTTTTATCAATTTCGAGAATAGAAGCAATGAACTCAGACATTATAGTCATCTTTCCTTTAGATTTTCCATGTGCAGGAGCATCAAAACTAACAGTCGAGTATCCATTTTTTAAAAGTTCGTGGGCTATTTTGAATAGTTGTGTACCTCTGCCTGACCAGCCATGAACAAGCAAAATCTTGCGATCGCTTTTTCCGTAATGATAAGTTACAACACTTTGATTAATTGCCGGAACATAAATTGTTTCCTGAGTGCTTTTTTGATCCATCTCAAGCTCGCGTTTCGGAATCTTATGTTTTATTGGTGTGGTAAAAAGTCTTGCTGCGTATGATGTGACTAACTTAGTAGAGATAAAAGCACATATTTTACAGGATATAATTATAAACTGCGGAATTTCTAATGATTTAGTAGGATTAGTTGCCTTTTTTGTCATATCAATAAATTTTATTTGTGGGCGGGATTTTGCTTATTTTTTCCTAAATTTAAAAAACATAAAAGTAGCATATTAATGAATGTTTACTGAAAAAAATAATTCACAAATTACTATTTAATACGTTTATAAATTTTTAGAATGGAAATATTTCATATCAGTGCAGAATGTTACCCAATGGCAAAGGTTGGCGGATTGGCAGATGTAGTTGGCGCATTACCTAAGTATCAAACAAATGCAGGACATGACATTAGAGTCGTGGTGCCTTGCTATGATACAAAGTTTAGACGGGAAAATGATTTTGAATGTGTTCACTGGGGAAGTGTTAAGTTGGGGAATTTTAATTTTCCGTTTAGTGTTCTAAGAGAAACAACAAACAAGTTGGGTTATGAATTGTATCTGATAGAAATTAATGAATTGTTTAATCGTTCAAATGTATATGGATATGAAGATGATATAGAGCGTTTTTTATCTTTTCAAATAGCAACTTTAGATTGGATTTTATCTCGTAATACAGTTCCGGATGTTATTAATTGTCATGATCACCATACAGGAATAATTCCGTTCATGATAAAATATGCTTATAAATATGAAAAGTTAAGTGCTGTAAAAACGGTTATTACGATTCATAATGGTTTGTATCAGGGCTGGTTTGGTTTTGATAAACTTCATTATTTACCGGAATTTGATTTGATTCATGTTGGATTTTTAGAATGGAATAATTCTTTAAATTCTTTGGCGGTTGGAATTAAATGTGCGCACGCTGTTACAACAGTTTCTCCAAGTTATTTAAACGAAATAAATATCTCGGCAAATGGATTAGAGAGTTTGTTTAATTCGGTTCGTTATAAATCAAAAGGAATTTTGAATGGAATTGATATTGAGGTTTGGGATCCTTGGAAAGATACGATGATTGCCGAAAATTATTCGATTGAAACTTTCGAACATGGAAAACAGATGAATAAAGTAAAGCTGTGTGAACAATTTGAACTAGATCCAATAAAACCTTTGTTTAGTTTTATAGGTCGTTTGTTTGAAGAAAAAGGTGGAGATCTATTGCTTCAGGCATCAGCATTGGCTCTATCTGAAAATTTCGAGAATATTAATATTCTGATTTTAGGATCAGGAAATTCTATTATAGAAGACCAATTACTGCAATTGCGAAATGATTATAATGGTAATTACAATGTTTTTATTGGGTATAATGAAGAATTAGCTCATTTGATTTATGCAGGTTCAGATTATATTTTAATGCCGTCAAGAGTAGAACCTTGTGGATTAAACCAAATGTATGCTTTGCGTTACGGAACGGTTCCGATTGTGAGAAGAACTGGCGGTTTACGTGATACTGTAATAGATTTTGGAGATGACGGAAACGGAATATGTCACGATCAGGCTTCCGTTGGGGATATTTGTTATTCTATAAATCGTGCTGTCAAGTTGTATGACGATAAAATAAGTTTCAATAAAATTGTAAAAAAGGGAATGGCAACAGATCATTCCTGGGAGAGAGTTTGCCAAGAATATATCGAGATATACAACCTAATAATTGAGAAAAATGAAATTTAAAAAGAAAAATGTAGTTGCTATTATTTTAGGAGGAGGACAAGGATCACGTTTGTTTCCGTTAACAGAAACCAGATCAAAACCGGCAGTACCGATTGGTGGAAAATACCGATTGGTTGATATTCCTATTTCAAATTGTATCAATTCTGATATTTTTAAAATATTTGTTTTGACGCAATTCAACTCCGCATCTTTGAATGCGCATATCAAAAACACCTTCAATTTTAGTATTTTCAGCCAGTCATTTGTTGATATTCTGGCAGCAGAACAAACTCCGGATAATCCAACTTGGTTTCAGGGAACTGCTGATGCTGTTCGACAATGTATGTCACATTTTTTGAAACATGAATTCGATCACGCTTTAATTTTATCCGGTGATCAGTTATATCAAATGGATTTTAACGAAATGCTGGAAGCTCATATTGCGGCTGATGCTGAAATTTCTATTGCCACTTTACCTGTAAATGCTAAAGATGCACCTGAATTTGGAATTTTGAAAACCAATCACGAAAGTTGTATAGAAGCTTTTATTGAGAAACCTGACGCATCACTTTTACCAGAATGGGAATCGGAAGTTAGCGAGCAAATGCAGGAAAAAGGAAAAAAATATTTGGCTTCAATGGGAATCTATATTTTTAACCGTCAATTATTGGAAGATTTAATGGCAGATCCGGAAACGAAAGATTTTGGAAAAGAAATCATTCCGCAAGCCGTTGGAAAACATAAGATTTTGAGTTATCAGTATGAAGGATATTGGACAGATATTGGAAATATTGAATCTTTCTTCGAAGCAAATATTGGTTTAACAGCTGATATTCCGGAGTTTAATTTGTTTGATAATGACAATAAAATTTTTACAAGACCAAGATTATTGCCACCTTCTAAATTTAGAAATTCAATTATCAATCAATCATTAATTTCAGAAGGCTGTATTATTAATGCAAAAGAAATTAAAAGCTCTGTAATTGGTATTCGTTCCAGAATAGGTGCAGGTACTGTTCTTGAAAACTGCTACGTAATGGGGAATGATTTTTATAAGGACCTTGATGAATTGAATCATGAAGCAAGTATCAGTAAAATTCATGTGGGAATAGGCGAAAATTGCTTTATACAAAATGCTTTGGTCGATAAAAATGTTCGTATAGGAAACAATGTTCATATAAGCGGAGGAAAGCATTTGGATAATTTTACAAATGAATTATATAGTATAAAAGACGGAATTGTTGTGATTAAAAAAGGAGCTATTCTCTCGGATAATTTTAGAATAGAATAATATTTAGAAGAAATTCCAATAAAAAAATGCCAAATTCCAATTATAAAAAACAAACATGAATAAAGTTATCACGCATTCTCTATTTACTGATTTTGATATTGATTTATTCAAAGCAGGGAAACACTTCAGATTATACGAAAAATTAGGAGCGCATTTAGTTGAAGTTAACGGAGTAAAAGGCGTCTACTTTGCAGTTTGGGCTCCAACGGCTCAATCTGTTTCGGTGGTTGGTGATTTTAATTATTGGACACAAGGCGAGCATTTATTACAAGTGCGTTGGGATTCTTCGGGTATATGGGAAGGATTTATTCCGGAAATTACAAAAGGTGCACTTTATAAATATAAAATTCAATCGAATATAAACGGAATTGTAACCGAAAAGGCTGATCCATTTGCTTTGTATTGCGAAAAACCACCTCATACAGCTTCTGTTGTCTGGGATTTGGATTATAACTGGAAAGACGAAAATTGGATGCAGAATCGTCAGGAGAATAATGCACTTGATAAACCCTATTCAGTTTATGAAGTGCATTTAGGTTCCTGGAAACGTGCTGAGAACAATCGCTTTTTAACTTATTTAGAACTGGCAGACGATTTAGTAAAATATGTTAAGGAAACAGGTTTTACGCATGTAGAGTTTATGCCAATTATGGAATATCCTTATGATCCTTCCTGGGGTTATCAATTAACCGGATACTTTGCACCAACGTCTCGTTTCGGGAAACCGCAGGATTTTATGGTTTTGGTTGATAAATTGCATCAGGCTGGTATTGGTGTGATTTTAGATTGGGTTCCGTCACATTTTCCTGATGATGCACATGGTTTAGGTTTCTTTGACGGATCTCATTTGTATGAACATCCGGATCGTCGTAAAGGATATCATCCGGATTGGAAAAGTCTTGTTTTTAATTACGGACGAAATGAGGTTAGGGCTTTCCTGATTAGTAATGCTGTTTTTTGGCTTCAGCAATATCATGCCGATGGTTTGAGGGTTGACGCCGTTGCTTCGATGTTATATCTTGATTATTCGCGTAATGATGGCGAATGGGAGCCAAATATTTATGGCGGAAGAGAAAATCTTGAGACCATAAGCTTCCTTAAAGAATTCAATGAGGTAATCTATGCTAATTTTGATGGAGTTCAAACCATTGCTGAAGAAAGCACTTCTTTTCCAATGGTTTCCAGACCTACGTTTACAGGTGGTTTAGGTTTTGGAATGAAATGGATGATGGGCTGGATGCATGATACTTTAAAATACTTTCAGAAAGAAACTGTTTATAGAAAATACCATCAAAACGATTTGACTTTTTCGATGACTTATGCTTTTACAGAGAATTTTATGTTGCCGTTTTCTCATGACGAAGTGGTTTACGGAAAGAAATCTATTGCCAATAAAATGCCGGGTGACGAATGGCAGAAATTTGCCAATCTAAGATTGCTTTATGGTTATATGTTTACGCATCCGGGAACTAAACTATTGTTTATGGGATCTGAGTTTGGGCAAAGTGATGAATGGAATTTTGAGAAGAGTTTAGATTGGCATTTATTACAATATGATTATCATTCCGGAATTAAAAAAGTTATCACAGATTTGAATCAGTTGTATAAATCCCGTCCTGCATTGTATGAAAAACAATTTACAGGCGAAGGTTTTGAGTGGATTAATTATTCGGATCATCAAAATGCTGTTTTATCTTATATCCGAAAGGGGAATAATCCTAATGAAAACCTAGTTGTAGTTTGTAATTTCACGCAAGTGGTAAGAGAAAATTACAGAATTGGAATTTCACAAAAAGGTAAATTGGAAGAAATATTTAATAGTGATGCAGCAATTTACGGCGGAAGCGGTATTGAAAGCTCCAAATCAATAAAAATAGAAGCCACTCCTTATGATGGAAGGGATTTTTCAGTCGAATTAACTTTGCCGCCTTTAAGCGTTACCGTTTATTCGTTTGCATAGAAAGATGGAGATTAATTTGTAGAATGCCGTTTTATCAGTTTAGCGTTTTTAAATTATCGAATTGACGATTTTTTAAGCTGTTATTTAGTACTCATTCAGAAAAAACGTTTTCGTGAATAATCCTTTTATTCATAGGGGTTTACCAAGTTTTTTTGTATGTTTGAAATGAAGATTAGTTTTATACAATTAATTCATTAGCGATATGATTACAAATACATCATTAGAATATAAAGGCGATTTATACCCATCAAAAATTGTCTCATTTGAACATGAAGGAGATTCTATCTTTTTTCATACTGACAATAAAGTAATCTTAAAAGTTACTGTTCTCAGAGATAGTTTAATTAGGTTTCGTTTTACGACAAAAGGCTATTTTAGTAATGACTTTTCATATGCAATTGATAAAACACAATTTCACGGTTATAATTTCTTAGAACTTACTGAAGAAGAAACTTATTTTCAGATTAGAACCAGTAAAGTAAAATGCAAGATTCAAAAAGTAGATCTTCGTCTCTCTATTTATGACCTAAACGATCTTTTAATTCTGGAAGATGAACTTGGTTTTCATTGGGAAGAAAGTTATGAATATGGTGGAAATATTGTAAAAATGAGTAAATCGTCAAAAGACGGAGAATGTTTTTACGGTCTTGGAGACAAAGCCACTCAGATGAATTTAAAAGGCAAAAGATTAGAAAATTTTGCTACTGATCAATATGCCTATCAAAAAGAACAAGATCCTTTATACAAAGTAGTTCCATTTTATATTGGGTTGCAGAACAAACAGTCTTACGGAATTTTCTTTGACAATACTTTTAGAACTTTCTTTGATTTTTGTCAGGAAAGAAGGAACGTTACCAGCTTTTGGGCTGAAGGCGGCGAGATGAACTACTACTTTATTTACGGGCCACAAATGCAGGATGTGGTTACAACTTATACAGATTTGACAGGTAAACCAGAGTTACCGCCACTTTGGGTTTTAGGTTATCATCAATGTAAATGGAGTTATTATCCAGAGAGTAAAGTAAAAGAAATTACGTCAAAATTCAGAGAATTGAAAATCCCTTGTGATGCCATTTATCTGGATATTGATTATATGGAAGGTTTCCGATGTTTTACATGGAATAAAGAATATTTTCCCGATCCAAAACGAATGGTTGCAGAATTGGCTGAAGACGGTTTTAAAACGGTCGTAATCATCGATCCGGGAATTAAAATTGATAAAGATTACTGGGTTTATAAAGAAGCTTTAGAGAAAGATTATTTCTGCAAAAGAGCCGATGGCCCTTATATGAAAGGTAAAGTTTGGCCAGGAGAATGTAATTTTCCGGATTATACAAATCCCGTAGTTAGAGAATGGTGGGCGGGATTATTTAAAGAATTAGTTTCAGATATTGGCGTAAAAGGAGTTTGGAACGATATGAATGAACCTGCTGTTATGGAGGTTCCAAATAAGACATTTCCGATGGATGTTCGTCACATTTATGACGGAAATCCTTGCAGCCATAGAAAAGCACATAATATTTATGGAACACAAATGGCAAGGGCAACTTATCATGGTGTAAAGCGATTTACGTATCCTAAACGTCCGTTTGTAATCACAAGATCTGCTTATTCAGGAGCTCAGCGTTATACATCGTCCTGGACGGGAGATAACGTTGCAACCTGGGAGCATTTATGGATTGCCAATATTCAGGTACAGAGAATGTCTATTTCAGGAATGGGTTTTACAGGTTCTGATATTGGAGGTTTTGCTGAACAGCCAACAGGAGAATTATATGCGCGTTGGATTCAATTGGGAGTTTTTCATCCGTTTTGCAGAACGCATTCTTCGGGAGATCATGGCAATCAGGAACCTTGGGCTTTTGATGAAGAAGTGATCAATATTACACGCAAATTTGTGAGTTTGCGTTATCAGTTATTACCTTATTTATATACGATGTTCTGGCAGTATATTGAAGAAGGAATCCCAATGTTGAAACCATTAGTTTATTACGATCAGGACGATATACAAACCCATTATCGCAATGATGAATTCATCTTTGGAAATCAGATTTTAGTGTGCCCAATTCTTGAACCTAACGCTGTAGGTAGACGTATGTATATACCAAGAGGTGAATGGTATAACTATTGGACAAATGAATTTGCAATTGGTGGAAGAGAAGTTTGGGTAGATACTAAATTTGATGAGATTCCGGTTTTTGTAAAAGCAGGAGCAATAATTCCGAAATATCCGGTGCAGCAATATGTAGGCGAGCTTGAGTTTGATGAATTAGTGCTTGATTTATACTTTAAAAACGGAAAAGAGAAATCAGTAGTTTACGAAGATGCTCAAGATGGTTATGATTACAAAAAAGGGCGCTATAGTTTTTTATCTTTCACGGCAGTAGGAAAAGAGAAGGAGTTAATTGTACAATTGCATAAAGAAGGAAAATATGATACACCATATAGCAAGTATAAAATTAACCTGATTGGTTTGCCGTTTAAAGTTACTGAAATCGAAATTGACAATGTAAAGGTGGCTTTTGATAAAATTGCATTTGACGAAAATCATTTCTTAATTGTTGATAAAGAGTTTACGGAACTACATATTATTGGAGAATAAGTAAATTCTGATAAATTTTAAGAGAATTATATAAATCTGGAAGTAATAATAATTGTACTTTTGTGTGTTGTTAAATATCAAAATCATGAAGAAACATTTAATATTAGGACTATTTGCCGTTGTTTTAGCCGGATGCGCAACGAATCCAATTACTGGAAAACAAAATTTAAACTTTGTTTCGAATAGCGAACTATTTCCAACATCATTTCAACAATACAGTACTTTTTTAACAGAGAATAAAGTTATTACAGGAACTGCTGATGCAAAGAGAGTTGATTTGGTAGGATCAAAAATTAAAGCTGCTGCTGAAAAATATCTTGCTTATTTAGGTCAGTCACAGTATTTAAAAGATTATCGTTGGGAATATAAATTGGTAGATAATAAAGAAGTAAATGCATGGTGTCTTCCAGGTGGAAAAATTGTTGTTTATTCCGGAATTTTACCAATAACTCAAAACGAATCGGGATTAGCAACTGTTATGGGGCACGAAGTTTCTCATGCGTTAGCCAATCACGGTGCACAAAGAATGAGCGCTGCACAATTACAATCAATTGGAGGCGCAGTTTTAGATGCAGCTACAAGCAGTAAGTCTGCACAAACTAAAGAAATATTTTCGCAAGCTTACGGGATGGGTACACAAGTAGGAGTGATGCTTCCGTTTAGCAGAAGTAACGAAAGTGAAGCTGATAAAATAGGATTGACATTAATGGCAATTGCAGGTTATAATCCAGATGATGCAATCGCTTTTTGGTCTAGAATGTCAGCAAATTCAGGAGCTGCGGGAACACCAGAGTTTATGAGTACACACCCTTCTGACGCTACAAGGATTGCAAATTTGAAAGCATTGATTCCAGAAGCCAAAGCGACAGCACTAAAAGTAGGTATTATAAAATAAAGATATTCATCTAAATAAAATCATGAAAGCTATTCTTTTAGAGTAGCTTTTTTTATTTCACTACAATAGAATCTAATTTCTAGATTGTTCATGATTTATTAATACAGGAATTTTTAAAAATCTACTTGATTATGATAAAAATTAGATAAATTCGTAGCGCATTAACAACACCATTTCTATGAAAAACCTACAAAAAGGAGATAAAAAATTATTGAATGCCTGGGCATTTTATGATTGGGCAAATTCCGTTTATACCCTTACGATTGCTTCGGCAGTCTTTCCAATTTTTTATGAAGCTTTATTCTCGGATCGCGATCATTATATCGATGTTTTTGGGATGCACCTTAAAAACTCAGCTTTAATTAGTTTCATAACTGCTTTCGCCTTTTTGGTTGTTTCTTTTATTTCTCCATTATTATCAGGAATCGCTGATTATGTTGGGAATAAAAAATCTTTCATGAAGTTTTTCTGCTATTTAGGAGCTTTATCCTGCATGGGATTGTATTGGTTTGATCTTGGAAATATTTATATCGGATTGGCATTTTATTTCCTTGGATTGATTGGATATTGGGGAAGTTTGGTTTTTTATAATTCATATTTACCCGATATTGCATTTGAAGAACAACAAGATAGAATTAGTGCCAAAGGATATTCTTTAGGATATATTGGAAGCGTAATTTTATTGATTATCAATTTAGGAATGATCATGAAGCCAAAACTTTTTGGAATCACCGGAACAGATGGAGAAGCAGCTATGAAAGCGATGCGTTATTCGTTTATAATGGTTGGAGTTTGGTGGATATTATTCAGTCAGTATACGTATTATTATTTACCAAAAGGAAGTAAAGAAACAGGCGAAAAACTAACAAAATCGGTTGTATTCAATGGTTTCAAAGAACTTAAGAAAGTTTGGGCATTGTTGAACGAAAACATTCCATTAAAAAGATATTTAGGCGGTTTTTTTGTTTCAAGTATGGCAGTACAAACCGTTATGCTTGTAGCTACCTATTTTGGCGCTCAGGAAATTCAATGGTCATCAAAAGAAGAAGGAACAATTGGACTAATTATTTGTATTCTGATTATACAATTAGTAGCAGTTGTTGGAGCGGTTTTGACTTCAAGAGCTTCTGCAAAATTTGGAAATATTCCAACTTTAATTGTAATTAATATCATTTGGGCCGTGTTTTGTGCGCTGGCATACTTTATCACTTTACCAATGCATTTTTATGTTATGGCAACTGTCGCAGGATTTGTAATGGGAGGAATCCAGGCTCTATCTCGTTCTACATATTCGAAATTATTACCTGAAACAGAAGATACAGCATCATTCTTCAGCTTTTATGATGTGGCTGAAAAAATTGGAATCGTAATCGGAATGTGTGTTTATGGTATTATCGATCAGATTACCGGAAGTCCGCGTGCCGCAATTGTAATTTTAGCAGTTTTCTTTGTTACATCAATTTTCTTATTGAGAAGAGTACACAAAAAAGAACTTTCAGTATAAATAAAAAAACAAAGAGAATTTCATGGATGATTGACATGAAATTCTCTTTTTAATTAATTATCCTTTAATAATTGTTTTCAAACGCTTTATACAAAAAGTAAATTGTAAAACTCAATAATAAAGAAGGACTGTTTTGTTTTTTTGATTGGATGATTGCTTAAGATTCTTTTATTATTGAGCTTTTATAAAATTATGCTTTTGAAATATTTCCTGAACCAGAAACTTTAACATCGCGTTTTTCAGGATTTCCGCTGTATTTAATATCTCCCGAACCAGAAACTCTGGCAGTTAAACTTTCGTTGCAATTAACACGGCTATTTCCAGATCCCGAAACATTCACATCAACATTTTTAGATTTTAAATTGGCAGCATCAATATCTCCTGAACCCGAAAGTTTTGTGGTAAAGTTATCAGCATTTCCTTTTAAGCGCACATTTCCTGAACCACTTAAATTAAGTTCTAAATTATTTGAATCTACTGCTAAATTAAAGTTTCCTGAACCTGATAATCTTGCTAAAAATTTATCGTTTTTAATGGGATCTTTAGACTGAACATCTCCTGAACCATATAAATTTACCTCAGATATTTTCTCAAACGGAATTGTAACTTGTATCTTTTTACCCATACTTGGGCGTAAGTTGATGTTCTTTTTATTGTGAATTTTTAAAGTATTATCTTCGACTTCAACAACAATATTTGCAATAATATTTTCTTCACCTTTAATGATGATTTTACCTTCTTTTCCTGCCACTAAATCAACATCATAAGAGCCTGATACTTTTATGGCATCGTAGTCAGATGTAGTTCTGGTTTCGGTAATTATTTTACCATTTCCTGATATTTTCTCGGATTGTGCATTTGCCGTAAAACCTACTAAAAATGCTCCAAAAACTGCTAATTGTAATACTTTTTTCATTGCTTTAAATTTTAAGTTTGTTATTTTTTGATTAATGATATGTTTCCGTAATTTGAGTTTATCTGAATTTTATTCTGACCTTTTTTCTTATGATAACCGCTTATGTTTTTATTGCTGCTTTTGCTTTCACTTACAGAAATCTCTAAATCATCGCCCGTTTTAATCCCTCCGTATCGTGTTGCGATATCAAAATCAAAAGCATAATTTGAACTATATCCCAATGAAACATCAGAATAACCTGAGTTAACATTGATATTACCGGCTTTTTCATTTATAATACCAACACTTAATTTGCTATAAGTAATATTAGAAGTCAGATTGCTTGAAAGTTCAGAAATCTGGATCGTGAGATAATTTCCCGAACCGGAAAAAGAATTCACTTTTTGAAATTTGAAGGTTCCGTAATTGCAATCATATTTAATATTCTGACTATCTCCTACAGTCAAATCGCTGTAACTCGCATCAAGATTTATATTTCCGGATTCGTTGATTTTTAAATTGGAATAACGTGCTTCAATATCTGAATTTTTGATGTAATCAATATTTGAATTTTGGCAATATTCGATATGAACTGTATTGTTTGATCCGTTTAGTCTTCCCAGATTTATTTTTCCGTATCTGCAGGAAATGTCGGTTGTTGACTCTAAATTTAGAGTGGTGATATTTCCGTATCTGTTTTCGAGTTTAACCGAGCCATTTTTCGGAATTTTTATAACATAGTTAATTTCGAAACTATTGCTGCTTCCTTTACTTTTTAAAGAAGAACTTCCTAAGTTCGTTACCGCAGACACCAATGATTTAAGTGCTGTAATATCAACATCGATGCTATTTAGTCTTTCGTTGACCCAATTTTCATTTCCGCCCGTTACTTTGATCGTAATGTCAAGATCTATTTTATCCTCGTCCCAGGTAGATACCGTTATATTACCATATTTATTCGTGATATCAATTCCTGCATTCGAATTTACGATGTAGGTTTTTTTGATGCTTTTTTGTTTTGATATATAATTATCATCATTTGAAAACCCCAAAAGCGGAATTAAAAGGAATAGAATAAGTATGTTATAATGTTTTTTCATGAGATGTGTTTTTTAAATTTTCGTTTTCTTCAATTCGTTTTAAAACAGTTTGTAAAAAAGAGATTCGCGTTTGCAGATTACTGATCATGGCGTAAATGATTTGTTTGTTTTCGCCATTTTTCTGAAGTTCTTTAAGGATTTTTGTATAATCGGCATCAAAAACTTTCATTTGCTTTAGCGCATCATTAATGATTTGCTCATTTTCAGGTGAACTTTTCTCTTTTAATTTAACAAGTTCATTATCGATCAAAATGCTGAAAATAGAATCAGTTCTTTGGGTTTCTTTAGAGGCAAACTTGAATTCTTTTGGTTTGTCATTTTTATAAAAAACAGATATTCCCAACATCAATACAATTGAAGCTGCAACAGCTGTTACAAACCAATATTTCTTTCTGGATTGCTTTTTATTTAATTTATTTAAAAAATCAAGCTGATGGTCAGAATTCATTTCCTGAATGTCCCATTGATTTCCAAACTTGTTAAACAATTCGTCTAAATTGTCATTTTCCTTTTTCATATTTCCTCTAATTTTTTTCTTAAATTCTCTTTAGCTCTGCTTAATGTTGTTCGACAATTGGCATAACTAATATTCAAAATTTCGCAAATCTCTTCCTGATCGTAACCTTCAATATAAAAGAGCGTCAAAACCATCCGATAATTATCTTTTAAAGATAAAATGGTATCCAAAACCTGTTTTACTTTAAGTGAATTCAAATCTATATTTTCAGAAAAAAAACTGTCGTTTTCTTCTACTTTATAGAGTGTTTTGCTCAAATCTTCGACTTGAAAAGCATTGTTTTTTTTATAAAAATCAATACTGTAATTGATAATTATTTTTTTTAACCATGCTCCAAAAGCAACTTCTTGTTTGTAGTCGTTAATTTTTGTAAATGCTTTCAAAAAGCCTTCCTGCATGACGTCTTGCGCAAAGTGTTCGTCCTTTACAATACGGTAAGCTACGTTGTACATAGCTTTACAGTAACGATTGTAAACTTCGAATTGAGCCTTTTGATTGTTTTCTTTACAAAGAGCGATTAATTCTTCGATATTTTGATTGGTTATGTTCAAGTTTTGATTGCTAGTTTTTTATAATGACTTGGCTTTTTTTGGTTTGTTACACTTTTTATAAAAATAATTAATTTTTTATTGATAATAATTTTAAAAAATCTCAGAATGTTGAATTTTAAAGCGGGTAATTTTATAATATGTAAGATTTTTATTTCAATTTATTAAGTCTATATTTGTAAGTTAAAATTGATAATATGAAAAAAATTAATGTTTTGTTTCTTTTGCTTTTTGCTTTAGGAATGTCTTTTACTTCGTGTACTAGAGACTTTGAGGATGGTGGAAATTATAATGGGTCTAATAACGGTATTGGAGGAAATGGTAATGGTTCTGGAAAAGATACTATTATAGAAGGTCCTGGTGTTTTTAAGGCAACTGTAGACGGAAGAATTTTTACCGCAAATACAGTTCAAGCAATCGTCAACGATGATTATATTGCTATTTCTGGCTTAAAAACAGCTACGGGTGAGTTGATTCAAATCACATTGCCAAATAGCAAAGTAGGAACTTACACGTTTAAAGATAATGCCGATGACAAGAATAATTTCGCACTTGCTTATGCAAAAGATAGTGAATGGGCATATATAGGTGTCTCCAATGATAAAGGTAAAGGTCATCCCGGATATCATGATACAGCAGTTGTAAAAATCACTTCTATCGACAAAGATAAAAAGACGATTTCAGGTACATTTCAGTTTACAGGTGTCAGATTTGATGATGCGGAAGGATTAGTGGCAATTACAGAAGGATCATTTACTAAAATCTCATATAAAGAAGACGCACCAATTATCCAGGCTAATAACAAATTTTCAGCAAAAATTGATGGTGAAGATTTTACTGCTACAAATGTAAGCGCGATTAAAACTATGGGTAAAATTGCCATTACAGGCAATAGAGGTAGTCTTGAAAATATTTCATTGTTTCTACCAGGGGATGTAAAAGAAGGAACATATACCTTAGGTACAATGGATACAGATTATACAATTAGATATAATAAAGATATGTCTCCTGGTAACATGTTTGATGCAAAAAAAGGCAGTACCATTACTATATCAAAACATGATAAAGTAAAGAAAACGATAAGCGGAACCTTCTCTGCAACGGAAATTACCTATACTACAACTGAAAAGTATGAAATAACAGAAGGAAGCTTTAGTGTTTTATATTAAATCAATAAAGCAACTAAAATAATAAATCCGCCTTGAGCGGATTTATTTTTGGTAAAACAATTTGATTTTATTAGTTTGGCTGATTAATTAGATAATTTCATTGTGTCTTTTGGCATAGTGATTGTCTATTTTAATCATCCGCATTGTAAATGAACTCCTTAGTATGTTTTTATTATAAACTAATAAAGCTAACGTTATATTTGCAGTAAGGATTAAAAAATTAATGACAAAACGACTTATATATTATTATGTCAGACCATAAAATACTCACCATTGACAATCTGTCACTTCAAGAATTTGATTCAGAAGCCGAATTAATTCCATTATTAACTCCAGAAGACGAAGAAGAAATGAATAACGAAGAGCTTCCGCTTTCGTTGCCAATTTTACCATTACGTAATACAGTTCTTTTTCCAGGAGTTGTAATTCCAATTTCAGCAGGAAGAGACAAGTCAATCAAGTTAATTAACGATGCTAATGCCGGTGGAAAAATCATTGGAGTAGTTTCGCAAATTAATGAAGAAGACGAAGATCCATCAAAAGATGATATCCATAAAATAGGAACTGTAGCCAGAATTTTGCGCGTTTTAAAAATGCCTGACGGAAATGTTACAGTTATTTTACAAGGAAAAAAACGTTTTGAAATTGACGAAGTAGTTTCAGAAGAGCCTTATATCACTGCAACAATCAAAGAAGTTGTAGAAGAACGTCCAGAAGAAGATGATACTGAGTTTACAGCTATTTTAGATTCTGTTAAAGAGTTGGCTATCCAAATTATAAAGGAAAGTCCAAATATCCCATCAGAAGCTACTTTTGCGATTAAAAACATCGAAAGTCAATCGTTTTTGATCAATTTTGTTTCTTCTAATATGAATTTATCCGTAAAAGAGAAACAAGGTTTATTATCTATAAACGGATTAAAAGACAGAGCGCTTGAGACCTTGCGTTACATGAACGTAGAGTTGCAAAAATTAGAATTGAAAAATGACATTCAGTCAAAAGTTCGTTTTGATTTAGATCAGCAGCAACGTGAATATTTCTTACATCAGCAAATGAAAACCATTCAGGAAGAATTGGGAGGCGTTTCGCAAGAGGAAGAAATGGACGAAATGGGGCTTAAAGCCAAAACCAAAAAATGGGACGAAAAGACGCAGAAACATTTTGAAAAAGAATTGTCAAAAATGCGTCGTATGAATCCACAATCACCTGATTTTGGAATTCAGCGCAACTATTTGGAGTTATTTTTAGAATTGCCTTGGGGTGAATATTCTAAAGATAAATTCGATTTAAAACATGCACAGAAAATATTAGATAAAGATCATTTTGGACTTGAAGAAGTTAAGAAAAGAATGATTGAACACTTGGCAGTATTGAAACTTCGTAACGATATGAAATCGCCAATTATATGTTTAACAGGGCCTCCGGGAGTTGGTAAAACATCTATTGGACGTTCAGTTGCAGAAGCTTTAGGTCGTGAATATGTGCGTATTTCTTTGGGTGGTTTGCGTGATGAAGCAGAGATTCGCGGACATAGAAAAACCTATATAGGAGCGATGCCAGGCCGAATTATTCAGAGTTTGAAAAAAGCGGGAACTTCAAATCCTGTTTTTATTCTGGATGAAATTGATAAATTATCAAGTGGAAATAGTGGAGATCCATCTTCGGCATTATTAGAGGTTTTAGATCCGGAGCAAAACAACGCTTTTTATGATAATTTCCTTGAGATGGGTTATGACTTATCAAAAGTTATGTTTATTGCAACATCAAACAATATGTCAGCAATTCAGCCGGCATTGCGTGACAGAATGGAAGTAATCAAAATGTCTGGTTATACAATCGAAGAAAAAGTTGAAATTGCAAAAAGACATCTTTTTCCAAAACAGTTAGAAGCGCACGGATTAACTACCAAAGATTTAACAATTGGTAAAAAACAATTGGAAAAAATCGTAGAAGGTTATACACGCGAATCTGGTGTACGTAATTTAGAAACTAAAATTGCTCAGGTGATTCGTAATGCTGCAAAAGCAGTTGCAATGGACGAAGAATACAATAAAAAAGTAACTGACGAAGATATTGTAACCGTTTTGGGTGTGCCAAGATTAGAGCGTGATAAATATGAGAATAATGATATTGCAGGAGTTGTAACAGGTCTTGCCTGGACAAGTGTTGGCGGGGATATTTTGTTTATTGAATCTTTAATTTCTGAAGGAAAAGGAGCATTAACAATTACAGGAAACCTTGGTAATGTCATGAAAGAATCGGCGACAATTGCTTTAGAGTATATTAAAGCCAATGCTAAAAAGTTAGGTTTAAATGTAGAGCTTTTCCAGAAATATAACATCCACTTGCACGTTCCGGAAGGAGCAACGCCAAAAGACGGGCCAAGTGCCGGTATAGCAATGTTAACCTCTTTAGTGTCTTTGTTAACGCAAAAGAAAGTGAAGAAAAGCTTAGCAATGACAGGGGAAATTACACTTCGTGGAAAAGTGTTACCAGTTGGCGGAATCAAAGAGAAAATCTTAGCTGCAAAAAGAGCAGGTATTAAAGAAATCATTTTGTGTCATGAAAACAAAAGTGACATTGATGAAATTAAAGCAGAATATTTAGAAGGCTTGACTTTTCATTACGTAAAAGAAATGAGTGAAGTTTTAGCTTTAGCTTTAACAGATCAAAGTGTAAAAAATGCAAAGACTTTAAAATAAAACTTTAAAGTAAATTCCAATATTTTGAAAATCCAAATTCCAATCTGATCGACTCAGTTTTGGAGTTTGGATTTTTTATTTAATTTAGTCTCACTTATAATTGGAATTTGGAATTTAAATATTGGGATTTAATTGGGATTTGGTGCCGAAGCTTTTGCGCGATTCCTTTGCGATCTCAAAGCAAAGCGTAATTAATAAAAACTTTGTGAACTTTGCGTAATCCTTTGCGAACTTTGCGGTAAAATTTCATTAAACGAGTTACTTGCGTGGGCTTCTCCCGAAGCGCAATGTTATTAATTTAAGCTTTTAAAAAATAAAATTATTGCAAGTTAAATCCTGTTTTTATCCGCGTTTTTACGAAGTAAATCTGTTTTATCCGCGTCAAAATTAGACACTGATTTCACGGATTCGCTAAAGCGAAAACGCTGATAGAAACGGATTTTTCTAATTACTTTCTTGATTAAACTGTTAAGTAATTTTATAGATTTCCCTTTAACTTAATGACATTGGAATTTAATTAGAATTTGGACTTTTTCATTATAATTTTCATTTCAATTGGAATTTGGAATTTTTGTATTGGAATTTATTTTTTGTTAGTTATATAATTTTATCTTCGCATTTGCGTTATTCCCATATAGGAATCGCCCCAAAAGCATGTTAAAACGATTTGTTTTACTTTTTTTTAGTCTGATTTGTTCGGTTTCTTACGGGCAAATAGGAGGTCGATATACTTATCAGTTTTTAAATTTAACGACTTCTCCGCGACAAGCTGCTTTAGGCGGGGAAACGATTACAATATATGATGAAGACGTGAATCAGGTCATGTCAAATCCGGCAGTATTAAATGAAGATATGGACAATCATCTGGCAATGAATTACGGAAGTTATTATGGCGAAGCGTCTTATGGAACTGCTTCATATGCCTATACTTACGACAGACACGTTCAAACATTTTATGCAGGCATGAGTTATGTAAACTATGGCTCATTTGAAGGATATGACGAAAATGGTCAGGCAACATCCAGCTTTACAGGAAGTGAAGGTGCATTATCGTTAGGGTATGCTTACAATATCCCTTACACAGACATACATGTTGGAGCAAATGTTAAGTTAATAACTTCAACGTTAGAAAGTTATAATTCTATTGGAGGTGCAATAGATTTAGGTTTTTTGTATATAATTGAAAAAAATGACGTAAATTTGGCGTTGGTAATTCGCAATATCGGTACACAGTTTACAACGTATTCAGGAATACAGGAAAAATTACCATTTGAAATCATTGCAGGAGTTTCTCAGGAATTAGAGCACGTCCCAATCCGTTGGCATCTTTCGTTGGAAAATTTACAACAATGGAATATTTCTTTTTCAAACCCCGTTCATGGAGAAACCAGCATTGACGGATCAACAAGTAATGAGAAAGTTTCGTTTGTAAATAATGCTTTAAGACATGTTGTTTTTGGTGTGGAGCTTTTCCCCAAAAGAGCATTTAATTTGCGTTTAGGATATAATTTTAGAAGAGGAGAGGAATTAAGAGTGGCTGATCAACGTAATTTTTCTGGAGTTTCATTAGGATTTGGATTAAAAATGAATAAGTTAAAGTTTAATTATTCATATTCGAGATATACATTGGCTGCAAATACGAGTCTTTTTGGTCTAATTTTAAATTTTCAATAGTTATATGAAAATATTTAGTTTGTTTTTGTTTATGACTGTAGGGTTTTTAACGGGTTCAAAACACTACTACAAGGAAGAAACTTCTATTACAAGTGTAGAAATAGAAAGGATTAATACGAGAGTTAGCGAAATCAGAAACATGATGAGTATTGATCCCAAATACAATACTAAAATCGCTTTTTTTGTAGACATGAGAATACCATCTGGTAAAAATCGTTTTTTTGTTTATGATTTAGTAAACAATAAAATTATTGACCAGGGGCTTGTGGCGCACGGTTCAGGATCTGAAACCGGAGTAAAAGGAAGTTTAAGATTTAGCAATACACCAAACTCTAACTGCACCGCTTTAGGCAGATATTCTATCGAAAAATGTTACAAAGGTTGTTTTGGAAAATCGTATAAACTAAATGGTTTAGATGAAACAAATAATAACGCCTTCAAAAGAGCCATAGTTTTGCATTATTATTCGGCAGTTCCTTATGACGAGCAAGACTATTATATCAGTAACAGCCATGGTTGTCCAATGGTAAATGAACAATTCTTTAAACGAATCGAAAAAATAATTGATAGTTCTAAGTCGAATATAATTTTAGACATTTATTACTAGAACTTTTATCACATACCATTTCAATAAAAATAAAATATTATGCTGTTGTCAATTTTTTCAACAGCATTTTTTTTGAAATCACAACATCCTTTTTAATCCTGATTTTTATCTAATCAAAGAAATAATATCCTATGAAGAAGATCTTTTTTGTTTTTCTTGTATTGCTGTTGTTTTTTATTGGATATAAAATTTTCAGGAAAGACAAAGAAATAACTTCCTCAACTGAAAGGAAAATTGATATAATAAAAATTAATGAAGTTAAGAGATTAATTAAGAGTAATTCACGATATAATAACAGAATTGCATTTTTTATTGATATGAAAATTCCTTCGGGCAAGAATCGCTTTTTTATCTATGATCTGAAAGAAAATAAAATTATCGATAAAGGGTTAGTTGCACATGGTTCAGGATCTGAAACCGGCATTAAAGGAAAACTAAAATTTAGTAATATTCCTAATTCATTAAGTACTTCACTGGGGAACTATGCTATAGGAAATCCGTATAAAGGCAAATTCGGGAAAGCTTATAAATTGTACGGATTAGATAAAACAAATAGCAAAGCATTTGAGCGGGATATTGTTTTTCATTATTATTTTGATGTTCCGTATAAAGAGAAAGATGGCTATATTTGCAACAGTTATGGCTGTCCCATGGTTAATAAACGATATTTTGAAAGAGTATCAAAAGTAATTGACAGTTCTGACTCGGATATTATAATGAGTATTTATTACTAATGTCGCATTGAAGCATAAAAGGAATTAAAATTTAAAAAATAGAAAATTGAAAAAAATTACCATTGCAATTGATGGATTCTCATCAACAGGAAAGAGCACTTTGGCAAAACAGTTAGCAAAAGAGTTAGAATATGTTTATGTTGATACTGGAGCAATGTACCGTGCTGTTGCATATTTTGCAATGGAAAATAAGTTTATTGGAGCTGATTTCTTTGATAAAAAAAGTTTAATTGATTCACTTCCAAAAATTCAGTTAGAATTTAAATATAATGCTGATCTTGGTTTTGCCGAGATGTTTCTGAATGGTAAAAATGTTGAAAAACAAATTAGAACTATCGAAGTTTCTAATTTTGTAAGTAAAGTAGCTGAAGTTTCAGAAGTGCGTTCCAAATTGGTGGAACAACAGCAGGGAATGGGTAAAAATAAAGCCATTGTAATGGATGGAAGAGATATAGGAACCGTAGTTTTTCCTGACGCAGAGCTTAAAATTTTTATGACTGCCAGTGCCGAAACCCGTGCACAAAGACGTTTTGATGAGCTGCAGCAAAAAGGCGATAATGTATCTTATGAAGATGTTTTGAAAAATGTAGTCGAAAGAGACCATATCGATACACATCGAGAAGATTCTCCTTTGGTAATTGCAGATGATGCTATAGAAATTGATAATTCTTATTTAAATAAAGAAGAACAATTCTCAGCTGTTTTAGAATTAGTAAATGATGTTGTTAAAACTGTTTAATTTTTTGTAGATATCATTTTTAATGGTAGTTTTACCGCTTCATTTTTACTAAAAGACAATTTCATCATATGGGAATTAAAAACAGGTTGATTATAATGAGCTTTCTTCAATTTTTTGTTTGGGGAGCGTGGCTTATAACAATTGGAAATTATTGGTTTGGCACTAAAAACTGGGAAGGAACTCAGTTTGGTCTTGTTTTCGGAACCATGGGAATTGCCTCTTTATTCATGCCCACACTAACAGGGATTATAGCTGACAGATGGGTAAATGCCGAAAAATTGTATGGTTTTCTTCATATATTATACGCAGTAGTTTTATTTGGTATTGCACACGTAACTACGCCGGATAATTTTATTTATGTAATGTTTGCAGCAATGTGCTGTTACATGCCAACAATTGCATTAAGCAATTCTATTTCGTACACTTCACTAAAATTAAATAACAAAAACATTGTAAAAGATTTTCCGCCCATTCGTGTTTGGGGAACAATTGGTTTTATTGCTGCAATGTGGATTACGAATTTGAGTGGAAGTAAAGCAACAGAATATCAGTTTTATATTGCTGGAATTGGTGCTTTAATTCTTGGAATTTATGCTTTTACATTACCAAAATGTCAACCACAGCGTTTGACTAAAGAAGATGCTTCATTGACTGAAACTTTAGGATTAGAAGCTTTTAAGTTATTCGGAAATTATAAAATGGCTTTATTCTTTGTGTTTTCTATGTTTTTAGGAGGCGCTTTGCAATTGACAAATGCTTACGGAGATGTATTCTTGGATGAATTCAAGCATTTTCCAAAATACGCAGATTCTTTCGTAATCAAATATTCGACTATTATTATGTCGATTTCTCAGGTTTCTGAGACATTATTTATCCTGGCAATTCCGTTTTTCTTGAGACGTTTCGGTATAAAACAAGTAATGTTGATTAGTATGTTGGCTTGGGTTTTACGCTTTGGATTATTTGCTTTTGGAGATCCTGTTGGAGGATTATGGATGATTATTATGTCATGTATTGTTTACGGAATGGCGTTTGATTTCTTTAATATCTCAGGTTCTTTATTCGTGGAAAGTAATACAGATTCAAAAATTCGTTCATCGGCACAGGGTCTGTTTATGATGATGACCAATGGAGTAGGAGCGGTTTTAGGAAGTTTAACTTCAGGTTGGGCAATTGATCGTTTCTTTACGAAATCATTTCACAATACCACTGAATTAGCCGGATTTTTACAAACAGATGCTACAAATTTAAAAATGTTAGATTTTGTAAAAAGTCAGGGAAATACAATTTCGACTGACGGAATTTTTACAAATCCAATTTTAATGAAAGACTGGCACACGATCTGGTTGTCGTTCGCGTCTTACGCTTTGGTTATTGCAATTGCTTTTGCCGTTTTATTTAAACATAAACACGATCCAAAGGAAATTGAGAATTTGAGTCATTAAGAACTTTTATTTTATAAATAGTAAACCCGACAGGTTTTTAAAACCTGTCGGGTTTGTTGTTTTGAGGAGTTCATTAATGAGGTTTTAGGCAGCGATAAAAAAAGTTAAATTTGATTTTATGAATAATAGCTTTAAGTTATGATTCGTTTAGCTTGATTTTTTTTATTAAATGTAGTAAATTAGTGAGCAAGAGTAAGTTTTATGAAATACATTAAAACATTTTGCGTAATTATTTTTTTTGTGGTTCTAGGTTGCCAAAAGCAAATTCAGATTTAATAAATCTGAATATTCGAGAATCCAAAACGATTTTTATAAAGATCTAGAGGAATAGTTTTATACCAAAGAAGCAATTAAATCTTCAACTTGCTTTTTCTGATCGGCATATTTTTGTTGAAGTTCAGAACCTTCGCCCATTCGATTATAGTATTCAAGACCTTTTTGGGCAAAAAACTTTTTATGGAAATTTGAGATTTCAGGAAGCTGCGGAAATAAAATATTAAAATTCATTTCGTAATAAGCTTGCCATTCTCTTTCGTTTTTATCCAGAACATATGGCTTTGTTGTTTTTTGATTGACATGAACCATTTCGTGGGCAATCAGGATAAGCATTAATTCTATCGGAAATTCGAAAGTATTTTCAGGAATTCTGATAATTTGAGATTCTCCAAAATCGCCTTCGGTTGTCATTAAGATAAAGTCGGGTTTTGCTTTTTCTCTAAATAGAAAACCTTTTAGATTTTTGCTTTTGAGATTGTACTTTTTTAAAAGCCAATAAACAGCATTAAGAGTCTGTCCGTTTTGATGAAACGAATCAACTTTTTGTTTTATTTGATCGAGTGTCCAAGTCATGAAATAAAAATACGAAAATTCTTCTATTTGAATAATTTTAATTTGAAACGGTATCTAATATAGGTATGCTTATCGAAGGATCATTGGCGTAATATTTCACATATATTTTTTTATTGATACACGAATGATCGTCTTTGCATTTTTTATATAATAGGTTTGATGAAACTTCATTACTATAAATAGCACCATCGACAGTATAATGATATTCTAAATAATTGACAGATTCAATTTCGTAATAATCTGTAATGTATCCATTGGTTATTTTTGCATTTGAATTGATCTTGCTTTGATCAGTGTATTCTTTGTACGTTTTTTTTAAACTAAAAAAAAGCAATACAAGAATTAGAAATATTACAGGGATTGAGATTTTTTTTAAGTTTTCTTTCATTTATTGCTTATCCTTTTTAAAGCCATTTATCTAAAAATTTTCTTCCGGAAATTCAAGATTTTAGAAAGTATTAAAAGTAAAGAAAATTTTTATGTAAATACATTTTGATTTAGCTAAAGCCTTACTAAGATTTAAAACTCAAATAAAGATGTAAAAATAAATTGTAGACAATAGTATATAGACAATAGTTTATGTCTAAAACTTGTCAACTCATTTTTGTTATCCCAAGTTCAGGATGATAGAGAAGTGTCTGCAATTTTACGATTTATCAGAACATCTATAAAATTGATGTTTTATAGCAAGAATCTTTCAAGCTAAAAAAAAACTCAGAATCTCAGGGACTCAGAACCTTTTTTGTCACAATGCATTAATTCTGATACTTGCTTTTACCAACGCAAGAGCCTTTATACTTGTTATAGGATATTCGACAGTTTGGTGGTGTGGGTTTTGAGATTCAAGTTTTACGTAGTTTTCGCGCTCAGATTGTTTTATGTATTTTGTAAAAAAGGATTCATTCCCATCATTGTTTACATATATAAGGTACATCTCGCCCCATATGATATTTTCGATAGGATTGTTTATCTTTTTATAAATAACAATGTCTCCGCTCTTTAACAAAGGATACATACTGTCGCCAATCATGTAGAGTGCACCATCATAATTTGAAATTTTATGAATTTTGATAAAATCAACAGGACTTTGATTTTCATTCTTATCAAATAGGTCGCTAATTTCTGTAATGGTTTGAATATCATAAAGCGGAATTTGAGTTATATCGTGAAATATTTCCTGTTTTTTAGGAGTCTCGACGTTTTTCTGAGAAGAAATATCCGATTTAAGCATATTTCCGTCGCCGGTTAAGAGCCATTCGACGTTAATATCAGTGTAAATTTTTAAGATATTTTCTAATTTATCCAGTCCAATTGTTTTGTTATTTTTTAATTGACTGGCAAAGGAACCGTTCGACATCCCCACTTCTCGCTCGAAAGAGCTGACTCTAACGCTTTTAAAATCAAGATATAGTTTAATTCTTTTTATCGTGTTCTCTGTCATCAATCATTTTTTTTTAGAAAAAATCTTACATTTTCCTTGTTGTTTAAGAAATATCTTAATACATTTGTCCCGACATTAATACAAACAAGGTAATGGACAAAAATATAAAAACAAAACCAAGTTATAATCAAGATGTGCTAAAGATTATTAAAAGAAGGTACGGGTATTCTTTTGACTATATCCGAAAATTGATTCGGGGTGATAGGGCAGGACTAGTTTCTGACATGATAAAAGCCGAGTATAATAAGCTAAATAATGAAGCCATAAAGGCAATAGAGCATCAGGTTTCTAAATTTTAAGAACAATTTTTTGTGAGTTTTTAAAAGGCAAACAGAGCTCTTTTATAAAGAAAAAGAACACATTTTGTTTTATAGAATTTCTATTAAAAATGTGTCTTTGTTGAATGTGGTTTTTTCCTGTTTAAGGCTAAAATTTAGCGGTTAATAAAATTTAATGTTTCCGGGAATTAAATTTTGTTATGAATGCAGAAGTAAGCGATTGTAGTTTACGGGAAAAACAAATTTTTTAAAAATATTAATAAATAAAAATGGCTATGAAAAAGAGTATTTAAAATAAGCAACACCAAAAGCATTTTTTGCAGTTGCAAAATCTTTTATGCAAATAGTTTTCCTTGTATGGTAAATGATTTTCAGGCAACAGATTTATGACTGTTTAAAGCTTGTTTTGAACTGTTTTGCAAATTATAAAAGATTAAAAAAAAATCTAGAATTATTCTTGTAATATCATGTTATTATAATTCTGTCTAAGATTTAGGATTACAGAATTTTAAACAATTTAAATAATGAAGAAAAAAATATTTTATATATGGTTCTTTTTTGCAGCCATGTTATTTTCAGTAAATATAAATGCACAAGCTTCTATAGGAAGCAAAAAAAATCCCGAGGCGTTTTCTGTGTTAGAGCTTGCAAATATTGGCGGGCTTAGATTACCTCAAATGACTACAGCCCAGCGTAATGCTTTTGCTGTAAAAGGCAATGCGCTTGGTAATGGTCTTACCATTTACAATAGCACTACCGGTTGTGTAGAGTATTGGAACAGCAGCCGCTGGGTGAGTTTATGTGATGGTACATCACAAACCACTATCAGCCCGACACCTTGTATTGGTGTAGCTGCAGACGGATCTGGCTGTAACCAGACCTTTACAGTAGCAGACGTAGATTGTCCTACAGGGCCATTTACTATCACTATAGTAGCAGGCGGCGAGTATGCTACTTTGTATGATGTAGATAATGCAGGCGGATCATTTAAAGTTGCTTTTAATGAAAATGCAAACGTAAATGCCCGTACTATTTTGGTACGTGTTACAAGTACTTGTACAAGTTTATACAAAGAATTTTTATTCTCTCAAAATGGGGTAAATTGTACT
>Ga0163161_10000604_pt1 | contig 28728 bp, 26 predicted proteins | sample S45metaG_FD_129847 | JGI IMG/M metagenome (GOLD analysis project Ga0163161, IMG submission 129847) | Switchgrass rhizosphere microbial communities from Kellogg Biological Station, Michigan, USA - S4-5 metaG | ecosystem: Host-associated > Plants > Roots > Rhizosphere > Soil | place: USA... | reverse complement strand
GGAAAACGTCTCACCGATCAAAGCACGGCTTTAATGAGCGCCGCTATTTATATGTGTAGTCCGCTCGCCATCCTCTCAGCTCAGTTCGCTCGCATGTACGCCTTGCTCGCACTACTGACGGTGCTGTCTTCCTGGCTCTACTTGCAATTTCAACCAAAAAGTTCTGACTCAACATTACTGTTTGTTGCTTACGTGGTGATCAACGTAATGGGAACGTTTACCCACGTCGCGTTCTTCTTCGTTCTATTCGGACAAGGAGCATTTCAGATTTTTTTCTTTCAATCCGAGAAACTAAAGCGGTTTCTGTTAGCGGGTATCGTATCGGTTATTCCCTATGCTGTTTTCTGGGCTCCAGTCCTCCTGAGACAAATATCAAAGTCTGAAGAAGGTCTCGCTTGGCTCAAAAAGCCGGGACTGCCTCAGGTGAGTGAGTTACTCTTTCTTTATGGCGGGGCGTTTTGGTTGTTGGTACCGTTGATTGCCTTTATTTGCTGGAAGTATTTTTACCGACTTCCGTCGTTTAAGTCTCAAGTAATGCGTGCACAACTTCCTCTAACACTGCTTGCGTGCGCCGTAATTATTCCAATCTTACTCTCACAGTTCAAACCGATCTTCAACCCGCGCTTCGCTATTATCGGCCTTCCAGTCTTCGCACTCAGCGTCGGGGCGTTTACACCCAAACTCGCGAACTATTTGCTCTCGGCAGCTTTGATCCTGTTTACGGTCGTGGGATTCGCAATATCTCATGAGAAGTCAGGAAGTTGCGATAACCGAGTCATCGCAAGCTATTTGAATGAGGTGGTCCATGAGGGGGATGTGATTCTTTTTACTAGCCTAACGCGAATGCCAATAGACTATTACCTAAAGCAAATCTCCGTGGGGAAAGACGTCATTGAATCGAGTTTTCCTAAAGACATCGACAAACATCCAGGCTACGAGGGAAATTTTAGAGATCCAAAGCGCCAGCTCGAGCTTGAGACTGAAGCCGATCAACTACTGGCAGGCCTACTAAGAACGAAGACCAACAACAGCGAACAACGAATTTTTGTTTTTCGTGGGCTTCATCCGGAAATTGATCAATTCATCGAACGCAGGCTTGCCAGAAACTTCGGAAAACTAACCGGCCAAGGACGGCAATGTCTTGGCTCCTCGACTTACTTTACCGATATCGTTGTTTACAAGTGACAAGTGTGAGTGACGTTGGATTTGTTGAGATGTCTCACGTATTGAATCTGCTTATTTGACTCCCCACTCTTATCGTCGACGAAAAATCACAGCTTGCTTATCTTCAAATACTTTTTCCCAACTATCTTCGTTCGATCGAAGCAAACTTGCTAGTGGAATGCTTGGTCTAACAAAAACGGTTCTTATATTGTCGCGATCTAAAACATCACGCCATCCAAGATTGCCCTCATGTACATTAAAGAAAACTTCGAGTTGTTTGTTCCCATACACATCTGCGCGACCATCGATGTAAACTTTGTATTGGGGATACAGTTTCCAAATCAAATATCCTCCCCACTCATATTCGTTATATTGAGGTTGGGCCAGTCTCTCTGATTTGAGAAACTCAATCGCATTAATTGGGAACTGTTCTGCTTCTACAATCGGCTGACGATTTGCAGCTCGCCGCACTCCGAGTCCAACTAAAATCACACATAACAGGAGTATCGTCGCGTTTGCATAGGCTTGGCCGCGAGCCGCAGCACCAGATTTACGCTGTTCGGCAAGATCAGAAGCCCGCAAAGGAAAATAAGTCCAGATAAAGGACGAGAAGGCTTCGGCAAAAAGAGGTACCGCTACCAGGACAAAGAGCCAAACATTTCGCGCCGATCTCAACGTGGCCCAAGTAGTGGCGGCCAGCATGATCAGGTCACGAGGGCGTATCTTGTTCTTTGAAAGGACTAGCGCGCTGAATGTCGCTATTAACAACAGCAAAAGGCCTTGGAAGCGTAATTCGTGAAAATTGGGGGATCTCCACTCTTCGATGTAACGCATCATTGCGGGTGAAGTTAGAGTCTCCAATGGATAAGTGAATAGGCGAGTACCATTAGGATTGAACACAACCACTGCAATGCAAGCTGCCAGCAAAAAAACCAGAGTCCACACGCGTTTCCAGTCATCAGCGTGTCGTTCCTCGGAGAGCAGAAGCCGATCCGCCAAGAGTCCCACGATGCTTAGAGCTATCAACGCAAGTCCAATGACGAAGCCCGCGTGAGCATTTGTCCAAATGACGATTAAGGGAACAAGCCACCAGATCGCGATGCCCATTTCCCGTCGAGCAAAGCTCTCCAAGACGGCGATAGAGCTACTGGCAAACAGCACGGAAAAGATATGTGGTCGAACTCCCCAAGTTGAAATGGAAGCAACTGCTCCAAACAAGACTGCAAAAAGCGCAACGTAGGGGTGAACGGAACGTACAACACATCGCCGATAAAGAATTACGAATGCTGCTGTGACAATCAGAGCAAATGAGGCGATCAATCCTATAAAACCCGTCAGTTTCCAGATTGCGAACATGGCCACTTCTGATAACCATTCATGTGCAATCCACTCACTACCGAATTTGATCGATGAGAAGATGTCTGTGTGAGGAATGCTCCTAGTCTCAACGATGTACTGCCCCGTTCGAAGGTGCCACCAAAAATCTGTGTCCGTAATCGGTTGAGCGGCACCTGCGAAAATGAGAAGCATGCACACGAAAACCATCAGGATTCGTGGGGATGCAAGGTCTGACCTTGAAACGACCGTGAGAAGATTTGGATCGGATTTCGTAGGGCTGTGCGCTTGAGGCACCTTCAGTGAATTCATAGTAGGGTATTGACTGATTCTCAGGTAGCACAAATATGATGATACCTATCTAAGAACAATGGGGCACAGCTACCAGCTGATCCTCATAGAGTTCAACCAGACTCCGAGTTAGGCTATTGAGTCAGCCACACTCTGAATTTCGACAAGCTCGGCAAGACGAAGGGCGCGCGCTAACTGGCTCATCACGTGAGCGCCAAATCCGCGAGTCCAGTACGTAGTGCATGGAGATCGGTACAGATACAGGTCCGGTCCGCTAGGCATGAGACGATCGCCCAAGAGAAAGAGCAAGTATAGCCATAACGCTGCAAAGCTTAGCAATATTCGCACCGCCGTGGTCTGCAAAGAATGCGACGAAACACAAGATCATTTCTTTCCGTTTCTGCTCGCTAGCGAGCACTTGCCTTATTCTGAATGCGTCAATCTATTGAATTGGGCAGACAAGTAAGTTCCACATCCCCACCGCACTACCCATCAAGCAAGACTCGACCCCTCACATCAATATCCATCATAAAGAATCGCTTTTGGTTAGACGGCCCTGCAACAACTGCTCGCACATGAGCAGTGTTGAACCTGCACAACAGAACTCTTGGCATCGGGTCTAATAGTCCACTCGCAAAGAGCGCTGACCTTAAGTGAAGCAACGATGGATGGTTGTCAACTATTTATCTCACCAAGCCAACGCCGACCTCACAATCTTGAAGATTGGCATAGGCATTGCCCAAGACAAGTATCCGAAATTGTTGCCGTGATCGGCAGGAGCGCTCCTCTCAGGATGCCTGGGATGACGCCACAATTCCGGTGTAAACCAAATAAGAACCCCAATAAGGAGAATGATAATGAAGAGAATCAAGAACTTTCTAAATGATGAGAGCGGTATGGAAACGTTGGAATATGCCGTCATCGCCGGCCTCATCGCACTCGTTGCTGTAGCCATTTACGCGACCAGCGGCACCTGGAAAGCAACCCTGCAGAATCGCCTGCAAAACGCGGCAGCTCAGAACTAGTCGCCTCCTCATAGGCTCGACGGGCTTACGGCCAAATGTTGGCCCATGGCCCGTCGACCCTATCGCAAATTCAAAAAGACACCTCCTTGGTAAGCAAGGAAGTCGACACGGAGACTTGCTAATGCCATCCGCTCAGAATTTCGCCATCTTTTTGCTGTTAGTGCCGATGGCAATAGTCATTACTTATATGGACGTCCGCTATCGCCGAATACCCAACAAGTTGGTCTTGGTTATGTTGTTAGGTGGCATAGCAGTGAATTCCTTCTTCGGTGGAACCCAGGGATTGTTAGTTAGCCTCGAAGGTTTCGGACTCGCATTTGCGCTCATGTTCTTTTTCCACATTTTCGGGACTCTGGGAGCAGGTGACGTCAAACTGTTTGCTGCTATTGGAGCCGTAAACGGAATCGCCCTTGTACTTCCGATGCTGCTGGTCGTAGCAATCACCGGAGCCCTCCTGGCGATTGGCAAGATGGTCCATGCAGGACGAGCAAGAACGACCATGTTCGGTGTATTGCAGTTCTTCTATGGGCTGCTGCCCGGTCAAAAAGTTCCGCGCTTCGATATCCCTTCGGATCGAAGCTACACGCTTCCTTACGCGGTACCAATCTGTTTTGGAAGTTTGCTCGCATTCATGTTGTTTCACTCCTGAGATTCAGGAGAGTGGTGCACTTAATTTGGAATGGAGAATTTAGGTTATGCGTAACAAACGTTTGATACTCGCGCTCACCGGCGCTGTGATTTGCGGCCTGCTGGCTGTGCTACTGGTAACTCGTTACCTGGCCAATGTTCAAGCCTATACGAAAGACCTGAACAACGTGGTGGTCGCGAAAGTTGAAATACCACTTGGCGCAAAGATTACTGTTGAGCAACTTGGACTCGCTCCCATTCCTAACGGTTCAGCACCCGTAGGAGCTTTCCGCAAAGTCGAGGAGATTGTCGGGAGGGTCGCGATCACCCCGATTGGCGTGCGTGAGCCTATTACCAACATGAAATTGGCCCCCGAGGGCATTGGCGCCGGACTAAATGCCGTTATCCCTGAAGGTTATCGGGCAATGACCGTGAAAGTCGACGACGTCGTCGGCGTTTCTGGTTTTGTAATGCCAGGATCTTTCGTTGACATCGTCGCTGTCATTACTCCTGTCAATGTTAACGAGGCAGCCGGTGGACCAATCTCAAAGATCGTCTTGCAAAACATCAAGGTACTCGCCAGTGGGGCCAAGATCGATTCCCCAACGGATCAACGACAACCAACTGACTCCAAGGCTGTCACGCTTCAGGTCACACCCAAGCAGGCAGAGAAGCTGGTACTCGCTGCCAACGAAGGAAAGTTGCAACTTGTAATGCGCAACTACGGCGATCAGGAAGACGCCGAGACCAATGGAGCCAATAAGGCTTCGTTACTCGGTGGTGAAAGGGTCGTTCCAGATCCAGGCCCAACAAGCAGCGAGAAGAAGACGCTGGAAACACTCAAGCCACCGTTTAGACCGAGCATCAAACGCATCAGCAGCGTAGGGGTGCAGAACACTGCGAAACCCGTTGCGACTGCGCAACCGGTTTCGCGCAAGTCGGTCGAATTAATAGAAGGTTCAAAACGACGAGAGGTCGACGTTCCGTAGAAGTGAGCGCACTGCCGGCTTGTGCCGATAACAGTTGCCCGCTTAGACAAAAGCATTTTTCCGAATATCAAGGAGCAAAATTTATGCAGTCGCGTTCTTCACTTCACTTCGTCGCCATCGTCGCGACTCTTTTGCTTTGCGCGGCGCCGTTGCTAGCGCAGGACCAAAGCACCAACGCTGCTTTCGGGACGAAGGAAGTTGTCCCAGTGAATGTTCTGGTTGGGCAGTCGAAGTTAATCACGTTCGATCACCCGATCGAGCGTTTTTCCGTTTCCAACCCCGAAATAGCGGAAGCGGTACTCGTTGCCGGTAACCAGGTCGTTGTTAATGGAAAAGCGTTTGGCCAAATCAATTTCATCGCCTGGGAAAAGGGCACACAGCGCTTTCTAGTGTTCGACGTTTATGTGCGTACGAACCTCTCGTTAATTGATTCGCAGATCCACGCATTGTTTCCAAAGGACGACATTCGGTTGAGTCAAGCAAACGGGTCAGTAGTCTTATCCGGCCAGGTCAGCGATCCGAGGGTTGCGGCGTCGGCCGACGCCGTGGTCCAGGCAGCGGGGTTCAAGACGGTCAACCTTCTCGAATCACCGGTTAGAGACGCAACCCAGGTTCAGCTAATGGTCCGTGTTGCTGAAGTCAGCCGCAAAAGAATGCGTGAGTTGGGTGCCTCGTACGCCTACCAATCGAGTCCGGGTTCCGGCGGTTATGTTAACAGTGGTGCTGGACCGGGTTCACTCTCGAGTGTTACGAACGGCGTGCTGCAGGGAGCGCTTGGTAGTTCGCTCAACCTCTTCGTAATGGGTGGTAATGCGCTCGCCATGATTCGCGCAATGCAAGAGTCAGGAGCGTTACGAGCCCTGGCTGAACCAAATTTAATTGCGATGAATGGTCAGGAAGCCAGCTTCCTCGCTGGTGGCGAGTATCCAGTGCCTATCGTTCAAGGTGGCGCGGCAGGACTCGGAACGGTCAGCATAGTTTTTAAAGAATACGGAGTGCGTTTGAACTTCAAACCAACCATTATTGACGAAGATCATATCCGTTTAGAGTTGGAGCCTGAAGTTTCCACATTGGACTTCGCCAATGGCGTAAGGTTCGACGGCTTCATCATTCCCGGGCTTCGCACGCGGCGCGCGAAGACTGGAATTGAGCTACGCGATGGTCAAAGCTTTGCCCTTGCAGGCTTGCTTGATAACAGCGAAACACAAACCCTGTCAAAGGTTCCTGGTCTCGGAGACGTACCAATCCTTGGCAATCTCTTCCGCTCCAAGAGTTTTCAACGGAATGAGAGTGAACTCATGTTCATCGTAACCGCGCAGATGGTTAAGCCTGTGAACCGAGATGATCTTCCGCGTATTCCGAACGTAGAAAACTTGAAAAACGGTTCGCTGCTTGGTGTCGAGCCCACGGGTACCGGGGCCGTCACTGGTCCAAGCGGATTCATCATCAACTCGGGTGCGACTTCAACACCTGCAACAACTCAGCCTGCTGCGACTCAGAAACCAACAACGCCTGAGTCAAACGGTGAAGGCAACAAGACTCCAACTCCAGCGGTCTCCGCGGTTCAATCGAGCGACAAACCAAAAACTCCCTAACGAGCATAGAGTCTAGAGGAAGAAATCATGTACACAGATAAACAACCCCATTTTAGAAAAGACGAGCGCGGCTCGGTAATCGTTATGACTACGCTGTTCATGGGCCTTCTATTTCTGATGGTGGGGTTGTGTATCGATATCTCGCGCATCTACATGATGCGTACTGAGTTGCAGAACGCGGCCGACGCTGCCGCCCTGACGGCAGCTCGCGAACTAAACCAGGGAACGGGTGGTATTGATGATGCAGTCGCGAGAGCGACTGAGATCGTAAACACGAGGGGGTTTGCTAAAAACAACGTCACCATAGCGTCAGTCCAATTCGCCGTAAATCTTAATGACGATCCCTATCTTAGTGCCGCAGACGCAAAGGTCACTCCAACGACAATACGCTTCGTTAAAGTAACAACTGCATCGGATTCCACCAGCATATTTTTCGCGATCGCTGCTCTGGGTACGTCCCATGCGGAGACTCGCACAGCCGTTGCCGGTATGTCAGCAGGGCTGAGTGGGATCTGCGACTTCTTTCCAGCTGCAGTGGCGCTGGCCGATCCCAGCCCAACCCCAGGAACTTTAATGTCGCTGACGTTTAATCAGGGGACGGGTAATGAGGCTGTGCTCAACGACAAAGAGTTCATCATTTTAGAAGTGCCGGCAATTAACGGTAACGGGACCGGGGAAACCGCTCAGTTGACGGCAGGTCTGCCAAACTTTTGCAAGGCACTTGGTGACAACATAAACATGACACCAAGTTCAAACCAAAACAATGGCCCAAGAAACGCCGGCGATGGGTTGAATACGCGATTCGATATTTATCAGAACGGCTACGGCGGGGCTATCAGTTCAAGCAACTGGCAAACATTTCCACCAGACAGCAATGTTCAGGAGAACATCACTGCGACGCAGTACAAAAACAGAACTGCCGTGACGCCTCCGGGTCAGTCTCATCAACCAGGCCAGGATGATCGACGAATGATCGTTGCTCCCATCATAGCGCCAGGCACCTACCCCGCCTACACGACGAACATACTTGCATGGGGAGTTTTCTTCCTGAAAGCGCAATCGCCCGTTCCTCAAGGAAACTGCTCAAATACTCCTGGATGTGGATCCATGCCTGTCGAGTACGTAGGTAAAGCCAACACGGGTAGCGGTACCGGCGTGGTATCGGCTGGTTCAAGTCTAACCATTCCCGTGCTTTACAAATGAGGTGAATGTCGTGAAATACCTGAGGGGTTGCATAAAGTCCCTGGCCAGGACACTTCGACGGGAAGAAGGATCTTCTATGATCGAATTGGCGATCGTCTTTCCGGTGTTGCTGCTGTTATTTGCTGGCACTGCAGAGATAGGTCGCCTCTTTTACACGTACACGACTTTGTCAAAGGCTACTGACGTTGGAGCTCGTTATCTTTCGGTTCAACGAGATCTTAGATCCGCCACTCCAGCAACGGTAGCTGCCGCAAAACTGAAAGGCCAAAATCTAGTTGTTTGCGGATATATCGACTGCACCAACAAGACTCCTCTTGTAACTGGACTAGCAACGAGCAATGTAGTTGTCACCTTGCCGGTTAGCACTGACGTCGTGAAATACGTGAAGGTAGAAATTCAGAATTTCACTTATCAACCCGGAGTGTTCAATATCGCCAATCTGACTGGTAAATCGAGCTCCACATTCTATTTTTCACTTACGGCATCGACACGAAACCGCTACATGCCGTAACGCCGTTGGAGTATTTATAGATGAAAACCAACGACATACTTATCGACGAAGGCGGAACCGCCACACTTGAGTTCGCGCTTGCCGCCGCAACATTTTTCTTGTTGCTGATCATGGTAATCGCTGGCGGTGTTTTGTTCTTTACGCGCAGCGCTCTAGTCGAAACAACCCGACGAGCAGCGCGTTATGCCGCTACTCAGGCGGCAACATCACCAGCGGGAAGTTCGCTCCGCACAACTAACGGCTGCGATACGACTGGACCAAGTGTGACAGCCATTAAGAACTATGCGCTTTACGGAAACGCCGCTGGTACGGGCTCGAAACTCGTGAGCGATCTGCAGGCTTCAAATATTTGCATAGAGTATTCGTCGTTTGGAGTGGGTTCCGGCACTGTCTCGGTCAGCATCACCGGTTACGACTTCATCTTTAAGGTACCGGGAATCAATCAAACCATCACTATGCCTCCCTTTCGCACCACCCTTAATGGCGAGAGTGCTGGCGCGAGTCCTTCTTAGACAAGGTTCTGAGAGTTAACGAACAAGGCTTTTGGTTGGAAATCGAGAACCAGGACGAAACAAAAGATCATGCAGGTATTAACTTTCATCACAATGGGAAGCAATGCTGACAGCGTCAAGGAGATTGGTGACTGTCTAACGAAAACGGCAAGTGCTCGCGTAGTTACCACTTGCCAAAACGCAACTCAACTGCTCGCCGACACTGCTCGACTCCGACCCTCCGCAGTCATCATTGTTTGTGACGGCGAGACGACGGAAAACACTTTTACGCTTATCAAGAAGCTGATAGCAGTGCGACCAGCTACAGCCATTATCACCTCCGCTCGAGAAGCATCACCGGCATTAATCATTGGGAGCATGAGAGCTGGAGCGCGTGAGTTTCTGCAACTGCCAATCGATCCTGATGAATTCAAAACTGTTCTCGAAAGAACGGCCGAGTTCTGCGTTAGCTCCGACGACACCACGAATAAGCAGGGCCGTACGGTTGCGGTCTTCTCGGGAAAGGGCGGCGCGGGGGCGTCTTTTTTCGCCACGAACCTCGCTGCTGCCATGCGCCAGAACACGTTGCTAATGGATCTCAACCTTCAAGCTGGCGACGTAGCTTCATTTCTTGGTAAGGACACCAAATATTCTGTCGTGGATTTTGTAAGAAATCTCGGCCGTCTTGACAGCTCATTGATTGGCACTTTGATTTCTCCTTACTCGGATCGACTTTCGCTACTTGCTGCGCCATCGGAAGCTCATGAAGCTGAAGAAATCAGACCTGAGGATCTCACTGAAATGCTTCATCTTGTTACCCAGCGCTACGAGTACGTCGTTATGGATCTGCCACATGCGTTTGATCCGATAACCGTGGCGGCGCTTGACCTGGCAGACGACATTCTCGTTTTGCTCACGCTCGATATTCCAGGGATTCGCAGTGCGAAGCGAGCTCTCAAAGTATTCGATCGGTTGAACTACCCGCGCGAGAAGATCCATGTGGTTGTAAATCGCTGGAGTAAGAACATTGATGTTGAGTTACAGAAGGTTCAGTCGCATTTGGGAGAGCGGTTTATCGGCTTTGTACCAAATGATTACCGAAAAGTGATGGACTCGATCAACCTTGGTCGACCGTTAGTTGAAAGCGATCCATCTTCAAAAATCACTACAGAGATCAAAAGGATCGCCGCCCTTGTTGGCGGTAACAGCCACACTGCCTCCCCGCAGCCTCGTCAGAGGTCGCTTCGATCTGTTTTTGGTCGATCGAATTCTCCAGAATCTCTGGACCTGTTAACAAACCTGAGCGAGGCTTAAGTCTGGCTAAAACAGGCTATTGAGCGTTTAGAACCTAAAGGAATCCAATGGCACTTCGAGAAAGATTCATTAAAGACTCCAACGGTGACGGCACTGCAGCTGCTCTTGAAACCTCTCTGCATGCGAATCAGAATTTTCAAGAGCTAAAAGCCCGTCTCCACCGTGCAATTATCACCCGTATGGATTTGACCAAGCTCAACACGCTTGCGCCGGACCGCGTGCACGCTGAAGTATCGCGACTGGCGGAAGGCTTGCTGCTGGCCGAGAACGCCCCAATCTCAACAGTTGAAAGAGATCGTCTGGTAAGTGAAGTACATCACGAACTTTTTGGACTGGGGCCCCTTGAACCGCTCCTGAGCGATCCAACTATCTCCGACATTCTCGTCAACTCATATTCGAGTATCTACATTGAGCGTCGTGGCAAACTTGAAAAGACGTCCATCGCTTTCAAAGATAATGACCACCTGATGCGTGTGATTGAACGGATCGTCTCAACGGTCGGGAGAAGGATCGATGAAGCTCAACCGATGGTGGACGCTCGGCTACCAGATGGCTCGCGTGTCAACGCTATCATTCCACCACTTGCGTTAGATGGGGCCGTCCTATCGATTCGACGCTTCGGTACCGATCCCCTAAGGATCCCGCAACTAATCGAGAACGGCGCTCTCACAAAAGAGATAGCCATCCTCTTCGAAATGTGTGTACGTGCCCGTCTCAACATTGTGATTTCAGGTGGTACCGGGGCCGGTAAGACGACGCTGCTAAATGCGCTATCTGGTTTTATCCCTTCCGACGAACGCATTGTCACTATCGAGGACTCGGCCGAACTTCAATTGCAACAACCACACGTAGTTCGCCTAGAGACCCGCCCGATGAACATCGAAGGCAAAGGCGAGGTCAGCCAACGCGATCTAGTTCGCAACGCCCTTCGTATGCGACCAGATCGAATAGTCATCGGCGAGGTACGCGGCGGCGAAGCAATCGACATGCTCCAGGCAATGAACACTGGCCACGATGGATCGCTGACGACTGTCCACGCGAACACAACTCGTGACGCGCTCGCCCGACTCGAAACCATGATTCAGATGACTGGAATGCGGCTCTCGGATCGAGCCATGAGACAACAGATTGCCTCGGCTATCAACGTCGTGATTCAAGTTGCTCGCCTGACGGATGGCACCCGCCGAATTATATCGATCGCGGAAATTACCGGAATGGAAGGCGACGTCGTCCAAATGCAGGAAGTTTTCCAATTCGAACGCACCGGCACTGATGCTTCAGGAAAAGTGCTGGGACACTTCCGATCGACCGGCATTCGGCCCAAGTTTGCTGAGCGCTTCAAACAATACGGTATGCAGTTGCCTGCGTTTTTCTAGGAGCCAAGATGTTAATTTCGACCTTCGTATTTCTTTTCTTCCTTTTCCTGGTTTATGCGTTGTTCGCTTTGGCGTCGCGAAAATCAGACGCTAAGAAGGCCCGTCTCCAACAACGAGTCAATGAGGTTCTGCGCGATTTGGAGGGCGAAGAACCCGGAAATATTCAGATTTCAAGAGAAGATTCAATTGGTGGCAGCACGACCGTCAACCGTATTCTAACGAGCCTGGACTTTGTTAAGAAGCTTGATGAAGTAGTAAAACAGGCGGACATTCACATCACAGTTAGTCGACTACTTTGCTTCAGTATTCTCGCTGGAATAATGGCAGCGTTTGCCGCGTTAACAATTTCCAGCGTCATGCTGGCAGCTATAAGTTTCGCTCTTGCTGCAGCCGCCCCAATTCTTTACGTCATGAGAAAACGCAGTCAGCGGCTGGCGCTATTCAATGCTCAGCTGCCAGACACGCTTGACCTCTTAAGTAGATCGCTTGCCGTGGGGCATGCATTTTCGGAATCGCTCAATCAGGTGGCAATGGAGATGCCCGATCCAATCGCAATGGAATTTCGGTTAACCTTTGAAGAGCAAAAGCTGGGCCTGGGAATCAAACAGGCTCTTGTGCGTCTCACCGAACGCGTTCCTTTGACAGATCTTAAGCTTTGCGTCACGGCTATACATATTCAAAGAGAGACCGGCGGAAATCTGGCTGAGATCCTCGAAAAGGTAAGTGAAACAATTCGCGAGCGCTTCAAATTCGCGGAAGACTTTCGTACCTTGACGACCAGCTCACGTGCCTCTGGATGGATCCTTTGCGCCCTTCCCTTTGCGATTTGTTTAGGCCTGGTGTTCCTGAGTCCGGATTACATGGCAGTTCTGCTCTATGACACGCGCGGTCATTATGTGATCGTATTCGCCATTATCTGGCAAATCTTCGGGATGCTCTTAATAAGAAAGTTTTTGAACCTGCGAGTGTAGCAATTGGCCTGTGCCGATTAATGGAGAAAAGTATGTTTTTACTGATCAGCCTCTTAATCTTCAGTTGCGTTCTGCTAGCTGCACTCAGTATCTATCTAACAGCTACACGCACGCAAAACGTTGTCACGGCAAGGCTCGAGATGATTGATCCCTCTTTGGCAGTCATGGAAAACAATCCCATGACCGTCATGGCGGAAAGAGTCGCCGAGCCGCTAAACCGCATCGTTCCCATTTCCGCTGTCGAAGCTGAAAAGCTACAACGGCAACTTTTATTAGCCGGCTATCCGTCTCCAGATGCAGCGATGACGTATCGAGCTATACAGCTCGTCCTGGTTTTTGCAATCCCCACTATCGGAATAATAGGGTGCTTTTTTATCGACGCGTCGTTCTTGAGTTACTTGACCTGGGGCATGATCGGCATCGCTTTGGGGTTCTACATACCAAAGCTTACGTTACGGAACATGATCAAGAATCGGCAAAGACGCATCACCTGGGCGTTAGCTGACGCCTTGGACCTCCTGGTAGTCGCCGTCGAAGCTGGACTTGGCCTAAACGCCGCGCTCAATCGCGTTGGCGAAGAATTGAAAGATACCCACCCAGACCTCTATCACGAACTCGATCTTGTGAACTTGGAAATTCGGGTCGGAAGAACTCGTGAAGAAGCATTGCGCAACTTAGCCGAGCGAACTGGAGTCGATGACATTCGAAGTTTTGTGGCTTTGCTAATCCAAGCTGATCGGTTTGGTTCGTCTATCGCACGTGCCGTTCGGGTTTTTGCTGATTCACTACGTACCAAGCGACGACAGAGAGCGGAACAAGCTGCCCAGAAGGCGGCCTTGAAGCTCTTGATTCCAATTACTGGCTTTCTCTTTCCAGTAATTATCGCGGTGATTCTTGCACCAGCGATTCTCAATTTGATCGACGTCTTTCTTAAGTAACGCGGCCAAGGAGCCAACTCTTATGCGCAAAAAAACACTTCTCTCGTCATCGCTTACATTGGTCCTGGTAGTGGTCCTGTTATCTTTTCGAAGTGTTGCAACCGCAGGGTACTTCGATTGGTCGGCCCTGAAGGCTGACGCAGTAGCGGAATCCACGGTAGACGTTGACAACTCAAACTCAAACTCCGCGCAGAGGAAGCAAGACAACGGGTTTGTGCGCGCGCTCGGCGCGCCCTTCCGCGCAATTAGTCGCCTCTTTGGTCGTGGCAACAAGAATGACCACCGGGCGCATCGCACCACAGAAAAGGATGCCGTCAAGTTTGAGTCGACCAGGACCACCCGCATTAAGGATTCGCAAATCGAGCCACTTGCCGCTACGTCCAGTGCCAGTAATTCAAACAACATAGCCGCTCCAAGTACAAGCTCGAGTAATGCAATGAGTTCTGGAAATACTGCAGCAACAGCGACGAACGCCGCGTTGACACTCAGATTTAAATCAAATCTCCAAACCGGTCGAGAACGCCTTGTCGTGGGCGATATCGACCGTGCCATCGCCGAACTCTCCGGTGCCGCATCAATCAATCCAAAGTCGGCTGAAGTCAATAACCTGCTTGGCATCGCATACGAAAGCAAGGGTCTGCGCGAACACGCACTCCGGTGTTTCGAAGTCGCAATTCATGCAGACGAAACTAATGCCGAATACCTCAATAACCTCGGCTTCCTCCTCTACAAAAGCGGTGACTATGAACGCGCCACGAAATATCTCAAACGCGCTGTTAAGTTATCACCAAAGGACGCTCGCATCTGGAACAACCTCGCGGTGACGCAGTGTCAGCGCGCAAAGTTTGACGATGCATACGAGAGTTTTGTGAAGGCGGTCGGTGAGTTTGACGGTCACTTGAAGCTCGCCGCTCAGCTACAGATGCGCGGATACGGCAAGGACGCAATCATGCACCTGGAAAAAGCCCAGGCAATCCGACCTAACTCGGTCGAGGTACTCACGAAGCTTGTGGCACTTTATGACATGACTGGTCGACCGACTGATGCTGAGAGTGCTCGTCGATCCCTGGTTGCTTTGAAAACGTTTGCCGATGTGAATGAGTAAAGAGTTGCTGTCCGACTTGTTTAATTGTGGGTGAATACCGAGCCATCAGGCCAGCTTAAGCATATTTTGTGATTCGGAATTTGAAGATGCGTAGACAAGGTTAAGGGAACCAACGGGGCGTGAGGAGACAACTCACGACAAGCGAAAGTCTATCGGACATTCATCGGAGAGAAAATATGGGTAACCTTAGCTTTTTAACGCGGGCGGAGATCGAGAGTCTTGGTCCACCTACTCCCGAAGAACTCGAAGAGATGCAAGTGTCTGATGCGTTTCTTCGGGATCTCGCGTTGAAACATGTTGCATCGTTAGCCGATCCCACCACCGCATTGGTGGCTGACAAATTACGTCTACCACTCGCGCTCACAGATGAATTGCTCTATCAACTATATCGGGAAAAACTGATTGAGATTCGTTTGCAGAGTGCCCTCGGTCTGACACGCTATGCGATGCTCGATGCCGGTTGGGAACGCATGTCGCGATTGCAGGTCCAGTGCGGCTACATGGGCCCGACGCCAGTCACACTCAAAGACTACACCTATATGATGCGTTTGCAGGCCACGCCCTCGCGTCCTGCATCCATGAATATCATCCGCAATGCATTTAGGGATTTGGTTTTGCCCGAATCACTTTTAAAGACGCTCGGTTGTGCGGTTAACTCTCGCTCTTCGATCTTTCTCACTGGAGTCCCAGGAACAGGAAAGACTGCGATTTCGGAAAGAATGAACGCCGCATGCGTTGGATCACTGTGGATCCCCTTTGCGATAGAGATCGATGGACAGATCATTCGCGTTTTTGATCAACATTGTCATGAGGAAATCTCAGAACAGCGAGCAAACGAATACGATCGTCGCTGGGTAAACATCGCGCGGCCTATGGTGATGGTCGGAGGAGAACTGACGCTGGAAAACACCGATCTCGTTTGGTCTGAGAGCTCGCGGTTCTACGAAGCTCCTTTTCAAATGAAATCCAACGGCGGCACTCTTATTATTGATGAGCTCGGTCGACAGAGAGTTTCTTCTCGCGATCTGTTGAACCGTTGGATTCTTCCTCTGGAAAGACGAAACGATTTCCTGACTCTGCACAGTGGCAAGAAAATTGAAGTTCCTTTTGAACAACTGGTGGTTTTCTCAACAAATCTAGACGAAACTGAATTCGTTGATGAAGCTTTTCTGCGTAGGATGGGATATCGCGCGCGGCTCGAACTACCAACACCTGGAGCTTACGGTGAAATTTTCCGACGTGCCGCCTCTGCCAAAGGATTATCAGTTGAAGATTCGCTCGTTAACTATATCCTCGGAAAATACGGTCGCGCCAAGCGGCCGATGAAGTGCTGTGAACCGCGCGACTTGTTGAATCGGATCGCTGATATCTGCATGTTCGAGGGCCAACCGCTCAAACTTTCTGACAGTCTCATCGATATTGCGTGGGAACACTATTTTGGCAAGGCACATGCATTCGACGAGTATCAAGAAGCCCCCAAAGTGCAAACCCAAGCAGCCGTAATGTAATAAAGTCTGATGTCCAGGTATTATTCCATCATTATTCTGTTGGTATATCTTTTTGGATTTGATTCGCCCGCGACGGCGCAATACAAATCTTCCGTTAATCGAAAAGCCAACCACACGACAATCACCGCTCGCTCGGGAGAGCTCCTGAGCAGCGTTGCCAAGCGTGCAAACGTGTCCGCCGCCGATATGGCCCAGGCAAATGGGCTCACCGTCAACGCGCGTTTGCGAAAAGGTCAGCAGCTAATAGTGCCCCCACCAACGGCAGTGGTTGAAACAGCTCGTCCACTGGGTGAGATTATCGGTAAACGAATTAACTTCACTGACGGCGGCGTTCTCGACGTCGACGACGTTTGGAAACAGGGTGACTTAGCCTGGTATCGCCTCAACGGCACGTCACAAAGTGCTAGTCGAACCATTCGTAGTATCGAAGATCGCTACAAGGTTGTGGCGTCAACAGCTCCTGCGGTCAAAGTCGTCAGTGACGGTAACAACTCTCCGATTGCGAAAGTCGTCACGATGATCTATCTGGTAGATGGGGCTAGCCTCCAGGTTGACGAGGTCAGGCAGGTCCCCGACGGGGCTTGGTATAATCGCGACAAACTTTCTATCTTTTTAGCAAGCGATCGCATCAGCCGGATCGAGCGCAAACAGATAGACGCCGGTGTCCCAGAATGGAAAGATACTGGATGGTCGTCGGGCAATACGACAATCGATCAGCATATTCGCAAAAGCGCGACCAGATTTGATATCGATCCTTATTTGGTATTCCTCGTTATTGAACAGGAGTCGCATTTTCACCCTAAGGTCGTCAGCCCAAAGGGCGCTATGGGCTTGATGCAACTTATGCCCGGAACCGCACGTCGTTTTGGGGTGTCGCGGCCTTTTGATCCCAGCGAGAACATACGCGGCGGAACGCAATACCTGAAGCAGTTGTTGACCATGTTCAACGGCCGAGTAGATCTGGCGCTGGCGAGTTATAATGCTGGGGAAGGCCGCGTGCTTGATTACGGGAATCGCGTCCCGCCGTTCAAGGAAACGCGCGACTACGTCAAGCGCATTAGCAGTCGCTATCGCGGCAATACTCCGAAGAACTCGTCGCCTGAGCCCCCTGCAGGTCGACCGCAATAGGGGAGGAAAACAGTGACCAAGCATTTCTTTCTTTACCGATTTGTCCTTCTTATGCTTTGCTTGATGGTGAGTATTGTCAGCGCCCCGGCGCAATCAACGGATAATGCTCCACTTACCAACTCGGAGGTTGTCAAACTCGTCAAAGCTGGGTTCAAAGAAAAATCACTGCTGACGATCATTTCCTCCCGCCCAGCTCGCTTCGAGCTTTCCACAGATCGCATGATTGAGCTCAAGCGAAATGGAGTAAGTGAGAAAGTCATCCTCGCTATGATTGCGCATCAGGAAGGCGGCGACTTCTCCGATGAAGGCTGGGGCGATGAAGAATTCTTCAATAGCGGCAATTCTCCAGGCATGTCGAGTCAGAGCCAGTCCGCCAAACCTTCAAACCCACAGGATGGAAGTAGTGTCGACATTTTCGGATCAAACGGAAGTAGTAAGGGGCAAACTAAGACGCGTAACAGCAGTGGCAGCGCATCTGGAGATGTCATTACTACTGGCAGCGCGACCGTAAAAATTCTTCGTCCGCCAACTGAGGCTGGAGGTTCCGGACCTGCCAAACTCGAGAAAACACCATCCTTAAATAATGATTCTGTAATCGAGTTAGTCGAAGCAGGCTTTTCAGAAGGCACAATCATTCGGCGCATCGAACAGTCTCCAGTCAACTTCGACTTGGCGCCTGAAAAACTTGCAGACCTCAGGAAACATCGCGTCAGCGAAAAAATCTTGGCAGCTATGAAAACAGCAATGGGTGTCGATAACGTTAACAACAATCCCACGTCTAATGTCACGCCAAAGCAATAAATCCTCTTTGAAGCGCGTTCTTCTCACACTTGTGATCCTTGGTGTTATGGGAGTTTTGCTTTCGTCTGCTCTCCCGGGAAGGAAATTGTTAGGCGCCACCGCTCAAAAACAGAAAACAAACCGCTCCAATAACAAGCCCAAAGCAAATCCGAAACCCTCACCTTCACCCACTGGAGTCGATTCCCTGGGTGCTCCCCCTCCAATACCAAAGCTCCGTGCTCAACCAGAACAGGACGTCGCCCCAGGCGAAGTTATTTCAGTTGAAACAACGGAAGTCATGTTGCCGGTAACCGTGCGAGACTCTCAAGGGAAGCTGGTTAATAGTTTAACTCGCAACGACTTTCGAGTTTTCGAGGACTCGAGTGAACAGCCACTAAGCGATATCGCTCTGCGACAAGTTCCTGTTGATGCTGTCTTGATGGTCGACGCGTCGTCATCAGTGGCGAGTAATCTTGATGACTTTCGCCGCGCAGCCAAAGGTTTTGCAGAACGTCTAGCTACAGAAGATCGGATCAGCTTGATCAAGTTTGATGATCGTGTCGAATTGCTGCAGGACTGGACGCAAAGTCGTTTTCAATTGCAGCGCGCCCTGAACCGAATCGAACCGGGCATGTTCACTCGTTTCAATGATGCACTCATGTTGGCGGCGCGTGACCAATTCGCCAAGGGTAAGTCGCGACGTGCCGTGATTGTTTTAAGCGATGGAATTGATAGCGGTAGAGGAACATTTTCCCTCGAGGCCGCTGTCCAGGCGCTGCTGCGGGCTCAAGTCACCACCTATATCGTTAGCAACACGGAAATCTCTCGCGCCACTAAGCGGTCTGAGCTCGACACCTTGCTCGCGGGCTCCGACACTACAGTTCGTTTCAATCAATTGCGTATAGATGATCTGCGTGAAGGTCTGCGGGTTCTCGATCAAAGCGAAAAGCGTCTAGAACAAATAGCCGCAGCAACTGGTGGCAGACTGTATAAGCCTCTCACTTTCGACGCCTTGGATTCTATCTACGCCGAAGTCGCGGAGGAACTGCGTCATCAATATGCGATCTACTACACACCACTCAATAGAGCACGCGATGGGGGCTTTCGCCGAGTTCGTGTGGAGATGACCAATCGCTCATTTGGAGCGACCACTCGCGTCGGATATTTCGCACCAAAGTCGTAGCGAAGAATATCTTCCAAATTCCGCGTAACGAGTTCTTCATTTCATAAGAGATTCATATTCTGCAGCCTGCCACAGATTGGCGACTTGAGGTCACTCATGTTTTCCACGCGCATGGAGTGCTAGATTGAGTAGTAACATTCGAGTAAACGGAAACGACGCTAGTTCAGATCCCTTATCCGAGCGCTGGATCGATCTGCGTCTGGTATCTGGAACGCGGGTAATGTTAGCTGCGTCAGCGCTGCTCGTTTTCATAATCGATCCAGTCGAGAACAGCCATTTTGTCGGCCCGACTTATGTCACTCTCTTGCTTTACACGATTTACAGCGCCGTCCTGGTTTTCCTTTCAATCCGTCGCAGCGATCTGGTGCCAATTAGCTATATGCATTGGCTCGACATGGTTTGGTTCCTGATTTTGATCGCCCTGAGTAACGGGACCAGTAGTAAATTTCCGTCTGCATCCGCAACTACATCAAGACCTCTCTCCTGCGGTGTATGTTAATGAGGAGATTGAAATGAAGAATCCAGAAGGAAGTATTCGTCGAAGCGCCGGCAAAAAACGGTTGGTCGCGGTGCTGTTCCTGTTCGTTATTGCTGGCGCGACCGCGCTCCCGAGTTCGGCCACAACTCCAAGGTCGAGGTCGACTAATGCCCTGGGTATCGTGGTCGTCAATAATTCAAACCGGGAAATACGCCATCTCTACCTGACACCGGTGGACCAAAACGCCTGGGGAGCAGACCTTCTTGATGGCACAGTGGTGAGGAGAGGCGAGTCGTTCACCATTACCGACGCTGCATGTCAGGGAAACGAAATAAAGGTCGTCGCCGAAGATCAGCAGGGATGTTTTATGTATGGAGTGGTTTCCTGTGCGCAGGCAAACTCATCATGGACCATCACTGACGATACGGTGATTGTGGCTGAGACGTTCGATTGTTGCTTCTAGACCGAAAAGTTTGGAATGTTGATATGCTTTAGCTTGTCGAAATATCCCGTTCTCAAAAACAACGACGACGCCATGCTTAGCGGTCCGACAAGCTATAAAGCATATCGGACATCCTAATAGGCAATTCTAAACGGCTTCAACCAACAAATATTCTCACGGCGGCCCAGGCAATCACCAAACTCACAAAGCCGCCGGAAAACGTGAACGCCCATTCGACTGGGTGACTACTTCGACGCAAAATTGTCCGCAAAATAACGACTCCACATTTCCAACCGTCATGCTGATAGAGTGGCAATACATTGCCTGCTGCTAAAAGCAAATTGATCCAGCCAAACAAAGTTCCATAACCAGCAATTCCGCAAACCAAATTGAATGCGATGCCGGCGAGATGGACGTAGACTTGAGCGCGCGGTGAACTCAGCGCTAAGCCATCAAGGCGCACAAACGAGCCTAGTGGAATCGCTCTTAAGTTGAACCGAATTCTACCAAGCCTAACTCCGATTAGTTTTGGCCCTATACCCAAACCTAGTTCGGAGCAAGAAATCCCCTGACTTCTCGCAGCACACAAATGTCCCAGCTCATGAATGATCATGGCTGAGGCAGTGCAGGCGATAACTGAGAGAGCAAAGAGCATTCTGGAAAAATTAAGATTGGGAACGGAGGGGTTCCGCCGGAAAATTGGCGGTCAACAATATTGTATCAAGATTCATGCCATAAAGACCTTAGTTGATTTGTGTGACACCTGAATGTCGGGTGACGCAAATTGTTAGTTGGGTAGAGACGGAAAAAGGCATTTGAGATTGCGTATTTGAAAAACCTCTCATCCGAGATTTCCAATTGGGAAGTAACTCCTCTATGTAACAACCCGACAACTTCTTGTTTTCCTGGCAAGTTTTTTTGTTTGCGCAAGCTGGTTCGTCGCCCGCGAAGCGGGCTAAAGCGTATAGCCTAGGGTGGAGCGAGGCTTTGCGAGCGGAACCCTAGGACCAATCAGCGATGATGTTTTAGCCCGCATCGCGGGCGATAGCGGCCGCGGCAAAATGTCTGTCGCCCGCTGAGCGGGCTAGAATCTTTTTAACGCTCTACCTAGGGTTCCGCTCGCAAGCCTAGCTCCACCCTCTAGGCTATCTGCTTTAGCCTGCTTCGCAGGCAAAGAATCCTTGCGGCCTTAGCCGCGCTATGGAGTGATGAGATAGATAGCGATCCTTAAATCTGAGAAGCTAAGATTTGAGATCCAAATCAAAACCGAGCTTCAATCACATCCCCTTTCCTTTTGCCGTACTTCTGCGTCAAGGCTGGATAAGTGTCTTCAATCGCCCGCAGGTCGGCGATACCAAGTTCGTTTTCCGCCTTTTCGATGTCCTGCTCTACTCCTTCAATCTCCATGAAGAAGCCGAATGGCAGTTCATCTATCGCGATCTCCGTACCGGCGTAATGAAAAGTTTGCCGTCGCTTTTCGTAAATGAGCGACTCCGACAAACCGAGATGCATGAGAATCAGGGCCATCGCCTCGACGTCAGTCACTTCAGTCTCTTCTTCAAGCTGGTGCTTAATCGCAGAGGTCGACGTGTATCGCTTCTTGAAAGCGAGTATCGAGCGGTCGCCGACTCTGCGCAGCCTAACGATTGCGTTTTCGCTCGCAAGAGTCGAATTACGATAGATAACGTTTGTCTCGAATTCTGTCGGTGAAGAAGGAAAATTGAGTGCGGCCAGACGCGCGATGATCTGATCGCGCTGAAGTTCTGTGAGACGGTATTTTTTTTCGATCTCGATTGGCATGGAGCCTTCAACTCTGTCGAACCCATCTCATTAGCTCGGGAATCGTAGGGCGCTTGCCATACATCAGCATTCCGATTCGATAAATCCGTGCTGAAACCCAGGTAAGCCCTGCAGCTGATGAAAAGCCAATCAACAACGACAGTGCAATCTGCCAGAATGGCGGTGTCTGCGTGACTATCCGAACGAGCATGCTTACTGGTGAAAAGAACGGAATCATCGAAAGCCAAAACGACAAAGTCGAGTCAGGATTACGACTCACGGGCAGGAAGAGATAAAAGCTGATAACCAACAAAATGATAATTGGCATAGCCAATTGACCACCTTCTTGAGAGGTTGTCACGATTGAGCCCACTAGTGCATACAAAGTTGAGTAGACAAAGTATCCCGATAGAAAAAACAACACGAAGTAGAGATACAAGACTGGTGACACAGTTGGGATAGCCGCTGGAATTCCCTTCGAAGCAAGAAGTGACACTCCATACAGCCCGAACGCTCCAAACGCCAATCCCCAGATCGTTAATTGCGTCAGTGCGACAAGCGAAACACCGAGCAGTTTTCCCATCATCAACGTGAACGGTCTTACCGATGAGAAAAGCACTTCGGCAATGCGTGTTTCCTTCTCCTCAATTACTGCGCCTAATACGACCTGTCCGTAAAGCAATACTGAAATATACATAACGAAACCGACCACAAATACCAACGCGAATCCACCGCCTGAATCACGTTCACTACTCGAACCACTAATCCGCGTAGTTTCAAAATCAACAGGTCGAGCTAGATCGCTCATCGTCTTGGAATCAACGTGCGCATCCATCAGACGTTGTTCGCGGATTGCAGCGTCGAGCGCGCTTTGAATTCGCCGCGTCGAAAACAGATCACTGGTGTTACGTCGAAACAACTGAGCTTTTCCACTCTGTAAAAGATTGGCTGGTAAGATCAAATAGGCATCGATCTCCTTCTGACTTAGACGACGTGCCAGCTCGGCGTTTATTTCTGACTCTGAACGTCCCTGCATTGGCGCTTCTTCGAGGATAAAGCTCTGCTCTCTCGCCTTCTCGATCGCATTATTCTTAGTGCCAGGAGTTACTTCATCAGACGGCTTTTCGTTTTCATTTCGCAGCGAACCTTGCAATCGGCCAAAGAGTTTGCCCGTGCCATCCATAACGACTATGCGTAAGGGATTGCCTGCTTCAATACTCATCACCAGGGCGGGCGCGATCCCAAATAGCGCCATCGCAAAGGGAAGTAACACAGTCGTTACAATGAACATTCTCGAGAAAACGCGTTGTGTGTATTCTCGTTTGACTACGGCGAGTAATTTCGTCATTGGGCCTCGCTCACCTTCTCGATGAATATGTCGTTCAGGCTTGGCTCTATCATCTCGAACTTCGTCACCCTGGCCCCCGATGCGATCAACTGTTGTAGAAACTCCTGCGCGTCTGCGTCAGCTACCAGCAAGACTTCCATTTCATCACTGTGATGTTCGACTTTACTTATCAGTGTCGAAGAAGCCAGTGTTCCATTGCTGCCCTCAATTCTGAGTGCCACCGAATTACGCCCGAAACTACTCTTGACCTCCCGAATACTGCCCTCGAGTACCTTCTCCGAACGGTTTAGCAGACAGATGTCGTCACAAATCTTTTCGGCGATATCCATCAAGTGGGTCGAGAAGATGATTGTCTTTCCCGCATGCTTCAATTCCAGTACTACATCTTTCAACAATTCAACGTTGACGGGATCCAAGCCTGAAAAGGGTTCGTCGAGGATGATCAAATCTGGCTCATGCAGCACTGCCGAAATGAACTGTATCTTTTGCTGCATGCCCTTTGAGAGTTCCCTGGTTTTCTTCTGCTTCCACTCCGATAGTTTCAGGCGGGCCAACCAGCGATCAATTCGGACGTCCGCATCCTTGCCTTTGACGTTTTTCAACGCCGCAAAGAACCGCAACTGATCGACGACTTTCATAGACTTGTAGAGACCGCGTTCTTCCGGCAGGTATCCGATCCGATCCTGGAGTTGATTGTCGATCTTGCGACCAAACAACTCGATAGTTCCGGAATCCGGTGCGGTAATGTTCACGACCATCCTTATCGAAGTCGACTTGCCGGCGCCATTTGGACCAAGCAGTCCGAAGATTCGACCGGCTCGAACCGACATGCTCAGATCCTGAACCGCCGTAAAATCACCAAAGGTCTTGGTGACGTGCTCAACCTTGACCGTAATCTCGTTGTTTGTCATCGATGCTCTTGTTGGAGGGGTTGAATAGCTCGAACATTATACGCAGGGTACATTACGAATGATTCAACAGTTCGACTAAAACCTGTTCTCATCCGTTCTTTTGGTCTCTCAAATTAAATGGTGTCCTTTTTGATTGCCACAACAAGCCCATTTGATACATAGTTAGTCTACGTCACCCCGTATTTGGAAATCCTGCTGGCCGTTTCCATCTTCAGACTAAGAGAGACTATGTTTCCGAGGCGCAATCTCCCCTGGTTTGCTCATTCCTTATTGTTGATCTGTCTTCTGTTAGTAAGACCCGCCCTATTCGCGCAAAACCCTCAAGAGCCAAAACCCTCAGATGATGTGGTTCGAGTTTTTACGGAACTCGTACAAACCGACGTGATGGTCTTCGACAAGCAAGGTCGTTTTGTCGATGGACTCACCCAGGACAAGTTTGAGATCAAAATCGATGGGCAGGTACGTCCCATTCAGTTCTTCGAACAGATAAATGCGGGCACTAGCAACGAAGAAGCACAACTCGCTGCCGCGCGTGGCTCGACAGTCAATCCAAGCGGCACAAATCCGACCAGGGTCGTTCCACTCGATCGTGGCCGCACAGTTTTCTTTTACGTCGACGACTTTCATCTCGATCCCGCAGGATTCGTAGCTAGCCGCAAGGTCATCTCCGATTTCATCGACAAAGACATGGGCCAAAACGATCAAGTCGCTATTTCTTCAGCGACTGGTCAGATTGGCTTCCTGCAACAGCTCACTGACAACCGGACGGTACTCCACTCAGCGCTCAACCGCCTTAACGCTCGCATGTATTCGGTGAACGATTCGGATAACCCGCCAATGAGCGAATACGAAGCGATGCTCATCGATAACAACGACATTGACGTACTTGAGTTCTTTGTCCGGGAAACGATTCGAGTGAACGGTGGCAATATGAGTCGCGATCAGGCCGCCTCAATTGTCCACGGTCGTGCTCAAACAATGCTTTCGCAGTCGGCAGTGTTCAACCAGAATACGCTTATTGGCCTTGAAAGATTGATTCGCATGTCGAAGGATCTTCCCGGGAGAAAAGTCTTGTTCCTGCTGTCGAACGGGTTCCTGATCCAGAACAGACGTGGCGACGGGACGTCACAGATTCAACGCATTACTTCAGCCGCCGCCAAGACCGGTGTCGTGATCTACGCAATCGATACCCGTGGGCTGGTGGCTCCCAACAGCGATGCAAGCGCCGATCGACCTTTCGATCCCACTGGAATGCTGGCTCGTTCCACCCACGGTGAAAACTTTGCGCTGCAGGATGGCCTCAACGCTTTATCTCGCGACACAGGCGGCCGTCCAATATTCAACACCAACGATTTCAAGCCAGGCATCCGCGGAGCAATGAAGGAGACTGCCCTCTATTACTTGCTTGCCTGGAAACCAAATCAAGAAAACAAAAAGGCTGGCAGATTCAGAAACATTCAAGTCAGCGTCACCGGTCGTCCGGATCTTATAGTTCGCGTGAGAAAGGGCTTCTATGATGTTGAGCCTTCACCAGTCTCAACCGCAGACGCTAAAAAGTCACCAAGTCCCGCTCCCAAACCAACTGGGCCAGAAGACCAAAACAAAGCCATTATTGCCAAGCTTCACGACGCTATTGCCGCACCATACCCGCAAACGTCGGTGCCCTTGATGCTGGGAATTAACTATTACGAAACTGCGGGCAAAGGTGCGACGTTGGCCACGTCAGTTCAGATTCCAGGCGAGTTTCTAGTTTATGGCTCTCGAAATGGAAAGACTCAGGCCGTTGCAGATGTGACTGGTGTTTACTTTGATGACAAAGGCCAGGTAAAGGCGAACTTCTTTGAACGCCTCGTTTCAACTGCCGCGGCGACTGACCAAGCGACCACTTACAAAGGCGATGTCACGTACACGTATCCGGCTACGCTTCTACCCGGTCTTTATCAAGTACGCGTGGCGGTTCGCGACGACACGAGCGGTCGGACCGGAAGCGTGCACGGGTGGATCGAAATTCCTGACCTGACTAAAGGGAAGCTTACAATGAGTAGTTTGTTGTTGGGTGAAAGAAACCAGGGAACAATGACAAATGTTTCGAGTGCTGGTGAGGCGAGTCCAGTCTTACTAAATCCCGGTCATCGTTTTCGCGCCAACTCGACGCTGCGCTTCCTGGTTTTCGGTTACAACGTAAAAATCTCAGATAAAGAGAAGCAAGCCGATCTCGCCGTTCAAGTGCAGGTCATTCGAGACGATCAGCCGGTGGTCACCACGGCGCTGCGAAAGGTAGATACCGAAGGCATGGCCGATCCAGCGCGCATTCCCTATGCTGCCGAAATACCGCTCGCCGGTTTTCAGCCCGGCCGATATATCCTTCAGGTAACCTTCATCGATCGGATTTCTAAAGAAAGCTCGTCACGCCAAACTCACTTTGACATCAACTAGCCAACGCGTGACCAAACCCTGGAAGCCCACAAAAGAACAACTGCTTGCCGCAACCAACAAGACGGTACGCGACGTCATTGCACCTGACTTACGAGTTCTCTTCTGCGGCATCAATCCCGGACTCTACACGGCAGCCGTCGGGCACCATTTTGCTCGACCGGGAAACCGCTTCTGGCCAGCTCTATTGGCGGGCGGTTTTACTGAAAGACTCCTATCACCTTTTGATGAACGTGAACTATTAAGGTCCGGGTTTGGGATTACAAATATGGTTAGAAGAACTACGGCCACCGCCGATCTGCTCAACAAGGAAGAGATGCGGGAAGGTGGAAAACGACTTACGGCGAAGGTTCTTCGCTATCGTCCCAAGGTTTTGGCGATTCTTGGCGTAGGCACATATCGCGTTGCCTTTAATCAGCCGAAAGCAGGAATTGGTCGTCAGAAAGAAATGATGGGCGCGACGATAGTATGGGTTCTGCCGAATCCGAGCGGACTAAATGCGAACTATCAAGCAGCGGATCTCGCACGATTGTTTCGCGAGTTGAGAGACGCTGTAGATACAAATTTCAGAGCGGAGAGCAGCAATGAATGATGAGGTTGAGGACGTCGAGCAGAATTACAAAGATGATTTTTTGACGACCATAGCTGAGAAGCTGGGAGCAGCGGCTAAGGCTTCGTTAGTTTTTGGAGAGCCAGTTGAGCGCGACGGTGTAACTGTGATTCCAGTGGCAAAGTCTCGATGGGGCTTCGGTGGCGGCGCGGGCAAAACAAAACACGAGTACGGATCTGGAGGCGGTGGCGGAACTCTAGTTACACCCATAGGCTTCATTGAGATTACAAACGGCGGAGCACGCTTTCAACGAATCCACACGGTGTCGTTGCCAATGATTGTCATGAGTGGAGTTGCCGGGCTGTTGCTATTTCGCCAACTGCTTGGGAAGCGGTAGTTGTTAGTGGTCCGTAGTCAGTGGTCAGTGCTTGGGCATTAGCCTCTATGACACTGACTACTCCTTACCCAACCTTCACAACTTGCTTCCCCAGATTCTCACCGGAGAACAATCCAATAAACGCCTGCGGTGTATTCTCAAAGCCTTCAACGACGGTCTCGACATGCTTGAGCTGTCCACTGGTGAACCACTGGGCAAGTTGACCAACACCTTCTGCAAATCGCGAGGTGTACTTCGTGATGATGAACCCCTGCATTAAAGCGCTATGCACGAGCAACGATGTTTGAGGTCTGAGTCCAACATCAACCTTGTCGAGGTTGTAAATTGAAATCTGACCGCAGAGAACAATTCGCGCTCGATCATTGATTACCGGTAATACCGCATCAGACACAGCGCCGCCAACGTTGTCGAAGTAAACATCAACTCCGTTAGGGCACGCTTCTTTGAGTGCCGCAAACATGTCCCCAGCAGTTTTGTAGTTGATAGTGGCATCGACCCCAAGCTCGTCGCGCAGGTACTTGCTCTTTTCATCGCTTCCCGCAATACCCACAACTCGACAACCTTTGATCTTGGCGATCTGGCAAACAGTCATTCCAACTGCACCAGCTGCTCCAGACACAACAACAGTCTCACCTTCTTTGGGTTTACCAATATCCAGAAGACCAAAGTACGCAGTAAGGCCAGGCATTCCGAGTGCACCGAGAAACGTACTGGGCGGCGAAACACCAGGGATCGTTCGCATTAATTGCCTGGCATTTGCCACGTTGTAAAGACGCCAGCCAAGATAAGCACTTACGACGTCACCCTTTTTGAAATCCGGTGACTTAGACTCCATGACTTCACTAACCACGCCGCT
>Ga0163161_10000603_pt1 | contig 28736 bp, 30 predicted proteins | sample S45metaG_FD_129847 | JGI IMG/M metagenome (GOLD analysis project Ga0163161, IMG submission 129847) | Switchgrass rhizosphere microbial communities from Kellogg Biological Station, Michigan, USA - S4-5 metaG | ecosystem: Host-associated > Plants > Roots > Rhizosphere > Soil | place: USA... | reverse complement strand
TCCATTGCAGAAAACCAAAATGCGGCCTATCAGGCATCACAACAGTCCGAAAACCAGTGCCTTTATGCCCTTGATCAAACGCATATTACCATTAACCCAATCTGGATCGATTACCTGACCAGGAATGCAGGGATCTTAAAGAGCTTTTGTTACTGGAAACTAAGTTTGTATTTACAAAAACATAACCCTAACGTTCCGGATATTCCAAACAAGTTAATTAAGCCAGCAAAAAGAAACAGTTTGTCAAAACAGCGGAAGGTGTGGGAGATCGTTATTGAAGAGTTAGGCGGTGTAGACTGTATCTACACCAACCAAAAACTATACAAAGATAGATTTGCAGTAGAACATTTTATTCCCTACGCTTTTGTTTCGCATGATTTGTTGTGGAACTTAATTCCGGCCAGCCCGGTATTCAACAGTGCTAAATCAGATAAGCTACCGCGCATGGAAAAATTCTTTGATTCTTTTTATGACTTACAGAAAACTGCCATTGAAATAATTAAACATAAAACCCCTAAAGAAAAGCTACTGGAAGATTACCTGAGCATCTTTCCTGACCTGGAAAGTGTAAACAAACTGCCAAATGATTATAAACTTAGATTTAAGAATACAATTGAACCGTTAATTACCATCGCTGGCAATAACGGGTTTGAGTATATGGCATAACGGCCTAAACCTCACGAGTGAAACAGGTCGTTATCATTTTGCATACCATCCCCGCAACTATCCCATAATCAACCCTTCACCCAAAACGCGTGAGCGGTTGCAGCAGCATCCCCCCGCAGGGAGATACAGCGGAAGACGCGACCCTTTAGGGGCACGCCAAAAAAAATAAGGTTTTACAGCCGCGCCTCAATAAAAACAATCAAACCCATACTTTACTAATAAAAAAGCCCCCATATAGAATCCCCCACTCTACCGCATCCTATTTTAAAAGCACAGGCAAACAAAAACCAGCCCCCAATATGGAATCCCCCACCCTTCCGCATCCTATACCAAACCAAAGCCCATAAAAACTGATCCTGACCAACCCATGCTTACAGCAATGGGGAGACATTGAGCAGCCAGATGGCAAACATCATTGCAGCAAATGCAAAAAAAACATCATAGACCTCACAGGCAAATCCGATACGGAACTGGCAGACTTTTTCAAACACAAAAGCGGTAACGTGTGCGCACGCCTGCTGGCCAGCCAAATGAACCGCGAGCTGTTACTTCCCCGGCAAATAAAGGCTGGCAATGGCTCATGCCACTTGCCCTTGCCGCACTGGCCATCAGCCCAGCCCAGGCACAAAAGATAAAACAAGCGGTGATACAAAACGCAGGACAAAACAAAGACGCCAATGAAACCACACCATTATCAGCCGGCCTCCCCACAATACAAATCACCATAAAAGGAACCGTAGTTGACCAGACGACCAGCATGGCACTTGCCAGCGTCAAACTAAGGCAGATGGGAAAAGAAAATGTACAGGCGATTACCGATACCCTTGGCAGATTTGAACTCAACCTATCTGATCGCGACAAGCTATCTAAATTCATACAAAATACAGCAGCAAATAATAAACTAAGCACTATCAAATACTCAATTCCCTGTCAGCGACAGCAATAGCATCATTCCGCAAACAAAAGTTAAGAAGTATGGCCTTGTCCTTGGCGGACAGCCAGAAAAAATACAAAAGACTAACACCTAATATCGCACCTACCACTCCAGTGTAACAATAAGGGAATATCAGCGCTATCCAATCAATCAACCGCGCAGCAAAAGTGTACAAGTCGGACGTGATTAGGTTCATTTAATCTTTGATTGATCGAAAAACAAATTGGTTTTCAAAAAAAACATTAGGCTATCTTTATATTTGGCGCCCAATGGCACTTTTATGTCGCGGTGCATAAGTAGAGTATTTCCATTAACTTCTCTTATATATGTTGCCGAAACTAAAAAAGATCTATGAACCCGAAAAACTGAAGTTACTTTAGAAAGTAATTCGCAAATATTTGTGATCGTCAGGTGTGTTTGTATGGTGGCTTCGGGCGTGCTAATTGCAATATAGTTTTTGAGGGCTTCTATTGCGACAATATCACAAATCGGGATTCTCATCCATCGTTGTTTATCACCTTTTACTTTAATAAATATAGAATCGATTTCCGAATCAGAAATGTTTGGATGATTTGCAGTTGATGCGGTTATACTTTTGATTACTTTCTCAAACTTCGAAAAGCTGTAAGGTTTCAACAAAAACCCTGCAACATCATTATTATAAGAATCAATTATATATTTCAAGTGTGCAGTTACAAAAATGACATTTTTGACCATTTGCTTAATCTCCGCAAAAAGCTCCAATGCCGAAATTTTGTGCAACTCGATATCTAAAAATAAAATATCGGAAATCGGATTGGAGCGTAAAAACGTTAAAGCTTCTTCCAGATCTGTGAACTTCTTGAGTAACTGCAGTTCAGGTATATTCGAGATATAGTCCTGAATCATTTCTAATCCGCTGTCATCGTCGTCGATAGCGATACAATTTAATTTCATGATTGAGAGGTGTTTAGAATTTGAAATATAATAAGAAAAAATTTCAATCGCAATTTTCCAATACCATAAGAGAAATTTTGTTGAGCAACATATTTCAAGGTGGAAGGGTATAACCATTCTGTCCCAAAAAAAGAATATTCTGTCCCAACTACTCAGGTTCGAAGCACTGATAGCAATAGTTTTTTTTGCAATTATTTTATCGGATATCAAACGGATATTTCAGTTGAAAATTGATTATTACAAACTGAAAATGAGCGCTTTATACTTACACTTTTATTGCAAGATGATCTTAAGTACTTAGTTATCCATACGCAAAAGGAAAGCTAATGTAAATTATCCTTACGATGTGCTGTGTTATTAATCTTGCGTATTTGTATATATATTCGTTTAGAAATCTAACTGAACCTCTCATGAACCGCTTTTGTCAAACGTCTTCGTATCAGCCCCTGGTCTGCCGCATTTGTCGGCGTCACTTTTTGTTTTCCTTTGGCTCAGGTGAGCTTTCCCATTATATCGGGTTCATTTTTCCAAACCCACTCCGTTTGAGATCGATAACACTGTAATCTTCATTTGGCTCAGTCCAGAAGAAATTTGCGGGTACTTCTAATAATTAACCATTCTTAACCCTAAATGTGATGCCTATGCATGAAATTAAAAAAAAGTAATTCAAAAAAATATAACTATAGAAAACAGTCAAAACTTAAATTATGAAATCAAAATTAAAACCCTATTTATTTTCTCTCCTGACAGCTTTCCTGGTGTTTAGTGGTAGCAGCACCTACAGTTGGGACAAAAAGGATGAGATGGCCTTCAAAAATTACACATTTGGAGCAGATGAAACCTGTGAGGATGACTGCTCGTATTTCGCGCAGAACGACTTTGATAACAACATGGACGATTATGAGGTTGACCTGGCGGGGTGTCTCGACGGGGTAACCGATGAGATTATCACTGACTGGGCAAGTTCACTTGCACCTGGCATACCAGAATGGACAAACTTTCAAACGGTCTACGATATTTTCGTAAATACATATCCGGATGCCATGAACTGCCTTTCACAAGCAGAGTCAAACTATAATGATTCTATGGATAATTCAGCAGATAACTGGGAAGACTGCTCTAACGGATGTCAAGGTTTTTAATACTCGGAAAAATGAAGAAAACAGTAAAAATTGTAATGTCAATGATCCTATTGGGTTCATTGTTCGCCTGTAAAAAAAATGGCCCGTCAAAAGAGTATGAGACTTTGAAAACGAAACCATTTGTTTCCATGATGGCCTCTGAAAAAGTTGCTTTCAAGACAGAATTGATAAAAATACTAAGAGCAGACTCAAATTATGTAAAATTCGATAGAGCAGTTAGACGGATGTCTGCCGAACAGATTAAAGCTCATAGGCATAAAAATGGCATGGGAAAGGCACCGGCATTCAAAACAGATCTTGTAAGTTTTTATAAGGAAAAAAATATTGCCAATCCTCAGGAATACATTAAAAACAAAGTTCTCGCTATCAGGTATCTGGTCCTGCTTAGAAAAGAATATCCAGAGCTCTTTCATCTGGACAAGGCCACCAGGAAATCAGTCTTATCTAGGGCTTCGCCGCAATTTAAAATAGTAAGTATACTTAAAGAAAAGCACGCTAAACAGTTGACTGCTGCTAAGAATTAATTTTAAAGGGACGTTGGAGAAATGTCCCTTTTCATGTATATTAAAAGAAAAAACAATACTATGAAAAATAAAATTCTTTTCTTATCCGTTTTCTGTCTGCTGTTCTGTTATAAAAGTATGGTCAAGGCCCAGGAACCGTCAAAAATGACGATTGGGGAATTTAACCAGCTTGACAGTACCGGCCGGAGCAAATTTCTGGAAGTATTCGCGAAAAAGTTGAGCACCGATACCATTTTTATCAAAATGCAACAGGAGTCGAGGAATATGCAGAACCTTATGATGCAGCAACGAAAAGGGAAAGTTGATACTGCCGCCCAGCATGATGGTTCCATCGGGAAATCCACAGATAAACAAACACTGGCTCAGGATAATTTAATTAAATCGCGGAAAATGATGGTTATTTATACCAGTGAACTGGTTTCAAATTACCCAAGCTATGGAAAAATGGACAGAGAGTCTATGCGCACATTGCTGCGTACTGCCAGATTGTTAATGAAAAAGAAATATTAATAAACGGGCACTTATGGAAGACCAAACTGCCAAGGTCGGTAAAACGGAAATTAAGCTATTATGGAATCTTTGTGCAGACCGTAATAAGATGAAGAAAATCCGACAACTTTTATCTGAAGAGAACTTATACAGCGAGAGTGGAACCGAAGCTATCAACGGTCTCTTAAAATCCGGTATCATTACATTTGCCGATGAGCAACCGGAGTTCGAGGAAAGATCTGTCCGGGTTACGGAAATAGGTTATGAAATATTTCGACAGTCAAAAACTACTGCAGGAAAAAAGAGCACGGCAGATTTTGAGATTCAGGAGATCTTTCAAGCAATTTATCCGGGCGGTAGGGGAATGAATCCTGGAAGACATCATAATGAGGCAACAATAAGACGTAATAAACGAAGAATCTTAATGATTGTTATCACAATATTATTGATACTGATCCTGCCGATAATCTTCCATCTGATTAAATCCTAAGGGGATATGATGTTTCGAAATCTCGTCAAAAAAAATATAACTTTAGAGCCCGTTTCTGTATTTGTTGACCGATTTATCAACATTGTATTTTCCATTATCGTTATATTGGTTCCTTTGATCCAGGATATAATCAACCCTGAGATAAGGCCGAGGGATATCAATAATAATATCGCTTTAGTTCTATTTATTAATTGTGTGACCGCCCTCGCAGCTCTATCTGTCACAAAAATTGTTTTAAAAAAAACACCATTAGTATTAAAGATTAAAATAACAGACATTATTGTCATTGCGGGTCTGGTTTTTATTGTTGCAAACAGATGGAGAATATCGAACACTATGTTCTCATCCTTTAATTTCTTATTGATTCCATACTTTGCTGTTCTTTATTTTTTCTGCAGACTGCGCAATAGTCCCTTACTGATATTGAGGAGCATTGTACTTTCAGGGGCTGTCCAAGCCACATATGCATGGCTACAATTCTTTGATGTTACTCAGAGCCATCATGTACTGTTTAAAATGACCGGGGCTTTTGCAAATCCAGGAATTTTAGGTCAATATCTCGCCATTTCCGTGGTAGTAATTGTCGCTTTACTCTCGATTTATTCTGACCGGATTGCACAATTCTTTTCTGGAAGCAATCAGGCGCAGAAGATGAATAATCCCAAGTCATTTTCAATCCGCTTAGTAACCGGATTTATTTTAATTGCTTTTTTGCTTACCCAGTCAAGAGGGGCTTATTTAGGAGCGGTACTAACCTTAGTAATTTTTTCTTATCCTAACATGAAAAATATTTTTTGGAATCGCAGGCCTGAATATTTTAAAATACTAATGGCAGCGGTTATCTCAATAGTAATTGTTTCGGCAATCGGCGGGCTATATTATTTCAAAAAGGATTCCGCAGATGGACGGTTACTAATCTGGAAAGTATCAGGCAAAATGATTGCAGAAAAACCAATTTTAGGATTAGGCTTCGACAATATACAATCTGGAATTATGGATCAGCAGGCCAAGTATTTTATTGAAAAAAGGCCAGAAGGGGAAGTTAGGATTACAGGCCAGATTGCCGGTTGCTTTAATGAATTTATACAATTAACGGTTGAAAATGGAGTAGTCGGTTTGGTTCTTGCATTAATGATGCTTGCAAAATTATTTGGAGTTAAAGGTAGCGATGAAAATAAGATTACCTTGAAACTTTTTAAGATGATTCTGGTATGCTTCCTTATAGGAGCTTTTTTTTCCTATCCCGGTCAGATACTAGCTCTAAAAATAATTTTTGTAATTGCATCCGGGGCAATCGTAAACATGGATCGGAATTATATATATGAATTCAATATTGGTCGCGGCTATGATAATTTGAAAAAGGCCTTAATAAGTTCAGCTGGTATCTTTGTTATAATATTTTCTTTTGGCATCGGCATGAAGCTTTCACGGTGTCTTTCCTCCTGGGACAGCGCCTATCTGGCATTTCGACTGGGTGATTACCAACAGGCTTTGGATGGATATAATTTAGTATATAAAGATTTGTGTCAAAATGGCCTCTTTTTATCGGACTATGGGACTGCCTTATTGCTCGCGGAGGAATATACGCATGCAGCAAAAATATTAGAGGCCTCTGTTCCATATTGTAATAATGCCAACACCCAAATGAATTTGGGCGTGGTAAATTATTATTTAGAAAAATTTGCATACTCAGAAAGCTCCTTTGCGAAGGCTTCTAAAATGCTTCCAAACAGGTTGCTGCCCAAATATCGGCTTGCAATTCTTTATATCAAGACTAAACAGTTAGCCAAAGCGCAAAAAACAGCAATCTCTATTCTAAAACAGCCTGTAAAAGTACAATCCAAAATCACCGATTCTATTAGAAAGTCTATGCGCATCTTCTTGGATTTACACAAATAATGGTTGAGTGAACATCCAGAAGAAAATGATCCCTCCTTTTAGGCGTAAACTATTTTTGGCAATAAATCACTTGCATATCTCACGAAAACTGTACCGTCTGTTTTAGAGCAAACTGTACGCGAATTTGGCTACGGGATCGGCAAGATATTTTAACTGAAAAGAAATTTATCTGGAATTGCAGCCTGAAGAAAATTTGATCAAAAATCAGCTCCTGTAGCTTGTGCTGATATTCTGATTCTCTCCAAAACCCGGCCTATCTCCGTTAGACTCAGATAAACCAGCTTTATCTGCTGTTTTCCGTAATTGTTGGTATCTCAAATAAGGAGGATTTTTGATCCTCCTTATTTATCACCATAGGCTTCCGACAGCGTGGTAAAAACTAAAAAGTTGAAATGACAGGTTAATTATCAAACTGTTATTTCACTGGCAAATTCTTAAATTATTGCTATTCATCAAATATTTTTATATGAATGACCATTTTTTTATGCGAACGGCCAATACCGCTAAGCGAAAGACATCAAAAACAGCCATCAATTGCTAATTAACTATACAAATAGTATATTAGCAATATACAATACCGAAACTATTACGATATATGGAAATGAAAAGTATAGTCATCGATGATGAGGATTACTCACAAAACCAAATAGAAGAACTTATAGCGATAACACCAGGAGTAGTCCACGAAAAGAGTTTTAACAATGCGTATGAAGCTTTAATCTATTTACACGATCAGAACCATATTGACATTGTGTTTTTAGATATCGAGATGCCGCAAATCAGTGGCATTGAAGCCGCAAAACTGCTCAGGCCATACTGTGATTTTCTAGTATTCGTTACCGGCCATGCGGAATATGGGGCGGAAAGTTTTGAGATCGGTATAGATGGTTATTTACTTAAACCGGTAAGCGAAGTTAAATTTATTCGGCAAATTCAGCGGCTTTTGGAAAAAAGGTCAAATGAACCATCCACAAAAAATCCAGACAATTTCTTATTGGTGAAGGGAGGAGCAAAGCATAAATATGTAAGCATACAGCTCGATCAGGTTTTATACATCAAATCGATGTCGAACTATGTACGGTTTTTTTCAACTGATGAGGAACACATCACCTATCATACGCTGAAGCATATAGAAGAGGCTATTCAAGAGCGGACTGAATTTTTGAGAATCAACAGGTCGGAAATAGTATCCTTTAATCACGTCAAACAAGTTGATGGATACCAAATCCTGCTCAATAACGGAGATAAATTCATGGTGAGCAGAAGTTATAAGAATAAATTTGATGAATTTTTGCGCAACCGTTTACCGGGTCCAGGAGTTAGATGATCTATAAACAATATATTCGTTCGAGATTTAGCTAAAGTACCGGACTCTATTTTAAAAGCACTAAACTATGCAAATAATTGATATTCAATTTGGGTTTTACAGTTTTAAGAATATAAAAAGGGTAGTGTTTGCTGCCCATGCCAAAAAATTTTAAATAAATTACATGGGTTCCATTTCGTGGATAACGGCTTGCTGGAAATCGTAAGTGGATTGCATGTTATGCCACATCTCCCCGTGCCTAGGGCTTTACTAATTTTTATGGCAAGTGCTGCAGATATAACTCTTTTACTGGCAAAAGTAAGACTTAAATTATTTGGAAAAACACCTATTTGTTCGGCAAATTCCTTTTTAATAATTTCACGTGCTTCAATCTCGTCAAGCAGAATTTCGCCCGGATGAATCGCCGTGATTTAGAGTTCAGCACCTTTAGGATTAAAGACCTGATTGTTCATATATTAAGTTTTATAATTCCCCCAAATGGAGCAAACTTCGGGGGAATAATAGTATTTATTTAAATCAAAAATTATCTGCTAACGGTTTAAAAATCTTTAGTTATACCTGCTGGCCCAAAAGATACCGTAATCAATATATTTGTAAATGGTGGAGAAGCTACAAATATCAATTGTCCGATCTCCCAAATACTTATACCTGCAGTATGGAGGGTTTTAACTTTCTTCATCTTTTCTTCGTTCTTGTAGGTTAAGCCTTTTCCCCTGCCACCAACCCGGCATAATTCCCGGGATGCTTGTAGGCCACCTGTTATCCGTTCAATTAATAAAATGGTTTAATTTTCGGCCATTACAGAACTAAACGAAAACTACATTTTACACAAAGTAGTAGGGGTTCTGTCCCGTCAACATTTGATAGATCTCTTCCAATTGAGATTATTAATAGATTACTTAAATTATCCTGTCCCCATCCTTATTTAATTTTGCTCACAGTAAATTTATAAGGACAAATGCGCTACTTCCTGGTGGTGATCTAAAAATATTGATTGCTGTAGGACGAGACATGTTGTTCAAAGAAGACTTTATATGATTTACAGCAATATCTTAAGTTAAGTAAATTACCACTTAACCAGGGCATAATTAATTATCATTATTCCTGGTGTGCCAAATCAAAGAAATTGTAATCAGTTTGAATTCATCCCGAAAGTCTTAAGTTTGTCATTATCAATTGTCAAAACAACAATTTCCCAATTCCCCCCTAAGGAACCTCCATTTTTCTCTTCTACGCTTAATTTTAATTGCCCATTCTTTTTCTTAGATTTAAATATAAAATATCCTGTATTTTCAAAAAATTTAAATTCATAGGGTGTTTTTATGCCTCTTTTTATCGCACCATTTTGTACCATATCAAATTCAATTGGTTTTTCAGACGTGATTTTTATAACTCTTTCTTTCGAAAAATTAGAGTTTGTAAATGAGAAAGCGAGAATAATCGCCAGAATTCCGATAACAGATAAGATTACCTTTTTCATAATTGTATTAGTTTTTTATAAATATTTAGCGTTGTACTTAATACCTTAAAATTGCTAAAGATGTGCTTTCGTAAGTGTATATTTTTTATCTAATTTATTCAAATTTATCATAATGTTAGAAAATCATACAATGGTGAGCAAAAGATAATCGATTGGTTTGCTAGCGTCATCATATATTTTACTTGAATTAAAAAAGTTCCATTGATCATACACTAAAATGACCCTTTCCCACATTATACTGCAGAACCAAGCAACCTACGAGGCCGCGTTTGAGATAAAAACTACTCCAAGCTATAATTCAGAAGGCTCGCATTCGAGGGTGGGGAATGAGTTCACAATCTACGATTCGGATACTTTGGCCAGATCTAAGTGAGTAATAGACAATTTCTTCTTTTCTAAGATATGTTTATCATTAATTAACGTATCAGGGTTATAGAGTTAACATACTGACTAAAAGCACGTTTATCAAAAACGGCGGCGTCTTATAGTTATAAAATGTTTTGAAGAACTTTGCACTTCCAAAGCTTCTACTTCTTCAACCTTCTTTGCAAAGTTGTGAGATTGTTGGAAAATACATTTTGAATTACTAAAAATATTAGCAAGATTTGTATCCATGAAGCTCACCAATCAGCCGTACCAGTTAAGCCACCATGACAAAAAACAGGGTGTTTTTACCACTATGGCCATCGTTGCAGAGGCAAAACGTGCCAATTGCTGGCTTTATAACAAACAGAACAATACCTGGTATACACCTGAAGAGTTCCATGAAAAATTTGCCAACCATCAGGACACCAATATCAATATCAGGTCCCTGCTGGAAAATATTTCCATCAGGGATCCCAATTCAGGTATAAAGGCATACCATAAGGCACTTGCGGAAAAGCTTTTCAGGTTTGAAAGTGAGACCAGGGAATTAAGGGAACGCGGGGAGGCATTTTCACAAAAAGTAATAGAATACTACCAATTAAAAAGTAAAGACAAATTCAGATAATGGATATTAAGGCAGCGACATTCCAAAAGCAGATCAAAATAGGTGGCGACCTGATCGTGATAGACGGCGTAAAAGGTTCTGACCTCTTATATAGGGTATTGATCAATCAGAGTTTTAAGGGATATATCCAAAAACGGGAAGGTCTTTTCCATCGGGTAGACGGGTCTGACATACATAACCTTCTATTCGCCAAAATCTGTCAGTCCCTTGAGAATTAAACAGTAAGCAAACAAATTCCGCAAACTAATGGTTTTTATGTAAATCTGATATTATGCATAGCCCCACATTTTCCTATATCCCAATAAAATTTGGAGAACCTATGCTGGTCCGTTTGGATCAGGATAATGAAGTTTACAGCGTCACAATTGGCGATACCTATTTAGGCGCTATGATCCAGGACGACAACGCTGAGTTCGGGTGGCGGACGGATGACCACCTGTTATTGGAAGAACTACCAGATCTTTCGATGGCACTAAAAGAACAGGAAGCGATCGGAAACCTACCCTTTGCCCTAACGGAAATGTATCCCAATGACCTGATCGGATGGGAATGGAATGAGGACGAAACCATGAAACTGATTGCCCATCCGGAAACGGATTTAACGGAATTTGCAGATGTTATCCGGGACCAGGTTGATGAGGTAGTGCTTTTTGAGAAGGATCTTATCATTTTATTGGGTAAGGAAGGTAGCAGCGACATTGAAGAAATACATATCAACTGTTAATAATGACGCAATTTACAAATGACGAGCTCAATACTATTATCGAACGCCTAAGGTTCGCCCTAGGTGGTTTTCCGATAAAAATCAAACTTGCGGAACCCAACAGGTTTGGGTTTTATTTCCTGCACAAAAGTTATTCGGCTTGCATCGGTAGATGGCTGAATTTGCCCGGCACATCATTATTACCGCAGGGATTAAACTGCACCTGGACCTGCATGTGATGTTCATGGAGGGAGAAAAACACATTTGAACGGTTATTTTACATCGAACACCAAAATCAGAAGTCAATTAATTTATAAAGAGATATGGAAAATCAAAACATCCGGCCCATCGATCCGGATATCGATGGAATGAGGGAAAATTTCAACGCCAAGGTTAGCGAATCTTACTGGTCAGAAAACGGTGAACTGGTTTATGTACTGGAAAATGGAACTGATCTGGAAAAATATTCCCAAATGATCAAAATGATATTCAGCGATACCGGAGAACCCGAAATGGATTTTATAATAAAGGTAATGCATGCAGACGGAGGGCACTCTGTCTGCGTTGAGTGTAACTTTGCCCTTGACACTTCTTCTCTAGCGGACGATGATGAGGCGGTTACAGAATATGATACCCTGGAGTATTTTAAAGAGTTCTGGAATGATGATGTCAAAAAAAAGTTCAATTCCGAAAGAGAGGTAGATTTCGAGGTTTCAGAAGGTGTGGATCTGATGAAGGCATCAAGATTGATTTTCACCTATATAAATGAAAGTACAACGCTTGGAAAGGATATTACGGTTGTCTTGAAAAATATTTCAGGTCATCAGGAGCGGTTATTGGTTCCGTCAAACGTTTAAAAAAGTGTATTAGCCTTGAGTTTCGTTCTTCATCTTGCTCTGAATATCTCATCGAAGAAACCCATTTCGTAAAGATACCAGTCGGGATTTAATGCATTAACAGAACACGAACGGATTTGCCATCAATAATCATCCGTTTGTTCTATCCAAACCCCAATTTCTTCGTCAAGGTCAATGCCATCCAAATCGAAAATATTGTGCCAGACGCGGAAAAAACTTCTTGTCTTGCCCGTTCCAGGTAAATTCCACATCCAAAGCCTGCCGCTTCATATTTTACACTAAAGCTACGCCTGGTTTGAAATTAAGTAACCGACAGACGTACAAGTTTGAACGAAAAAAATAGTTGTGGCTGGGTAATTTGGTTTTTCAAAACAAATTGCTGCTTTTAGATATGGAAAACACTGGCTGATAAATTAAGGCCGATGATATAAAGCTGGTCACCATTAGATACCACAGACAATTAACTAAAATATAAAGCATTAAACGATAGGCATAAAATCAGGTAAATGGGATCCTATTTTCTTTGATCATCTTTTCTACACAAAAATACACCTATAATCTTGGGATCAGGAATGGTAAGGAATGTGACTATGCGACCGGGGATAGGCCAATAGGGATTATTGATAAGGTCGGAGGACAATGGCAACAGATCAGTGGCGGGATTTCCACCATGAAATGGCGCTGTCGATAGTAGAATTATTGGAACAGAATCATTATATTTATTTATGGATGAATTAGGGCAAACATTTAACCCACAGTATCCCTACACCAGGCAGCTGGTCATGAATATCAGGGAAGCGCATCCTGATCTGGACGTGTCTTCAAACAGCATGTACATTTACATAAAAAGCCCGGGAAAGAACAGGACTTAAAACAATGGTTGAATTCTTTGTTGGATAACATACCTGAGATCGGACATCCTCTTGAAACGGTCCATTTCATAGTGTACGAGAACGATTCGATAGAACTGATCACCTTGATAAATCCCAGTGAATTCAATATCAGGGCAGAAGAATATGCTATAGCATCGGACCTTGGTTTCTCACAGCCCTCAAATAGCGGTTATGATAAAACCCCACTTCCACTGGACCATCCATGGTACTCAGATAAAACCTATTATAAAAAATAAGATTATGACAGACGATAATAAGGCGCTTCTAAAAAGGATAACTATTGTTGACGGTCTAATGGGAAGTAACCCGACCATAAGGGGACAAAGGTTCCGGGTTACCGATGTTCTCGAGCTGCTTCAATCAGGAATGGACCGTGACCAGATCCTGAAAGAGCATCCCATTCTGGAAAAGGAAGACATTGATGCCCGCCTCTATTATGCCATCCTGCAGGTGAACAAAATGAAATATGGCGGAGATGACGTCTGAAATTCCTCCGCTTATGCTTACTTATATTCTTCCTGGCTTTCCACATAATAGGATTTACGGGCACCCTTCTGGTCTACGATAATTTTTTCACCCTTTGCGGTCTTTTCCGTTTTTGGTAAATGGATTTTCATAAAATCACGGTTTTCCCCGGTTACCCTGTCAGGATCTGATTTAGAAATATCTTCGATAGCCTTCTTAAGCACCTCCACCATACTTTTATAAAGTGAGCCTACTGCTTTTTCAGGGATGGCATTAGCCCTTGAGCTCGGGGCAATCCCTGCATCGTAAAGAATTTCGTCGGCATATGCATTGCCCACCCCCCTGATTACTTTTTGATCGAGCAAAACAGTTTTAATATCGCTTTTCTTTTTGGCCAAAAGGTCCACAAACTTATCCCTGGTGATTTCCAAAGCATCAGGTACTTCAGATTTTTCCGGGTTCAGGGTTGGTGTAGCCTGCTTCTGCCAGTCGGTCAGATAAAGGCTTTCCTTTCCAAAACCCAGTTGCAAAACGGGAAATTTAACTCCCTCTTCCCCATCAACAATTTTAAGTTCCCCATGGAGCATCAGGTGCAAACCAAGGGTTGCATCACCGATTTCCATGCGCAGCTCCTTACCTTCCCTATAAACGGATTTGACCTTGTGTCCGATCAATGCTGACTGCATCTCAATTTCCGGAACATTGTTTTTCCTGTCGATATGGAGTACTAATTGTTTTAATGTGTGTCCTTTTAATCTGCGTTCAAGGTTTTTCGCCATTACGGCTAAATCTGGAAGTTCTGGCATAACCTGCTTTTTTTAGTTACTAAGTTAAAGCAAAACCAATTTAAATAAAAGATGTTTTACAGGCATGGACAACAAATCAAAACAAGATGGCCGTGACGATGCTAAAGTAGATCTGAACGATGCAAGTGAGGTAGCCTATGCCGCAAAAGAAGCCGGGGTGAGCGCAGAAGAATATAAAAGATTGGCAAAGGAATCAGGAAGCAGTTCCAGAAGCGCTATTACTGAATATATCGCAAAATCAAATGCCTCGTCGTAAACGTGTAGAGATAGAGCTGGAAGGGATCGCAAAGGAACTCGGTGCAGAGGCACCCGGGTTCGTTTGCATTCTTCCTGACGATGCGCACGGCAGCGTGACCGGACGGGGTGCATCCGTTACAGAAGCCGTTACCAACTGGGATTCCAAACTTCAGGCCCATTTGCGGAACGCGTATCCCGAGGATTAGGTTGTTCTGTTTGTGAAGGCCCATCTGACCAGATCAGCATATGAAGCACCCATCAGGAAGGTGGAAAAAACGGCATTGGATGGAAAACCCCAACATGTTATTGATTTTGAAAACCAGTTTTTTCCTGCAAAGAAAAGAAATAAAAAATCCCAAACAATTGCAGGCCATACCGGCTGATGTAATATCTATTTATAAAACCTATTACGAGTTTGGGTTCAGTCCAAAATTGGTGGCCTTAAAACTGCCTGTCTAAATAGAATATTCCAATGCAGGTAGATCTTCATATTCAAAAGGCTTTGATGGCTCAAGGCTCTTTAAAAATTCCTTATCAATCGAACAGGCATCCATTCTCTTTGCCGGAAACTGGGTTAGGCCAATCTGTGTAATACGGTTTTCATCAAGGTCACCGAACATCCACTCATAGGCAAGTTCATCATCTAGTATTGCAGGCATCCGTTTTTTGGAATTATGTACCACCTCCATAAGGGGATTTGCGACAGTGGTCACAATGGCTACAGTTTCTACGGTTTCACCGGTATCTTTATCTGTCCAATCCTGGTAAATACCGGCCATATAGAAATATTCCTCATCTTTCACTGAAATGTAATAAGGATATCTGATCGGTGTCTTAAGGGGTTCCCCTGTCCTTTTGTTCTTTGGATAGACATGTCTCCATTCATATATCCCGGTAGAAAGAATGAGGCATCTGCGTTCCTTCGCTGCTTTAGCGAACATGGAGGTATTCCCCTTTTCATTCAGGAATAAGTTTTCGGCTTTCGCATTGAGCGTTGTATAACCTTTAATCCATCTCCCACTGGCATCCTTATATCCGTTTCGAAAATCTTTGGCCGCCTGCCGGTTTCTGACGTGTGGGGGAAGAAATCCCCACTCCATCTGAACAATATCAAAATTGGTCTGTGCATCGTCCCTTTTCAGCACTGCAACCGGGGCATACGCAAAACCGTTATGTATGTCATGATCGAGGAAGTCGTAGTTTTTAACGGCCTTTTCAAGCTGAAGAAGAGAAATAAATTCAGCCCTTGATACCTTTTGTCCATTATAGTAACACATCTTATTTCTTTTTTAAATGTTCAGCAATCCGCTCACCAAAAAATGCTGCCTCGACCTGACGGCCCTGCGGTACCGACGTCCAGAATGGCTTAAAACCCCTGGCCTCGGTAACATTCAATGGGGGCCTTCCATCAGAAAACTCTATCCTAAAAATTTCTGCCCCACCGATAAGATGTGGCGTTACCTTTATTCTCATATCCGGAAGGACGATTTCGAATGCTTCTTCAATTTTCATCATTATAAAAATACAAAAATCTTTTTATCGGAAAAAGCCATCAGTTTATTCCTACGAGCACAAAATAAGCATTACCGGCTTTTTTGACGATCAGATCCAAATGTTCCTCAAAATCTACGAGGTTCATAACTTCATCCTTTAAAAAGGTCGAAAAAACTTCAAGGTCAGTATCATTGGATAGGGTGACTTCCAGGGTTTCGCCGCTTTTCCATTCTATATCAACAATTTCAGGATATGCGCCCTGTAAAATTGATGCAAACCCCTTACGCAAAAACGCTTCAGAGAGCTGGACGGCTATATCCCATAGATGGGGGGCTAGTTCTTCATCAAGGGTGTTCCATTGGAGCCCCAGGTTTTCATCCCTCCACATGGTACCAAGATCATGTCCGTGAAGGGTTACCGCATAGCATTCTCCGCTACTTTCCACAACAGCCTGCTGTATGCCATCGTCTGTGTGGATATCAAAAACATATCTTTCCATATTCAAATTGGGCCCTATTGATTTTTTAGAAGGTGCCGGACTTTTCCGTTTCCTGAACGCGAGGTAGGCTGCCGCCAGGGAAAAACCTAAGATAGTGCCTATTAATAAGCCTTTATTGTGCTTATTGATCCATCTCCCAACGGCCCTGGTGCAGGATGTTAATTTATTGATTTCCATACAGAATGAGAACAGGAACCGGGGTCAATTAGTTTTGAAATTACCTTATATAGATCAAATCCCTATCAGGATACTTCAATCTCAAAATCATCGCTAAAGGAGGAATTATAAACTTTAAAATTAACAGGCCATTCTTCTTCCACAAGTTCGGAAATAAACGAGCAGAACATTAAGCGAAAGCGGTAAAACTCGGTCCCATCCTTGCAAACCACAAGATAACTGCTGTCATTTTCCATAATTACCTCCCTCACCTGCTCTTCCCAATGGGCCTTTATCTTATCAGGCAACAGGTTAAAGTGCTGGCTGTCTATGAATTTTCCGATCAAGCATACCCGTTCGGTATCAAGGCTTCCGCCACTGACCAATAACCAGGTTCCATTGACCTTATCCATGCTTCCCATAAGATAGCCGTTATGAAGTAGGTTCCAGGGTTCGCCTTCCGCGAAGCGCACCAGTTGGTAGGCATCCATATCCTGGCCTTCCCCAAAAATGTAGTCAAGCACCACTGTTTTCGAAGTCGCCATTAGGTTTTCCTTAAATAAGTTCGAATACTGTCCCATACTGGTCAACATAATTGACTTTAACTTTTTGCCTAATAATTTCAAAATCTCCATCGATTTCTTCTACCATTTTTTTGATCTCAGCTACATCGGCATCCGTGGACACCACTACGTTGATCTCGTTTTGGCCGACTTCGATCACATCTGTGATCCGGTGAGCGAACACCTGCCTCCTTAATATCTCCGCTAGCGTTATCATTTGTTGTTTCTTTGGCAGACAACCAAGATCCGGGCAGTTTTGTTTTGCTAATCCATTACAGGGTTTGACAGGATCGGCAGCTTGGCAAACTGCCTGACCTCAATGCTCGGAAAACCGAAATCTTCCACTACCATGCCGGATATGAGATAACAGCCATGTCCCCGGAAAGGGTAGCTGGGGGTAGAATTGGGAAAGTGGGTGGTATCAAAAAAATCCCCATCGGCATCCAGAAATGTTCCGAACCACATTTTTTTGTTGTTTTTGGTATGTACGGTCTTTTCACATACATAGTGTCCTACCACTTTGACCATCTTTCCAACATGGGCTTTCAGATTGGAAACCCTGACCTCACCCCTATAAGCGGTTTTCAAAAGATCGAACATGGACATGGACAGCGAAAAACCCAGTAGTTCCAGTTCATGATAGGCATTCTCCAGGTCTGTATTGATCAGTTCGGGCATGGCATAACTTTTTTTTTCGATCTGGAAAAGTTCCGTTCCAGCACCTGGCTTCGCCTTCTGGCCCATCATCAGATGCACCTCCCATAAAAGTTCCTTTTTGCTTTTTCCGGTAAACCGAAGTGCGCCCACCCGGATCAGGATCACGATCTGCTCAATGCCCATACCTGTCCGCTTGATCAGGTCTTCAGCGGAAAGGTATTCCCCGTTCACACGCCTTTCTTCAGGGATCAGCTCCACATATTTCCCTTCCAGTCCCAAAATCCCGACAAATCCGAGATAGGCATCATCACCAGAAATCGAGACAGCAGACAGCGAACTGTTCACGCAAGGAAGATGCACCCTGGCGCCAGATTTTGCCAGTTCGTGAACATATAACCAGCGGGAATAGAAGCCGCCGTAATTGTTCAGTACCGCAACCATAAATTCCTTTGGATAGTAGGTCTTCAAAAAAAGGCTCTGATAACTCTCGACCGCGAAACTGGCCGAATGTGCCTTGGAGAAACTATAGCCGGCAAAACTTGATACCTGCCGCCATACCTCGGCTATGGTTTCTTCCGGCCTGCCCAGTTTCCTTGCCTCCTCGAAAAACCTTTCAACAAGCCTGTCGAATTCTTTTTTCGAACGGTACTTGCCGCTCATCCCGCGGCGCAGGATATCCGCATCGGTCCCGTCCATCCCCGCAAAATGGATACAGATTTTGATCACATCTTCCTGGTATACCATTACCCCGTAAGTCTCACCCAGCATTTCTTCCATTACCGGGTGCAGGTACTGCACTTTTGTAGGATCATGGTGGTAGCGGATATATGCAGGCATCATTCCGGAGCTGGCGACACCGGGACGGATAATAGAACTTGCCGCCACTAAAACCAGATAAGAATCACAACTAAGTTTGGTCAGCAGCTGCCGCATGGCCGGAGACTCAATGTAAAAACAGCCAATGGTATCGCCAATCTTAAGTTTATTATTGAGCAGCGGATCCTTCATGAATTTCCTTACCTGATGGACGTCGACCTTCTTTCCCAGGTTTTCTTCCACCAGCCTTACAGCTTCCTTGATATGGCCGATACCGCGCTGGGAAAGGATATCATACTTATCAAAACCGATCTTCTCCGCTTCATACATGTCCCACTGTACCGTGGGCATTCCCTTGGGCGGAAGATCCAGGGCGGTATAATAAGTAATGGGTTCTTCCGAAATCAGTACCCCGCCAGCGTGTATGCTCCTCTGGTTGGGCATATTCTGCATCATCTGATAGATAGCGGTAATCTTTTTAAAAGTATCATTGTCCCGGTTCACCGCAGCCCTGGTCGGATCGGTAAAGCCATCTATTTCGCCCTTGGGCAGCCCCATTACCTTTCCGATTTCACGGATCACGGAGCGGTCCTTAAAGGTCGATATTGTGCCCAGGAGCGCGGTGTGGGACGAACCGTAACGTTTAAAGATATAATCCTGAACATCTGCCCTTTCGTCCCAACTGAAATCAAGATCAAAATCCGGGGGCGAAGTACGCTGCGCATTCAAAAAACGTTCAAAATAAAGATCCAGTTCAATCGGGTCCACATCGGTAATGCGCAGGCAATAAGCAACCGTGGAATTGGCACCCGATCCCCTGCCCACATGATAATAGCCACGTGAGGAGGCATAACGGATAATGTCCCAGGTAATCAGGAAGTAGGCGCAAAAATCAAGCTCGAAAATTACCATGAGCTCATGCTTAACCTTCTTCAGCGCTTCTTTATTCGATTTTCCGTAGCGGTATTCAACGCCGCCAAGAGCGAGTTTTTGGAGAAGCTCCCTGTCATCCTTTTTATTCCCGGTGAAGGTTTTCCTGTTTAAATTCACCCTGCCCCCTGCATACTCCTCCATCGAGCAGCAGTCCATCAACGCACGGGTATTGTCCAGGATGAACGGGAATTTTGAAAATTTTGCTTCCAGCTCGCCGGGGGGCAAAAAGCAATCTGTCGGTATGCACTTGTCCTCAGTGCCGACCATGGTGATGAGTGTATTAAGATCTATACCCCGCAGATATTCGTGCAAGCGGTATTCCAGCCGGTCGCAGACAAACACGGGCTGCAAAACCACCAGCTTTTGTTTAAGTTTTTCAAGGTCAACATTAAACAGTAAATGCAGCTGGTCATAACGGATGCCGATATATTCATTGATCTTCAAAGTACCTTTGTAACCATAGGGATAAATGGTATAGGCATTCGGCATGTCGATAGCCTCATCCGGCAGGTCTTTCTGATTAAGATTATGATCGGAAAGAAATTCATTAAGTTCCCGCATCCCTTCTTTATTCCTGGCTATACCGATATACAACAATTTTTTATCCCGCCTGAATTCCAGTCCACCGATCGGCTTGATGCCTGCTTCGCGGCACTCACGGATAAACTCCATTACGCCGGTGGAATTATTGATATCCGATAGCACCATCTGCGTTACGCCACGGGCCATGGCTTCTTCAATCAGCCTGGGAACAGACATCGTGCCGTGACGAAGTGAATATTGAGAATGGACATTGATATACATAATAAGAATATTAAAGTTCAATGTTCATGGTAGATGCGAGTGAAATGGACTTGGAGCCAAACCTGTGGCGGATTTTATCCAAAGCCTGATAGAGCGAATACTGTTCTTCACTCTGGCTATACAGGTCGATCTGCTCAAAACCGGTAACCAGGTTTGATAACCTCACACCAACTAAACGGACCAGTTTTCTTTTCTGGAAAAGCTGACGGAACAGGTCTTTTGCTTTTGCGATCAGTACCGAATCAAGTGCTGTGTAGGGAATAGAAGCCTGTTTGGTCACGTCCTCAAAATCAGAATAGCGGATAGTGAGGGTAATACATGCGCAGAGTTTTTTCTGTTCCCGCAGCTGAAAAGCGATATCCATCACCATAGCCGTCAAAAGATTGCCGATCATGGTCACATCGATCGAATCTGATTTAAAGGTAGACTGGGTTCCGATGCTTTTGGCTTCTGAATAAGGGACAACTGGTGAATAATCGATTCCTTTGGACTTCTGCAACAATGAAAGACCGTTCTTTCCTAAAAGTGCATTCATATGGTCGGGAGAAACCTGCGAGAGGGTATAAATCTTTTTGATCCCCATATCGCTGAGTTTGATAAAGGTCTTCTCTCCAAGTCCCGGGATTTTGCGGATCGATAATGGATTCAGGAACGGGACTACGCGGGGCTGCTCGATATTGAGCTCACCATTGGGCTTACACTCATTGGTCGCCATCTTGGATACGGTCTTATTAACCGATAAACCAAATGATATAGGCAGACCGGTTTCTTTGATAACTGTTGCCCTGAGTTCGTGCGCATACTTCATACAGCCATGAAAGCGGTCCATCCCGGTCATATCGATATAATGCTCGTCGATACTTGCCTTTTCGATCAACGGCACCCGTTCCTTTAATATATCTGTTATTTCGTGGGATGCCTTTGAATATTCATCCATATTACCGCGTAGAAAAACAGCATGAGGGCATAACTGCTTGGCCATCCTTGCAGGCATTGCCGAATGCACCCCATATTTTCTCGCCTCGTAACTACATGACGCAACAACCCCACGATCGGAACTTCCGCCAATAATTACGGGCTTTCCGATCAGCTCGGGATTCTTTCTCACCTCAACCGAGACGAAAAAAGCATCCTGATCCATATGGATGATGTGCTTGTCACTTTGCATAATAGTTGGGATAATTAATCAAATTTACTAATTATGTTAGCAAATAAAACAAGCAGAAAGTTTTTAACAATTCAAATAAACTAAAAATGTTAGTAACTATTATCCATATTTGGCTTTAGAATACAATTGGCAAGACTTTTAACATTTATGATGAAAAAGCGGTTGTTAATAACTTAGGTATTTCCGGATGTATTTTAGCACAAATTGGAATATTTTTCAGCAATAAATTATTGAAAAGTATTTTATTTCTCGTAGCTCTAGTTTTACAGACGAAGTCAAAAGTGACAACATTTAACTCAAACAAAAATTTAGCAACTTCGTCCCATCGGAATCGGATCCGCTATTTCATGGCTTTACTGATACCGGAATAGTGTTCTTGCCCCCGTCCAGAACATTATGCCTCCGAAGGGAAAAGAGCGCACGAAATTCACGCCTTTTAGACGTGTCGTTGAAATGATATATAAACTCATTTTCTTTTCAGGAAATAAGACAAGGCATGGCCAAAGGTTTCCATTAAAAATTTTCCTGTTTTATATTTTGTAAGAACCCGAATAAAACAGAGAAGAACAGACACTTTTCCCTCCGAATATTTTTTAGTATAATTAGTCAAGAGTTTCCTCGGACAAAACCTGATCAATTTAAGGATTGGTTAAGGGATTTATCATCTGGACAGCTTTGCAATATTAAAAACAGATAACTAACGCTCAACAATTTCATAGTTAATGGAATATTTCAAATGAAGAAAAAAAAGCTCATATTATTTATTTCTATATTATTATTAACAGTTGAACTATTGTATGCTCAACAATACCAACCCGACAAAAAATCACTGAAAGTACTTTTCGGATGCAAATGGACTAGCGACTACTCCATTATGCTGGGTGGAAAAGTCCCTAATAAGGATACCCTTACTCAAATTACCTTCGATTTTAAACCAGATCAGACTTTTATATTAATTAGCCGTATTGGACAAAAGAAAATGCGGGGAACCTGGAATTATGAACCGAAAGGAAAAAAAATCAGCTTGTACGTGAACGGAAGACCAACCTCAACAATTTTATCAATAAGTCATGAAGCATTAACAATGTGCTTAACCCAACAAAAAGGGCTACCTCCAAACCTGGCCAGCGCGACGTTTTTTTATAAACCAGTAAATCGTTAACTTACGACAATTAAATATTTCTAACCAGTACAACTTCAATAGACCACTTTTCTCCGACAAGCTGTTCAAAATACTTATAACCAACATGAAATACTTTATCGCGCTCTCTTTGCTTTTTGTTGTATTTACGACCAAATCACAAACCATCAACAATCCCCAAAGCGAATTTACTAACACAGGCATTTACCATATTGATAATATCATCCTGACTGATACCTCGACTATTGTTGAGGTCAAAATCAGCTTTTTACCGAACTGGTGGACGGCATTCAGCAATAAAGCATATTTGGAAAATGCAGACACGGGAGATAAATATACTGTAGAAGACATTGAAGGTGCTAAATTCAATACAAAATTGTGGACGCCAAAATCCGGTGATACCTCGGTTAAGTTGATTTTTCCAAAACTGGACAAAAAGGTAAAGCGCCTAAACTACGGGGATGAGGGCAAAACTTCTATTTATGGTATTTCATTACGGAAAAGACCTAAAACAGATAAAACGAACTCAATACCTGACAATGTCTCAAAATGGATGGATGCACAGGTTTCCCGCAGCAAACGCAAAGCAGATCAAAAAGAATTTTTCCTGACCGATTCTATTAAAATTGTCGGCTACATAAAAGGATACGATAAAAGAGCAGGGTTTGCCAGTGGCATAATCTATTATGAAAATGACCTTACCGGAGAGGACTTTCCAACAACAGTAAGAATATATGAGGACGGAAGATTTGAATGTAGTGTGCTGGCCATTCATCCAATTTCAAGTAATATTTTTTTTAATAATCAAAGCATTAATTTTTATGCCGAACCAGGGACGGTAACGGGTATAATTTTAAACTGGGATGATTTTTTATTGGCCGATAGATACCGTGATAGGCGGTTTGAATTTAAAAATGTACAATACCTGGGCGTAAATAAATCTGTTAACGAAATGCTGGCCTCTGTCAAGTTTACCAGGCCTGACTATGCTAAGTTAGATGACTTTAGAGAAAAACAAAAACCGGAAGACTTTAAAAACATTCAACTTCAACATTGGGAAAAAGCAAGGAAGACAGCAGATAGTACAATATCTGTAAAACAGATGCCCGACAACATCAAAAAAATGATAATCAACCAAGTTGATCTGACTTATGCCAATTATCTTTTTGATTATGAGAGCCCACGCAGCTATTACCGAAAGAAAAAACCTGACAATGAAATCCTGAAGTTGCCGATGCCTGTTGATTATTTCGATTTTTTAAATAAAATTAATTTAGATGATGAAACACTTTTAATTTCCCATGAATTTTCAACGTTCATTAACCGCTTTGAATTTTCGCCACTATACGAAAGATCATTAATTTATAATAATGGAAAAGGCAATGGTTACGTGAAATTAGATTCTGCATACCTTGCTAAAAATAAGAAATCCACATTGGTTTTCGATATAGCCAACATTCGTTCATTAATTTCAGACTTTAAATTTAACCAGTATAAAAATAAAAGCTTTGCTGAAGAGACTTCCTACTTGTCACAAAGTATAAAAGAGCCTTTCGTAGTTCGCGAAATGAATCGGATGTACAACAAATATAAGATAGGGAATGTAGCTTATGAACTGCCTAATAATGCAGCTGCAGAAGTTTTCAAAAAAATCATCAATCCATTGAAAGGAAAAATCTTGATCGTTGATTTTTGGGCACAGTGGTGTGCCCCTTGCCGTAGCGGGATAGAGACCAGCTTATCAATGAGAAAGAAATACCAGAATAATCCCGATTTTGATTTTATATTTATAACAGATTCAGAAAGCACAGAAGCTGCGTTTTATGATGATTTTACTGTAAAAAATTCAATGATCAATACCTACAGAATTAAAGCAGATGAATATTTGGTATTGAGAGAACTATTCAAATTTAACGGCATTCCCCGATACGTTTTGGTGAGCGCTGAGGGAAAGATACAAGATGATAACTTTTTATCATACAATCTGCAATATGAATTCAGTAAATACTTTCCCGAAAAATTTACCGATGCTTATTGGAAATAATAAGTTAACTCATTAAAACATAAAATTAATTGATCCCAAAACTGACTGTAGTTCCAGCCGAGTGTCCGCAGGACGCGAGGCTTCCGGCCGTCCAATGGACGGCAGCCCCGATTTTCACCGATCACCTTAAAACAATCAGTTCTGATAAAAATCTTCCCAATACGCACGGAGCTTTTTGTCCAGCTCCGCAAATCTTGGGTTTTCATGATACTGATTTTTAAAACGGCCTGCCTCTTTATCGCAGCTTCCAGATCGTTCACCCTGATCGGTCTGCGTGCATATTTCAATGAAACTGGTTCTTCCTCAATTTTGGTCTGCGATCCGTTTACACCGGAACTGCTGAGACAGCAGGAAAGTGTAGAACGCAGTGATGCGTTTAACTGTAGTTCTGTATTGGTGCAATTCCAATCTCCCGGGTATCGGGATGAAAGCATAACCCACATGGGTATGGCCTGACGATCATATCTAAGCAAGCATGGGTTAAAAGATGGTAACCGGAAGTCCGATCTGGAACCCCATCGAGCAAAGTTGAATAAGATTACGAGAGAAACCTGTGTCTGAATCATCGTAATGGCGAAATAGCGAAAGGGACTGATTACGCTATCACCAAAAGGTGCGGAATACCAGACTAATCTGAAAGTATCAAAGTTCAGATTGATACCAGTCAATTCCCGGTGAACAGCAGGAATCTAAGTTCAACGCAAAACAGGATTATGGAACGGAGTAACCACCATACCCGCTCTCAAGGTTAAGACTCTGAGTAGGCAGTCAGCCGCATGCGAGGTGTATGGGGAGGGATTGTTTCAGAAGCAAATGCCCAAAGTAATATTTGGGATAAGCTGACGGAAACAGGATTATTTGGAAGATAGAGTTGTAAGTAGCAGTAAATAAGTTATGAAGCAAACTGAAAAGTTAAGGTAGGAATGTGAATGGCCAAAGATCGATTGGAACACAACCGAACGGGCTGTTTTTAAGCTGCAAAAACGGATTTATCGAGCCTCTCTAAACGACAATAAAAAGGGAGTAAGACACCTGCAAAGATTATTATTAGCTTCGAAACAAGCGAAATTGCTAGCCGTTAGAAGAGTAACACAGGACAACAAGGGCAAGAATACGCCCGGAGTGGATGGTGTTGCTTCTCTTACACCTGTACAGCGCAACAAACTGGCTAATGACTTAAAGCTCAGTGAAAAGGCCACACCAATCAGGAGAGTCTGGATAGACAAACCCGGTAAAAGTGAAAAACGGCCACTCGGTATTCCCACAATATCGACCAGAGCTAAACAGACATTGCTCAAAATGGCCTTAGAGCCGGAATGGGAAGCAAGGTTCGAGCCTGATAGCTATGGGTTCCGGCCTGGCAGATCATGCCACGATGCGATCAGGGCTATATATGGCGCAGCCTTTAGAAAACAGGCATACGTTTTGGATGCCGATATAGCCGGATGTTTTGACAACATCAACCATCAACAACTATTGAAGAAAGTAGATACCTGCCCTAAAATTACCAGAATCATTAAATCATGGCTTAAAGCGGGTATTGTGGATAAAGGTTTCCCTCCGAAATCCAATGAAAGCGGCACACCGCAAGGATCTGGAATCTCACCCTTGCTTGCCAATATCGCACTGCACGGAATGGAAGAGGATACCAGACAATACCTAAGGCGTGACCTGATGGAACATTGTAAACTTCACAGGAAAGGGATAACCGGAAAATGGCAGGATACCATATCTATCATCCGCTATGCCGATGACTTCATCGTGATTCACAAATGCAGAGACATTGTGCTGAAAGCAAAAATGTATATCTCACAATGGTTAGGCAGTGTAGGGTTGGAACTGAAGTCCTCAAAAACGAGGTTGTGCCACACGCTAGGCCAACATGAAGGAACAGATCCGGGCTTCAACTTTCTGGGCTTTAACATTCGTCAATATCCAAAAACGAATAATAAAAAAGGATATACCCTAATGATCAAGCCAAACGGAGATGCCCTGAAAAGGCATTCCTTGAAGCTAAAAACCACCATTAGAAAAATGCGGCCGGTGAGACAGGAAGCGTTGATTAAAACGTTGAACCCGATCATCAGTGGTTGGGCGAATTATTACCAGTACTCCGCTTCCAGTGCCGCATTCAGCAAAATGAGTACTATAACTTTCCGTAAATTATGGAAATGGGCGTTACATAGACATCCCAAAAAGGCATGGAAATGGATAAAAGGCAAATACTTCCGTACCCATGGGAAGGATAAATGGACGTTCAAAACCATACAAGGGCATGTGCTCAGAAAGCATTATGAGTGGACATTCAGGAACTATGTTAAGGTCAAAGGCACAAGAAGTCCGTATGATGGGGACTTCATTTACTGGGCAACAAGGCTAGGCCGCTACGCAACGATCAGCAAAAGAACCGCAGAACTACTTAAACGACAAAAAGGAAAATGCGGATACTGCAAATTATTCTTTAAAAGTGACGACCAAATCGAAAATCATCATAAAGATAAGAATCACAACAATAATGCAATAATAAATCTAGTCTTACTGCACACACATTGTCATCACCAAATTCACGGAAGAGGTATGAATGATAAGCACCAAATAGTTGAGGAGCCGGATGCCATGAAAGTGGCACGTCCGGTTTTGAAGCCGAGTGCGGGGGGTGATCCCCGCACTTAGGTCAGCGGTCAATATCAATCATTTTGGGGAAAAATATGCCCGGATATATCAAACAATTAAAAGTTGATCCGATATGGACCAAAAAGTGACCACAGCAGATAAGACCTTAAACACCATACCAGATCGGAAAAACAGATTTATTCCCACATTACACATGCACATGCGTTTTGAAATTAAAATCAAAACCAATACCTCAGCTTTTTCCTCTATCCCCGTAGGCACAGATGGTCAAGGGATCTGATCCTATGCCTATCTGTGCATCCAGGCGATTCTAATTCATCACACCAGGTTCAGCTTGTACACGCTAATTACCTGCAGGATAAACTGAAAAGTTAAAAAAGGTTATGAAGCCTGACGTACTTTTACTGATAGCGCCAATGGCGAAACCGTTGTCCGTGAGATCCCCGCTCAGGGAAAATTCAGGAACCATACCCGTGCCTTCAGTTGGCTGGTTGCTAAGGTTGTTGGATAAATTTCCTGTCCAGATCAGTTGCCCCGAGCCGGTCGACAAGGTGAAAGATCCCTTTGAGGCGAACAGTGCAGCAGATGTATAGCTTTGAAAAGTTACCTCCTGCTCCCAGGACTGGCCCGCAATCTGTGCATAACCGAAGGGTTTAACTGTCTGTACTGAAGTGCTGATAAGACCGGAAATACTGACATTAAGCTCCATAGCCTGACTGGTCTGGTTAAAGATGGTAATCACGAGATCGGCAGGACCTTGGGTACTGGCTCCCTCCGCGGTTATATCGTTGCCCCAGGACACTGGAATTGCCCAACCGTTCAAACCGGTAAAAAAGTCCGCCGGGTTGGTACCATATGCCCAGACCTGCTCCATAAGATCTGAATTAGCCTTGACAGTATACTTGTTAAAAGTCTGATCAGGGTTGTTTTTATAGAATTCTGTGCCATTATTCTGAATGCCGGTATTGGCAGCCGCGCCTTTGAAATG
>Ga0163161_10000601_pt1 | contig 28821 bp, 19 predicted proteins | sample S45metaG_FD_129847 | JGI IMG/M metagenome (GOLD analysis project Ga0163161, IMG submission 129847) | Switchgrass rhizosphere microbial communities from Kellogg Biological Station, Michigan, USA - S4-5 metaG | ecosystem: Host-associated > Plants > Roots > Rhizosphere > Soil | place: USA... | reverse complement strand
CGCGAACGGCAGCACACCGTCGTAACCCCAGTTTCGGGTGCCGGAGAATGCACCGATCGGCATCAGCTCGATCGCGGTCACGCCCAGCGCGGCGATGCGCTGCAGGTGCTGGGTAACGCCAGCGAACCCGCCGAGCGTGCCGACGTGCAGCTCCTGCAGCACCGTCTCTTCCCACGGTCGGCCGCGCCAATCGGGGTTGCGCCAGGGATAGCTTTCCGGATCGACCAGCACGCTCCAGCCATGAACGCCGCCGCTTTGCGCGCGAGAGGCGGGATCGGGCACGATAAGACCGTCATCCAACCGAAACCGATATCGTGCACCCGGAGCGGCCTGCGCTTCCGCGACAAACAAGCCGTTCTCCTGCGCGGCCAACGCCACCGGCTCGGCGCCTTCGATCTCGAGCATGGGAGCCGATTGCGCCGGCGCCCAAAGCGAAAAGTGCCACTGCCCCGGCGCGGCTTTGCGAGGGCCCCATTGGCGCGTCACGGCGTGAACTCGAACACCGAGCGGATCAGCGCCGCGCTATGCGAAGCCACTTCGTACTCAGAGTCGATCGATTCCTCCGCCGCATCGGGCCGTGCGCTGTCGATCAGCAGCGTGCGCTCCGCATTTGCCGTGACGAACGAGAAGCGGATGGCATCGTCGCTGGCATTGAGCAGCAGGCTGATCGCCTCCACCCGTCCATCGTCCAGCCGGGTCGCCCGCCGCATCGATAGCGCGCGTCCTTCGGGGTTCTGCCAGTCCTCCGGCGAGAGTGGATTGCCGCGCTCGTCCCGCCATTCGACATCGTTGATGCCCTGGCCCGGCGAGTCCTGGCCGTAGAGGAACACCTTCGATCGCAGCACAGGGTACTTGTGACGCAAGGCGATCATCCGCGACGTAAACGCGTTCAGCCCGGCGCCCGCTTCTGTTTCCAGCACGGACCAGTCGATCCAGCTGATCTCGTTGTCCTGGCAATAGGCGTTGTTGTTGCCGCCTTGCGTGCGCCCGAACTCGTCGCCGGCGACCAGCATCGGCGTACCCAGCGAGGCGAGCATCGTCAGCATCATCGAGCGATGCACCTTGGCGCGGGTATCGAGAATGCCCTGATCGTCGGTGGGGCCTTCCGCACCCCAGTTGCGCGACAGGTTGTTGTCGTGGCCGTCGCGATTGTCTTCGCCATTGGCTTCGTTGTGGCGCTCTTCGTAGGCAACCGTGTCGGCCAGGGTAAAGCCGTCGTGGCTGGTGAGGAAGTTGACCGAGGCCCAGGGCCGCCGCGCGCGCCGGTCGAACAAGTCGCCCGAGCCGGATAGCCGCGCCGCCAGGTCCGGCCGCATGCCGGCATCGCCGCGCCAGTAGCGGCGCGTGGTGTCGCGAAACTTGTCGTTCCACTCGGCAAAGCCCGGCGGGAAGTTGCCCAGCTGATAGCCGCCCATGCCGACGTCCCACGGCTCGGTGATGAGCTTGAGGCGACCGAGGATCGGGTCTTGCCGCAGCACGTCGAAGAACGCGGCGTTGGGATCGAAGCCGTGATCGGTGCGCCCCAAGGTCAGCCCAAGGTCGAAGCGGAAACCGTCGATCCCGAACGATGTCGCCCAGTAACGCAGTGAATCCGCCACCATCTGGATCACGCGCGGATGCGTCAGGTTCATGGTGTTGCCGGTGCCGGTGTCGTTTAGGCAATAGCGCTTGTCGTCAGGCAGCAGGCGATAGTAGCTGGCGTTATCGAGCCCGCGCCACGACAGCGTGGGGCCCAGTTCGCTGCCCTCGCAGCTATGGTTGTAGACGACGTCGAGGATCACCTCGATCCCGGCGGCGTGCAGGCGCCGCACGGCGACGCGCAACTCGTCCTGGTTGGTCTCGTCGGCGAAATAGCTGGGTTCGGGCGTAAAGAAGTTGAGGGTGTTGTACCCCCAATAGTTGCGCAGGCCCTTCTCCTGCAGGAAGCGGTCTTGGGTGAACGCCTGGATCGGCAGCAGCTCCAGCGCGGTGACGCCCAGGCTCTTGAGGTGGTCGATCACGTGCGGATGGGCGAGCGCGGCGTAAGTCCCGCGCTCCTGCGCCGGGGCATGTTCCAGCAGCTTGGTCAGGCCCTTGGCATGGGCCTCGTAGATCACCGTTTCCGACCAAGGGGTGTTGGGTCGGCGATCCTCCGACCAATCGAAGTGGTCGTGCGTGACCACGCCCTTGGGCATCGCCGGCGCGCTATCCCGCTTGTCGAAGCCGAGATCGGCCCGTTTGCCGCGCAAGGGGTAGGCATGCAGCACGTCGTTCCAGCGGATCGCCCCGTGCATACGCCGCGCGTAAGGATCCAGCAGCAGCTTGTTGGGATTGAAGCGATGGCCTTGCTCGGGTTCGTACGCACCATGCGCGCGGTAGCCGTAGAGCAGTCCAGGCCGGGCATTGGGCAGGTAGCCGTGCCAGACCTCGTCGGTGCACTCGGGCAACGCAAACCGCGAGACCTCGCGCCGCCCGCTGGGATCGAACAAGCACAGCTCGATCTTCTCGGCATTGGCGGAGAACACCGCGAAGTTGACGCCGAGGCCATCGAACGTGGCGCCGAGCGGATAGGGTCTGCCGCCTTCAAGGCGGTCGGGCAGTACGGTCAAGATTGCTCCCTGCGAAAGCTATGCGAGTTTGGCAGGGAAAATGCCCGCTACGGCGAAATGATGCAGTGCAGCGGGCGGGAGGATGGAAAAAAGTGGGTCCTGCCCCGTCAGGCGGTCAGGACGAACGGAATGGTGACATAACCGCGCACCGCCACGGGCGCTCCAGCCTTCTTCTGCGGCATCCAACGCCAGCGCTTCACCGCGCCCAGGGCCGCGCGATCCAGCGCGTCGCTCCCGCTGCTGCTGGCGAGGCGGATGTCGGACACCTTGCCGTCGGGTCCGACCAGCACCATCAGCTTGACAACGCCCTGCTCACGGCGACGGCGCGCATCGATCGGGTACGTCGGCGGCTTGGCCGAGAGCACCTGGCTTGACAGGTCGCCGCCCTCGACCGGTTCGGATGAGGGTGCCGGCGCAGCGGCAGGCGCGGCGGACGCGGTCGGCGCGACGATGCGCGGTGCCGAGATCACCGGGGCGGCTGGCGGCGGGATGTCGAGCGCGACCTGGGTGGGCCCGGACGACGGCAGCTCGATCATCGGCTTGGGGATGAATACCGGGGCCGGTGCTTCGACCGCCTTCTCCAGGCTCTTGGGCGGCGGCGGCGGCGTGGTGTCGAGTTCCTTCATCGCGACAACCGTCAGGCGGCTGGGCGCCTCGTGCGGCGCGACCACGTTAAGCGTGGCGAGCGCTGCCATCGCGGCCAGCATCACGCCTGCCGAAGCCAGCATCGCCACCGGCCCGGACTTGCGCGACGGCTGATAGACCGCGCGCACGAACGGCTGTTCCTCGGTTCGCTCTTCCAGCATAACGCGCGGCTGGAGCCGTCGGACGGGAGCATCCATGTCGGGAACTAATCGAGCCACTGCCAGCGAAGCCATGCGTCTGCCTCTTGGATTGCGCAATCAAGCTATTGCGAGTCATTCGCATAGACACTAGGAACAGCCGCGTCCAGACCTGTCACGGCGGCATCCGCGCCAACTCGACACCTGCCAGCACACAAGAGAGTAGCCTGTTCGTGGAAGCCGCCGATCTTGCCCCTGCTCCCGATGTTCGGCGTGACTCCGCGCCGGCGCCTCGACCGGTCCAGCCGCGCAAGAGCCGCAAGGCGCGCCAGTTCTGGCTCAAGCAGCTGCACACCTGGCATTGGATCAGCGCTGCGGTGTCGCTCACCGCAATGCTGCTGTTCGCGATCACCGGCATTACCCTGAACCACGCCGCCTCGATCTCGGCCGAACCGGTGGTCACGAAGAGCAGCGGAAAGCTGGCGCCAGCCTTGCTGCGCTCCTTGCCGCAGCCGGGCGACAGCACTGCGCCCCTGCCCGCCCCGGTCGCCAGCGCGGTCGCACAGGCGATCCCGCTCGATCCCAGCGGCTTTGCGGCGGACTGGTCGGACGAGGGCGAAGTCTATGTCGCCATGCCCGGCCCGGGCCGCGACGCCTGGGTCAGCATCGATCGCGAAACCGGCGCGATCTCTGCGGAAATGACCAAGCGCGGCTGGGTTTCCTACATCAACGACCTGCACAAGGGCCGCAACACCGGCTCCGCATGGTTCTGGTTCATCGACGTGTTTGCCGTGGCCTGCCTGCTCTTCACGCTGACCGGGCTGATCCTGCTGCAGATCCACGCCAAGCACCGCCCCTCAACCTGGCCGCTGGTGGGCCTGAGCCTCGCCATCCCGGTCGTGATCGCCCTTTTCTTCATCCATTGAACAGGAAGCCTGCCGTCATGAACAAAAAGGTCCTGCCCGCCCTGCCGCTGCTAGTTGCCGGCACGTTTGCGGCCCCGGCAAGCGCCGCCACCGTCAGCGTCACCGTGCCCAAGGTCAACGTCGCCGAGTACCACAAGCCCTATGTCGTAGGCTGGCTGGAGCCCACCGCCGGTGGCGAGGCGCGCACCGTCTTCGTGTGGTACGACCTCAAGAAGGGCGGGCGCGAGCCCGGCACCAAGTGGCTGGCCGACTTGCGCACCTGGTGGCGCAAGGGCGGACGCTCGCTCAAGGTGCCGGCCGATGGCCTGAGCGGCGCGACCCGCGCGCCCGGCACCTACAAGATTCCCATCCCGGCGAACCTGCCTGCCGGCGACTATGTCTTCAAGGTCGAGGCCGCGCGCGAAACCGGAGGGCGCGAGTTGGTCTCCGTGCCGATCAAGCTGCCGCGCGGCGGTGGCTCAGCCTCGGGCAAGACCGAACTGGGCGCCGTTACCGTCCGCTGATCCTGGCGGGACTTTCATCACATCAGCAAACAGGGATTCGTCATGCGCTATCGTCACGCAATGCTCGCCGCCGCCGCTGTCGTCATCGGCTTCTCCTCGCCCGCCACGGCGCACCGCCAGTGGTTGCTGCCGTCGACTACCACGCTTGCCGGCACCAGCGAGTACGTCACGGTGGATGCCGCCGTCTCGAATGACTTGTTCTATGCCGATCACGTGCCGATGGACCCTTCGCAGATCAAGGTCTGGGCGCCGGACGGCACCGAAGGCAAGATCGAGAACGCGGCGACTGGGCGCTATCGCTCGACCTTCGACGTCAAGATCGACAAGCCGGGCACCTGGGTGATCGGCACTGAGCGCTCGGGCGTGATGGGCACCTTCAAGGTGGGGGCCGAGACCTGGCGCGTGGGTGGCCGTGGCCGGCCCGGACCGGGCGGTCCAGGCGCGATGCCACCGCGTGCACCCGGCGCGCCGCAGGGTGAGCGTCCGGGCACCATGGGCGGCCCCGGCGGCGGTGCACCGATGAAGAGCGTCGCCAGCGTGGCCGAGATTCCGGCCAACGCCACCGACGTGACGCTGACCGAGACCTACGGCCGCAACGTCGTGTTCATCACCGCCGATGCGCCCACCGCCAACGCCTACAAGCCGACCGGCAAGGGCCTGGAATTCCAGCCGATCACCCAGCCCGGCGCGCTCGCCTCGGACGAGGAAGGCCAGTTCCGCTTCCTGGTCGACGGCAAGCCCGCCGCCAATGTCGCCGTCACTGTCGTACCGGGCGGCAAGAAGTTCCGCGAGGCCGAAGACGCGCAGGAACTGAAGACCGGCGCCGACGGCGTGCTGCGCGTCAAGTGGCCGGTGCCCGGCATGTACTGGCTGAACGCCAGCTACAGCGACGCCAAGCCTACGACCCCGCGCGCGACCGAGCGCCGCCTGACCTTCACCACCACGCTCGAAGTCGTCGCGCCCTGATCGGCTTGGCATAGCCGGCGTGCGGCTGGCGGTTCCCCTTGAACTCGATCCCGCCGCACTCGCCGGCTGGCGCCCCGGCGCGCCGGTCGTCGAGCTCGGCGGCGAGACGATGGGCACGACCTGGCGCGTCAAGCTGGCCGCACCTCCCGGCTTCGATCGGACCGCCTTGCTGGCGGCGGTCGAGGTGCGGCTGGAGAGCATCCTGGCGCAGATGAGCCACTGGCGTGCGGATTCTATGCTGGGTGGGTTCAACCGTGCGGCGGGCGGCACCTGGCTCGTACTTCCGACCGACTTCGCGACGGTCTACGAAGCCGCGCTGCTTGTCGCCGAGCGAAGCCGTGGCGCGTTTGATCCGGCGATTGGCGAACTGGTCGATCTGTGGGGCTTCGGCCCCAACCCGGCCGCTGGCGCTCCCGACGAAGCCATGTGGGCCGCTGCACAAGCGCGCGCCGGCGTGGCCCGCCTGGCCTATGACCCGACCACGCGCCGCCTACGACAGCCGGGCGGCGTTCGTCTCGACTTCTCCGGCATCGCCAAGGGGTTTGCCGTCGATGCGCTCGGCGGGATCTTGCGCCGCCACCACTGTCATCATGCACTGATCGAGATCGGCGGCGAACTGCTCGGACTCGGACTGCGGCCCGACGGCGATCCCTGGTGGGTTGACCTTGAGACGCCCGCGCGAGGTATTGAGCCCTTGCGGATCGCGCTGCACCAGCTCGCAGTCGCAACCTCGGGCGACTATGTGCGCGGCCGGCACACCATCGATCCGCGCAACGGCCAGCCGATGGCGCATGCCATGGCCGTCAGCGTGCTGCATTCATCGGCCATGCTCGCCGATGCCTGGGCCACGGCCTTGAGCGTCGAACCGCCGGGCGCAATGCAGGCGCTGGCTACGCGCGAAAAGCTGCCGGTGCGCGCCATACTGCGCGATGGCGTAGACTTATCCGAGTGGATCAGCCCCGCCCTGCGCACGCTTCTGGTGGAGGCAGGAGCGTAGAACCGCAGACTACCGGCCCAAAGCAATGCCCTCTCCTCCAGTCATGACAATCTCATACAATTAGACTTGCTACTGCGAGTGACTCGCAATATCGGGTGCGGGTCACATTCAGAGGGGGTAAGTTCATGTCATCCAAGCCGTCATCGTCGGCCGCACGTCGCACGTTCCTGGCGCTGTCCTGCATCGCACCGGTGTTTGCACCCTTGGCGCAAGCCCAGCAGACCGACACGGCGGAGCGCTCGCTGGGCAGCATCACCGTGACCGACAGCGCCATCGTCGAAGAGCCCGGCCGCAAGCTGGAGAGTCCCAAGCGCACTCGCACCGTACGCGACACGCCGCAGACCATTACGGTGCTGACCAATGAAGTGCTGGAGCAGCAGAACCTGCTGACCTTGCGCGACGCACTTTCCACGGTGCCGGGCATCACCTTCGGCGCGGGAGAAGGCGGCACCGGCCCCGGCGACAACATCACGTTCCGCGGCTACAGCGCCAGCAACGACATCACCATCGATGGCGTACGCGACAGCGCGCAGATCACCCGCACCGACACCTACAACCTGGAGCAGCTGGAGGTCACCAACGGCGCCAACTCGGTGATTTCCGGCGCGGGATCGACGGGCGGCAACATCAACCTGGTCACCAAGCGACCCAAGGCCGACGACGCCTATATCGCCACCGGGGGCGTCGGCACCGACGACTACTATCGCGCAACGGTGGACCTCAACAGCCGCGTCAACGACCTGGTCGCCTTCCGCCTCAACGCGATGTGGCACCGCAACGACGTGCCCGGCCGCGATATCGAGGACTACAAGCGCTGGGGTGTTGCACCATCGGTGACCTTCGGCATCGACACCCCTACCCGCCTGACGCTGCAGTACAACCACCAAGAAGACGACAACATTCCGCAGTATGGTCTGCCTTACTACCTCGGCGACGGCATTCCGGGCGTCAGCCGCAGCGACTACTTCGGATATCGCAACTTCGACAAGCAGCGGATCAACGTCGACCAGCTGACCGCCATTTTCGAGCACGAGTTCAGCGAGACTGTGCGCGTGCGCAACCTGGCTCGGTGGCAGGATTCACGCCAGTTGACGCAAGTTTCGCCGCCTCAGGGCACCTATTGCGTCGGCACCGGGCTCACTCCCGCAGGCGCGGCGTGCGTCGTCAATTTGGGGACAACGGCGGCGCCCATCAATGCGCCGCTTCCTGTCGGCTACTATTACCCCACCGGCCCACGCGGCAACACGCGCGACACCCGCAACCAGCTGATGTTCGACCAGCTCGACCTCACCGCCGTGGTCAACACCGGCGCGATCGAGCATATGATCGTGGTGGGCGGCGCCGCGACCTGGGAGAAATACGACCTTCTCACAGGCAACTCGCTGCGCAATGCCGACGGCACGCCCGTGTTCTCGCGCTATCCGCTGATCAACATCGCCAATCCCAACGACGTCATCCCCGGCCCCGCTTCCTCGTTCTTCACTTATGGCAACAACGTCTACAATGGCCCGGTGAACTTCATCCCGGGCACGCACACCACGGCCGAGCAGACGAACGTCGCGGGTTACCTGTTCGACACGATGAAGCTGGGCAAGTTCGAGCTGAGCGCAGGTGGCCGCATAGAGCGCAACGTCGGACGCAACCGGTCGGACACGATCGCCACTTCGGGTGCTGCGCTGGGCCAGGTCACGACCGTGGGCACCACGGCGGAAACGCGCGACACGCTTTTCTCTTACCGCGTCGGGCTGAACTACAAGCCGGTCGAGGCTGTGAGTCTCTATGTCGCCTACGGTAACTCGCGGACGCCATCGCGCAACTCGGTCAACGGATCGTGCACGGCCGAAGCGCCGGGCGTCACCAACGCGACCTGCAACATCAACCCCGAGAGCGCAAAGAATTACGAGATCGGTGCGAAGGCGGAGCTGTTCGACGGTGGCCTGCTGCTGACCGCCGCGGCCTTCCGCAACGAGCGCGACAAGTACGCCGTGATCTCGGGCGATCCAACGGTTCCGAACCAGCAGCTCGACGGCAAGTCGCGCGTGGATGGCATCGCTCTTGGCGCTTCGGGTGCGATCACGCCGGCCTGGACGATCACGGCGAACTACACATACCTCAATGCCGAACTGCTGCAGTCGGTTTCGGATCGATGCCTCGCAAATCCGGGTACCGGCACGTGCACCAACACGCCGGCCAACCCAAACCCAGGCGGCGACCAGTTCCTGCCGCAGACGCCCAAGCATTCCGGCAGCCTGTTCACCACCTATCGCCTCCCGTTCGGCCTGACGCTGGGTTATGGCCTCACCTACCAGGGCAGCTTCCTGCTTTCGGCCGCCACGCCGACCACGGCAGCCGTCCGCTCGGACGACTTCCTGATCCACCAGGGCTATCTCGCCTATGAGTTCAGCCCGAACCTGTCGGCGCAGCTCAACGTGAAGAATATCGGCGACAAGCTTTACTACACCCGCATCCGCAACAACGGCTGGGCCACACCGGGCGATGCACGATCGGCGGTGCTGACCGTTATCGCGAAGATGTAAGACGACAGGTTCGGCGGGTGCTCACCGAGTGCGCCCGTCGTCCCTGTCCATCGTCGTTGCCTTGGCATCCGATCCGGGCAAGAGAGGCCGCATGGTCATCGAGATCCCCGCGCTGTTTACCCCAGCCGAAGCGCGCGCCATGCGGCAGAGCCTGGAACGGGCCGAGTGGAGCGACGGCCGCGCCACCGCCGGCTATCGCGCCGCGCGGGTGAAAGACAACGACCAGCTGCCGCTCGACCATCCGCTGACCCGCCAGCTGGGCGAGCAGGTGCTGGGACGATTGGGCACGACGCCGCTGTTCATCGCCGCCGCCCTGCCCGCCCGCGTGCTGCCGCCGCGTTTCTCCCGCTACGAAGGGCGAGGCGAGTACGGCAACCATGTCGACAACGCGATCTTCCCCCTGCCCGGCACCGGCGAGCACGTCCGCTCCGACGTGTCGGCCACGCTGTTCCTGAGCGAGCCGGAAAGTTACGACGGTGGGGAGCTGGTGATCGAGGACATGTTCGGCACTCACCGCGCCAAGCTGCCGGCCGGCCACTTGATCGTCTATCCCGGCTCCAGCCTGCATCGCGTCGAGCCGGTGACGCGCGGCACGCGGCTGGCGGCGTTCTTCTGGACGCAGAGCTTCGTCGCCTCGGCCGAGCGGCGGCGGCTGCTGTTCGAACTCGACGGAGCGATCCAGTCGGTTGCCGGCGACCATCCCGAGCATGGATCGGTCGATACGCTGACCCAGGTCTATCACAATCTGCTGCGGCAATGGTCGCAGACGTGACGCCGGTGCCGCCCCACGCCGGTGTGCCGCCGGGCGTGACGACGCTGGCGGACTACGAGCGGCTAGCCGAACGCCACATGACGCCGGAAGCTTGGCGCCACATCCAGGAAGGTGCCGGCGCCGGCCGCAGCCTGACGGAAAACCGCGCGGCGTTTGCGCGCTGGGGCTTTCGCCCGCGCGCCATGGCGGACTTGCGGGGCGGCAACACCACGCTGACACTGCTGGGCCGAGAACACGCGAGCCCGCTGCTGCTCGCCCCGCTCGCCTATCAGCGGCTGGCCCATCCCGAAGGCGAGCTGGCGGTCGTGCGCGCGGCGACGGCGCTGGACACCGGCATGATCGTCAGCACCTTGTCGAGCGTCACCCTGGAACGGATCGCGCAAGGTGCCCACGACGCCGCACGGCAGCTGGGCAAGGCGGTGCCGCCGCTGTGGTTCCAGCTCTACCTGCAACCACAGCGCCAGCATTCGCTGGCGCTGGTGCGGCGCGCGGAGGCGGCGGGCTACGAGGCGATCGTGCTGACCGTCGATGCCGCGATCAAGCCATCGGGCATCAATCTGCCAGCGGGCGTCGACGCGGTGAACCTCGCCGGTATGCCGCTGGTGCGCCAGACGGCGGTGCCGGGGGGACGCATCCTGCTCGGCACCGCGCTGACCGACACCGCGCCGCGCTGGGAGGACCTCGCCTGGCTGCGTCAGGCGACGCGGCTGCCGGTGATCGTCAAGGGCATGCTGCTGGGCGAGGACGCGCGGCGCGCGGTCGATGAGGGCGCCGACGCGCTGATCGTCTCCAACCATGGCGGGCGGGTTCTCGACGGCCTGCCCAGCGCCCTCGACGTGTTGGCCGAAATGGGCGAGGCGACATCCGGCCGGATCCCGCTGCTGGTCGATGGCGGCGTGCGGACCGGATCGGACGTGGTCAAGGCACTCGCGCTCGGCGCATCGGCGGTGCTGCTCGGTCGCCCGCAACTGCACGCGCTGGCGGTGGCGGGCATGGCCGGGGTCGCCCATGCGCTGCACCTGCTGCGCACCGAAACGGAGGCGGTCATGGCGCAGCTGGGGTGCCGCGATCTTGCCGCGCTGGACCCGGGCCGGCTGTTCCGCTTGGGGTGACGCAGCCCAGGTGCTGTGACCAATCGATACAATATGCGACGCCGCACCGCCTTGGAACTCTGCCAAGGAGCGGTCCGGCGAAGACGAGAGATGAGGGCAAGGTGATTTCTTCGACAAGGCACGCAAGGCTGCTGGTATCGGCGGCAGCGATCGGGATCATGCCCGCCGGTGCCGCGTGGGCGCAGGATCCTGTCGTCGACGAGCCCGAAGAGATCGTCGTCTCCGGCCAGAAGCAACGCGGCTCCGTCGTCGGCGACATCGCGCCGGAAGTGACCTTCAACGCCGGCGATGTCCGGGCGCTCGGCGTCTCCAGCGTCACCGAACTGCTGGAAGAGCTCAGCCCCCAGACCGAAAGCGGCGGCGGCGGATCGCCGGTGGTCCTGCTCGAAGGCCGGCGCGTCGCCAGCTTGCGTGAGATCGGGCCGATCCCGACCGAGGCGATCCAGCGGGTCGAAATCCTGCCCGAGGAAGTCGCGCTGAAATATGGCTACGCCGCCACCCAGAAGGTGGTGAACATCGTCCTGCGCCAGCGCTTCCGCGCCCAGACCATCGAAGGCAGCGGACGGCTGGGCACGCGCGGCGACGGCTTGCGGTCCGATGTGCGCGCCGGTTTCCTCGCCATCGCCCGGGCGGAACGCATCAACCTCGACGCGCGATACACGCAAAGCGATGCGATCCTCGAAAGCGATCGCGGCCTCGCGACCTCGGGCGGCGACGGCACCAACCGCACGCTCTCGCCCGAAACCCGGGCGCTGACGCTGACCGGCACTTATGCCAAGCCGCTGTCGAAGGTCTGGCTGGGCACGCTCAACGCCGAGCTCGCCACCAACGACAGCAACGCGTTGCGCGGCAGCGCCGTGGGTCCGGTGACGATCCCCGGCGGCAGTCGCTATGCCAGCGGAGCGGCGGACAGCGCGTTCATCCCGGTGGTCGATGGCCTCAGCCCCTTGCGCAACAGCAACAGCCGCACTTCCGGCCACATCGGCCTCACGCTCAACGGCACCACGTCCAAGTGGCAATATACGTTGACGAGCAATTACGATCATACCGACACGCGCGCCATCTCGCAGCGTCCGCTCAATCTGGCGACGTATGCAGCGGCGGTGGCGGCGGGCGATCCGCTCGCCGATCCCACCGCCCCGCTCGCCAGCCCGTTCTTCGTGCCGCAAGCGGCCGACGTGTCGCGCAACAATAACGACAGCGCCAACGTCAACCTGCTGGCGACCACCTCGCCGTTCCGCATGCCAGCGGGCGCCGTGACGACCACGTTCGCGCTGGCCGGATCGACAGACCGATCGGACGGCACCATCACGCGGCGTGGCATCCTGCAGGACACCGGCGTCGGCCGTGACCAGGGCGAGGCTTCGGTCAACATCGACGTCCCGCTCAGCAGTCGCGGCTCGCCGCTGTTCCCGGGTGCGGGACGATTGTCGCTGAACGGCAACGCGGCGGTGCGGCAGGTCGGCGGCTTCGGCACGCTGCGCACGCTGGGCGGCGGCCTGGTGTGGAACCCCACCGCGCGCCTGAGCCTGATCGGCAGCTATCGCGACGATGAGAACGCGCCGACCGCCGCGCAGCTGGGCGACGCCGTCATCACCACCGAAAATTTCGACTTGTTCGATTACTCGCGCGGGCAATCGGTTCGCGTCAGCGCGCTCACCGGGGGCAATTCGCAGCTGGGCGCGGCGAGCCTGCGCAACTTGCGGCTGGGCGGTACCTTCCGCTTCGACAAACCGGGCATCACTCTCAACCTTGACTACAACCGCAGATGGCAACGCGGGCAAGTGGTCGCGCTGCCCGGTGCTACGCCCGAAGTGCTCGCAGCCTTCCCGGAGCGATTCATCCGCGATGGCGCAGGCAACCTGACCTCGGTGGACCTGCGGCCGATCAACATCGAAAGTCAGGACCGCTCGCAACTGCGCATGGGCCTTACCTTCACCAAATCGCTCAAGACGCCGCAGTCGGAAATCGACGCCATGCGCGCGAGCTTTCAGCGCCGCTTTCCCAATGGCTTTCCCGGCCGTGACGGTGGCGGCGAGCGCGGCCGGCGTGACGACGATGCCCCACCACCGCCACCGCCCCCGTCCGAAGATGGCGGACCGGGCGAACCGCGGGATCGTGCCGACGGCGCCGCGAACGGTCCTGCACGAGAACCCGGTGGCGAGCGGGGCGGCGGGCGCGGCGGCTTCGGCGGTGGCCGGGGCGGGTTCGGCGGCGGCGGATTTGGCGGCGGAGGTCGCGGTGGTCGCCTGACGTTCTCCGTCTATCACACCTGGGTCATGTCCGATCGGGCACGGCTGCGCAGCGGGCAGCCGGTCATCGACCTGCTCGACGGCGGCACGATCGGCGCCAGCAGCGGCGGCACTCCGCGTCATCAGGTCGAGCTGCAGGCCGGCGTGTCGCGCAGCGGGCTTGGCCTGCGCCTCAACGGCGATTGGCAGAGCGCAACCAAGGTCAACGGCATCGACGGCTCGCCCGGTTCGGAACTGCGTTTCGCCAGCCTGGCAACCTTCGACTTGCGGCTGTTCGCCGATCTGGGCCAACGGCCCAAGCTGGTGGAGAAGGTGCCGTTCCTGCGTGGCGCGCGGGTGACGTTCTCGGTCAACAACCTGTTCGATGCGCGCCAGCAGGTCCGCGATGGCAACGGCAACACGCCGCTAGCCTACAATCGCTTCCTCCTCGATCCGGTGGGCCGCAGCTTCCAGCTGACCTTGCGCAAGCTGTTCTTCACGCGTCCGCCGGGTGGAGGAGCAGGCGGCAATCGACCGCAAAGATGAACCGCGCTTGCCCGCGTTTCCTCCAGATGGCGGGACACGCGGGCACGGGGCTGGATCGAGCGCCGGCGTGACGCTAGGGCTTGTGGCAGGTTGCTATAAAATCAACGCCTTCGGAGCACGTCACGCCATGCGCACAGTTCTCAGCTCTCTCGCCTCGGCCTGCGCCGTGATCGCTCTTGCCGCCTCGTACCCGGCCCTTGCCGCGACGACTCCCGCCCCCAGCCCCTCGCCCGCCGCCAAGGCCGCCGACGCCGCACCGCTGCCCGAGACGATTCCGAGCGATCTACCGCGCAATGCGCGCCCGACGCACTACAGCATCGAAGTCACCCCTGACGCGCAGGCGCTGACCTTTACCGGCAAGGTCGCCATCGACCTGACGGTGTTCACCGCCGCCCAGGGTCTGACCCTGCATGGCAGCGGGCTGACCGTCTCTTCCGCAAAGCTGGTGCCGCAAGCCGGCGGCGCTCCGGTGACGCTGCAAGTCACTCCCGATGCCGACGCGCAACTGCTGCGCTTCGCCGCGCCCGCCACGATCGCCCCCGGCCGGTATCGCCTCGACATCGCCTACACCGGCGTCATCGGCACTCAGCCGTCCGGGCTGTTCGCGCTCGACTACCCCGACAAGCGCACCGGCAAGACGGTGCGCGGGCTGTTCACCCAGTTCGAAGCGCCCGACGCGCGCCGCTTCGTGCCCAGCTTCGACGAGCCCAGCTACAAGGCGACGTTCGACCTTTCCGCCGTGGTGCCCGCCAGCCAGATGGCGCTGAGCAACATGCCCATCGCCACGACGCAGCCCTTGGGCAAGGACCGCAAGCGCGTGACCTTCGCCACCACGCCGCGCATGAGCTCATACCTGCTGTTCTTCGGCCTGGGCGACTTCGAGCGCACCGCCAAGAAGGCCGCGGACGGCGTCGAGGTCGGCATCGTCGCCCCCACCGGCAGCGGCAACCAGGCAGTCTTCGCACGCGATGGCCTGGCCGAGATCCTGCCCTGGTTCGACGACTACTTCGGCGTCAAGTTCCCGCTGCCCAAACTGGACAACATCGCCGCGCCGGGCAGCTCGCAGTTCTTCGGCGCGATGGAGAACTGGGGCGCGATCATGACGTTCGAGCGCATTCTGCTGCTCGATCCCGCTACGACCAGCCCGGCCGGCTTGCAGGACATCTACAGCACCCAGGCGCACGAGACTGCGCACCAGTGGTTCGGCGATCTGGTGACGATGGCCTGGTGGGACGACATCTGGCTCAACGAAGGCTTCGCCAGCTGGGCGGCCGACAAGATCACCGACCACTTTCATCCCGAATGGAACTGGAAGCTGGGCGGCGTCGATGGGCGCGAGGCAGCGATGAACCTCGATGCTCTGCCGACCACGCATCCGGTGGTGCAGCATATCCGCACCGCCGCCGAGATGGAGCAGGCCTTCGATTCCATCACCTACCAGAAGGGCCAGGCGACCATCGCCATGCTGGAAGACTACGTCGGCGAGGACACGTGGCGCAGCGGCATCCGCCGCTACATGGCAGCCCATCCTTATGCCAACACCCAGAGCAAGGACTTGTGGTCGGCGATCGAGGGCGCGGGCGGCAAGGATGTCGACCTCATCGCCGAGGCGTTCACCCGCACGCCGGGCGTGCCGCTGCTGCGCGTGACAGCGGCCACCTGCAAGAGCGGCCAGACCCGCCTGCTACTGGCGCAGGACGCCTTCTCGCTCGATCCCGAAAGCCGCAAGGGCGCGAAGCCGACCTGGCCGATGCCGCTGCTGGTCCGTGTCGGCGATCAGGCGCCCGCGCGCCATCTGATGAGCGGCAAGACCGACACTGTCACCCTGCCCGGCTGCGGCCCGGTCCTGGTGAACAGCGGCCAGCTCGGCTACTATCGCACGCTGTATGACGCGGCCTCGCTGAACAAGCTGACGACGGGTTTTGCCGCTCTGGCGCCCATCGACCAGTACGGCCTGCTGCGCGACAACCTGTCGCTGTCGATGTCGGGTTATCAGGACATGGCCGGCGGCCTGAACCTGCTGGCGGCGGTGCCGGCCAGCGCCGATGCAACCCTGTCGGGCAGAGTCGCGGCGCAATGGCAGGGCGTGTACGATCTGCTCGACAAGGGCGCGGCCAAGGACGCATTCGCCGCACGCGTGTCGCGCACCTGGGCGCCGCGCTTGCAGACGCTGGGCTTCGACCCGGTAAAGGGCGAGCCCCTCACCGACACCAAGCTGCGCGCGCAGTTGGTCGACACGCTGGGCGCCGTCCGCGATCCGCAGGTCGGAGCCGAAGCGCGTCGCCGCCTGCAGGGGCTCGCCACCAACCCCGCCGCGCTCGACGGCCCGCTCAAGCGCGTGTGGCTGGAAGCAGCCGCCCGGCAGGCCTCACGCAGCGACTGGGACCTGATCCGCACCCAGGCCGGCAAGGTCACCAGCATCGTCGAGCGGCAGCTATACTATAGCGCGCTCGGCCTCGCGAGCGATCCGGCGCTGGCGAACGAGACGCTGGCGCTGGCCATTTCCAGCACGCCCGACGCGACCAGCGCCTCGCAGATGATCACCTCGGTCGGCCGCGTCCATCCCGAGCTCGCGTTCGACTTCGTGCGGACGCATCAGGACGCGGTGAACAAGCTGGTCGAGCATGCCGGCCGCCCGCGTTTCATCGCCCGCATCGTTGCCGCCAGCACCGATCCGGCCATGGTCGGCAAGTTGCAGGCCTATGCCGCGACGTTGCCGGCGGACGAGGCGAAGCCGGTGCTGCAGGCGCTGACCAGCCTCAAGCAGCGGCTCGCCACGCGCCCGGCACAACGCGCGCAAACGGCGGCGTGGCTGGCCAGGCAGCCGGCACGCTGACAACCATGTGACGGCTCCTCGTTCAGCTCGCCGCAACATTTCCGCGTTCCGGCTCAAGAGGGTTTGACGACGGGATACGAACCGGTCAAACTCTACTTATTGGGTTGAAGAACGGGAAAAGAGGAGCCGTCACATGCGCATTTTCTGGACACGTGAGTTCCTGACGCGGCGTATCGATCGCTGCTACCTGATCGCGGCGGGCGCCCGTAGGGACGACAAGCGCACGCTGCACCTGGAGCTGGCGCGCTACTACCGCAAGGTGCTCGCCGCGCTGGCTGAAGGTCCCGGACGCGGGCTGATGGAGGCTGCAGCCTGATCCCGGCGACAGCTTGTCCGGGTACGCGACGAAGGTGATCCGGACGGGGACATAGTACCTTACGGGTACTTGCGGGCTGTAAGCGAGTGCGTGCACTGGCAGGTGGATGCGGCTATGGCCGCCCGAACTGACCAGTCGAGGATCATGTCACAGCCTTCCGATCGCGAGACGCAGCGCCGGGCCGCCCTCGCCAGCTATGGTGTAATGGATACGCCACGAGAGGCGGCGTTCGACGAGATCGCCGAGCTCGTGGCGTCGATCTGCGACGCGCCCGTGGCGATCGTCAACTTCGTCGACACGGATCGGCAATTCTTCAAGGCTGAGGTGGGCCTGGGCGTCGATACCACCCCGATCGAGCACTCGTTCTGTGCCCGCGCCTTGCTGGAAAGCGATTTCCTGCTCGTGCCCGACGCCACGCAGGATCGGCGGTTCGACTGCAATCCCCTGGTTACCGCCGCGCCCCATTTCCGGTTCTACGCCGGCGCGTTGCTCAAGACCGAAGCCGGTCTGCCTATCGGCACGCTGTGCGTGCTCGACTATCGTCCTCGTGAACTGACCGAAGTGCAGCAGCGTACGATCCAGGTGCTCGCGCGCCAGGTCATGGCGCAGCTGGAGCAGCGCCGCCTGCTGGAATCAACCGCCGTGTCCGAAGCGCGCCAGCGGGCGGTGGTGGACAGCGCCCGCGACTTCGCGATTATCGCCTCGGATCTCGATGGCAAGGTGATCGAGTGGAGCCACGGCGCCGAACGGGTGCTGGGCTGGAGCGAGGCCGAGACGCTGGGCCAGAGCGCCGGTTTGATCTTCACCCCGGAAGACCGCGCCGCCGGCGTGCCCGAGGAGGAAATGCGCGGCGCCCGCGAGCATGGCCGCGCGATGGACGAGCGGTGGCACCTGCACAAGGACGGCCGCCGCTTGTGGTCGAGCGGAGAGATGTCGCCGCTCAACGACGCGGCGGGCCAGCACATCGGCTATGTGAAGATCCTGCGCGACCGCACCGAGCAGCATCTGGCCGGCAAGGCCTTGGAAGAGGCCGAGTTCGCCTTGCGCTGGGCGCAGGAAGCCGGCGGCGTCGGCGTCTTCCACATCGGAGCCGACGGCATCGTGCACGCCACGCCCCAGTTCTGCCGTATCTATGGCGTTGCCAGCGACGAGCCAGCGCCGGCAGCTCTCTTCGAGGCGCTCGTCATCGACGAAGACCGGCACTTGGCGTCCCAGATGGGGTCGCGGGGGGACGGCAGCGCCCCGCTCGACGTCGAATACCGCATCCGCCGCGCCGATACGGGCGAGATCCGCTGGATCGCCCGCAAGGGCGAGATCCAGCGCGATGATGACGGCACCCCCGTGCGCTTCGCCGGCGTCGCCCGCGACATCACCGAGGAGCGGACCAGCCGTGACGCGCTGGCGCAGAGCGAGGAACGATACCGCGCGCTGTTCAACGCCATCGACGACGGTTTCTGCATCATCGAGTTCTTCGACGGACCCCATGGCCCCTTGAGCGACTATCGGCATGTCGCGGCCAATCCGGGCTACCAGCGCCAGAGCGGCATCGCCGGCATCGTCGGCGTCACCTTGCGAGAGCTCGAGCCCGAGGCGGCGGCGAACGATTGGGTGAAGCTCTATGGCGACGTGCTTCGCACCGGCGAACCCGTGCGCTTCGAGCGGTATTTCGAGACCGCCGAGCGACACATCGAGGTTTCCGCCTCTCGCGTCGAACCCGCTTCCCGGCGGCAGGTCTCGGTGCTGTTCCGCGACATCGAACAGCGCAAGCGCGCCGAGGAAGCCTTGCGCGCCAGCGAAGCACTTGCGCGCGAGAACATCGAGCGGGTGCAGCTGGCTCTTTCCGCCGGCGCCATCATCGGCACCTGGCACTGGAATCTGCCCACCGACTGCTTCACCGTAGACGAGGGCTTCGCAACCGCCTTCGGCCTCGATCCGGTACTGGGCCGCAGCGGACTTCGCCTGGAGCAGGTGATCGCCACCGTCCACCCCGATGACCGTGACGGCCTGGTCAATGCGATCGACGAGGCGATCGGTCGGGGCGGTTCGTATGCGCACCAGTACCGGGTGCGCCGGGTCGACGGGAACTACTACTGGATCGAAGCGAACGGTCGGGTGGATTTCGGACCGGACGGTACGCCGCTGGACTTCCCCGGCGTGTTGCTGGACGTCGAGGCGCGGCGCGTGGTCGAAGCCGAACGCGACCGCGCGACGGCCGCCTTGCGCGCACTGAACGAGACACTGGAGCAGCGCATTGCCGAGCGCACGAGCGAGCTGATGCGCGCCGAGGAGCAACTGCGCCAGGCACAAAAGATGGAGGCCGTGGGCCAGCTCACTGGCGGCATCGCGCACGACTTCAACAACATGCTGACCGGCGTGATCGGTAGCCTGGACCTGGTCGAGCGCAATCTTGCCAGCGGCCGGATGGAGCGCGTGCACCGCTACATCGAAGCCGCCAACATCTCGGCGCAACGCGCGGCGGCGCTCACCGCGCGGCTGCTCGCCTTCGGACGACGCCAGTCGCTTGACCTGTTGCCGACCGACGTCAATGCGCTGGTGCACGGCATGGAGGACCTGCTCCACCGCACGCTGGGTGAGCATGTCGAGGTCGAGACGCACCTGGCGACGGATCTGTGGACCGCCGTCTCCGACATCAGCCAGCTCGAGAACGCGCTGCTCAACTTGTGCATCAACGCCCGCGACGCCATGGCGGATGGCGGCAAGCTGACGGTAGAGACGGCCAACACGCATCTCGACGAAGCTTACGCCAGCGCACACGCGGAAGTGATCGCCGGCGATTACGTCGTCCTGTCTGTATCCGATACCGGCACCGGCATGGCGCCAACGACGATCGCCAAGGTCTTCGAGCCGTTCTTCACCACCAAGCCGATCGGCCAGGGCACCGGGCTCGGCCTGTCGATGATCTACGGCTTCGCGCGGCAGGCGGGCGGGCACGTGCGGATCTACAGCGAGCTCGGCATCGGCACCACGGTCAAGCTGTTCATGCCGCGCCATCAGGCTGAGGATGACACTCTGGCCGAGGAGAACGCGAACGCACGACGTTCTCCGCCGCTGGGCGCCGGTGAGACGGTGATGGTGGTGGAGGATGACGAGTCCGTGCGCCAGATCGTCCTCGAGGTGCTGGAGGAGCTGGGCTATCAGGCGATCGAGGCTTTCGACGGCGCCAGCGCGATCCCCATCCTGCAATCCACCCAGAAGATCGACCTGCTGATCTCCGACGTCGGCCTGCCGGGGCTGAACGGGCGGCAACTTGCCGAGATCGCCCGAGAGGCGCGGCCTGGCCTGCAAGTGCTGTTCGTCACCGGCTATGCCCAGAACGCCGCCATTCGCGGCGGTTTTCTGGATCACGGCATGGAGATGATGACCAAGCCTTTTGCCGTGGATGCGCTGGCCACCAAGATCCGCGAGATGCTCGCGCGCGCCTGAGCTCCGCTCCCCTGTATGACGCAACTCTGACAGCCCGTGCGAGTTGACCTGCTTTCGAGACAGGCTGGCTATCATCTGAACGAAAGCGCGGATGCCGATACGCAATTGCCCGATATGTTCACGCGCGCTCTCGTTCGAGAGCCGGCATTGCGAAGGTTGCCTGCGTGCGGTCGGCTTCGTCTCGCAGGACGATGTGTTTCTGGCGCTGGACAGCGAGCGGGCAGGCTGGATCGATGCGACAGGCACGCGGCGCAACGCCCAGCCGTGCCGCAATACCGCGTTCGGCGCGTGCAACTGGCTGGTTCCGGCGGATGCCGCCGACACCCGCTGCACCGCCTGCAAGCTGAACCGCATCATCCCCGATCTCACCGTAGCGGGCGTGCTGGATCGCTGGCGGCGGATTGAGGATGCCAAGCGGCGCATGCTGCATGGCGTGCTGCGGCTGGGGCTGCCAATCACCGCGAGTGGCGGCGCGCCTCCGATCGTGTTCGACTTCCTCTACGACCCGGCGGCCGAGAGTGGTGGCCCGCCGCAGTTTACCACCGGCCATGCGTTTGGCGTCATTACCCTGAACGTGATCGAGGCCGACGACGCCGCGCGCGAACGCATCCGCCAGGCGCTAAAGGAGCCCTATCGCACGCTGCTCGGCCACTTTCGGCACGAAATCGCCCACTACTACTGGCAGCGGTTGGTGGAGCCCTCGCCTGATCTTGGCCCTTGCCGCGCCTTGTTCGGCGACGAGCGGGCGAACTACCAAGCGGCGCTGCAGCGCTATTATGCTCACGGTGCCCCGCCCAACTGGCAGGAGCAGTACATCTCCGCTTATGCAACGACGCATCCGTGGGAGGATTTCGCCGAGACTTTCGCGCACTATCTGCACATCGTCGACACGCTGGCGACGATCCACGAGGCGGGCCTGGGTCAGGTGTCTGGTACGCACGTTGCGACGCTAGACCCCTACACCGCGAACTTTGCGGAACTCGGCGCGGGGTGGATCGCCATGGCGTTCAAGCTCAACGAGGTCTCGCGCAGCATGGGCCACCGCGACCTCTATCCGTTCAGCCTGTCGCCCGGCGTCATGCTGAAGCTGGACTTCGTGCACCGGCTGATCGCGTTCACCGCCGGACGGTGGGTGCCTGGCAGCGCCGAGGGCGCGGAGCTTCAAGCGATGATCTCCGCCCTCTCGCCCGACGAGCTGACCCGCCCGGGCTGAGCCGAAGCCTCAGCTCGGGCGCGGTCCCTTGCGGTGTGGCTTGCCGCCCTGGGTGCGCTGAGGACGATGGGTGTTCGGCCCACTGCGATGCTGGCGGGCAGCGGCACGCGGCGTCTCCGCCGGAGAACCTTCCGCCAATTCGATGCGCACACCGCTCTCGTCCGAACCGTCGGCGCCAGCCGTGCGCGCGACGGCGGCGCTGAACTTGCCGGCGATCGCGCTCGGGATCTGGAACCAGGTTTCGTTCGCCGCGATGCGGATCGCGCCGATCTCGGTTTTGGTCACATGGCCACGGCGGCACAGCAGCGGCAGGATCCAGCGCGGATCGGCGTTCTGGCGGCGACCGATGTCCATGCGGAACCAGACGGTGTCCTCAAACCCAGGGCGGTGCTTTTCGGCTTGCGCCGCCTTGCGCGCCTCGGGCGTGCCCTCGATCAGCTCTTCCGGGTTCGGCAGCGCGGCGCGGTAAGCGCGCACCAGCGCGGCGGCGATGTCCTCGGGGCTGCGCTGGGCGAGCAGCTGTGCGCCGAGCTCGCGATCCTCGTCGTCGAACTCCACCGGAGCGAGCAGCGCCTGCAGCGTCCGCTCACGGTCGCGAGCGCGAATGTCGTCGGGAGTCGGCGCAGAGATCCACTCGGCCTGCACCTTGGCGTCGCGCAACATGCCTTCGACGCGGCGGCGGCGCGGATAGGGCACGATGAGCACGGCGGTGCCCTTCTTGCCGGCGCGCCCGGTGCGGCCCGAACGGTGCTGCAGCGTCTCCATGTCACGCGGCAGCTCGACGTGGATGACGAGGCTGAGCGAGGGCAAGTCGATTCCGCGCGCGGCGACGTCAGTGGCGACGCAAACGCGAGCGCGGCGATCGCGCAGGGCCTGCAGCGCGGCGTTTCGCTCGTTCTGGCTGTGCTCGCCCGAAAGCGCCACGGCTTCGAATCCGCGCTCGGTCAGGCTGGCGTGAAGATGGCGCACGTTGTCGCGCGTGGCGCAGAACAGCATCGCCGTGTCCGCTTCGTGCAGGCGCAGCAGATTGATCGCGACATGCTCGATATCGGACGGTGAGACGGTGACGCATTGATAAGCGATGTCGCCGTGGCCGCGATCCTCGCCCACAGTCGAGATGCGCAGTGCGTCCCGCTGGTAGCGCTTGGCCAGCGCCACGATCGGCTTGGGCATGGTCGCCGAGAACAGCAGCGTGCGGCGGCCTTCCGGCGTGCCGTCGAGGATCTGCTCGAGGTCCTCGCGAAAGCCCATGTCGAGCATCTCGTCCGCTTCGTCGAGCACGGCGACGCGCAAGGCCGAAAGGTCGAGCGCGCCCCGCTCAAGGTGGTCGCGCAGACGTCCGGGCGTGCCGACGACGATGTGCGCGCCATGGTTGAGCGCGCGGCGCTCCTTCGAGGCATCCATGCCGCCGACGCAGATGGCGATGCGCGCGCCGGCCTTTTCGTAGAGCCAGGCCAGCTCGCGGCTGACCTGCAGCGCCAGTTCGCGCGTCGGCGCGATGATCAGCGCCAGAGGAGTCGCGGCACGCGGCAGCGCACCATCCTCGAACAGTTGCGCCGCCATGCCGAGGCCGAATGCCACCGTCTTGCCCGAGCCGGTCTTGGCCGAGACGACGAGGTCGCGCCCTTCCGCCTCCGGTTCGAGCACGGCGCTCTGGACGGGGGTCAGCGCGGTATAACCGCGTGCAACGAGCGCTTCGGTCAGAAGCGGTGGTGTGGATGCTGGTGTCATGGGAACGCGCTCCATGCCCCAAGTCGCGCTTTCGCACAAGGGCGCGGCGGCGTCCAACGCACTTTCTGTTGCAGCGCAGCATCAGTTCCGAAGGAAAGCGCAACACTTCGCAATATTGTCACGAATGTCACATCGGCCCGGACTAATGGGCCGGCAACGCTACCGGCCATGGGAAGATCGCGCCGCAGGGCACGTCTTGGGGGTCGCGGATCTGGTGACAAAGGACCATCCAAGATGACGTCGTACACGCAGCACAAAGCCCTGATCCTGGGGGCGCTGGCCCTGGGCACGAGCGCGCTGCCCGGCCTGGCTATCGCGCAGACCGCCGCCGCCGATGCAGGCACCGCCAGCGTCACGCCCGAGGCGAACAAGAACACCGAAGCGGCTGGCTTGGATGACATCGTCGTCACCGCCGAGCGCCGCCAAGAGCGTCTGACCGATACGCCGCTTTCCGTGGGCGTCGTTCGCGGCGACGATTTCCGCACCTTCACCTCCGGCGGCGACGACACGCTGCTCGCGCTGTCGGGCCGCGTCCCGGGCCTCTATGCCGAGTCGACCACCGGCCGCATCTTCCCGCGCTTCTACATCCGCGGTCTGGGCAACATCGACTTCTATCTCGGCGCCTCGCAGCCGGTGTCGATCATCCAGGACGACGTGGTTCTCGAGCATGTCGTGCTCAAGTCGAACCCGGTGTTCGACGTGGCGCAAGTCGAAGTGCTGCGCGGTCCGCAGGGCTCGCTGTTCGGCCGCAACACCACCGCAGGCATCATCAAGTTCGACACCAACCGCCCGACCCAGGCGCTCGATGGCCAGGCCTCGCTGGGCGTCGGCAGCTACGGCACGGTGACGATGGACGCCGGCATCGGCGGCCCGATCGTGGCCGACAAGGTCGCCGTGCGCGCCTCGGTCCTGGTGCAGCATCGCGAGGATTACGTCGACAACACCTATCGTGGTGTCAGCTTCGACAACACGCAGACGCCGATGAAGAACGCCATGGGCGGCTTCGACGACCGCAACGCGCGCCTGCAGGTGCTGTTCACCCCCACCGAGACCATGTCGCTGCTGCTGTCCGGGCACTACCGCGACTACGAGGGCACATCGACGCTGTTCCTGCGTGGCGGCCTGGTGAGGGGTTCCAACGATCCCATCGCGCCGCGCAAGTCGGTCGCCTTCGACGAGGCGCAGAACAACCCGCAGGCCTACAAGACCAAGGGCGCGTCGGCACACCTGACGATCGACTTCGGCCCGGCGGCACTAACCTCGATCACGGCGTACGAAACCACCAAGGGCTACAGCCGTGGTGACACCGACGGCGGCGCTGCGGCGAACTTCCCGTTCAACGGCGTCGCCAACGGCTACGGCCAGTCGCAGGGCCAGATCCGCGATCTCGACCAGTGGACGCAGGAGCTGCGCCTTGCCAGCACCGGCCAAGGTCCGTTCAAGTGGCAGCTCGGCGGGTACTACTTCGACAGCCGTGACACGACCGACTTCTACCAGCGCCGCTTCTTCCTGACCGCACCCACCTCGGCGACCAACCCGAACAGCAACAACCCCAACAACTGGGTGCGTCTGCACAACGTCAACACCTCGTGGGCACTGTTCGGCCAGGCCAGCTACAAGATCGGCGACAAGTTCACGATCACCGCTGGCGGACGCTACACCGACGATGAGAAGAAGACGCGGCTGCTCAAGACGGCCAACACCATCACCAACGCGGTCACCTACACCGGTCGCCGCTTCGTGAAGCTGGACGACGAGAAGCCCAGCTGGGACGTGAGCGCGCTGTACCAGGCAACGCCCGACGTCAGCGTCTATGCCCGCATCGCCCGGGGGTTCCGGGGCCCGACGATTCAGGGCCGCTCGGCCGTGTTCAACTCGGACTTCACCACGGCGGACTCCGAGACGATCACCTCGTACGAGGCCGGCTTCAAGAGCCAGCTGTTCGACAACACGCTGCGCTTCAACGCCAGCGCGTTCTATTGGACGCTCAAGGACATCCAGCTCAACGGCAACGATTCCAACGGCAACGGCGTGCTGTTCAATGCCGACAAGGCCGAAGCCTATGGCCTCGAAGCCGAGCTGGAGTATCGCCCGGTCCAGAACCTGACCTTCACCCTTGGCGGCAGCTTGCTCCACACCGAGATCAAGGACAACCGCGTCTACGCGCAGGCGTGCAGCCTGAACGGCGTGCTGGTCTGCACCGTCAACGATCCGCTGATCGTGCGCGGCACCGGAACCGGCACGACCTACTTCGCGCAGATCGACGGCAACCCGCTGCCCAACGCGCCCAAGTACACCCTCAACGCCACCGCGCGCTATGACATCCCGGTCAGCGACACCGCAGGGTTCTTCATCGCGACGGATTGGAACATCCAGGGCTACACCAACTTGGTGCTGTACAAGACCGACGAGTTCTTCGCGAAGAACAACTTCGAGGGCGGCCTGAAGATCGGCTACAACACCGGCGACTTCGAGATCGCGGCATTCGCCCGCAACATCACAAACGAGAAGAACCTCAAGGGCGTGATCGAGAACTACATGGCCGCCGTCTACAACGAGCCGCGCATCATCGGCGTCTCGTTCAGCGGCAAGATCCACTAAAACCGTTCGCAGCAAAGGACCGCCGATGCGCGCCGGCGGTCCTTCATGCTACGACGCGCCATGGTCCAGCGCGAGACGTTCTATTTCGACGGGGGCAGCCGGCCCAATCCCGGCCCTATCGAACTCGCCGTCGTCACGCGCGGGCGCGCTCACTTCCGCGACGATGCCGGCCTTGGCGACAACAACCAGGCCGAATGGCTGGCGCTATTGTTCGCCACCGAACTCGCCGCCCGGCAAGGCGCGCGCGACGTGCTGTTCATCGGCGACTCCGCGCTAATCGTGCAGCAGGCCAGTGGCGCCTGGCCCTGCCGCAGCGTGCAACTACAGCCCTACCTCGCCGCCTTCACCCAGACCCGCTCGAGCTTCACGCGGGTGCGGCTGCGGCATGTGCCGCGCTCTCGCAATCTGGCGGGCATCGCCCTTGCTCGGCGTGGACTGCCCGGCTGGCGCGAGGATGCTCGGTGGAGTTTGACACCATGAACCTCCACCTTCGCGGCAATGACGAAGAAATTAGCAGCTAGGCCGTCCAGGCGGAAAGGTCGTCCTCCTGCGCCACCAGCGCGAGGCCATGCGCGATCGAGGTCAGTTCGCCGCCGGACATGATCTTGTCCGCACCGAACCGCGTCGTGAACACCGACCGCACCGCCGGCACCAGCGACGTGCCACCAGTCAGGAACACGCGGTCGATCTCCGCCTCGCCAACGCCGGAAGCCGCCAGAGCCTCGTCCACCGCCTGCGCCATGCGGGCGACATCCTCGGCAATCCAGCTCTCGAATTGATCCCGGGTGACTTGCGCGTCGATCTCGATCTCGGGGCTCGCGAAGTGGAACCGTGCCTCGTCCTCGCTCGACAGCGCGCGCTTCAGCTGCCCCACCGCGTCGTAGAGCGCGAAGCCGAGTTCATTCTCGATCATCGCGATCATCCGCCCGATCGCGTCAGGATCGACGGCGCTGCGCTGCAAGCGCTCGAGTTCCGCCAGAGTGCGGCGGTTGCGCATCAGCGCCAGCTTCGACCAGTCGGCGAAGTCGTTGAAGTACGAGGCCGGGATATCTAGCACCTTGTCAAACGAGCGGTACTGACCGCCCTTCCCCAGCTTGGGCAGCACCAGCTTGTCGACGATGCGCTGGTCAAACCGGTCACCAGCCAGGCCGACGCCGGCGTGGCCCAGCGGCACGCAACGCTGCGCCGCGCCGGGCTCCTTGACCCGCACGACCGAGAAGTCGCTGGTGCCGCCGCCGAAGTCCGCCACCAGCAGCGTCGCCGGTTCGCTCAACCGCGAGGCATAGCTGAACGCGGCGGCGAGCGGTTCATAGACGTAGTGGATCTCGCCCGCGAACCCGGCGAACATCGCATCATAGCGCTGCCGTGCCAACACCGCATCGGGGCGGCCACCGGCGTAATGCACCGGCCGCCCCACCACCAGCCGCTCCAGCCCGGCGAACGCATCGCCGGCATGGGCCGAGAGCTTGCCGAGGAACAGCCGCCCCAATTCCTCGAACCGATAGCGCTTGGTGAAGACCGAGGCGCTTTCGAACGAGGGGCTGGCAGCGACCGACTTGAAGGACTGCAGGAAGCGGCTGTTGCCGGGATCCTCCAGGTATTCGTGGATCGCGGCGGGGCCGGCCTCGACCGAGAGGCCGCCGGGCACGTTATCGTCCTGCCAGAAGCACAAGGCGGAGCGGAACACTTCGCTCGCGCCGCCGGGCCCCTCCAGCGCGACGAGGCGCGGCGGCACGCCCGCGTCGCCGGCAAGAGCGACGACGCTGTTGGTCGTACCGAAGTCGAGCCCGGCACGAGGGCCGCGTTGCAGAGGCGTCATGACACTTTCGCTGGCACCCTGCGGACAGCGCGGGCGGGTAAGCCCCGCGCCTTACGCGCCGGGCAGGTGCTCTGCCAAGCCGGCGATACCTTCGGCCGAGAACGAGGCATGCGTCGCCCCGTCGATCAGGATCGCGTGTTCGGGCGTGAGCACCGCCTTGTCGCGATGCTCGGCGTCGAGTTCGAGCCAGGCGCGCACCGCGCCTTCCAGGCTGGTGACTTCGGCGACATCGGCATCGCCGCGCGGCACGTTCTGCAGCGCCGCGCTCATGCGCCAGTCGATCTCGGGCGTGGTCGCCTTGTTGCCCCAGGTTGCTTCGGTCATCGTCCGGTTCCTTCTGCCATGCGGTCGTTCGCCGGCGTGGTGCAGAAGCGCAGGAGGGCGCGCCGGGGTTCCCTGCTGGCGGACACGGTAGTAGCAGGTGGCACATGACCACACACGTTCTTCTCACCGGCGCCAGTCGCGGCATCGGCGCCGCGATCGCTCAGACCTTGCAGGCACGCGGCGTCAAGCTGTTCGCCGCCGCCAGCGCCGATGCCGACCTCGCCGGCGAGTGCGGCGCGGCGGCACTGTGGGGGCAGGCGCTCGATCGGCTGGACGGCCGCGTCGACGTGCTGATCAACAACGCTGGCGTGTTTGAGGCGTGCGCGCTCGACGAACCCGACGATGTGTGGCTCAACCAGTGGCGACGGACGATGACGATCAACCTCGAAGCCTCGGCGCTGCTGTGCCGCTCGGCTATCCTGGCGTGGCAGGCGAGCGGCAGCGGCGGCCGGATCGTCAACGTCGCCAGCCGCGCCGCCTATCGCGGTGACAGCCCGGCGCACTGGCACTATGCCGCATCCAAGGCGGGCATGATCGGCATGACCAAGACCATCGCGCGCGGCTATGCGGCGCAAGG
>Ga0163161_10000598_pt1 | contig 28842 bp, 32 predicted proteins | sample S45metaG_FD_129847 | JGI IMG/M metagenome (GOLD analysis project Ga0163161, IMG submission 129847) | Switchgrass rhizosphere microbial communities from Kellogg Biological Station, Michigan, USA - S4-5 metaG | ecosystem: Host-associated > Plants > Roots > Rhizosphere > Soil | place: USA... | reverse complement strand
TTCGGTATCCACCCCCTTCTGGCTGCGCCGAGGAGCGCAGCGGTTCGCGGATCAGGGCTCGCAGCTGTTTGAGCGAAGCGAGTTCTGCGAGACCCCGCGAACCGCGAGCACCGCAGGTTGCCCCGTAGCGCAGCGAAGGGGTCGCAGACAGCAGGGTCGCCTTTTCTTTGCTTACTTTCTTTTGGCGAAGCAAAAGAAAGTAAGTCGCCAGCCGGGGCGAGACCCGGCCTCGAAAAGAAAACTAGGCAGCCAGCCAGTGAACGCTGAAGAGCTTCTCAGGATCCGTCCAAACCGCCCCAGGCCGGAAGCCTGCACGAACAGCCAACGCACGAAGCCCCTCCACAGTGAACTTGTGCGAGTACTCCGTATGAATGGTCTCCCCTTCCTCGAACCCAAACCGTTCCCCATTGAGAGAAACGCTCTGAGCCTTCCGGCTCACCAGATGCATCTCGATCCGCCGCCGAGGCGCGTTATAGAACGCCGCATGCGCAAACCCATCGAGATCAAAGTCCGCATCAAGTTCGGTATTCGCCCGACGCAGCAGATTCAGATTGAACTCCGCCGTCACCCCTTGCGCATCGTTGTAAGCCGCATGCAACCGCTCCGGCGCCTTCACCAGATCGACACCGATCAGGAGCCCCCCGCCCCGCAGCATCCGCGCTGCCAGTTGCAGAAAAGCCAACGCCTCGTCAGGCTCGAAATTCCCGATCGTCGACCCGGGAAAGAACCCCACGCGCCGCCCCGCACCGGCAACGGGCGTCGGCAGCACAAGAGGCATCGTGTAGTCCGCAGCAATGGGCTGCACCACAAGCGCCGGATAGTCCGCCTTCAACCGCTCCGCAGCCGCCTCGAGGTGCTCCCCCGAAATATCAATCGGCAAATACCGCTTCGGCGTTTCGAGCGCATCGAGCAGCAGCCGCACCTTCGTGAGCGACCCCGCACCGAACTCCACGATCTCCGCGTTCGGCCCGACCTGCTCGGCGATCTCGCCCGCGCATTCGCCGAGGATGCGCAGCTCGGTGCGCGTCGGGTAGTACTCGGGCAATTCGCAGATGCGGTCGAACAACTGCGATCCCGCCGCGTCGTAGAAAAATTTGGGCGAGATGCTGCGCGGCGAACGTGCAAGACCCGCCTGCATCTCCCGCCCGAATTCGGACAGCGGCACGACCGGCGCCGGCGCGCGTTCCGCTTTCTGTGACTTCGAAGAGGCAACGAACGAGGACAGCGACGAAGAAGAAGTTGGATTGCGCATGATCAAAGGTCTTTCGCGAGCCGCAGCCCCGTGAATTGCCAGCGCGCCGCCGGCGGAAAGAAGTTGCGATAACTCGGCCTCGAATGCCCGGCTGGCGTGGCGACGCTGCCGCCGCGCAGCACCAGCTGGCCCACCATGAACTTGCCGTTGTATTCGGCCGCGATGCCGGGCATGGGGCGAAAGCCCGGGTATGGGTCGTACGAGGAACGTGTCCATTGCCAGACGTGGCCGGTCATCTGCGTGATGCCGGGTGCGTCGAACGCGGCCTCCCATTCGAACTCGGTCGGCAACCGCGCACCGGCCCATTCGGCGTACGCGGCGGCCTCATAGAAACTCAGTTGCGACACCGGCGCATCGGCTTCCATCGGCCGCACGCCGTGCAGGCCGAACACATGCCAGCCCGTGCTGCCCTGCTGTTGCTGTTGTTGCGAACCGAGGCCGAGCCGCGGATCGTCCGACGCGAGCCAATACGCAGGATGCCGCCAGCCATTGGCTTGCACAGCAGCCCATCCATCGGACAGCCACAGCTCGGCGCGCTGGTAGCCGCCATCGGCAATGAACTGCGCATAGTCGCCGCAGTTCACGAGCCGGTCGGCAATCGCGTACGGCTGCAGCAGCGCCTTGTGGCGCGGCGTCTCGTTGTCGAAAGCGAAATCAGACCCGGTATGCCCCACCTCGGCAATGCCGCCGTGCTGCGGGAGCCAGCGCATCGGCGACGGCACTGCGGCCAAGCGCAATGCGGGCCCGCTCGCCGGCTTGTACGCAGGCAACAGCGGATTGCACGAGAGCGCATGCAGGATGTCGGTGAGCAGCAGTTCCTGGTGTTGCTGTTCGTGGTTCAGGCCGAGCGCGACGATGGGCTCTATCGCCGCCCAGTCCTGCTCGCCGACACCGCCCTCGAGCAACGCGAGCACCGCCTCGTCGACATGCCGCCGGTACGCATGCACCTCGTCCACCGAGGGCCGCGTGAGCAGCCCGCGATGCGGGCGCGGATGCCGCGGCCCGAGCGCCTCGTAGTACGAATTGAAGAGGTAATGAAATCGCGGATCGAAGGGCTGGTAGCCCTCGGCGTGCGGTTGCAGAAGCACCGTCTCGAAGAACCAGGTGGTGTGCGCGAGATGCCACTTCGTCGGGCTCGCATCGGGCATCGACTGGATGCACTGGTCTTCGGCGGAAAGCGGGGCGGCAAGTGCGAGGCTCGTGGCGCGCACGTCGCGGAACCTGTCGCGCAGTGCGCTCGCCGCCTGTGCGATCGGCCGGGAAAGCGTCATGGAATCTCCAGTCGGGTCAGCCGCAAGTTTTAGCCCATCCGGGCCGGCGCGGTCCGTAGGACAAAACGCCGCGGGGGCGCCGCCGGAAAGTCGACGGGCAGCCACTGTGGCACAAGATGGCGGGGCGTGCAGGGCGGCTGCGTATCATCCGTTCGATGCAAACGAACACCTCCTCGACCGCGTCCACCGGGCCCCAAATCGTCATCGTCGGTTGCGGATTCGGCGGCCTGGAGGCGGCTCGCAAGCTGCAGCGCGCCGATGTCGATGTCACGGTGATCGACAAGACCAACCACCACCTGTTCCAGCCCCTGCTCTACCAGGTGGCGACCGCCGGGCTCGCCGCGCCCTCCATCGCGGCGCCGGTGCGCGCGCTGTTTCGCAAGCAACAGAACATCACCACGCTGCTCGGCGAAGTGAGCGCCATCGATCCCGCCGGCCGCACCGTGCAGTTGGCCAGCGGCACCCACGTGCCCTACGACCACCTGATCGTCGCCGCTGGCGCCACGCACAGCTACTTCGGCCACGACGAATGGGCGCCCGTCGCCCCGGGCCTGAAGACACTGGCCGATGCCTTCGAAATCCGCCGCCGCGTGCTGCTGTCGTTCGAAACCGCCGAGACCACCACCGACCCCGCGCTTCGCCGCGCCTTGCTCACCTTCGTGGTGATCGGCGCCGGCCCGACCGGCGTGGAAATGGCCGGCACGCTCGCCGAAATCGCCAAGCACACGCTCTCGGGCGAGTTCCGCCACATCGATCCGAGCAGCTCGCAGGTGCTGCTCGTGGAAGGCGGCCCGCGCGTGCTGCAGGCCATGCCTGAATCGCTGAGCCAGAAGGCGCTCGAACAACTGGAAAAGCTCGGCGTCGAGGTGCGGCTGAATGCGCGCGTCACCGCCATCGACGCCACCGGGCTCGAAGTGCAGACCGGTGGCGGCGCGGACGGCGCACCGGTCGCGAGCTACCGAATCGATAGCAGCTGCGTGGTGTGGGCCGCCGGTGTCGCGGCCTCGCCGCTCGGCCGCATGCTGGGTACCGCCACGGGCGTCGAATGCGACCGCGCGGGCCGCATCAAGGTCGAGCCCGACCTGAGCCTCGCGGGTCATCCCGAAATCAGCGTGGTGGGTGACCTCGCGGCCGCCATGAGCCACGCGCCCGGCAAACCGCCCAAGCCGGTGCCCGGCGTGTCGCCCGGCGCCAAGCAGATGGGCCGCGCCGCGGCGTCGAACATCCTGCGCCGCATCGCGGGCCAGCCGACGGTGCCGTTCCGCTATGCGGACTACGGCAACCTCGCGACCATCGGCCGCAACTCGGCGGTGGTGGACCTGGGCACGCCCTTCGGCCCGCTGCGTTTCAGTGGCCGGCTCGCGTGGCTGTTCTGGCTGTTCGCGCACGCGTATTTCCTCATCGGCTTTCGCAACCGCATCGTCGTGATGATGGACTGGGCAGGTGCCTACTGGAGCTTCCAGCGCAACGCGCGCGTGGTGGCCGACGTGCAGGGCAAGAGCGAGTCCTGAAACAGGAGCCAGTGCCATGTTGTCGCTGATCTGGTGGATCGCCATTCATGCCGCCGAAGCGCTGTTCCTCGTCTGGGTGCTGCGCTGGGGCGGCGCGGAGCGGCTCGAGGGCACCTGGGCCTCGGGCTTCATCAGCAGCTTCGCGCCGCGCTGGAACGCCGAGGGCCTCCGCATGGCGGCGCTGATCCTGCTGGTGTTCTGCGCGATCACGTTTGTCGCGGGGCTGTTCATGCCCTCGCTGCGCTGCTGGAGCGGCGGCGCCTGCTGAACGCTGCCGGCCGTTCGGGCCTACATCCCGGTCACGCCGGTCTCAAAAGAAGTGTTCGCCCCAGTGCGATTCGCGCTGGCTCTTGCGCCAGTCCCAAGGCGGCACCGGCTTCGCATCGGCCCACAGGCCCAGGTGCCGCGAGCGCGCGCTGTCCTGCAGCTTGAAGAGCCCGCCGCCGCGCTTGCTCGCAATCTTGTTGTAGTCGTACACCCACGCCCAGCCCTCGGACACCATGCGGCTGCCGGCGTCCTCGCCGTTGCACGACACGTCGGCCACGGTGCGGCCGTAGCGGTCGGTGTCGCGCTCGGTGATGACCGCCTTCTCGGCGTAGCAGAGGCGACTCAGCGCCTGTCGGCTGCGCTGGCCGTAGGGCTGCTTCTTTTCAGGGGCGTCGATGGCGGCGATGCGCACCTTGACCTGCTCGTAGGCACCGATGCGGCCGCAGCGCGCGGTGAGCGTGTCGCCGTCGGTCACGCCGACGATGAGGCAATTGCGGGGACCGGCTTGCGCCAGCAGGGGAAGGGAGAAGAGAAAGAAAAGAAGGGACGAACGAAAGCGCATGCAGGAATGGAACGGACGCGTTGCGAGAAAAGAGAGGGGAAAGATTCTCGACGCGAAGCGCCCGCGCCATCCGGCCGAATCATTTGTTTTCGTCTTCCTGCAACAGGCGCCACATCACCTTGCCGCTGCCGCTCTTGGGCAGCACATCCACGAACTGCACCTTGCGCGGAATCTTGTAGACCGCCATGTTCTCGCGGCACCAGTCGATGATCTCCTGCTCGGTGGTGTCCTTGTGCGTCGCGCGCAGGACCACCACCGCCTTGACCGATTCGCCGCGGTATTCGTCCTTGGTCGAGATGACGCAGGCCTCCTGGATCGCGGGGTGGCGGAACATCAGGAGCTCGACCTCGGCCGGCCATACCTTGAAGCCGCTGGCGTTGATCATTCGCTTCAGGCGGTCGGTGATGAAGAAATAGCCGTCCTCGTCCATGCGGCCCATGTCGCCCGAGCGGAAGAAGCGCTTGCCCTCGAATTCGACAAAGGCGGCGACCGTCGCGTCGGGCCGCTTCCAGTAGCCCTGGAACACCTCGGGCCCGTGGATGATGATTTCGCCCGATTCGCCGATGGGCATTTCCTTGAGCGTGTCGGGATCGACCACGCGCGCGTCGGTGCTCATGAACGGAATGCCCAGGCACTGCTGCTTGGGATGGTCCGATGGATTGGTGTGCGAGGGCGCGGCGGTCTCGGTGAGGCCGTAGCCCTCCTGGTACTTGAGCCCGTACTGCTCGAACAGCCGCTGCGCCACCGCCTGCGGCATCGCGGCGCCGCCGCCGCCGATGTAGCTCAGGCTCGACATGTCGTAGTTCGCGAAATTGGGGCTGGCCATGAGGTCGATGACCATGGTGGGAATGTTGGTCCAGCTCGTGACCTTCCAGCGCGAGATCAGCCGGCCCGCCACGTCGCGGTCCCAGCGCGGCATGATGACCAGCGTGGCCGCCGCGAGGATGGCGGTGTGCATCATGCTCACCACGCCTGTGATGTGGAACATGGGCACCACCGCGAGCACCACCGCTTCGGACGTGGCCTGGCTCCAGAGCTGGCCCGACACGGCGTTGTGCATCAGGCTCGAATGGTGATGCACGCAGCCCTTGGGCAGGCCCGTGGTGCCGCTGGTGTAGGGCAGGAGCGCCATGTCGTTGGCGCCCACCGCATGCGCCGGCGCCGGATGGCCGGCCTCGAGCGCGTCGGTCCATGCGATCGTCTTGCCGTTCGCCAGCGCGGGCAGCGGATGGCGCGCGCCGAGCCAGTCGGCCCAGGCCGGCGCGGGCGCGTCGTCGCCGGTCACGCCGGCATCGAAGGCGTCGGTGAACTGGGTCACGACGATGTGCGAGAGCTGCTGTTCGGCCGGCAGCGCGTTGCTGGCCTTGGCCAATTCGCCCGCGAGGTCGCCGGTGGTCAGCGCCACCTTGGCATCGGGGTCGACGATGTAGTGCTTGAGCTCCTCGGCCCGGTTCATCGGATTGACGGGCACCACGACCGCGTTGGCACGCAGGATCGCGAAATGCGCGATCACCAGTTGCGGACAGTTCTGCATGTTCAGCACCACCCGGTCGCCGCGCTGCACGCCCAGTTCATGCAGCGTGCCGGCCAGCCGCTCGACCTGGTCGGCGAGCTCGCGGTAGCTCATCACGCGGCCGAAGAACACCAGCGCCGCCTTGTCGGGGTAGCGCGCCGCCGAGGTGGCGAGGTTGTGAAACAGGGACGTGGCGGGAACGGTGATCGAATGCGGGAGGCGCTTGGGCCAGAACTTGTAATGCGGGCGTTGTTGCATGGTGAGAACAGGCGGGGAAGAAAAAAGGGCAAAGGCATGTCAGCCTAAGCCGCCCAAGCCATCCGTCCCACCGGGGAAGCCCCCGGACCGTCACATTGGCGACGCCCTTTTTTTCTCACACTCGCCATCTGCCGCGGATGCGCCGTGCGACTACAGACACGGGCGGCTTTCCGGGCGATACCTGTCGGTCACCCTCGTCATTCATCCATCCACTCACCCACCGAAGGAACTTCCATGGCAGCAGACAAGCACGCAAGCGTTCACTGGGAAGGCGCCGGCAAGACCGGCAAAGGCCAGATCAGCACCGAGACCGGCGCCCTGAAGGACTATCCCTACGGCTTCGCGAGCCGCTTCGAGGACGACAAGCGCGGCACCAACCCCGAGGAGATCGTCGGCGCGGCCCATGCGGCCTGCTTCACGATGGCCTTTGCCTTCGCGCTCGAAGCGGCGGGCCTGACCGCGACGCGCATCGACACCAAGGCCGCCGTGCGCCTGGCCAAGGACGGCGCCGGCTTCAAGATCGACCGCATCCAGCTCGAACTGGACGCCGCCGTGCCCAACCTGGACGAAGCGAAGTTCCAGGAAATCGCGGCCGCCGCGAAGGCCGGCTGCCCGCTCTCGAAGGCGCTCGCGAGCGTGCCCGAGATCACGCTGAAGGCCACGCTGGCCAGCTGAGAACACGCAGACGACGCTGCTTGAAGGCCACGCTGGCCAGCTGAGAACACGCAGACGACGCTGCTTGAAGGCCACGCTGGCCAGCTGAGAACGCGCAGACGACGCTGCTTATGATCGTCTCCACAACAAGGAGACGGATCATGAACAAGCCCACCCGGACCGCGCTGGCGGCCCTTTCTTTGGCCCTCGGCACGCTCGGCACCACGGCGGCGATGGCCGCCTACCCCGACAAGCCGATCAAGGTCGTCATCGGCTTCCCGGCCGGCGGCCCGCTCGACCAGCATGCGCGCCTGCTCACCGACAAGCTGCAGGCCGTGCTCGGCCAGCCGCTGATCGTCGACTACAAGCCCGGCGCGGGCGGTTCGGTGGGCGCGGACGCGGTCGCCAAGAGCCCGGCCGACGGCTACACGCTGATGCTGGCCAACACCGGCGTGGCGGTGATCAACGGCGCGCTCTACAGCAAGCTGCCCTACAACACGCAGCGCGACTTCGTGCCGATCGCGCGCACGGCCATGCAGCCGCTGGCGCTGCTGGTCACGCCCAAGCTGCCGGTGCAGAACCTGAAGCAGTTCATCGACTACGCCAAGGCGCGGCCCGGCCAGGTCAACTACGGCTCGGCTGGCAACGGCGGCATCAGCCACCTGGTGCCCGAGATGTTCAAGACCGCGACCGGCATCTTCATGGTGCACATCCCCTACCGCGGCAGCGCGCCGGCCTTCACCGACCTGATGGGCGGGCAGGTGCAGTTCATGGCCGAGTCGATTCCGCAGGCGGCCAACTATCACAAGCAGGGCAAGGTCCGCGCGCTGGCCGTGACCAGCCGCGAGCGCAACCCCGCGTTGCCCGACGTGCCGACCGTCATCGAATCGGGCGTGAAGGGCTTCGAGGTGGTGGGCTTCTACGGTTTCCTCGCGCCGAAGGACACGCCGAAAGACGTGGTCGCCAAGCTGAGCGAGGCGTTCAGGCAGGTGCTGACAAGCCCCGAGGTGCGCGAGCGCATGGTGAGCCAGGGCGCGGATCCGGCCTACCTCGGCAGCGAAGACTTCGCGCGCTTCCTGGCAACGGAAACGCCGCGCTGGGACAAACCGGTGAAGGCGTCGGGCGCGCGGATGGATTGAGCGCCGCCTCGTTCGGGGGCACACCGCCGATCCATTTCGGTGCACAGATCTTGCATACCAGTTGGCACAAAAGCTGCTGGTATGCAGGCGAATGTCTACATCCGCATCCGAAATCAGTGCACGCATCGTCGAAGCGGTGATGGCGCAGAAGCTCGCGCCGGGTTCGCGCCTGGGCGAGCAGCAACTGGCCATGCTCTTCGACTGCAGCCGCACCATCGTGCGCGAGGCCCTCACCCGGCTGGCGGCGCGCGGCATCGTCACCGTGAGCGCGCGGCGCGGCTGGTTCGTGATCGAGCCCTCGCAGGAAGAAGCGCGCGAAGCCTTCGAGGCTCGGCGCGTCATCGAGCTGGGCCTCATCCGAAGCGCAGGCACCACCGGCAAGCTCGACAAGACGGCCCTGCGCCAACTGAAGGCGCACCTTCAGCGTGAAAAGGGCGCACTGAAAGAGAGCGACGTCGGCAACCGCAGCTTTCTGCTCGGCGACTTTCATGTGTGCCTGGCCGAGTGCCTGGGCAACACGCTGCTGGCCGACACGCTGCGCGACTTCACCGCGCGCACCACATTGATCGCCATGCTCTACCAGAGCACGCACGACGCGGTGCAGTCGTGCGAAGACCACGTGCAGATCGTCGCGGCACTGGAGCGCGGCGACCACGCCGCCGCCGAGGCGCTGATGGCCACGCACATCGGCACGGTGCAGTCGGCGTTGCGCGTGCAGGCGCCGACCGATCCGCTCGCGCAACTGCGCGATGCGCTGGCGCCGCTGCAGAACAAGGCCTCGGCCCAACCCAAACGCCGCAAGCCGCCCGCGCCCACCCTCAATGACACCGACAACCCCGATTCATCGACTTACCTAGGAGCCCTGCTATGACTTTCTCTGCATCGAAACGCCACCTCGCCCTCGCGTTCGCTTCCGTCGCCCTGCTGGCCACGGCCGGCGGCGCCCATGCCCAGAACGCGCTGGACAACGTGCTCAAGGCCAAGACCATCAAGATCGCCGTGCCCACCGACTACCCGCCCTACGGCTCGGTCGACAAGAACATGAAGCCGCAGGGCCTCGACGTGGAAATGGCCGAGCTCATCGCCACCAAGCTGGGCGTCAAGATCGAGCTGGTGCCCGTGACCAGCGCCAACCGCATTCCGTACCTGCAGACGCGCAAGGCCGACCTCGTGATCTCCACGCTCGGCAAGAACCCCGAGCGCGAGAAGGTGATCGAGTTCTCCTCGGCCTATGCGCCCTTCTTCCAGGCCGTGTACGCCGCCAAGAGCATGAAGCTCACCGCCTTTTCCGACATGGCCGGCAAGACCGTCGCCGTGACGCGCGGCGCGATGGAAGACCAGGAGCTGAACAAGGTGGCGCCGGCGAACGTCGACTACCGCCGCTTCGAGGACAACAACGCGACCATCGCGGCCTTCGTGGCCGGCCAGACGCAAACCCTCGCGACCAGCGCGGCGGTCGCCGGCGACATGCTCGCCAAGAATCCGAAGGTCAGCGCCGAGTTCAAGCTGCTGCTGAAAGACAGCCCCTGCTTCGTGGGCGTCGCCAAGGGCGAAACCGCCTTGAGGACCAAGGTCAACGAGATCATTGCCGCCGCCAAGAAGGACGGCACGCTGGACGCCATGTCGAAGAAGTGGCTCGGCAAGGCCGCCGGCGACCTGCCGGTCTGATCGAGCCACGCGGCCATGAACATCGAGTTTGACTTTGGCGCGGTGCTCGCCGAATGGCCGCTGCTGCTGCGCGGCGTGGCGTGGACCGTCGGCCTTACCGCCATCGGCACCGTGCTCGGCATGATCGTGGGCACGCTCTGCGCCTGGGCCCGCTCGGGCGGACCCGCGTGGCTGCGCGCCATCGTGGGCACCTATGTGGAGCTGATCCGCAACACGCCCTTCATCGTGCAACTGTTCTTCATCTTCTTCGGGCTGCCGGCGGCGGGCGTGAAGCTCTCGCCCGAGGTTGCGTCGGTGATCGCGATGGTGATGAACCTGGGCGCGTATTCCACCGAGATCATCCGCGCGGGCATCGAGGCCACGCCGAAGGGTCAGATCGAAGCGGCCGTGAGCCTCGCGCTCAGCAAATCGCAGGTGTTCCTGCGCGTGGTGCTGCCGCCCGCGCTCAAGAAGGTGTGGCCCTCGATGGTGAGCCAGATCATCATCGTGATGCTGGGCTCGGCGGTGTGCGGCCAGATCTCGACCGAGGAGCTGAGCTACGCGGCCAACCTGATCCAGAGCCGCAACTTCCGCGCGTTCGAGGCCTTCATCATCGCCACGCTGATTTATCTCGCGCTGTCGGTGGCGCTGCGGCGGCTGCTCAATTGGGCGGGGCCGAAGTTCTTCTTCGGCCGCTGAACGCACACAGAAGGAAACCCATCGTCATGAGTGATTTTTCTCTGTGGGACATCCTGCGCAACCTGCTGATGGCGCTGCGCTGGACCGTCGTGCTCTCGCTGATCGCCTTCATCGGCGGCGGCATCGTGGGCGGGCTGCTGCTGTTCCTGCGTTTGCGCGGCGGCAAGATTGCGGGCAAGGCCGTCGGCCTCTACGTGCAGCTCTTCCAGGGCACGCCGCTGCTGATGCAGCTGTTTCTCGCCTACTTCGGCATTGCGCTGTTCGGCATCGACGTGTCGGCGTGGACCGCGGCGAGCGTGGCGCTCACGCTCTACACCAGCGCCTTTCTCACCGAGATCTGGCGCGGATGCGTGGCCTCGATTCCGAAGGGCCAGTGGGAAGCCTCGGGCAGCCTGGCCCTGAGCTTCGGCGAGCAGATGCGCCATGTGATCCTGCCGCAGGCCGTGAAGATCGCGATCGCGCCGACCGTCGGCTTTCTGGTGCAGGTGATCAAGGGCACGGCGCTCGCCTCGGTGATCGGCTTTGTCGAACTCACCAAGGCCGGCAGCATGATTTCGAACGCCACCTTCCAGCCCTTCGTGGTGTTCAGCTGCGTGGCGGTGCTTTACTTCGTGCTGTGCTTCCCCGTGAGCCTGTACGCCAAGAACCTCGAGAGGAAGACCCATGGCCGCCGTGCTTGACCAACCCCACACCGAACCCGCGAACACGTTCGCCGCGCCCATCGTGCGCATCACGGCGCTGCGCAAGTCCTACGGGACCAACGAGGTGTTGAAGGGCATCGACCTGGACGTGAAGCGCGGCGAGGTGATCGCCATCATCGGCAAGAGCGGCTCGGGCAAGAGCACGCTCCTGCGCTGCATCAACGGGCTCGAAGTGTTCCAGGAAGGCTCGCTCACCGTCGACAGCAAGCCGCTCTTGCACGAGAGCGCGATGGCCATGCGCGAGCTGCGCCAGCGCGTGGGAATGATCTTCCAGAGCTTCAATCTTTTTCCGCACCTCACGGTCGGCAAGAACGTGATGCTCGCGCCCACGCTGGTGAAAAAGCGCGGGTCGATGGAAGCCGCTTCGCAGGCGCGCAAGCTGCTCGATCGCGTCGGCCTCGCCGAAAAATTCGATGCCATGCCCGACCAGCTTTCGGGCGGCCAGCAGCAGCGCGTGGCGATCGCCCGTGCGCTCGCGATGGAGCCGGCCGTGCTGCTGTGCGACGAGATCACCTCAGCGCTGGACCCCGAACTGGTGGGCGAGGTGCTGCGCGTGGTGGAGTCGCTGGCCGACGAAGGCATGACGCTCCTGATGGTGACGCACGAGATGAGCTTCGCGCGCAAGGTGAGCGACCGGGTGATCTTCATGCACCAGGGGCGCGTGCACGAGATGGGGCCGCCGGCGGAGCTGTTCGGGAATCCGCAGACGGCGGAGTTGAAGCAGTTTCTTTCTTCGCTGCACGACTGAGGGTTTCGCCTCCGGCTGTCCTCGGCTATCCTCAGTCCATGGCCTTTCTGCAGAACGCGTCGATTATTCGCACCATCGAAAAGATGGTGGGTTAACGCGCGATCCGGCAGAGATTCACGCCATGCAACCCGCCCCACGAGGCGGGTTTCTTTTTGCCTCCTGGGGTCTTGATCCACGTCACAGGAGAAAAGAAATGACCCCCATGCTCCACATGGTCTGCGGCAAGATCGGCGCCGGCAAATCGACGCTCACCCGGCGCCTGGCAGAGGCGCCCGCCACAGTGCTCATCAGCGAGGATGCGTGGCTCGCCGCGCTGTACCCTGAAGAGATCGTCGAGCTGCCCGACTACGTGCGGGCCTCGGCCCGGCTCAAGCAGGTCATGGCGGAGCACGTCGTGGCGCTCCTGTCAGCCGGGGTGTCCGTGGTACTCGACTTCCCTGCCAATACCGTGAGCAGCCGGGCCTGGGCGCGCGGCATCTTCGAGAAGGCGGGCGTGGCGCACCGGCTCCATTTCCTGGATGTGCCCGACGAGGTCTGCAAGGCGCGGCTCCGTGCGCGCAACGCAAGCGGCGAGCACCCTTTCGAGACGACCGATGCCGAGTTCGACCTCATCACCCGCCACTTCGTTGCGCCCTCGGAGGCGGAAGGCTTTCACGTCATCCGCGCCGCGCAAGCCTGATTAAGATCCGCCGCGATGCACATCGACCAAGCCCTCCCCGCCGAGGCGACAACTGTCGCCGCCGTCCTGAACGAAGCCGCCCAATGGCTCGCCGCCGAAGGCCGTCCGCTGTGGTCGGCTGCCGACGTCGACATCGAACGCATCCAGCGCGACACCGATGCCGGCCGCTACTTCATCGCTCGCGAGAACGGCGACGTGGCCGGGGTCGTGCGGATCGACATGGAAGACCCGTTCTTCTGGCCCGAGATCGAACCCGGAAGCTCCGCGTTCGTGCACAAGCTGGCTGTTCGCAGGTCATGGGGCGGCAAGGGCGTATCGACCACCCTCCTGGCCTTCGCGCGCGAACGCACCCGCAGCCTGGGCCGCCCGTACCTGCGCCTCGATTGCGTGGCGGACCGGCAGGCGTTGCGCACGCTCTACGAGGGCTTCGGTTTCGTGCTGCACAGCGTCATCCAGAAGGGAAACGGGTCCTTCGCCCGCTACGAATTGCGCATCGACGGCTCACCGTCCGACAGGCGATAGCGCCGCCCCGGCGCTGGCGGGAACGCATCGGCCTGTGGCAAGCTCGGAATCCCTATGAACCTCCGCCCTCCGTCCCTCACCTCCCGCCGCCGGATGCTGCAGGCCCTGCTCGGCACGGCCGCCCTGCAGGCCCCGTTCGCGGCGCTGGCCGGTTTCAACTTCTTCACCAGCGAATACACCGCGAGCCGCGACGAGCTGCAGGCGATGATCGCCAAGCGCTTTCCGGTGGCCGAGCGCTACGCCGAGATCTTCATGGTTGGGTTGCGCGATCCGCAGTTGGGGCTGGATGCCGGCACCAACCGCGCGGCCCTCACCGCCACGCTGACGATTGCGAGCCCCCTCTTGGCTGCGTCACCGGTGCAGGGTGTCGTGTCGATGAGCAGCGCGCTGCGGTACGACGCACCCACGCGCACCCTGCGGCTCGATCACCCGAAGTCCGAGCGCCTCGAACTGCAGGGCGTGGAGGGTCGCGATGCCGAGCGGCTGCAGAAGGTCGGCTCGATCGTCGCGCAGGAACTTCTGCAGGGCCAGGTGCTGCGCAGCTTCACCGCCGACGAACTCACCATGGGCCGCAAGACCTACGAGATCGGTGACATCACCGTGCAAGACAACGGCATCAAGGTACAGCTGAAATGAAATACCCCCTGCTCGTCGCCGCATTGCTGATTGCGGGCTGTGCCGCCATCGCCCCCACCGCAAAGCAGCACTTCGACCTGCAGGCGCACCGCGGCGGCCGCGGGCTCGCACCCGAGAACACGCTGGCCGCGTTCTCGAACGCGATCGACCTGGGCGTGACCACGCTCGAACTCGACATCGGCCTCACGGCAGACAACGTCGTCGTGATCTCGCACGACACCGCGCTCAACCCCGATCACACGCGCGACGCCAGCGGCAACTGGCTCGCTGCCAAGAGCGGCGCCGCCGTGCGCTCGCTCACGCTGGCGCAGTTGCAGGCCTACGACGTGGGCCGCCTGAACCCCGCGAGCAACTACGGCAAGCAGTTCGCGCTGCAGCAGCCGCGCGACGGCGAACGCATTCCGACGCTCGCTTCGCTCTTCGCGATGGTGCAGGCACGCGGCGCCGCCGCAGCCACGGTGCGCTTCAACATCGAAACCAAGATCGATCCGAACAAGCCCGACGAAACCGCCGCGCCCGAGCCCATGGTGCGCGCGCTGCTCGCCGAGATCGACAAGGCGAAGATGGCCGACCGCGTGACCATCCAGAGCTTCGACTGGCGCACGTTGGCGCTCGTGGGCCAGCTCGCCCCGCAACTGCCGCGCGCCTACCTCAGCACGGCCCGCACGCTCAAGGACAGCCGCTGGACCGCGGGCCTCGATGCGGCCAGCTTCGCTTCGGTGCCGCAGTTGGTCCAAGCCGCTGCGGGCAAGAGCGCGGGGCCGGTGATCTGGTCGCCGGCCTATGCGGACCTGACGCCGGCCGTCATCAAGGAAGCGCAGAAGCTCGGCATGAAGGTGCTGCCCTGGACGGTGAACCAGCGCGCCGACATGTTGCGGCTGATGGACTGGGGTGCGGACGGCCTCATCACCGACTACCCCGACGTGTTGCGCGACCTGATGCGCGAGCGCGGACTGTCGACGCCCCCCTCCGCAAAGGCGGCGACGTGAGCGCCGCACAGCAACTCGACGCCGTCGCCGCACGCATCGAGGCGCTGCGCAGTGGTAGCGCCTCGGTGACCACGCTGTCGAACGAAGCCCGCGCCAGCACCGAACTGCTCGGCGCCCTGCCGCCGCGCTACGGCGAGGTCTTGCTGAACCTGCTCGACCGGCTTGAATCGAGTGCGCTCTTCAGCGAGGAGAGCTGCTCCTTCAGCCAGAAGGACCTGCTGGACAACCTGCAGGTGTGGGTCGACAAGGCCCGCGGCCAGCTGGTGTCTTAAGGCCCCCGTTTATCATCCCGCCCCATGCGCACCCTGCTGCTCGCCCTCATGATCGCCCTGCTGCCCATCCGCGGCTGGCTCGGCGACGCGATGGCGGTGGAGATGGTGCGGCACGCGCTGCCGGCCTCGTCGCTGGTTGAGCAAGAGGCCTCCCTGGACTCTGTCGTGGCAGACGCGCATTGCCATGAAGCCATGGGCGCAGCCGACGACAGCGGCATGGACACCATGGCGCACCACAATGACGACGGCAACAGCAGCGACCACGGCACCGACCACCAGGGCTGCGGCACCTGCACCGCCTGCCAGGTCTGCCACACGGTGGCGCTCGGCGGCATGCCTCTGGTCGACATTGCACACAGCGCCCCCCAGGCGCCGCCGGCCGCCCGTGCGGCCCGGTTTGCGAGCGCAGAGCCCGTCCTGGGCCTGAAGCCGCCCATTTCCTGATCTCCCTGCCCGTAGTCCGTCCGCAGTGAGCCTTTTCCGGCTCTCGGCGTTGGTCGTATTGCTCATGGAGATCGAGCGTGAACCCCTTTGTCCGCCGGCAGCTTGCCGGCCCCCTTAGCTATCGAAGAAGTAGCGCACTGCTCCAGCGTGCCGCCGCACTCGGCAGCGCTTTCGTGCTGGCCGGCTGCGCCAGTCTTTCGCCCGACGGTGGCGCTGCCGACGTGCAGGCGCTGATCGCCAACAACCCGCTGATGGCGGGCAGTGCCGCCCAGCGCGTGCCCGACGAGGCCTCGCAAAAGAGCGTCGACGCGCTCCTCGCCAAGCCGCTCGATGCCGAGGCCGCCGTGCGCATCGCGCTCGTCAACAGCCCGCGCGTGCAGGACGCCTTCGCCACGCTGCAGATCAGCGACGCCGACCGCGTGCAGGCCGCGAGCCTGCCGAACCCGGTGCTCTCGTTCAGCCGCCTCGCGCAGGGCCGCGAGCGCGAGTTCGAGCGGATGCTGAGCTTCAACGTGATCGGGCTGGTCACGCTGCCGTGGCAGGCGCGCTGGGCCGGACAGCGGCACGAGGCCGCCAAGCTGCAGGCCGCGCAGAGCGTGCTGCTGCTGGCCGCCGACACGCGCCGCGCCTGGGTGCGCGCGGTGTCGGCGCAGCAGAGCGTGGCGTACCTGCGCGATGCGAAGGATGCAGCCGAAGCCGGCGCCGAGCTCGCACACCGCATGGCCCAGGTCGGCAACTGGAGCGCGCTGCAGCGCACGCGCGAACAGCTGCTGCTGGCCGACGCGGCAGCGCAACTCGCGCGCGCCGAGCAGACCGCCGTTGCCACGCGCGAGCAGCTCACGCGGCTGCTCGGCCTCCGCGGCGAGCGCATCGGCTACACGCTGCCCGATCGCCTGCCCCCGCTGCCGCAGTCCGCGCCCGACCTGGGCGACGTGCAGGCGCGCGCGCTGCGCGACCGGCTCGACGTGCGCTCGGCGCAAGCGCAGAACACGGCGGTGGCCGATTCGCTAGGCCTCACGCGCGCCACCCGCGTGATCAACGCGATGGAGATCGGCGTGGTGCGCAACACCACCTTCGAGAACGACGCCGACCGTTCACGCTCGACGAAGCGCGGCTTCGAGCTCGACCTGCCGCTCCCGCTGTTCGACTGGGGCCAGGCCCGCACCGGACGCGCCGAGGCGCAGTACATGCAGTCGGCCGCGCATGTGCGCGACGTGGGCGTGCTGGCTGCGAGCGAGGCGCGCGAAGCCTGGCAAGGCTGGAACACCGCCTACGCGCTGGCGCGGCGCTACCGCGACGACGTGCTGCCGCTGCGCAAGAAGGTCAACGAGGAAATGGTGCTGCGCTACAACGGCATGCTCGCGAGCGTGTGGGAACTGCTCGGCGAAACCCGCGCGAGCATGCTCGTGGTGAACGCGGGCATGGAGGCGCAGCGCGACTTCTGGCTCGCCGACACCGATCTGCAATTCGCGCTCACGGGCAGTTCGCCCGGCGGCATGACAGCGCTGCAGACGGCCGCCACGACAGGAGGGCCCACCCAATGAGCCCCGTGCATTCGCATTCGCTCCCTCCCCCTCTGGGGGAGGACTGGGGTGGGGGCAAGCGGCCTTCGCACCGCCAACAAACCAACCGCCGCCGAGCCCCCATCCCAACCTTCCCCCAGAGGGGGAAGGAGCAAACACCATGAACCGCCGCAACTTCTTCGCGGGCACGGCAACGGCCGTCGCCGCGACCACCGTCAGCCGTGTCGCGATGGCCGCGCTGCCCGAACCCGTCACACAAAGCTCCACCGCCACCGCAGCACCGCTCGCACCGCCGAACGGCCGCCCCTACAACCCCGTCGTCACCCTCAACGGCTGGACGCTGCCCTGGCGCATGAACGCCGGGGTCAAGGAATTCCACCTCGTCGCCGAACCCGTCGTGCGCGAAATGGCGCCCGGCTTCAAGGTCAACATGTGGGGCTACAACGGCCAGTCGCCCGGCCCGACCATCGAGGTGGTCGAGGGCGACCGCGTGCGCATCTACGTGACCAACAAGTTGCCCGAGCACACGACCGTGCATTGGCACGGCCAGCGGCTGCCCAACGGCATGGATGGCGTGGGCGGCGTCACGCAGCCGCACATCCCGCCGGGCAAGACCTTTGTCTACGAATTCACCGCGCGCCGCCCCGGCACCTTCATGTACCACCCGCATGCCGACGAGATGGTGCAGATGGCGATGGGGATGATGGGTTTCTGGGTCACGCATCCGAAGGAAAGCCATCCACTCATCGAGCCCGTGCAGCGCGACTTCTGCTTTTTGCTCGGCAGCTTCGACGTGGAGCCCGGCAGCGCCACGCCCAAGGTCAACACCATGACCGACTTCAACATCTGGAGCTTCAACAGCCGCGTGTTCCCGGGCATCGACACGCTCAATGTGCGCAAGGGCGACCGCGTGCGCATCCGCGTGGGCAACCTCACGATGACCAACCACCCGATTCATATCCACGGCCACGAGTTCGAAGTGACCGGCACCGATGGCGGTCCCGTGCCGCGCACCGCGCGCTGGCCCGAGGTGTCGGTGGACGTGGCGGTGGGCCAGATGCGGCAGATGGAATTCATCGCCGACGAGGAAGGCGACTGGTCGCTGCACTGCCACAAGGCGCACCACACCATGGGGCCGATGGGCCACGAGGTGCCGACCATGATCGGCGTGGACCACAAGGGCGTGGCCGAGAAGATCAGGAAGCTCGTGCCCGACTACATGGTGATGGGCGACAAGGGCATGGCCGACATGGGCGCGATGGAGATGCCCATTCCCGACAACACGATGCCGATGATGACCGGCGCGGGCCCGTTCGGCTCGGCGGAGATGGGCGGCATGTTCACGCTCTTGAAGGTACGACGCGACCAGAAACCCGGGGACTACAAGGACCCGGGCTGGTTCAAGCACCCGGCCGGCACGGTGGCGCGCGAAGTGCCCGGCGCCGCAGTGCCGCCGGCCACGCGCAATGCGCCATCGCCGGGCAGCAGCAATGGCACCGATGCCACCGTGCGCAAGCCTTCAGGCGGGCACAAGCACTGACCTCATTCACTTTCATTCTGGAGTTCAACTCATGAACAAAACCCTCAAGTCCATCGCCCTCTGCATTGCGCTCACTGCCGCGGCGACCGCATCGCAGGCCCATGAAAACCACACGCCGAAACCGAAGGGCGCCGCCGCCCTCGCTCCCGAGCAAAAGCCCTGGGGCATCGAGGGCAAGGCCGACGACATGACCTTCACGCCGTCGGTCATCGAAGTGCGCGAGGGCGACACCATCCGCCTGCGCCTGAAGAACAAGGGCAAGGAGCTGCACGAACTCGTGCTCGGCACCGAGTCGGAGATCGCGAACCACGCGGCCATGATGAAGAAGTTTCCGGACATGGAACACGACGATCCGTGGATGGTGCATGTGCCCGCGGGCAAGTCCGGCGAGATGGTCTGGACCTTCAACCGCGCCGGCGACTTCGACTTCGCCTGCCTCGTGAAAGACCACTTCGAACTCGGCATGGCCGGCCGCATCCGCGTGCTGGCGGCCGCGCCCAAGAAATCCTGAATGAACGAACGAACCAAGGAGATCACCATGCAACGACGAACCCTCTTGAAGCGCGCCGCACCGCTGCTGGCGCTCGCCTCCGCCCTGCCGCTCGCCGCTTTCGCCGCCGCGCCGATGGTCAATATCTGGAAAGACCCGAACTGCGGCTGCTGCCAGGACTGGGTGAAGCACCTCAACAAGAACGGCTTTGCCACGAAGGTGCACGACGAAGGCAACGCGGCCGCGCGCACGCGGCTCGGCGTGCCCGCGAAGCTGGGCTCGTGCCACACGGGCCTCGTCGGTGGCTACGCCATCGAGGGCCATGTGCCCGCACGCGAGGTGCAGCGCCTCTTGAAGGAAAAGCCCAAGGCCGTCGGCCTCGCGGTGCCCGGCATGCCGGTCGGCTCGCCAGGCATGGACGGCCCGGCCTACGGCGACCAGCGCGATCCGTACGACGTGCTGCTCGTGCGGGCAGATGGCAGCACGAGCGTCTATCAAAGCTACCGCTGAAGGAAAACGACCATGAAGAAACTCCTCGCCGCCCTCTCCGCAACCCTCCTCGCCGCAGCCGCCTTCGCGCAGGCGGCCCTGCCCGCCGTCGAAGGCGAAGTGCGCAAGATCGACACCGACGCGAAGAAGATCACGCTGAAGCACGGCGACATCCCGAACCTCGAGATGACCGGCATGACGATGGTCTTCCGTGTGAAAGACCCCGAGCTGCTGGGCAAGGTAAAGCCGGGGGACAAGGTGCGCTTCACGGCGGACCAGGTCGATGGGGCGCTGACGGTGCTGTCGATCGAGCCGGAGGGTTGATCGCCGAGCCCTCGCAAGGCCTCTGCATAGAATGAAGAATTACCAACGCATCGGGAGATCAAGATGGGAAGTTCCGATCTGCAATTGGCTCTTTCTTCGCTGAGCGTGGCCGAGCGCATCGAACTCGCCGAGGAGCTGTGGGACAGCGTCGCTCGCGAGGCCGAATCACAAGGATTGACTGAGCGCGAACAAAGCGAAATCGCGTTGCGTCGTGCCGAGCATCGCGCTGATCCACAAGCCGTCGTGTCCTGGAGCCAGGTCAAGACTTCGCTGAAGCTTTGATCTTGCTCGACATCGTTTTCAGGGAGAGCGCCGCACACCAACTCCAGGAGGCGCAGAGCTGGTACGAAGCGCAGCGGGCAGGCCTGGGTGCGGAGTTCGCCCGCAGCCTGGAAGCCGTGGTGCATCGGATTGCACGGCAACCGGAAGGCGCGCCCATCGTCTGGGAAGACGTTCGTCGAGCTCACCTCAAGCGCTTTCCGTACTCGGTCTTTTTCATCATCGAGCCGGACCGCCTTGTGGTGCTGAGCTGTATGCACCATCGCAGGAACCCGGCCAACTGGCCGCAGTCCTGACGGCGAGGCCCCTCTCCGCTACTTGAATCGCCCCGGATCGAACGGAGCCAATGGCGTCTCGGGTTCACTGCCCGCCAGCAACTGCGCCGCCAGCCGCCCTGTGCGCGCCGAGCCGCACAGTCCCACATGCCCGTGGCCGAACGCGAGCACGATGTCCGCGCTCGCGGCCGAGGGCCCGATGCAGGGCAATCCGTCGGGCATGCTGGGGCGGCGGCCGAGCCAGTGGTTGAAGGTCTTGGCGCCGCCCCTTTCTGTTGTTGCAAGCGCGGGAAACATAGACAGCAAGTGGCGATGCAGTATCTCCGCGCGGCGCCAGTCGGGCTCTGCATCAATCCCGCCGATCTCGACCTGGCCCGCTGCGCGTAGGCCGCCATCCATCCAGTGCGCGATGAGCTTGCCGTCGGCCACCATCACTGGCGTGCCCGGGCCCACGGTCGCGCCTTCGATGACCACGTGGTAGCCGCGTTCGGTATCGAGCGGCACCGGAGAACCGGCGGCCGCGGCCAGCGGGCCGGAATAGGCGCCAGCGCAAATGGCGGCGGCATCGCACGCGATCTCGCCATCATTCGTGCGCACCGCACGCAATCGGCCGTCCTCGATGCGAAGGCCGGTGGCGCGCCCGAAGGCTCGCTCGGCTCCTGCGTTCACCGCATGCCGCGCCAGCGCAGCCACGTAGGTGCCCGGGTCGCGGCAATGGCCGGCCTCGGGCACGAAGATGCCGAGCGTGTAGCGCGCATCGAGGTCGGGCTCGCGGCGGCGTAGCTCGTCGGCCGACCACTCCTCCCACTGCACGCCCACGCGTCCGCGTACGCGCCAGCCCAGCGCGTCGCCTTCGAACTCGGCGCGCGAGCGGTAGGCATGCAGCAGTCCGCGCCGTTCGATGAGCTCCGGCACGCCGGCCTCGGCCGCGAGCTGCGCATGCAGCGCGGGCGCATCCGCCAGCAGCGTGCGCAACGCATCGGCGGTGCGCTGCACGCGCGCCTCGGTCCAGCCCGAGGCCAGGTAGCGCAGCAGCCACGGCAGCGCGCGCGGCAAATAACGCCAGCGCACCGCGAGTGGCCCGAGCGGATCGGCCAACCAGCCCGGCACCTTGCGCCAGGCACCCGGGAGCGCGGGCGGCACCACCGAGTGCGAGGAGAGCCAGCCGGCGTTGCCGTAGCTGGTCGCCTGCGGGCCGCCGGGTGCCTCGGGTTCCAGGAGGGTCACGCGCAGGCCCGCGCGCAATGCCTCGATGGCCGTGGCGCAGCCCACCGCACCCGCGCCGATGACCACCACGTGGCGCCGCCCATCACCCTCGGAGGAGAAACTACTTCTTGCAACTGTCATGCCGCCCATCGTAGAGGCCGGAGAGGTGCGGTCCCATAATCGGCCGCCATGCCAGCCCCGTCTTCTCCCTCTTCCTCCTCCCATCCCGCCGGTGCCATCACCGATGTCGCCGGCATCGAAGTCGGTCATTTTTCCGACACCCGACGCCCGACGGGCTGCACCGTCGTCATGGCGCGCGACGGCGCGGTGGCCGGTGTCGATGTGCGCGGCGCCGCACCCGGCACGCGCGAGACCGACCTGCTCTCGCCCGGCAACCTCGTGCAAGAGGTGCATGCGGTGATGCTCGCGGGCGGCAGCGCCTGGGGCCTGGCGGCCGCGGAAGGCGCGATGCGCTGGCTCGAGGAACGCGGCATCGGCATGGACGTGCGCTTCGGCACCCTGCCCATCGTGCCCGCGGCCGTGCTGTTCGATTTGCCGATGGGCGATGCGCGCATCCGCCCCGATGCGGCGGCCGGCTATGCAGCGTGCGATGCGGCATCGAACGCCGCGCCCGCCGAAGGCAACGTGGGCGCCGGCAGCGGCGCGCTGGTGGGCAAGCTCTTCGGCGTGCATCGCGCGATGAAGGGCGGCATCGGCACCGCGTCGGTCACCGTCGGCGGCGTCACGGTGGGGGCGCTGATCGCGGTCAATTCGCTGGGCGACGTGATCGACCACAACACCGCCCAACCCGTCGCCGGTGCGCGCACCGAAGACGGCACCGCATTGCTCGACACGCGCCGCGCCCTGCTGCGCGGCGACCTGCCCAAGCCGCTGCTCGCGGGCACCAACACGACGCTGGGCGTGATCGCGACCGACGCGGTGCTGACCAAGGTGCAGGCGAATCGCCTGGCCAACGTGGCGCACGACGGCCTCGCGCGCGCCATCAACCCGGTGCACACGATGAGCGACGGCGACACCCTGTTCGCGCTGGCCACCGGCCGCGTGCCGCTCGAAGGCAACGCACCGGGCATGACGGTGCTCGGCACCATGGCGGCCGAAGCCGTGGCCATTGCCACGCTGCGCGCCGTGCATGCGGCGCAATCGGTGACGGTGGGCGACCTGCACATTCCATCGGCGACCGACTTCGCGACAGCGCGCCCCTGACGCATCCAACAAAGAAAGGACCACCATGGCGTTCCCCAGAACCCTGAAGCTGATCCTGTTGTCGATCCGCGACCTGATCGCCTCGGCCGGGCCCATCATCTTTCTCGTGATCGGCCTCCTGATCGCCGCGTACTGGTACCTGCAGCCGCAGCCGCCCAAGCACGTGACGCTGGCCACCGGCCCCACGGGCAGCGCGTATGCGGAGTTCGGCAAGCGCTATGCCGCAGCGCTCAAGGCCAACGGCATCACGGTCGAGCTCAAGCCCACCTCGGGCTCCTCGGAAAACCTGGAGCTGCTGCGCAAGGGCGGCGCCGACGTGGGCTTCGTGCGCGGCGGCGGCAGCGCCGATCCTGTGGCCGACGAAGAGGCGGGGCTCAGTTCGCTCGGCAGCCTGTTCTACGAACCGATCTGGCTCTTCTACCGTGCGGACAGCGCGCTGAAGGTCGACAAGAAGACCGGCACGCTGACCTCGCTGACCCAACTGCGCGGCCTGCGCGTGAACGTCGACATGCCCGGCAGCGGGCTGCCCGAGATCATGGAGCGGCTCTTCAAGGCCAACCGGATCGGGCCCGACGACGTGCTGCTGTCGAACCTCGAACAGGCCGCGGCCGCCGAGGCGCTGCAGGCCGGACTGCTCGATGCCATCGTGCTGTCTTCGGCGCCGCAATCGCCGCAGGTGCAGCGGCTCTTGCGCGCGGGTGACATCAAGCTCATGGACTTCGGCCAGGCCGACGCGTACTCGCGGCGCTTTCCGTTTCTCTCGGCGGTGACGCTGCCGCGCGGCGTGGTCGATCTGTCGAAGGACCTGCCGCCCTCGGACGTGTCGCTGCTCGCGGCCACCACCTCGCTGCTGTCGCGCGAGGAAACCCACCCTGCCCTGCGCCAGCTCTTCGCACAATCGGCGCAGACGGTGCACAGCGGTGCGGGCTGGTTCAACCGGGCGCGCGATTTTCCGAACACGCGCACCAGCGAACTGCCGGTGAGCCCCGAGGGCGACCGCGCGATCAACGGCACGCCGCCCTTCTGGCAGCGCTACCTGCCCTTCTGGGCCAGCAATCTGGTCGAACGCATGTGGCTGGTGCTCGGCGGTTTGCTGGTGTTGATGCTGCCGCTGAGCCGCGTGATTCCGCCGCTCTACCAGTTCCGCGTGCGGCGGCGCGTGTTCCGCTGGTATGCGCGGCTGCGCGATATCGAGGGCAAGGTCGATAGCAAGACGGGTGAACGCGACACGCTGCTGAAAGAGCTCGACGAGCTCGATCGCGTGGTCAACAAGGTGGCGGTGCCGCTGTCGTATGCGGACGAGCTCTATGCGCTGCGCAACAACATCTACGCAGTGCGCAAGCGCGTGCTGGCCGGATCGGCTGCCGCTTCGACGCAAGCGCCCGCGACGCCCAAGCCTGCGGAACCCGCCTGACGCCTTGGTCCTGCAGACGCTGATCGATTTCGCCGAGCCGCGCGGTGACGGAGCGACGCGGCTGCGCGTGGCTTTCGGCGCGCCCTCGCGCGTGCTCGTTGCGCGCACCGCCGACGAAGTGAAGCCGGTGCTGCAGGCCGTCGAGGCGCTGTCGCGCGAGGGGCGCTGGTGCGTGGGCTATCTGCGCTACGAGGCGGCCGCGGCCTTCGACGATGCGTTCGCGGTGCATGCGGGCGACGGGCCGCTGGCGTGGTTCGGTGTGCACGATGCCGCTGAGCCCTGGCCCGAATCCGTGGCCGGCGATGTGCCTGCCGTCGATTGGCAAGCCGACCTGTCGCGCGCCGGCTTCGACCGGAACATGCGGGCCATCCACCGCGCGATCGCGAACGGCGAGCTGTACCAGCTCAACTACACCGCGCCGCTGCGTGCCAAGTTTCAGGGCAATGCGCGCGACTGGTTCATGACCTTGCTGAAGGCGCAGCCCGATGGCTACGCCGCCTTCATCGACACCGGCGACGAGCAGGTACTGTCGGTGTCGCCCGAACTGTTCTTCGACTGGCAAGGCGACAAGATCCTCGCCCGTCCCATGAAAGGCACCGCCCCACGCGGCGCAACCGCAGCCGAGGACGATGCGATGGCGCTGCGGCTGCGCACCGTGCCCAAGGAGCGCGCCGAGAACGTGATGATCGTGGACCTGATCCGCAACGATCTCTCGCGCATCGCGCAGCCTTTCTCGGTGCGCGTGCCGCGGCTCTTTCACGCTGAGGCGCTGCCCACCGTGTGGCAGATGACATCCGACGTCGAGGCGCGAGTGCGCAATGGCGTCACGCTGGTGGATGTGTTCTCGGCGCTGTTCCCCTGCGGCTCAATCACAGGCGCACCGAAGGTCAGCGCGATGCGCATGATCCGCGAACTGGAGCCCGAGGCACGTGGCGTGTACTGCGGCGCTGTCGGCGTGGTGCGGCCGGGCGGGCATGCGACCTTCAACGTGCCGATCCGCACGGTGACATTGCGCGGTACCGAGGCGCGCTGCGGCATCGGCAGCGGCATCACGGCCGATGCGAAGGCCGATGCGGAGTGGGACGAATGGCGGCACAAGCGGGCCTTTCTGGGGCGAGGCCGTGCGGCTGTATCGTCTGCGGCCATGACGTCTTTCGAACTGCTCGAAACCTTTGCGCTGATCGACGGTGCGTTGCGCGATGCACCCGCGCACCTGGCGCGCATGCAGAAGGCGGCTGCGCATTTCGCTTATGCATGGAACGACGCAGACGTGGCGGCATGCCTCGACCGCCTGACCGACGCGCATCCGACGGGTTCATGGCGCGTGCGCCTTCTGCTCGATGCCCAAGGCCAACCGCGCGCAGAAGCCTTCGCGATGGACGTACCACCGCCCCGCGTGCAACTGCGACTGGCGGCCCGCGCATTCGACGAGGCCGACAGCGAGTTCTCCCGCTTCAAGACCACGCGCCGCGCGCACTACGAGGCTTTCGTGCCCACATCGCCGGGCGTCTTCGACACCTTGCTTTGGAACCGCCACGGCGAGATCACCGAATGCACGCGCGGCAACATCGCACTGCTGATCGACGGCCGCTGGGTCACGCCGCCGCTGCGCTGCGGGCTACTCGATGGCATCGGCCGCGCCCATCGCCTGCACAGCGGCCAGCTTGCCGAAGCCGTCGTGCGGGTGGACGATCTGCCCCGCGTGCAGGCCGTCGCCTTCGTCAACAGCCTGCGCGGCTGGCTCGACGCCGATCTTCTGGCCCCGCAAAAATAGTTTGCCAAAGCGCTTGACTTAGAGCGCGCTCCAACTTTGAGAATCGATGCCATGGAAACCAGCCTGACCATCGCGGAAGTCGCGCAGCGCACCGGCCTCACGGCCCACACGCTGCGCTACTACGAGCGCATCGGCCTGATCGCCGCGGTGTCTCGCGCACCCGGCGGCCAGCGCCGCTATGCGAGCGCCGACATGGACTGGCTGGCCTTCCTGTTGCGCCTGCGCGAGACCTGCATGCCCATACAGGGCATGCAGGCCTTCGCCGGGCTTCGAAGCCAGGGGGACGCCAGCGTCGGCGAACGGCGCGAGATGCTCGAAGCGCATCTCGCCGAGGTCCAGGCCCGGGTGGAGGCGCTGCAGCAATCGATGCAGGTGCTTTCGACCAAGATCGCGCACTACCGTGCGATCGAGGCCAAGGTCAAGACGAAGCGTCCTCCGTTGTCGGGCACAGCCCCGGAAAGAAGGACGAGCGATGACGAACACACAAGCAAGCCAGACCAACAACGGCAACCTGCGCTACGAGCGCGGACTGGCCAAGCTGCAGGAAATCGACGGTGAAGGCGGCGTCAAGGTCGTCGAGAGCCTGGCGGACATCGCGCCCGACTTCGCCCGCCTGCTGATCGAGTTTCCGTTCGGCGACATCTACTCGCGTCCGGGCCTGGACCTGCGCTCCCGCGAGATCGCGGTTGTGGCCGCGCTCACGGCCATGGGCAATGCGGCACCGCAGCTGAAGGTGCACATCCAGGGCGCGCTGAATGTCGGCGTCACGCGCACCGAAGTGATCGAGATCATCATGCAGATGGCCGTGTACGCGGGCTTTCCGGCGGCACTCAACGGCATCACCGCGGCGCGCGAGGTGTTTGCGGCGGACGATAAAAAAGGCGCGAAGCCCCTTGCGGAGCCGCGCGCCTTGATCGATGCCGAAGCAGCCTGAGGCTTACTTGAGGGCTTTGTAGCGCATGCGCTTGGGCTTGGCGCCTTCTTCGCCGAGGCGCTTCTTCTTGTCGGCTTCGTACTCCTGGTAGTTGCCGTCGAAGAAGGTCCACTGGCTGTCGCCTTCGGCCGCGAGGATGTGGGTGGCAATGCGGTCGAGGAACCAGCGGTCATGGCTGATCACCATGACCGTGCCAGCGAACTCGAGGAGTGCGTCTTCCAGTGCGCGCAAAGTTTCCACGTCCAGGTCGTTCGACGGTTCATCGAGCATCAGCACGTTGCCGCCGGCGATCAAGGTCTTGGCGAGGTGCAAACGACCGCGCTCACCGCCCGACAGCGTGCCAACCTTCTTCTGCTGGTCCGCACCATTGAAGTTGAAGCGACCTGCATATGCACGGCTGGCCATCTGGAACTTGCCGACGTTGATGATGTCCAGGCCGTTCGAGATGTCCTCCCACACGGTTTTCTGGTTGGCGAGCTCGTCGCGGTGCTGGTCGACGAAAGCCGCCTTGACGGTCGAGCCGATGACCACACTGCCGGCGTCCGGCTGTTCCTTGCCTGCGAGCAGCTTGAAGAGCGTCGACTTGCCGGCGCCGTTCGGGCCGATGATGCCGACGATCGCGCCCGGGGGCACGGTGAAGCTCAGGTTGTCGATCAGCATGCGGTCGCCGAAGGACTTGCTGACGCCGTGGAACTCGAACACCTGCTGGCCCAGCCGCTCCGCCACCGGAATGAAGATTTCCTGGGTTTCGTTGCGCTTCTGGTATTCCATGTCGCTCAGCTCTTCGAAGCGGGCGAGGCGCGACTTGCTCTTGGCCTGGCGTGCCTTCGGGTTCTGGCGCGACCACTCCAGTTCCTTCTTCAGCGCCTTGGCGTGGGCTTCTTCGCTCTTCTGCTCCTGCGCCAGGCGTTCGCCCTTCTGCTCGAGCCAGGTGCTGTAGTTGCCCTTCCAGGGAATGCCGCGACCGCGGTCCATTTCCAGGATCCACTCGGCGGCGTTGTCCAGGAAGTAGCGATCGTGGGTGATGGCCACCACGGTGCCCGTGAAGCGCTGCAGGAACACTTCGAGCCATTCCACCGATTCGGCGTCCAAGTGGTTGGTCGGCTCGTCGAGCAGCAGCATGTCGGGCTTGGACAGCAGGAGGCGGCACAGCGCCACGCGCCGCTTTTCGCCGCCTGACAAGAGGCCGATCTTCGCGTCCCACGGGGGGAGGCGCAGGGCGTCGGCGGCGATTTCCAGTTGATGCTCGGAATCGGTGCCGGCTGTGGCGATGATGGCTTCGAGCTGGGCCTGCTCGGCCGCCAGCGCGTCGAAGTCGGCATCTTCGGCTCCGTAGGCGATGTACACCTCTTCGAGGCGCGCCTTGGCCGCGAACACCGCGCCCATGGACTCCTCGACCGATTCGCGCACCGTGTGCTCGTTGTTGAGCTTGGGTTCCTGCTCCAGGTAGCCGATCGTCATTCCCGGCATGGGCAGCGCCTCGCCCTCGAATTCCTTGTCCACACCCGCCATGATCTTGAGCAGCGTGGACTTGCCCGAGCCGTTCAGGCCGAGCACGCCGATCTTGGCGCCGGGGAAGAAAGAGAGCGAAATGTCTTTCAAGAGC
>Ga0163161_10000596_pt1 | contig 28862 bp, 35 predicted proteins | sample S45metaG_FD_129847 | JGI IMG/M metagenome (GOLD analysis project Ga0163161, IMG submission 129847) | Switchgrass rhizosphere microbial communities from Kellogg Biological Station, Michigan, USA - S4-5 metaG | ecosystem: Host-associated > Plants > Roots > Rhizosphere > Soil | place: USA... | reverse complement strand
TCGCGTCCACGATCAAAGAGACGTACCGGACCCCGCTCGTCGGAACGCTCACGCTCGCGGGCGTCCTGGCGGCGACGCGCACCGATAGCCGGCTGACGCCGGCCGTTGGGACGCTGACACTGGTCGGCGTCGCCCCAACGGTGCAAGTCAGTGGCGGCGGCGACACGCCGATCACGCCGCTGGTGGGCGCGCTGGCCGCGAGCGGCGTCCAGGCCAGCACGTTCGCGACGTACTCCGCGACGCCGCTCGTGGGCGCCCTGGTCCTGACCGGCAGCGCGCCGAGTGTGCCGGGGGCGATCACGCCGGCTACCGGCACCCTGACGGCGACCGGGAGTCAGGCCAGCACGTTCGCGACGTACTCGAGGGCGACGCTCGCCGGAGCGCTGACGCTGACGGGCGCGGCGCCGGGCATCGGTCGCAGCATCCAGCCGCTCGCGGGCACGCTGACCGTCGCCGGAGTCCAGGCCGCAACGCTGACGGATGTGCGGCCGGCGCCTATTACGGGCGCACTGACCCTCACGGGCGTGCCGCCGACCCTCACGGCCACCAGCCACGTCACGCTGACGCCGAACTCCGGCGCGCTGACGGCCACGAGCGCCGCCCCGCTCGTCGTGGTCTCCGTCCTTGTCGTCACGACGACGCCGAGCGCGGGGGCGATGGGGCTGACCGGGCAGACGCCCACGGTGAAGCCTGGTGGTCCGGTGGTTGGTGGCAGTCCATTCGGGCGGCATCCGTTCCCGTCGCCGGGGCGCGTGGCCTATGTGCCGCCCGCGCGTGTCATGGCGACCGTCAACGGGCGGCACGCCGCCGTGATCCCGTCGCGGGTGCCAGCGGTGACGGGGCGGCGATGATCGCTGTCTGCCCGACGTGTGGCAAGCAATACGATCCCAGGCCTGGACAGGTCCTCGTGTACGTCCGCCACATCGACAACGAGCCGAACGGACTGCACACGATCACGTTCCATGACGACCTCCCGTGGTGGCAAAAGCTCATCGTGTGGGTCTGGCGATTCAAAGCCACGCCCGAGGGCTGGAAGTGATCTCCGACGCCCTCATGATCCTCGGCCTGGTGCTGACGCTGACCGGCGTGGCCCTAGTCCACATCCCGAGCGCCATCGCGGTGACCGGCGTGCTGATGATCCTGATCGGCTTCTTCAGCGGCTCGCAGCCGAAGAGGCGAAGCTGATGCGCACATTGGTGACCGGCGGGGCCGGATTCGTTGGAAGCCATCTGGTCGACCGCCTGATCGCCGACGGGCACGAGGTTCACGTCTGGGATGATCTGTCGACGGGGCGCATGGAGAACGTGCATCCAGACGCGCGGCTCTTTGTCGATCACAACCTCTCTGTCGATTGGATCTTTCACCTTGCGGCGCGAGCGGATCTCGTGGCCTCCATCGAACACCCGAAAGACTACATGCAGCGTAACGTGATGCAGACGGTCCGATGGATCGAATACGCGCGCCGCTTCGGATGCCAACGCTTCGTGTACGCGGCTTCGTCGTCCTGTTATGGCCAGTACCCCGTCACGCCCACCGACGAGAACGAGCCGATCGTCCCGGCGCATCCGTATGCCCTCAGCAAGCGCCTCGGTGAGGAGGCCGCGCTCCACTGGATGCGCGTCTATGGCCTGCCAGTCGTGAGCCTCCGACTCTTCAACGTGTACGGCCCTCGCGCTCGCACGACCGGCGCATATGGCGCCGTGATGGGCACGTTCCTCGCCCAGCGCGCGAATGGCGCGCCCTTGACGATCGTCGGCGACGGCACCCAGCGGCGTGATTTCGTCTGGGTCGAGGATGTGGCCGACGCCTTCGTCAGGGCCGCGAAGTCCAAGGTGACCGGCGTGTACAACATCGGCACGGGCGAGGCGACGAGCATCAACCGGCTGGCGGCGTTGATCGGCACGTATGGGGTCGTGCATGTGCCCGCGCGCGGCGGGGAGCCGCCGATCACGCAAGCGGACAACCTCAAGGCCCAGCGCGAGCTTGGGTGGTACCCGAAGACGACGATCCCGGAGGGCGTCGCGCGGTTACTGCGGGATCTGACGCCGTTTAAAAGCGCGCCTGTGTGGACGCCCGACAAGATCGCGGAGGCCACAGCGACATGGCACAAGCACCTCGGATCGTACTGACCTCCGGTTGCTTCGATCTGTTTCACGCCGGGCATCTGGCCTATCTTGAGGCGGCTCGCGCCTTCGCGCCGAAGTTCGGCGATGAGCTGGTGGTAAGCGTGACCAGCGACGAATACGTCCGGCGCCGTAAGGGTCCGCTCCGGCCGCTGTTCCCGCTCATCGAGCGCCGGAACATGCTGAGCGCGCTCAGCATCGTCGACCGCGTGGTGACCTCGGACGCCGACGACAACGTGGACGTCATCAAGCGCGTCCGGCCCACGGCGTACTGCAAGGGCTTCGACTATATCGAGCCGGATCCCACGGGGCGCCTGGATCTGGAACGCGCGGCGGTCGAGGCGCTCGGCGGGGAAGTCATCATCGTGGACCCGTGGCCGCGCTACTCGTCTACGTCCATCATGAAGGCGCTAGCGTGAACGGGCTCCTCGACGCTATCCGCCCGCTCCGCATCCTCGTCATCGGCGAGGCGATCTCGGACGTGTACTACTTCTGCACGCCAATCGGGATCTCGCAAAAGGACGCCATCGTGACCTGGAAACAGCACCGCCGCGAAGACTACGAAGGCGGCGCGATGGCGTGCGCGAATCACCTCGCGGACTTCTGTCGCAGCGTTGGCCTCATCACCCAGGAGTGGCCGCTGGTCAAGCAGCGCTATCTGTTCGATCCCTTCGGCACCAAGGTCTTTGCCGTCGAGACGCTGGCCATTTCGGCGCGCGAGATCGCCATGGTCGAGCGACAGGTCCAGGATGTCGCGATGTACGACGTCGTGATCATGGCCGACTATGGCCATGGTCTGCTGGATAGCATGTTCTGCTGGATCGCGTCGAGCGCGAAGTTTGTCGCCGTCATGGCGCAGAGCAATTCAGGAAACTTCGGTTTCAATCTCGTTACCCGCTACCCCCGCGCCGATTACGTCTGCCTCGATGAAGTGGAACTCCGGCTGGCGATGCAGGATCGCACCGGCCCCATCGAGCCGCTCGCCGACAAACTCCGTCATCTCATGGACGCGAAGATGCTCGCCGTCACGCTCGGCCACCGCGGCTGCCTCACCGTCGACGCGCTCGGCCAGACGATGACACCCGCGCTCTCCCACGACGTGGTGGACCGCATCGGCGCCGGGGATGCGTTCTTCTCGATCACCGCGCCCTGTGTCGCGCTCGGCGCGACCCGCGAGCAGATCGGCCGGATCGGCAACGCGGCCGGCGCCATTGCGGTGCGGACGATGGGCAACAAGGCGCCCGTGACGCGAGCAGAGCTGGAGGCGATGCTTGTTCAGTAAGGATCAGATCAACATGCTCACCAGCCCGTGGCGGGCCATCCCTGCCAGTGAGGCCACGTTCACATTAGGGGGCGCAATGACCGGCTACCTCCGCGACCTCTCGGCCATGTTCGATCAGGTTGAATGCCGCCTGGACGCGCTGCCGATCAGCGGCGACAAGGCGATCGAGATGGCCGCCGCTGCCATCCTCACGGGCGCGCAACATGGCCGGAAAGTCCTCATTGTCGGCAACGGGGGCAGCGCTGCCATCGCCAGCCACGTCGCCACCGACCTCGTGAAGAACGCCGAGGTGCGCGCGATGGTGTTCACCGACTCGTCCATGCTGACCTGTCTGGCCAATGACCATGGCTACCCCGAGGTCTACGCGGAGCCGGTCAAGCTGTTCGGCGAGCCGGGCGATACGCTGATCGCCATCTCGTCATCGGGGAACAGCGACAACATCCTCCGCGCCGCCGAAGAGGCGCGAGAGATCGGCATGGTGATCATCACGCTCTCCGGCTTCGATCCCGACAACCGGCTCCGCAAGATGGGACGGCTGTCGATCTACGTGCCGGCGCATGCCTACGGGATGGTGGAGGTCACGCACTTGGCGCTGTTGCACGCGGTGATTGATACGGTAATCGCGCGGAGGACGCCGCGGTGAACGAGTACCTGATGATGAAGGAAGCGCTGCGAAATGCTGCCACATGGGCCGAGGTCGAGGGGCTATTACGTGCCGGCATGTCCGGGGAGGATGTGCCGGAAGAAATAGAGCGCCGGATCGAAGCCGCAAGACGGTGGCATGCATTCGTGGACAGAGTCATGACCGACCTAAAGGCGCAGCGGTGATCGACATGGATGTAGTCTTTGGCGTCCTATACTTCTGCTGGCTCATTCTTCTGTTTTTCTTGGTGTCCCAATGATCGACTACCGCATCGACTCACACAAGCTCGACTTACAGCCGGAACGTGTCGCGGCGTGGCTGAGAGGCGAGAAGATTTACCCATTGTATTTGGAGATCGCGCCCAGCGGCGGCTGCAATCACCGCTGCACGTTCTGCGCGGTCGACTATCTCGGCTATCAGACGCGCTTCCTCGACGTGGCGATCATGCGAGAGCGCTTGTGGGAGATGGGCAAGCTCGGCGTGAAGTCGATCATGTGGGCCGGCGAGGGGGAGCCGCTGCTCCATAGCCGTCTGCACGAGATGATCTATCAGGGCGCGTTCTCAGGGATTGATCAGGCGATCACTACGAATGGAATCGCGCTGACCGAGCGATTCTGCGTGCGAGCTCTAGAACATCTCACTTGGATGAAAGTCTCGATCAACGGCGGCTATGAGGACGACTACCAGCGCATTCACCAGTCCAAGCCGGGCGACTGGATGCGGCTCTGGGTGAATCTCGCGCGGACCGTCCGAATCCGCGAGCAGCAGAAGGCCGCTGTGACGCTCGGCGCGCAGATGGTCCTGCTCCCCGACAACGTGAATGGCGCCCGCGCGCTCGCGTATATGTGCCAGGAAATCGGGCTGGACTACCTCGTGATTAAACCCTACTCCCAGCATCCCAAGAGCGAGACGCGCACGTATGCCGGACTGGAGTACGCCGACTACCTGGACATGATGGCGGGGCTGGAGGCCATCTCCACCGACACGTTCAAAGTGATCGCGCGGCGCGAGACGATGGCGCGGGTCACGGCTGAGCGCGACTATGCGACGTGTCAGTCCGTGCCTTATTTCTGGGGCTACGTGATGTCCACGGGCGACGTCTACGGGTGCAGCGCCTACCTCGGCGATCCGCGATTCCGCTACGGCAACATCATCGAGCAAGACTTCGCGTCGATCTGGAACAGCGCGGCCAAGCGTGGGTGCGAGACGTTCGTGCGGGATGAGCTCGACATCAAGGAATGCCGGAAGAGTTGCCGGATGGATCACGCGAATCGATATCTCGCTAGGCTCAAGAGCCCGGAGGCTCATGACAACTTCGTCTAAGGGTGTGAGCCGCTTCCTGCACTGCGGTAAATGCGGACGCATGATAGTCCGAGACAATCGAGACGCGGCGTTGCGTCGACTACGGCTGTCATGGGCGACGTTGGCACTGTCGAGGCATATAGCAGATATCCGTAAACGTCGGGCACCAGCAGAGAATATAAACGTCAAGGAGATCACTCCGCAGCGTCTTCATAGAGCCATCGACTTCTTCTCGGGATGCCAATGCGAGATCACGCGATCATGACGTCTGCCGACCTCAAGGCATTCGAGCGAGAAGTCGCTGACGCTTTCGAGCGCGGGGAGATCCGCGGGCCGATTCACCTGTCTGACGGTAACGAGGATCAGCTCATCAAGATCTTCAAGGACATTCCGCTCAGCGCGTGGGTATTCTCGACGTGGCGAAGCCACTACCACGCCTTGCTTCACGGCGTTCCCCGCGAGCGCGTGATGGCCGACATCCTCGCCGGCAAGAGCATGTTCCTTCACTACCCGGAACATCGCTTCTTCACCTCCGCGATCGTCGGCGGCATCCTCCCGATCGCGTGCGGGGTGGCGGCGGCGGGCGCGGAAGTGTGGTGCTTCGTCGGCGACATGACGTTCACCATCGGCGCCTTCCATGACGCCGTTCACTGGGCGTTGGGGTATGACCTCCCGATTCAGTTCGTCGTGGAGGACAACGGGCTCTCAACGAACACGCCGACGAACGAGGCGTGGGGCGATACTGACGCGATCAGGCCGAACAAGTGGCGCCGCTACAAATACACGCGTGGCGCGTACCCGCACGTCGGGTCCGGCAAATATGTGGCTTTTTAAAGAGCCCATCCGTCTGAGGCAAGACATCACCATCTATTTCACCGATGGCACATCGCGTGTCTTCGCCGATTCCATATTCCGTTTGGGTGAGTGGGAAATATCCATTGAGCACCCAGATGGATCAGCAAGCGTGTTCCTGACGGACAAGCTAAGCGGCTGGACATTTGGTAAGGGGCGCGCATGAGCCTATTCAAGAAAGCCGTCAACCAAGCGATGCTGATGCTAGCCGCCGACCCGCGCACGATCTTCGTCGGCCAGTCCGTCCGCTACGACGGCACGGCGATGTATGCGTCCCTCGACGGCGTGCCGATGGACAAGCGCGTCGAGATGCCGGTGATCGAAGACTTCCAGCTTGGATACTGCACCGGCCTCGCGCTCATGGGCAAGATCCCGATCTGCCTCTATCCGCGCTTCGACTTCCTCATGCTGGCGATGAACCAACTCGTCAACCACCTGGACAAGTTGCCGCTCTTTGGCTGGCAGCCGAAGGTGATCATCCGCACCGTGGTGGGATCGAAGACGCCGCTGGACGCTGGGCCGCAGCATACGCAAAACCATTCTCTGGCTCTGTCCAAGATGCTGAAGTCGGTGGAGGTCATTGAATGCCTCCATCCTGAAACCGTCACATGGGCATACCACTACGCAATGCAGACTTCGCGACCAACCTTGATCGTGGAATGTCCAGGGGGCAGATGATGGGTCGACTCGTTGACAGCGTGCGCTCGTTCGTCCTCGGCCCGTACTCCAGCCGCGATCCGCTCGCGGCCTCCGTCTTCGGCTACGGGCCGACGAGCTCCGGCGCCACCGTGACGGAGTGGACGGCGCTGAACTATTCCGCGTGGTGGTCGGCGACGCAGATCATCGCCAACGCGGTCTCGTCGCTGCCGCTGCAACTCTTCCGACGCCTGCCCAATGGGGGCAAGGAAGTGTTCAGGACGCACCCGGTCTATCGCCTGCTCCACGACGAGTTCAATCCCGAGATGACGTCCATGGTCGCGCGCAAGACGATGCAGGGGCATGTGCTCGGCTGGGGCAACGCCTATGCGGAGATCGAGCGCGACGCGGCCGACCGTCCACTGAACCTCTGGCCCCTCACGCCAGACCGGGTGCGGCCCGATCGCGATGACGCCAAGCGTGTGATCTATCGCGTGCAGAACTCCAGCGGTCCCGAGCGGATCATCCGCGCCGCCGACATGCTCCACATCCCTGGCTTGGGCTTCGACGGCCTGATGGGCTACTCCGTGATCCGGCAGGCGCGCGAGACGATCGGCCTCGGGCTGGCGACTGAAAGTTTCGGCGCGCGGTTCTTCGGTAACGGCTCGGTGTCCACCATGATCGCGACGCATCCCGGCAAGTTGTCCAAGCCGGCCTATGACAACCTGAAGAACTCGCTCCGAGAGCAAACGGTCGGCGCTAACCAGCACGGGATGATGCTGCTGGAAGAGGGGATCAAAGTTGAAAAGACGAGCATCCCGCCGGACGATGCGCAATTCCTCGAAACGCGGCGTTTTCAAGATATCGAAGTCTGCCGGTGGTTCAACCTCCCGCCGCACAAGCTCTCCGAGCTCGAGCGCGCCACGTTCAGCAACATCGAACACCAAGCCATCGAGTTCGTCGTTGACTGTCTTCGGCCCTGGCTCATCACGTGGGAGCAAGAGCTCAACCGGAAGCTTATACGTCCGCTGGAGCGGACCATCCAATTCACCGAGCACAACGCCGATGCACTACTTCGCGGAGATACCACTGCGCGTTATGCTGCCTATGCCGTAGGGCGGCAGTGGGGATGGCTCTCAGCCGACGACGTGCGCGAGCGTGAGAACCTGAACCCACTGGCGGGCGGTAGCGGCAAGGTCTATCTGGTGCCGACGAACATGGCTCCGGTGGATCGGCTGGACGAGATCATCGACAAGCAAGTCGCGCCGGATCCGAAGCCGGTGGCGCCGACACCGCAGCCGGCCATGAGCAACGGTAACGGCAACGGGCGCGACGCCAAGGCCGCGGCCGATCAGATTGCCGCCCGTCGCTCGCTCATCATCGAGGCCTTCGGCCAGATCATTCGCAAGGAAGCGCAGGCGGCTCGGCGCGCAGCACCCAAGGGCGCGGAGGGCCTGCGGAAGTGGGGCGCTGAGTTCTATCCGAAGCACATGACGTCGATGTGCGAAAAGTTGCTGCCGGCCGTGCGGAATCACCTCGTGTGTGTGGCCTCGACCGTCGGGGCCACGGATCTCACACGGCGCCTCGCCGAGGAGTGGGTCAGCCGCTCGCACGCCGAACTCGAGGCCGTGGCCGCGACGGCGCCGAAAGAGATGGAGAACGCGATCGACTTGCTGGTGTCGCGGTGGGAGATCCAGCGCCCGCCGGAAGTCGCCGATGCGCTGATGGCCGAGGAATTGACGCACGCCATGGGAGGTCCCAATGGAAATTGAACGCCGGTTCGTCACGTCCGCTGAGTTGCGTGTCGTCAATGATGGCCTGAGAACCAAGATCATCGGACACGCCATCGTGTTCAACGAGCTCAGCGAGCCGATCATGGGCTACTTTCGGGAGCAGATCGCGCCGGAAGCGGTCGACAGAACTCTCAAGGAAGGGATCGACCTCCGGGCCTTCATTGATCATGACCCGGCGAAGATCATGGGGCGGCTGAGTTCCAAGACGTTGTCGGTCAGCAAGGACCAGCGCGGTCTCCGTGTTGAGATTGATCCACCTGACACGACCTATTCCCGCGATACGCTGGAGTCCATCAGGCGGGGAGACCTCACGGGCATGAGCTTCGCGTTCCGACTGATGCCCGACGGGTTCAGATTGGCGAACGGGAGCGATGCCGAGCTCCCGACCAGAACGGTGTTCGATATGCGGATCTCTGAGGTCAGCGTCGTGACGTTTCCAGCGTACCCCACGACCGACGTGGACGTGGCCCAGCGTTCGCTGGAAGAGTTCCGCAAGGAGTCCAAGATCCTTCAGCAAGTCCATAGTCATAGGTATCCGCCGCTCAGTCTGCGCCGCCGCATGCTGGACATCGAGGCGCTATGAGTAAGCGCGTCTCCTACCTGCCGGACGATCCTTATTGCAGCGCCACCTACGAGGTGCCGCCGCCACTCAAGGGGCCTGAGGTCAACCCCAAGGAAGAGCTGACGAAGAAAGCCTACGTCCATATCTTCCACGACCAGTGGTGGGAGGCGATCGCCTGTCTCGAGGCGCTGCTCAACATGGACGCGCCGGAGCCGAGCCTGCTGTCCAGTTACGGCACCTGTCTGATGAACGTCGGCCGGGCGGATGAGGCCGCCCGCGTCTATGAGCGGTGCATTCCGCTGCTGCCGCATCGCGCGGTGTCGTTCCGCGAGAACATCATCTTCTGCCGCGACCAGTGCGACGAGACCACCGCCGCCGAAGCCTACGCGCGTCGCCGCACCTTCTGGGACATCCACATGAAGGAGATCGCGGAGAAGCACGCCGCGCCCCACACCAACGACCGCGACCCCGAGCGCCCACTGCGCATCGGCTACGTGTCGGCGGACTTCCGCTCGCACTCCGCGAACATGAGCTTCGGCGCCGTCATCATGCGCCACAGCCCGGGCGTCGAGGTGTTCTGCTACAACACCGCGCACCCGAGTCTCTGGGATCACTACACGACGCTCTATAGCCAGGAGAAGACGCTGCGCGTGATCAGCGGCTTCAATGACGACCGGGCGGGCGACGATGCCGCCGCCGAGATCATCCGGCGCGACAAGATCGACATCCTCGTGGACCTCGGCGCGTTCTCCAACGGGGGCCGGATGGCCCTGTTCGCGCGCAAGCCGGCGCCGATCCAGGTGACCGCGTGGGGCTACATCCTCGGCACCGGCCTCGATACGGTCGACTATATCTTCGGCGACCCGGTGGCGATGCCCTTCACCTCGCAGAAGTTCTACCGGGAGAAGATCGTCCACTTGCCGTCGATCGTGCCCTTCATCGGCCAGATGTACGCGCCCGACGTGGCCATCCTGCCGTGTCTGCCGGAGAAGCCGTTTACTTTCGGGTGCTTCAACCGGGCTGCCAAGGTCGGGGAGACGAGCCTGCGGATGTGGAGCAAGATCCTCAAGGCGGTGCCGAAGAGCCGCATCCTGTTCAAGGAAGCTCAGATCGGCTACCCCTACCACCGCGAGCGCATTCTCAAGATCCTGGACGTGTCGCCGGATCGGGTGGCCTTCGGCGGCCAGACACCGCACCGCGCGCACCTGGAGGCCTACAGTCAGGTGGACCTCGCCCTCGATCCCTATCCGATTGCCGGCGGGATCTCGGCGTTGGAGGGTCTGTGGCAGGGCGTCCCGATGTTGGTGAGGGTGCCTGAGGGTGACGCGCGTGTCGTCAGTCTGGTGGGGCTCTCCGCGCTGAAGACGCTGGGGATGGAGGACTTTGCGGCAGCCGGGGAGGACGGATACGTGAAGCTGGCGGTGCGCTGGGCCACCGAGGGGCGCGAGACGCTGGCGCAGTGGCGGCTGGGACTGCGCAAGTTGATGTTCAACTCACCGCTGATCCAGGGGTATGTCGAGGCCGTCGAGGCCACGTACCGAACACTATGGAAAGAATTTCTCGCACGGTGAGTATCTCATGGTAGGGTAGCGACGATTCTTCCATCGGGTTGCGGCTCCGGGGCCTTAGCCGACCACCCAACCCGATGACATAGTGTAACGCGCACTCCGTAGAGGGCGCTGCGCACCGAGTGGAGTTCTCGACTTTGAGAGCTTCGCCAGTGAGCAGCGCCCTTTCGTTTTCTGGGTGGCCCTGGCGAGCAGAAAGGCCACCGACATGCCGCCCCAGGAGCTCGTAGACAAGAGACAGCGTATCGGCGTGGAAATGCGCGCCATGGTGGACCTTGCGCACAAGGAAAAGCGCGAGTTCACCGCCGAAGAGAACCAGAAGTTCGACCGGATGCATGAGGACGATCAGGCGACCAAGGCCCAACTCGACCGGATCACGAAAGTGGAAGCCATCGAGGCCGAGCTCGGTGAGAGCCGGGGCCGCAAGGCCGACCCGAATCCGACACGCCAGCCCGGCACCTACGATCCGCCCAAGCCGGGCGGAGGGTCCCGGGAAGAGGAGTTCCTCAGCGGCCTGGAAGGCTTCAGGACGTGGCTGTTGGCCGGCTCTACCAAGCGCAGCAAGCTGACCGCCGAGCAGATCGAGCACGCCAAGCGGGTCGGCTTCGACCCGGCCCAGCGGGACATCGAGCTCGTGATGCCCATGGAGGTGCCCCACTCGATCAGCCAGGCGCGTTCGATGGAATATCGGGCGATGGGCGTCGCCACCGGCCCGACGGGTCTGTACGGCGTGCCCAACGAACTGATGCGGCCCCTCGAGGTCGCGCTCCTGACCTTCGGCGGCATGCGCCAAGTCGCCACGATCATCCGCACGGACACGGGCGCGACGCTGCCGATCCCGATGACGAACGACACCACGAACGTGGGTGAAATCGTCGCGGAGAACACGACGGTCAGCAGCCAGGATCTGGCCCTGACGCAGCTCAACCTCGGTGCCTACAAGTACAGCTCCAAGATGGTGCTGGTGTCGGTCGAATTGATGCAGGACAACGCCATCAACCTCGCCACGTTCCTGGGTGAGGCGCTCGGCACGCGCATCGGTCGGATCACCAACAACCACTTCACTACGGGCACCGGCACCGGCCAGCCGAACGGCATCGTGACCGGGGCTACGGTGGGCAAGACCTCGGCCACTTCGCAGCAGACCAGCATCCTGGTGGACGACCTGATCGACCTGGAGCACTCGGTGGACCCGGCCTATCGCGTGGCGGCGAAGTTCATGATGCACGACAGCACGCTCAAGGCGATCAAGAAGCTGAAGGACACCTCGGGCCGACCGCTGTTCCTGGCCGGGATCTCCACGGGCACGCCGGACACCATTCTGGGCTACCCGTTCCAGATCAACCAGTCGATGGGCGTGCTCGGGACCACCATCAAGTCGATTCTTTTCGGCGCACTCGACAAGTACATCATCCGCGACGTCCGGGCCGTGGAACTGCTGCGGCTGGATGAGCGGTTTGCGGAGTTCGGTCAGGTGGCGTTCCTGGCCTTCGCGCGCTTCGATGGCGCGCTCATGAACGCCGGCACAAACCCGGTCAAGTACTTCATCAACGCCGCGTAGTTCAGGGGGCCGGGCAGATGGTCATGAGTACGGCCATCTGCCCACCTCTAGGAGGACGGATCGTGGGACTCAGCGTGAATCGGTACTTCAAACAGTGCGGTAAGTGCGGCGGCAAGATCCAGGTCGACACGATGGAGTATCCGGGCGAGGGCGGCACATGGAAGCACGGTGAGTTCGTGCCCGCGGGCCCGGTCCACGAAAACGTGGAGGAGCATCTCGGCTCCTGTACGCCGAGGCCCTCGGAAGAGGTGGTCGCGGATAACAGTAACGTGCCCGCGCCGCCCGAGCCGGTCGCCAAGGCCGAGCACCATACGTCGTCGCATACCGGGACGTCGTCGCATACCCGGACGCACCGATGAAGCGCATCAAGTTCCTCAAGGGCATAGCGGATAGCGTGTCGTTCTTTGAGCCGGGCCAGATCGTGGAGATGCCCGACCAGCCGGCCGAGGCCTATCTGAGCCGGGTCTATGACGACGGCACGCGGTTGGCGATCGAGGTCAAGCCGACCCAGTGTCCCAAGTGCGGCCACGTCATCGCCGAGGAGCAGGGGCCGGCGGGAGCGCCTGAGTCCCTGGAGGCCGCGACGGTCGGCCACTCGCCCAGGCGGCGCTGATGGCCCTGACCCTCGTCACGCCGCCCGCGGCCGATCCGGTGAGTGTGCTCGACATTAAGAGCCATCTCAAGATCGACGGGGCGCTTGAGGATCCCATGCTCCTGCGCTACTTGCAGGGGGCGCTGGGCAATCTCGAGGGGCGTGACGGGTGGCTGAATCGCGCCTTCATCAGCCAAACGTGGGACTGGACGCTGGACGGATTTCCCTGTGGCGCTGCCCTACGGGTGGATCTCGCACCCCTTCGTTCTGTGACGTTCATCCAGTACCTAGATACCAACGGCGTCGGTCAAGTCTTGAGCCCGACGGCCTACAGCATCGACACGAAGTCTGAGCCCGGGTGGATCGCGCCGGCCTACGGCACCACGTTCCCGTCGGCCATGCCGGTCTTCAACTCGGTGACGATCCGGTTCGTCTGCGGCTATGGCGATGGCCCCTCGTCGGTGCCGGCGCCGATCCGCCTAGCCCTGCTCGGCATGGTCGGCGACGTGTATGAGCATCGGGTAACCGAAGGCGTGATCCCCGGCTGGGTCTTCAACTATCTGGCCAGCTTCAAGGTCTACTGATGGCCCTGACGGACGACCTCCGCGAGCGGATTCAACTCCAGTGGTTGATCGAGGGCGCCGGCAACGTCGGCCACCACTACCAGCCGCTCGATACCGTCTGGGCCTCCGTCGAGGACCAGGGCGACGGGCGCTATCGGTTCCGCATCCGCTACCGCGACGATCTGCGCCAGAAGGATGACCTTGAGCCGGCCATGCACCTCGTCTACCGGGGCGTGACGCTCGTGGTGGACGACGTGTCCGAGAGCGTGCGGCACACCGAGGTCACGATCGCCGCGCACCGCGAAATCATCGAAGAGATCGACCATCTTGCGACGGGCACCCGGAGGATCAAGTCATGGCCGTAAGCGCGAGCGGCAACGTCAGTCTGAACGCGGTCCTGGGCCAGGCCGAGGGACTCGATCTCGGCATCACCAAGAACGCGGCGGTGTCCAAGGCCCTATCCAATGCGTTCACGACAGGGACAGCTGTCAACCAGCTCGATCGCCTGTTCGCCGATGAGCGCACGCTGACGGCCACCCAGGTCGAACAGCTCGACTTCATCGGCGGCGGGCTGACGGACGTGCTGGGTGCCGCGTGGGCTCCGGCCCGGCTGAAGTTCCTGATCATCGCCAACCTCGGCCCGAATGACATTCAGGTCGTGCGCCCGTCGAACGGGATCCCGATCTTTCTCGCGGTCGGCGATGGCGAGCAGATTCCGGTAGGGGGCGTGCTCTACAAGAGCTGGCCCAGCGCGGCCGGGATCGTGGTCACCGCAGGCACGGGCGACTTGCTCAACGTGACCAACGTCTCGGCGGGCACAAGCGTCTATCAGATCATCGCGGGCGGCGCGAGCGCCTAGGAGGGCTGAGACATGGCTGCTGGCGTTTCCCCGAGTGCGGCACAGATTGCGAATGACTGGTATTTCTTCCGTGGCGACGGTGCGAGCCCGGAAGTCTTCACCGAGGTGCCCGAGGTCTCCGAGATCGTGCCGGGCGCCGTCGACTCGCCGGACATCGACGTGACGCATCTGCGGTCGGACGGCAGCGAGACGAAGCCCGGGAAGGGCACGTTCGCCACGTTCACCGTCAACATGAACTACATCGCCGCGAATGCGGTGCAGGCGGCCATGGAGGCGGAGGCGCCAAGCCAGACGTACCGCCACTACCGCGTGATGGATCCGACCAACGCCTTCGGGTTCCAGTACAGCCTGGCCATCGCGACGTTCAGCCGCACCGGGTTCGTGGTCAACAGCAAGATCACGGCGGTGGCGACGTTCAAGCAGAGTGGCAACGCCACCAAGATCGGTGCGGCGTGATGAGTCTGCGTGACAGGATTCTGGCGGCGAAGGATCTGAAGATCGAGAGCGAGTTCGTCCCGGAATGGGGCGAGACGGTCTATATCCGCATGCTGAACGTCGAGGAGCGCCTGGCTCACGAGCGGTGGGTCCGCAGCCAGCCTGAAGACTCTGACGAGATGGTCGTGCGATTGCTGTGGCTCACTGCGGCCGACGAGAACGGTGACTGGGTGTTTCGGGAATCCGACGTGAAGGAATTGCTCAAAAAGAATCCCGACGTGATCATCCGCCTCGGTCGCTTGGCTGCGAAGGTCAACCGGCTGTCGGAGACCGAGGTCACCGCAGCCAAGGGGGAATCCTAACCCAGCCGCTGCTCCGCTACACGCTCGCGCTCTCGCGGCGGCTGGGTATGAGATGGAGGCAGATGCTGGCGAGCATGGACGCCGAGGAGATCGCCTACCAGATGGCGCTTGACGTTGTGGAATCGGAAGAGGGCACGGCGCGCCGCCAGGGCGTGCCCACCGTCACCGAGACCATGGCCGTGCCGAAAAGCCACCGCGTCAGCGCGCAGGATCCCCAGTGGTTCGCCAAGCTGGAGAAGCTCGCGGGGCACTGATGGCGGCCTTCTCAGGATCAATTCAGATCACCGGCTTCCGCGAACTCGACGCGGCGCTTCGCGCTCTGCCCATCGAGGTGGCCGGCCCGATCATGGAGGATTCGCTGGCGGAGGCTGGCGAGATTGTGCGCCGTGCTGCTGTCGCCAATATCCATAGGCGCACCGGGGCGACGGCGGCGGACATCCGGGTGGAGGTCCAAAACCAGCCCGCCAAGACGCAAGGCGTCGCGGGTATCGGCGGCACGCGCAAGGGCAATGGTAGCCGAGCGCATGTGCTGCGCTGGCTCGAGTTCGGCACCAAGCCGCATGTCATCGTCGGGGGCGCTGGAGATCGTCGGCAAGCCCGCAAAGCTGGCCGGGCCTTGCGGAGCATCGGCAACGCCGCGGCAGCGGCCAAACTTAGGGCTGATCTTCGCTCGGGCGCGGTCACGACTCGGCGCGCTTTGAAGCTGCCGGGCGGCGCGTTTCGGGCCCTGGTGCATCATCCCGGCATGAAGAACCAGTCGCCGCTGACCCTGGCCTTGGCTGACAGTGGAGATAAGGCGCTTAAGGCGTTCCGTGACTCGCTGTGGGCGGGGATCGCCGCCGCCGCCAAGCGGCTGAACGGACGGGCCATCTAATGGCCGGCGGCGCACAATCCATCGGGGCGCTAATCGTGGAGTTCCGCGCCAACTCGGCGCAGTTCAACGCCGAGATGGAGAAGACCCGTGGTGGGCTCAAGAACGTCGGTGAGCATGCAACTCTCTCCGGTCGGAGTCTGTCCCGCTTCGCGGCGATCGCTGGAGAGCAGGTGTTCCCGGCCTTACAGGGCATGCGCCAGGTGATGGAGGGTGTGTTCCAGACGGTGATTCGTCTGGGCAGCGGCCTCGGCACCATTGGCCTCGTCGCGGCTGGCGCGGCGGCGATCGTCGGCGGGGCTCTCTATCTCGCGCTCAACTCAACGAAGAGCTCCGCGCTGAGCGCCGTCGAGGGCGTGACTAGTCTCGATGAGACGATCGGGAAGCTAGGGAAAAGTATTGAGAGCAGCATCGCGTCGCTCGGCAGGTTCGATGTCGCGTCGCGCGTGCTCAAACAAATCGAGGCCACTAAACAGGAGGGCCTGCTCGACATTATCCCGGGCGGTCGCGCTCTCGCCGAGGGGTTCAAGGCCGTCACGCCATTTCTTGACCGGTTTCGGGGCAAGGCCGCTGACAGCATCAAGGCCTCACGGGATCTTATCCGGGAGCTTGAGGGCGCCAAGCTCTTGGAAGATCCGGCCGCGGGACCGGCTGGGAAGATCGCCACCCAGCTACGTGAAGCAGCGGCGAAATCGTTTTTCGAGCTCGAAAAGTCGGTCAAATCTTTTGCGCTGACGGCTGGTGAGGTCGCGGTCACCGACCCGCTGGAGAAGATGCTCATCGCGGACTTCAAGCGGACCCAGGAACTCATCGACAAGATCAGAGAACTGCCGAGTTCCGCGACGACCGTTGAGGAGGCGATGCAGGAGATCGCGGACAAGCAACGGCTGATCGGATTGGCTGGTGGGGCTGGCGGTCGCAACCAGATTGGCATTCGTGACGCGGCGTCCAAGGCCGGCGCGGCTGGGGTGGCGACGGCCCTCGGGCTCGGCCAGAGCAATCTCCTGACCGGCTTCGGCGACATCGAAAAACTTGAGAAAGACATCGCGGGGTTCCGCTCGGAGATTGAGCGACTCACCAAGCTGGGCGTGCCAGCCCGCGATCTCTTCGATCAGATCGCCGAAGGACAGCAAAAGATTGATGATCAATTCGGGATCTTCAAGAGCCGGTTTGCTAACTCCCCGGCCTTGCTCGCCAAGGTGCTCGGTCTGGAGAAAGACTCGGGCGGCGGTGGGCTGCAACGGGCGCTCGATGCCACGGTGCGCGGATTCAACGACCTGAGCACCGGCTCCGTTCAGGTGCAGGATGCCATGGGCAATCTCATCAGCGACACGACCTTGGCCGCCGAAGCGAGTAACTTCCTGGCCAACGTATTGAACGAGGATATGCCCGCCGCCGTCGATACCGCCTCCCGGTCTGTCGTGATCATGACCGACGGGGTGAATCGTTTAGCAGAGGCCTTCGCCCGGGCGCGCGAACAGGCGGTGTTCTTTGAGGCCGTTGTCGGCAGCGGCGGGAATGTCGCGGTCGCAGCGCCGGGGAACTTCTGATGTCACTACCAGGGACTCTCACCGCGGCGGCGGTCGGGCTGAGTCGGCTGCGCGTCGCACTGGATGGCGTCGCCTCTGGGGCGCGAAGTGCCGCTGGCAGTCTCCGTGCCCTGGACACGGTCGGCCAGCGATTCGCGACCGCATTCGACCTGGCCGGGCCCGGGAGCCAGAACCTGATCGAGGCCGAGATCATGCGTCGTCTCTTTACCAGGATCGGAACGCAGGCCGTCACGACTGTGTTCGGCCTGACGGGGCCTGGCAGCCAGAACCTGATCGAGGCCGAGATTGAGCGCCGCCAGCATACGCGCGTTGGCGCCGAACGAAATCTCGTCGGGACGATGACGGCGGAAGAGGCAGCTTTGTTTATCCGCTGCGTCACGGTCAAGATCGTGCGGGTCTAGGCTATGCCGTCAGAAGACTACGTCCAGAGAGTCGAGCGGCTCGCGCGAGCGTTCGCGGATCTGCGCGCGGAGAAGACGACGATCGAGGTGAACGTCGGCGGCGCCGGACGCCGCGAGTCGATCCTCCGCAACCAGAACGATGGCGAACTGGACGCGCTGGCCCGCAAGCTGAAGGCGAGGCTGGGGCTGTGATGATGGCTCGCCGCCCGGTTGACTATGAACCGGCCCCTCCAACGCGCTGGAGACTCAGCGTGAGTCAGTCGTCACCGACCCCGCAGCAGCGAGCCGAGAGAGCATCGTAGCATGCCGTGGACCATCTTCGCGGCCAACCTGCTTGAGTCGGCCACCAGCGTGGTCAGCGTGAGCCCCGCCGCCCTGACCACGAATCCGCTGACGCGCGTCTACGACCGGGACAAGACGTTCCAGTATGTGGGGGGTAGCGCCGCCCAGACGGACATCGACATTGACTTGGGCAGCGCCCTGCCTGTCACGGCCATCGCGTTCCTGAACCACAACATCACGGGCGTGACCATCTCCATCCGGGCCGACACGACGAGCCCCGGGACCACTGAGCGGGCTACCCTGGCGGCCACGTCCGCGGATGCGATCGTGTCGGTAACGCAGACCCTTCGTTACTGGCGCGTGCGTATCCCGGCCATGGCCTCCGCGCCGCAGCTCGGCGAGATCCTGCTCGGCGTTCCGCGCACCATTGCCCAGAACCCGGTCCTCGAGGGCGCGGCGCGGATCCGGCGTCCGAACGTGCGACTCGATGAGTCCTCGGGCGGCTATCCCGTCGGCGTCAAGCTGGGGGCTCCGAGGACGGTGCTGGCACCCCTCTGGAACTACATCACCACCGCCGACCTCGCCGAGCTCACGGGGGCGGCCGACGACTCCAGCGACGGCACCAAGCCGCTGCTGCTCCAGGACGAGATGAGCGTGCTGCGGTGGATGTCCTGGCACATGGTGGATCTGCGGCCGGTGCCGATCATCCCGACCACGGCCGGGGCGACGGCTTACGCGATCGGCAATGCGGGTGAGTTTGTCGAGGTGCCGGCGTGAGGGCCCAGGGCCTCCACCCGCTGCACGATGTCGAGCAGGTTATCGGCCTCTTGTTTCAGCAGCCGAACGACCTCCATGGCAGCCGGGTCAGTACGTCTGCGTCGGTAGGTTCTCAGGTATTCCTCTGCGAGCGCATAGAGATGCGTTCGGAAGTCATGTCTGTTCATGTGGCGACTCTAGCACTTGTCGAGGTGCCGGCGTGACGTGCGCGCATAGCCGCAGCGAGGCGTGTATGGCAGGACTCGTCATGCACGTCACCAGTACAGCGATCGGGGCACCCGAATCCGTCGAGTATCGTCGCGCACGCCTCGCACTCAGCCTCCACAGCCTGCTGGATATGCCATGCGAGGTATCGCTTTTCCTGCTCGATGTCCGCGAAAAAGTAAGCCGCGCGCTCCTCTGGTGTCATACGAGGAGTCTAGCATGAGAACGCTGACCGCGCCGGCCACCCTCGTCACCGGCCGGACCTACGCCGCGCCGGTCCTGCTCGTCACCCTGACGACGGTCAGCGGCACCGTGTTCCGCCTCAGCGATACCAACCGCGTCATCGAGGGCGTTGAGTACCAAGGCTTGATCCAAAACCCCCAGGACTTGACCGAGGCGCTCAACGACTTCGATGGCGGCGGATCCCCGGCCACGGCCGAGCTGGTGCTGTTCAACGCCCGTTCGGTCGGTGGCAAAAGCCGGTTCTCGGACCTGATCAAGACGCCGCGGAACCAGACCGGCACCTATGACTTCCGCAACGCGCGGGTGGACATCGACCGGCTGGAGAACGGCCAGGCGCTCGCCGACAAGGTGCGCCTGCAATCGTTCTACCTCGAGGCCCCTAACGAGATCGGCGACACGCTGATCACGTTGCAGATGAGCGACCTGGCCCAGAAGCTCGAGGACGGGTTGCCGATCACCAAGGTCACCAGTGGCATGTTCCCGTCGGCGGCGTCGGATGCCATCGACCAGCCGATCCGCCGCCCCATCGGCGTGCTGAAGAACGTCAAGGCGATCTGTATCCAGGATGGTGCCGTCAGCGCCCTCGACGGCGACATCACCGACACGGCCACGACGATCACGCTGATCGACGCCTCGGCGTTCCCGGCCACCGGCACGGGCCTGATCGAGTCCGAGTTCATCACCTGGACGGGCAAGAGCGGCACCACGCAACTGATCAACGTGACGCGAGGCGCCCAGACCACCACGGCGGCGGCGCATACCAGCGGCACGACGGTGCAGCACACCAGGACGGACCGCTACATCTACGTCGTCGGCGAGGGCATCAGCCGGCCGCTGGCCTACGGGCCGAACGTGCTCGTCAACGGCACCTTGGCCACCGATGTCAGCGGGTGGACCGGCTCGGGCACCTGGGACTCCGGCAACGGCGGTCAGGCCAAGCTGCTCAAGGTCGGACTTCAGAACCTGCTCCAGACCTTGACCATCGTGGCCGGCACCACCTACCGGGTCCGCTTTACGATCCGCACCAGCAGCATCCGGCTCTTCATCAGCGATGCCGCAGCGGGCGGCGGCAATGTGCTCTACGACGTCACGAACGTCGCCGGCACCTACGAGCTCGCCCTGATCTCAACCACGACGACGATGTACGTCAACTTTATCAACGGCAACGTGCTCGACGCCTTCTTTGACGACGTGAGTATCCAGCCGCTCGGGACGCAGTTTCCCATCACGGCGATCACCAACGTCCGCGTGAACGGGCATCCGGCTCGCACCACGCCCACGGTCACGGCGTCGGACTTGACCCTCGCGCCCAACCGGACCTTCGGCACCATCCGGTTCACGCCGTCCAACGTGAAGCTGTTTCATACGCTGCCGCAGGGCCAGCAGGAAACCTTCACCCCGGCGGTGCTCACCGTCACGGGCGATGGCGTCACCAATATCAACGTCACCCGCGTCATCACCCCGACCGTCGGGAGTTCCGAGACCGGCCGTCGCACGCGCCGGACGATCTCCTGGACGGTCGCCACGACAACGGCCTTCACCGATACCAACCACTGGTCAGCGGCGCGGTATCTGACCTCGGCCGGGACGGGCTCAGCGGTCACGTTCGGCGGCAACAGCGGCGTCGCCGGCAACACCACGGGCTTCACCTGGAGTGGCTCGCATACCGTGGAATACCCGTCGGACGGCAGCGAGACGATCGCGTTTGCGTCGCTGCTCGGCGGGGCCAAGGACATCACGTTTACCTTCACCGAGGCCTTCGTCACATATACCGAGTCGGGCGGGAGCGGCAACTCGACGGCGGCGTCGGTGATCGGCGAGGTGATCTGTGACGTGCAGGGCATCCAGGACGACGCGAACGGCACGATCAGCGGCACGCCCGCGCTCCTGCTGGAGAACCCCACCGACGTGATGGCCCTGGTCACCGACATGCTCTACGGCGTGACCTCCACCGACCGGGATAGCTCGTGGGCGGCGACGCGCCTGATCATGACGAGCGCCGGCTACCGATGGGCGACGCTGCTGAGCTTCCACCAGTTCAGTGAACTGCGCCGCATCATGAGCGAACAGGCCAGGGCGCGGCTCGTGCTGACCAGCGGCAAGATCGGGCTGCGCTTCCGTAGTTATCGGCCATCGGCCGACGTGACGTTTCAGTATGGCACCGGCGCCGGGCGCACCGGACTGGCCCAAGCCCTCTCGATCAAGATGACCTCGCCGACCGAGCTGATCACCGGCCTCAAGGTCCGCTATGCCTTCGATGACTCAAAAGGCGACTACCAGAAGAGTCTGACATTCGGGGACGCGATCGCCGCCGACGCCGTCACGCCGCTCGAGCTCGCCTTCGTGACGGACGACGCCACGGCCCGGGACATCGGCGCGTATTGGTACTACTTGCGTGGCCGCCAGCGATTTACGGTCGACGGCATCGCGTGGCACAACGCGCTGGCCCTCGAGCAGGGTGATCACTTCGCGGTCAAGGGCCACCCGGCACTCGTCCAGCACGGCGATCAGAACATCATCTTCGGGCTTCTACGCAAGGCCGACAAGGGCGGGCGAGACGGCATCGGGCAGATCACGCTCGGTGGCCTGGAGGACACGATCGAGGGCGACATCGGATCGGAGGAGCAAGACATGTGGGGCTCTCGCGGGCTGCTGGCGAAGAACAACGCCGCCACGCCGACCACCAAGATCGACGTCACCGCCGCGTCGGTGAAGCTACGCAACAGCAGCAACGTGGTCGTGATCCGCCACAACCCTGGCTCGCTGACCGTGGACCTTGGCGCGGCGGGGCCGGTGGCGAATGGACGCGACCAGGCCGGCGCGCATACCGCCAGCACGTTCATTCATATTTACTGGATCTGGGACGCCACGAACGGTGTCCTGGCCCTGACCTCGAGCGCCGTGGCCCCGCCGACCGGGCCGACGTTCCCGACGAACTTCACCTATTGGGGATACGTTGGCGCCTACTACTTCACGGCCGGGAGCGCGCTGGTCCGCACGACGATCGCCGGCTCTCATGCCTCCCGGCAGACGGTCGAGGCGCTCGCCGCCGCGGTGACCGACAACACCGAGCACTCGATCGACGGAACGGCCATCTGGCCCGCGAACGCCATGGGCATCAGCGGGTTCTGGGCGCCGATCCTGAACGTGGCCGGAGACTCCGCTGATCTGAGATCCGAGAGTGGCGTGGACTCCGGGCCGCACCTGGAGACACCCGGCGCCACCACGACGGGCATCGGCGGCGGGTTCCGTATGAACGTCACCGGGCAGACCATCTGGTACATCCAGTCGGCGAACGCCTCGCGCGTCTGGCGCGTGGAGATCGACGGCTATGAAGTGCCGAACGGTGGGTAAGTGGCTCGCCGGCCGACTTTCGACACGCCCACCCACCTCTCCGGTCGGCACGCGCCGTGTCCGCGCGCTGTCGGCGAGCCGCGAGCATCCTAGCATGAGGGGCAACTCCAAAGGAGACCTATGAGCGACGAGACAGGACTCGGCAGCATCGAGGGGTTCGCGCCCCAAGTGAGTATCGGCACCGGCAACCCAGAGGCCGCGAAGTACGGGGAGATGTGGAAACACCAGGAGTACCGCAACATCTCGCCTGGCGAGCAGCTCGCCCAAGGGTTTTTGACCGTCGCACGACCGGCTCCTGGCGCTCATGTCGTGGACTTTGGTTGTGGCACAGGGCGTGGCGCTCTAGTGCTTGCCGTGGTCGGTGGCCTGCGGGTCACGATGGTCGACTTCGTCAACAACTGCCTGGACGATGACATCCGGCCGATGCTGGAGACGCAGGCGCACGCGCTCCGGTTCCTGAAGGTGGACCTCGAGCGCGGCCCGCTTCCCAATGCGGAGTACGGCTACTGCACCGACGTGATGGAGCACATCCCGCCGGACAAGGTCGATCTCGTTCTGAACAACATCCTCTGCGCGGCGCGCCACGTCTTCTTTAGCATCTCAACGGAAGACGATAGCTGTGGCCGGCTTATCGGGGAGACCCTGCATCTGACCGTTCAACCCTATTCGTGGTGGCTTCAGAAGTTTCACGACCGAGGCTGCGTGGTCCACTGGGCGGAAGACTCGGGGAGGACGGCGTTCTTCTACGTCTCGGCGTGGGCTGAGGGAACTGCCGTGAGCGAGTCGGGCGTCCTTAACATCGAAGAGTCCCAGGCTCGCGAGAATGTTCGCGTCAACACGGCTGTCAAGCCGGACGGCACGAAGTGGAAACAAGTCCAGCCGCACATAGGGAGATCCGACGACGAGGTCATGATCCTGGCCGGTGGGCCATCGCTGGCCGAGTACGAGGACGAGATCAGGACCAAGCGGGCGCTTGGGATCAAGGCCGTCACGCTGAACGCTGCCTACGGCTGGGCGCTCGAGCGCGGCCTTGGTCCTGTGACCACGGTCGTTATGGACGCCAGGCCGTTCAACGCACGCTTTGTGCAGCCGATCCGGCAGGACTGTACGTATCTCATCGCGAGTCAGTGTGACCCGAGCGTGCTGGTCGGCCTGCCGCCTGACCGCACCTACATCTGGCACACGATGATTGACCTGACTCGGGACATCCTGACGGAGAACTATCCTGAGGGCTGGTATCGCGTCCTGGGCGGCGTCACGGTGCTCCTGCGGGCCATCCCGTTGCTGGGCATGCTCGGGCACCGCCGGTTCAGCCTGTACGGCTGCGACTCCTGCCTGAGCGGCGACCAGCACCACGCCTACAGTCAGCCGGAGAACGACGGGGCACCCATCATCCCGGTGATCGCCACGGCTGACGGACGGGTGGTGGCAGAAGGGGAGGCCGAAGGCCGGATCTTCTACTGCAATCCCTGGATGATCGCTCAGGCCAACCAGTTCGTGGAACTGATCCGGTCACCCATCGGCGACGAGGTCGAGCTCGACGTAAAGGGCGACGGTCTGCTCAAACACATTTTGACCATAGCCGTAGCTGCGCAAGATCGTGTGGAAGCCGCATGATCCCGACGGCCAGCCGGCATCCTCCTGGGATCGTGGCCTTCATCGGTCAAGAGACGGCACGCTATCACGCCTTCACGGCGGCGTGGAGCTCGGTTCAGGTTCCTGAGGGGTGCGGGCAGGCCGTCGGGTTGAGTTATGACGTGGCGATGAACAGCAACGAGTGCATCCGCGTGATGCTGAGTGACCAGGCGTTTCAGTGGGTCTGGATCATGGACGACGATCATGTCTTCTCGAGCGCGACGCTTCTGATGTTGCTCGATGCTAACGTGGATCTGATCGTGCCGTTCTACGCGCATCGCAAACCGCCGCTCATGCCCTGCATCTATGACGAGGAGACATCGCCCGACCGCTATCGCAACTTCACATGGGAGCGGCTGGCGGGCGTCTCTGGGGTGATTCCAGTGGTCAGCGCCGGCAAGGCTGGTGTTCTGATCCGACGCCATGTCATCGAGAAGATGCCTGAGCCCTGGTTTGAGCGTCTCCGTGGCGGCGAGGACCACTATTTCTTCAAGAAGACCCGGGAGATGGGATTCCAGCTCTATTGCCACCTCGGTGTCACGCTGGGCCACATCACCCCGCATATTGTGCGAATTAAACATGAGGCCGGCCAGTGGAACCCCGTGGTGGATCTCGGGCAGGGGTTCGAGATTGATCTCTTCCCGGTCGATCAGGTGGCCGGGTGATGGATCTTCCGGGGTGGGTGATCCAGGCCATCCGCGAGTATCAGCCCGCAGATACCTGTGAGGTGATCATCCGCATCGAACGGTTCAAGACAGGAATAACTAAAGCGAAGATTGGAAACGTGATAACGGTAAAGCCGCCACAGAAGTAGTCACAGCACCGGGGCAGTTCGCCATTGGCATGAAGCCCCTTGACCGGCGCGAGCCGGAAGGGGAGGCATGTCATGGCCGTCGGCACCTGGAAGATTTACGCCAAAGCGAAGTTCTATCTCGGCAACGGCACCATCACGCTCGGTGCAGGCGTCTTCAAGATGTCCCTGCATCGCACCGCTGCCTCGGCCGCGATCGTCGTCCTTTCCACCCGGTCTACCTTCGCGTCGATCGGCAACGAGATCAGCGCGCGAGGTGGTTACGCCGTCGGCGGGCGTAACCTCGTGCCGGCCACCGGCTCGTGGGTCGTGGGTGCCTCGGCCAAACAGTACAAGTTCTCGATGTCGACCATCGGCCTGGTGTTCACGGCCAGCAACTCCAACCTGAACCAGATCCGGTATGCGCTGATCCGCAACTCGACCGGCACCACGGCGGGCAAGGTGCTGTGCTTCTGCTCGCTGAGCTCGTCGGAGTTCACCATCTCGTCGCCGAACACGCTGACCATCCTTCCGGCGGCGACCGGCATCTTCACGCTGGCGTGATTTGATGGCCCTGGTCTACATCTCGTGGGCAGCGAGTCCCGGAGCCACCGGCTACAAGATTTACGCCGGTCGGACCTTGGGCGGCCCCTATACGGCTCCGGGCTCGCCCACCGATGTCGGCAACGTCACGATCGGGGCCTTTGACATCAACGCCAGTGGTTTCTGGGCCTTCGTCATCTCGGCTTACAACGCCTTGGGGGAGGGGTTCTCCGGGCCCGAGCTCTCAGGGTGGTTCTTTTTTGGCGACACGGCTGGCCTCGGCCTGACGGAAGGCACGGCGCAACGCCCGGTTGGCACGGTGCTACGGACAAAGACGACGGTGCGTGGCTCATGAGGACCACACCATGAGCAAGGAGTCCCCATGACGCTGCGCATTCTTCTGCTGCTGCTGCTCGCGCTGACGTTCGGGCCGGATACGGCTCGCGCTGCGGAGCCGGTCTGTGGTCTCCCCACCACCATCTTCTGCGAGGACTGGGAGGGCGCGAATCCGCTCGGTGCGTGGCCTACGGGGCTCTGGTTTGAAAACAATCAGCCGCAGAACCACGCCATCACCACGACGCCGGCCAACGTCTATTCTGGCACTCACGCCCTGGAAACGACATGGAGTACCGCGCAGGGGGGCAGCGGCGCCGGCTGGCTCACACGATGGTTCAACGCCAACGGCAACGACGCCACGCCGCTGACGGGTTACGATCATGTCTTCGCGCGTGTCTACGTGAAGTACGAAGCCGGCCTTCAGTGTGACCAGAACTGTCCGAAGCTGTTCGTGCTGAATGGCAACAAGACGGATAACGCCTATTCCTCCTTCGGCCAAGCCGGGACGTGTCCCGACGGCACTAACTGGTTCTATGCGGGAACCGCACAGCGTCAGCCACCGCCCTCGGGCAACCGCGATCTGATCTTCTACGACTACGACGCGGCCATGCCGTGTCCTCCAGGGGCGTTCGGGCAAGAGATCAACATGACCCCGACGCAGACGATCCCCCTCGATACGTGGACCTGTATCGAGTCGGAGGTGCAGACCAATACGGTGGGGCAGAGCAACGGCATTCACCGCACCTGGGTTAACGACGTGCTCGCGGGTCAGCGGACCAACGTGCGCTGGCGCGATACCACCAACCTCAAGTTGAACTCATTTCAGCTCTCCTTCTCCGGAGGCGTCCTGGCTGGGGCCAATCACATTTGGTACGACAACATCGTCGTCTCGCAGCAGCGCATCGGCTGCGCGATCGTGGCGAGCGGCGTGCCGTCGCCACCGACCGGAGCAGCCTTCGGCCAGTTCTACTATCTGAACGTCGCGAAGGCTGGGACCGGAACGGGCACGGTGACGGGGACGGGTATCAGTTGCGGCGCGGACTGTGTTGAGCCGTTAGCGCCGAATACCATCGTCCCATTGACCGCGACGCCAAGTGCCGGCTCGACGTTCGGCGGATGGAGTGGCGCGTGCAGCGGCAGTGGCGCATGCAACGTCACGATGTCGGCCGCGCAGAACGTGACGGCAACGTTCACAGCGTCAGGTGGCGGGACGCCCATCTTCGATGAAGATTTCGAGGGGACCGCATCGGGCTTTTACGCGAGTGGTATATGGCAGCCGGCCGAGTCTATTAATTTTCCTAGTTCGCTCATGAACCTGACTACGGCCCAACGGTTTACGGGGTCGCAGTCTTTGCAGATGGTCTTTACAGATGTCAATGGGACTGCCACTTCCCAGGTCGTGGCCAAAAATACGCCCGCCCTGGAGAACTTCTTCTTCCGCTACATGATTAAGGTGTCGTCGGGCTTCCAAATCGGCAGCAACGGCTTGACGAAGCACATCGAGCTAGGTGGCCTCTCTATGGCTCCGGTGTGGACCATCGAGATGGAAACACCCTCGTTACAGATCATGTGGCTGATTGACCCGTGGGATCCAGCGACGCCGACATTTAGAGCTTCAACGGGGGCCAGTATCGCTGACGGCGCATGGCATTGTATCGAGGGCCAGGCGCTGATGAATGCTCCTGGTGTCGCGAACGGCGAGATTCGCATCTGGGTCGATAGCGTGTCGCGCTATACGAGAACTGGGTTGCAGCTTCGTGGTCCGTCGCCCGGGTCATCCAACGCCACGGGAATCATCGGCTCTACCGCTTCATTTAACTTCCATAAGGTCTATCAGCAATCGGGACTCGGCACGATGTGGATGGATCGCTTCGCGGTTGGGGCGACGCGGATCGGGTGCCCATGAGATGGCCACCCAGCGGATCGGGTGCTTCTGATGCGTCCATGGATCGTCCTGACCCTTCTGTGCCTGGTGATCGCTGGGACCGCAGACGCGGCAGTCTTCTGGGAAGACACGTTCGATGACCCCGCGCTTCCCGGGTGGCTCTTGTTCAACAGTCAGCCGACGCTCTACCCGCCCCTCGGGGTCACGACGGATCGGCCGTTCGGCGGTCGAGGTTCGCTCAAGGGGCTGTACGTGGGAGAGCCTGGGGGAGGCCCGTGGATCGACCGGCCCTTTCCCTCCACGGAAGACCTTTACTTTCGTGTGTATGCCAACGAGCGTGGGTTCGTCAACGGTTCCACCTCGACCAAGTTTCTCCGCTTCTCCGGGTCGACGGGGCCGGACTTCTGGTGGCTCTACCTCTACGGTGATCGCACGCCGGCCTTCTCCGTCCAGAATGACGGCAACGTGTGCCCCGGCACCGGCTTCGGCCCCTACGATAGCTGTAACTACTTCGCGACGCTCGCAGGCGCACCGCAGCCGATGGATCAATGGGTCTGTTACGAGGGCCACTTCAAGATGAACACGCCCGGCGTGGCGAACGGCGTCTTGGAGCAGTGGGCCACGAACATGACGACGGGAGGGCCGCGCATTCAGACGCACGCCCTCTACACGCGCATCTGGCGCGGGCCGAGCGTCGCGAATCCGGCGGGCTGCACGGGGTACTGCAATTCGTCACAAGCGGCGTTCACCTACGTCCGTATCTACCGCCAGAACGGGACGGGGGATCGGTGGATGGACAATCTTGCCGTGGGGAATACGCCCATCGGATGTGCGGGAACTCCGCTGCCGACCATGCCC
>Ga0163161_10000593_pt1 | contig 29004 bp, 23 predicted proteins | sample S45metaG_FD_129847 | JGI IMG/M metagenome (GOLD analysis project Ga0163161, IMG submission 129847) | Switchgrass rhizosphere microbial communities from Kellogg Biological Station, Michigan, USA - S4-5 metaG | ecosystem: Host-associated > Plants > Roots > Rhizosphere > Soil | place: USA... | reverse complement strand
ATTTCTGGCTTAAAGTTCTCTGTTTTACGTTTTATATATTCAACGGTTTCTTCTATTGCTCTTAACATAGTTTAAAATGAGTTCGTCAAAGGTAATCTTATCTTCTTCAAATAATTCAACCTCGATGGGTAAATAATATACGGGTAAATCTACCAGTAAATCTTCAAATCCGGTAGCTCTTAAACGCTTGCTATCCTTTTCTGTTGTGATGATGATTTTTTCTTTTTTATTTTCCGCTAAAAAAGTGCTTTTTAACTTTTTGATATCTGCTTCTTTAAAAGCATAATGATCCGGATATTTTTCGTGTTTAATGTTTCTGGAATATTTACCGAGTTCTTCGATCAGTGGGTCCGGGTTCGCAATTCCCGTTAAGAGAAAGATTTCGAAATCCCTTACCGATTCGACCGTGCGGCTTTCGTTATGGTACAAATGAACAAGATTGCCATATTTTAGGTAAGAGTGCAATACGGGCTGATGGGCATTGGGCTGCAGTTCGTTTACTGAGGCCTGTTGTGCAACATGTAACAAGGGCACCGGCGATTTGGTCACCAGTAATACATCAGCCCTTTTACGCGAGGAGAAAACATCCCTTAAATTACCTGCAGGCAATAAAAATTGCAAGGTGCCCAATTTCTTGAATTCAAAAAGCAGGATATTAAAGCCCACCCTTACCGCACGGTGCTGAAAGGCATCATCGAGGATAATTAAATCATGGTTTTCTTTAAGCTGATTAATCCCATTCACACGATTTTCGCAAACGGCAACGGTTACACCTGCAAATTTCTGATGGTATTGTAAAGGTTCATCGCCTATGGTTTCGGCAGTGGCATGGGCATCCGCCAGGATAAATCCTTTTGTTTTGCGGCCATAGCCCCTACTCAATATCGCGATTTTATAATCGGCCAATAACCGCACCAGATATTCGGTGGTAGGCGTTTTGCCCGATCCGCCAACAGCCAGATTGCCCACACAGATTACGGGTAAATCGAATGGTACAGATCGCATCAATCCCCAATCGTATAATTTTTTGCGGAGTGTAATGGCTATTCCATAAATCAATGAAAAAGGAAGCAGTAAAAGGCGTAGATAGTTCAATAGCATATCGTGGTTCAAAAATACTGATTATTTAAAAAAGAAAGGCATGAGCCAATAAAGCAACCGTTGAGTACGGGAAATGGTTTTCATCAGGATGTAAAATGGAAACAGTCGGAAGTCCGGAGTCCGAAATCGATTAGCCTTTCGGGTTGGGAGTTCAGCGTTGCGGGTTTGGAGTGGATGAACCGATTAATCAGCCTTGCGCTTGGCGTACGGTTAACCGATTTGCGTTTGGGGTTTGGCAGCCGACATCAATTAACCAGTTAACCCAAAGAAATTAAAACTGTTCCAATATGTCCTTATCCGATTTATAGGTTTCGACAATTACCTTTGGAATGGATAGATTATGTTTTTGATAGCTCTCACTCCAAAGCTCAACATTGTTCTTTTTAGGGTATTGATAAAAATCCTGTCTGAGTTTTAAGGTAGAATAATTGTTGCTGTTTTTTTGTTCAGGATCTATATTCTCCAAAAAAACCAGTTCCATTTCCGCCGAAGGTTCCCCTTCTGAGAATAATCCGGCTACCACATTACACTTTAAATAGGTAGAAGATAACTTTGATAAACCATTTTCGATGGTATAGTTTTGTCTGTTTATCCAGATCATACTTTTGTTTATCGTAGCAATATTACTTTCCATTCCTTTAATCAGGTGTTTATCTACCGTGATGTAAACCCATCCATTCTTGCGTTTGTACAATACATTCCTTGCTCTGGTGAAAGATATCTTATAACATTTTGTGCCTTCGTATTCTACCTGACCTTCAATTTCGTAATCGTTATCCTCGCTCAACATGTTATCGTTGAGATTACTTACAAAATAAGATTTGAGTTCGATTCTCAAATCAACCGCATAATTGATCTTCACACTACCGGTTTTCCTTAGCTCTTTAAGTCTTCTTAGTCCCTCGAGCTGTAACCTGATATCGTTTTTATATTCATCGGTACGGAGGTTAAATAAGCCTTCGGCATAACTATAGTATTTGCCATCTTTTACCATGTACTGTCTGCACAACAGTTTTTCGCTCACCACACCGGTATCGGCAAGGTGCGCGACCGCGTTTTTCATTAAGCTAGCTGCAAAATTGGCTGCATAAATATGCACATCATCCAATTTAACGTATTTGTCTTTTAGCTTAACGATGAGGTCGCTGGCACTGCTGCGCTCATCAACCCTAACTGAATGGCTTTCGTAACCCACCGAACTGAAGGAAAGCAATTGGCCCTTATTCAACGAATCTATTTTAAAGCTAAAGTTTCCTTCTGGATCGCTCAGGGCGATTAATTTTTGTTTATTATAAATCGATACCGATGCGATGCCTTTATTTCCCTCGCCAACCACCTGTCCTTTAATGATTTGTTGCGCCCATACATGCGGCAAGATGAAAAAACAGCTTATTAGAATTGATAATATAATTTTTGAGCGGTATGACATAGGTTTGAGGCGTTATTTGGTTATTTAAAGGTGTAATTTAATTATTCTCTTTAAATAACAAAAATATGAAGGAAGTTAGGCGTTTGGAGCTGGGCGTTTGAAGTGGATGATTGATCAGCCTTGCGTTTGGAGCCCGGCGTTTTGCTTATAATTTGCCCAATGTTCAATAACCAATTATTAATGGACGATTAGGCCATCAACTATTGACCAGTTTTCAATTGATAGTTAACCGATTTCAACAATTAACCGATTAACCCAATGCACGGTTATTTTATATTTTTTTTATTATCATTGTTGTCTATCAAAAACATATTTAATGTCTCCGAATAAAAGATTAGTAGTAGGCCAGGGCCAGATTAGTGGATATATCTCAATTTTCTTAGCTGTGCTGGCAATTTTAGGCATCCTGTGTTTTCATTATCCAGAAAAACTCACCACACCCGAGTTCCGCGAAATATATACCAAGGATAGCATGGAAGTTTTAATGCTTGGTGGTGTGATTGCCTGTTTCTTCTTTTCATTATTAAGCTTAATCCTGAGCAAAAAACTGAAATGGGCCTGGCCTGGTTTTGCGTTAGGTGCCTTGGCAGTGATACTGGGTGCATTAAGTGTGGAAGGCCGCGATGTTGCTAAATCAGGCTGGCATTTCGGTTTAGATTGGATGATTTTAGATCTGCTTTTAATGGTGGCCATTTTTGTCCCTTTAGAATTATTCTTCCCAAAAAACAACGAGCAGACCAAATTCCACGAAGAGTGGCGCACCGATTTAACCTATTTTGTAATTAGTCACCTTTTTATCCAGTTTTTTGGTATTGTGACCCAAAAACCTGCCGTATTGTTTTTCGGCTGGATGGGTTTAGACAAACTTCATACCTGGGTGCAAGGCTTGCCTTTTATTGTGGCTCTGTTCCTGGCATTTTTTAGCACCGATTTATTTCAATACTGGGCACACCGTTTCTTTCACACCCGGGTATCGCTTTGGCGTTTCCACTCCATACACCACTCTACGCAGAATATGGATTGGCTTGCCGGAAGCCGCACGCACTTTATTGATATCTTTTTTACCCGTGCCATGACCTTTATTCCACTTTACGTATTGGGTTTCTCATCCACTGTTTTCAATGTATACATCATTTTTATCGCGATACACGCGGTACTGATCCATGCCAATACGCGGATAAACTTCGGCCCGATAAAATATATTTTCACTACCCCTCAATATCACCATTGGCACCATTGCGAAGACCCTAAATATTACGGACATAATTTCGCTTCCATATTCCCTTTTATCGATATGATTTTTGGCACCTATTATTTACCGGGCAAGGAATGGCCGGCCGGAACGGGTGTACACGAAGCGGCCTATCCGAAAGGTTTTCTTAAACAAACCATTTATCCCTTTACCAAGAGTCCGTTTGATACAGATTTGAACATGGAAGAAAGAAGCGATAGATAAACCTGTCGCTAAAGCTCCTTTCCTACGAATGTTGAATAGCTCATCGCAATAAAATCTTTAAGCTACTGATGCATGCATTTAGTAACGAGCGCAAACAATACAATCATAAAGATTAGTTGGAAATCAGGGGCTGTAGATATCATTAATGTTTGTCGGGCTTTCCGCTAAATCTTTTGTTTTGAAGGAAAACAAATTATATCGCTGCAATCCCGTTTAATCAAAACCAACACTGCTACTATTAAAGGTTTACAAACGCAATGGAAATGGCTATAAACAAATAATCATTCCGATCAGATGTTACCATCTGACAGCACCCTACACGCCCAGCTGCGCGCCCTCTGCGATTTTCTCTCTGCACTTTGCGGTTAAAGCTACACAACTGGAACAAACACCTCGTTAAAACGTTATATTAGCGTTCCATCTCATCATATGCAGTCCGAAACAGAAATTTTAATTATTGGCGGTGGATTGGCAGGCTTAACAGCGGCACTCCATTTGAACAAACTGGGCTTACCTGTCATACTGATCGAGAAAGATACTTATCCCCACCACAAAGTTTGTGGCGAGTACATTTCGAACGAAGTGCTCCCCTATTTTGAATGGCTGGGTTTAACTATCGAAAACCTGAACCCTGCATTCATCAGCGATCTGCTTTTCACTTCCCTTTCGGGCAAAAGCATTCAGCGCAAATTACCGCTTGGTGGTTTTGGCTTAAGCCGTTATATCATCGACCATTATCTCTATACCGAGCTCATCAAAAGAAATATCAGGGTAATCCACGAGCGGGTGTTGCAGATCAATTTTAACCATGATCAATTTACGGTAGAAACAGCTAACAGCATTTATGTTGCGCCCTATGTGATCGGGGCTTATGGAAAAAGATCAGCGATCGATGTAAAGCTCAACCGGGATTTCATTCATAAACAATCGCCCTATCTTGCCGTTAAAGCACACTATAAAGCAGATTTCCCGAACAATGTGGTTGGACTGCATAATTTCAACGGCGGCTATTGTGGCGTTTCGAAAGTAGAAAACAACCGGTTAAACATCTGTTATCTGGCCGATTATGAAAGTTTTAAAAAACACAAAAATATTGTGGCGTACCAGGAAAACATTCTTTACAAAAACAGTCATTTAAAGGCTATTTTCGAAAATGCTGAAAGCTTATTCGCGGCTCCGCTAACCATTAGTCAGGTTTCTTTTGAGGTCAAAGAACCTGTTTATCAACACCTCTTAATGATTGGGGATACTGCCGGGCTGATCCATCCGCTCTGCGGAAATGGCATGGCCATGGCCATTCATAGTGCCAAAATCGTTTCAGAACTATTGATTCAAAAGATGAATGGCAAAATTGCTTCGCGTGCAGTACTGGAACAAAAGTATACCGCACAATGGAACGGTGCCTTCAAAAACCGCTTAAAGATGGGCAGGATTTTATCTTCTTTATTAAGGAACAATACACTCGAAAGTTTTGCCATGAATACTTTAAGCAACATGCCCTTTTTGCTCGATAAAATCATTAAACAAACCCACGGAAAACCCATCACTATTCCACAATAAATGGCTATAGATACCACATATAGAAGCACTGCCCCAGAAATTATGGACGATTTTGCCATGGAAGGTGAAATACTCCGCGATGCGCTCGATAAAATCGCCAGCATTAACCAATTGCTTGGCGGCAATAAAATTACATTGGATGGCATCAAAAGCTTAATCCGCAGCAAACCAAAGGAGGAAGTTATACGTATTACTGATATTGGCTGTGGAAATGGCGATATGCTGCGCACTTTGGCTGATTATGCCAAAAGCAAGGGGTTACATTTTATTTTAAAAGGAATTGATGCCAACAGTTTTACGGTTAAACATGCGCAAAGTTTATCTAATCAATATGGAAATATCTCTTATCAGTGTAGCGATATTTTTGAAGATTTAGATCAAGATGAACCCTGCGATATTATGCTTTGCACCTTAACACTACACCATTTTAAGGATGAAGAAATTATTGATCTGTTGGAAAATTTTAAAAGATCGGCCAAAATGGGCATTGTCATCAACGATCTGCAAAGAAGTGCATTGGCTTATCGCCTTTTTAAAGCCTTATGTTATGTGTTCCGTTTAAACGATATGTCGCGCGAGGATGGATTGGTATCCATTCTCCGGGGATTTAAAAGAGCCGACCTGATCAAATACAGCAAACAATTAAACCTGAAATCGGGTTCGATTAAATGGAAATGGGCTTTCCGCTACCAATGGATAATTAAAACAATATGAGCGTAACCGTAAAAGCAGTAAGTAAAGCCTTGCCCGAATTCTGGAGATCAACTGATGAGATTCTGCCCTTTCTTGATGCTTGGCTAAAAGATCAGGACGACCGCTTTGTTAGAAAAGTAAAGAAGATTTTCGAAGGTGCGGCGGTTGATAAACGTTATTCGATCATGTCGCCTGAAGAAGTGTTCAGCGATTTAAGTTTTGAAGAACGCAATACCATTTATGTTAGGGAAGGCATCAAACTGGGTGCGCAATGCTTAACCTCAGCGCTTGAAAAAGCGGGTTGGCAGGCACAGGATGTGGATTACATCATTACGGTAAGCTGTACAGGCATTATGATTCCTTCTTTAGATGCCTATCTGATCAATTTATTGAAACTCCGTCAGGATATTGTTCGCCTGCCGGTAACCGAAATGGGCTGTGCCGCTGGGGTATCGGGTATGATTTATGCTAAAAATTTCCTGAAAGCCAATCCTGGTAAGCGGGCAGCGGTTGTTGCGGTTGAATCGCCAACGGCGACTTTTCAGCTAAATGATTTTTCGATGGCCAACATTGTAAGTGCGGCCATATTTGGCGATGGTGCGGCCTGTGTGCTGTTAAGTTCGGATGAAGCAGATGGTGGACCAGAAATATTGGCCGAAGAAATGTACCATTTCTACGATGCCGAAGAGATGATGGGTTTTAAACTCACCAATACCGGATTGCAAATGGTATTGGATGTAGCGGTACCCGAAACCATAGCTGATCATTTTCCCAACATTATTCACCCTTTTCTGGCCAAAAACAATTTACTTATAGATGATATCAACCACCTGATTTTCCACCCCGGCGGGAAAAAGATCATCCAGATCGCAGAAGAACTGTTTGGCCAGCTCGGCAAAAACATCGATGAGACCAAAGAAGTATTAAGGCTTTATGGAAATATGAGCAGCGCAACGGTTTTATATGTTTTAGAAAGGATGATGGATAAGAAACCCGCAGCCGGCGAAAAAGGTTTGATGCTCAGCTTCGGCCCAGGTTTCTCGGCCCAGCGTATTCTTTTACAGTGGTAAATATTCAAAATTCAACCATTCACCCTTCCTCATGACAAAAGATGAAATATTAGCTAAACTTCCCTACGGCAAATCTTTTCTATTTGTTGATGAGTTGTTGCATATTGATGAAAACGGTGCAACGGGAACATACACCTATGGTAAAGATCTTCCTTTCTACGAAAGTCATTTTAAAGATCATCCTGTTACGCCAGCGGTAATCCTCACCGAAACCATGGCTCAGATTGGCCTGGTGTGTTTAGGGATTTATCTGTTAAAAGATATTGATCAAAAGGTATCCATCGCCATGACATCAAACGCCGTTGACTTTTTAAAACCAGTTTATCCGGGCGAGCAGGTTAAGGTAACGAGTGAGAAAGTGTATTTTAGGTTTAATAAATTAAGCTGCAATGTAAGAATGGAAAATGCAGCTGGCGAAATAGTCTGCAAAGGAAATATTTCGGGTATGTTAATTTCAAAAGAAAATGAGTAACAGAGTCGTGATTACAGGTTTAGGCATTTGCGCACCCAATGGGACGACTATTCCGGAATTTTCGGAGGCGATAAAAAATGGTGTTTCTGGTATCCGCCATCAGCCCGACCTCGAGGCTTTAAATTTTTCCTGCCAGATAGCCGGAAAACCCGAGTTAAGTGAGGAACGCATTAGTCAGTATTTTACGCCCCTCGAATTACGCAACCTGAACAGCACAGGAATTGTTTATGGGGTAATTGCTGGTTTAGATGCCTGGAAGGATGCAGGTTTGGCCATAGAGAACAATGAAGAACCCGATTGGGACAGCGGCACCATTTTCGGCGCCGGAACTTCGGGAATAGATAAATTTAGGTGGGCGATTAATAAAATCGATGAACTGGAAATCAAAAAGCTGGGCAGTTCTGTGGTGATCCAGACCATGGCCAGTGGCGTAAGTGCATTTATCAGTGGAAAACTCGGTTTAGGGAATCAGGTAAGCACCAATTCATCAGCTTGTGCCACCGGGGCCGAAAGCATTTTACTGGCCTACGAAAGGATTAAAACCGGACAAGCCACAAGGATGCTGGCAGGCAGCACCAGCGATAGCGGTCCATACATTTGGGGCGGTTTTGATGCAATGAAAGTATGCACCTTTAAACATAACCACGAACCTGAAAAAGGCAGCAGGCCCATGAGTGTAACGGCAAGTGGTTTTGTACCCGGAAGTGGTGCCGGGGCATTGGTCTTAGAATCATTGGAAAGTGCAGTCGCCAGAAAGGCCAAAATTTATGGAGAAGTGCTTGGTGGACACATCAATGCTGGCGGTCAGCGGGGCCTGGGCACTATGACGGCACCAAATCCTACTGCCGTTCAAAAATGCATACAGGCCGCTTTACAAAATGCAGGTATCGAGGCTCACCAAATAGATGTAATTAACGGCCACCTTACCGCTACAACCAAGGATGCATTGGAAATTGAAAACTGGAAAACAGCATTACAATTACCGGCGGATGATTTCCCATATATGAATTCACTAAAAGGCATGATCGGCCATTGCATCGCAGCATCGGGCAGCATTGAATGTGTGGCTTCGGTACTTGAACTTCACGAAGGGTTTATTTTCCCCAATATTAACTGTGAAGACTTAAACCCTGAGATTAGCGAATTAATCGATGTAAAAAGTATTCCACAAACTTTAATTCAACAACCATTTAATATCTTAGCAAAAGCCAGTTTTGGATTTGGCGACATTAATGCCTGCGTTATCTTTAAAAAATACCCTCATGAATAAAGAACAGATCATCGAAGCCTTAAAAACAATTGTTGAGCCTTATAGCGAAGAAACGACGGCTTTGGCCGATATAGACGAAAACACCGATTTTATTAATGACCTTAAAATAAACTCTGCCAATCTGGTTGACATCATTTTAGACATTGAAGAAAAATTCAAGATCGAAATAGACAACGATTCGATGGCAAAAATGCTCAATGTAAAAGCCACAACGGAAATCATAGCAGAAAAACTGGAAGCGCGTGCTGGGCAATGATATTGTTGATTTAGTTTTGGCCAAAACCCAAAGCAACTGGCGGCGTAAAAATTACCTCCATAAAATTTTCACGGCTGAAGAACAGTTACTGATTACTTCATCTGAAAACCCTGATGAAATGGTTTGGCTATTGTGGAGCATGAAAGAATCGGCCTATAAAATATATAACCGTAAAACCGGTATCAGGAGTTTCGCCCCGAAAAGTTTAAAGTGTTCGATCCATTCAAACACCGGGCAAACTTATGGTGAGGTGAATATTGAGGATCATACTTATTTCACGAAAAGCGATATTGAAACAAGCTATCTTCATACAGTAGCGTCAGCTGAATCTGGCAACTTAAAAAGCATCAGCATTGCCATTTACACATCTCCAGATCATTTATTCGATTATAAAAGCACAAAACCAGGCTCTGTGAGCCATCATGGGCAGTATCTGGCTTTGGTGTATTAATTACAAGGTGACAGATTCTTTGCCACCCTGTGGATAATTTGTCAACGCATCTGCTAAGATCCAAACTATCCATATTTTAACCACAACTTCTTTAAAATTACCTGCTCCCTGGCTTCGGTCTCCGGACTTCCGCCTTCGGACTGCCTACACAAACGTTTGCCCGCTTTTCTTTACAGAATAATGGAATGGCCTAGCTCAAAAAGCCTTATATTTGCCCAAATCATAAAAAATAAAATATGCTTAAAGGATTTTTTAACGTACCCGCTCCGGTAAACGAACCTATATTAAATTATGGCCCAGGCAGTAAAGAACGTGCACTTTTAAAAGAAGCACTGGCCGAAGCCCGCTCTTACCAACAAGACATTCCGATGTATATTGGCGGCAAACAAGTTCATACCAGCAAAAAAGGTAAAGTTGTTGCACCACACGATCACCAACATATTTTAGCCCAGTTCAGTATTGGCGATAAAACCCATATCACTCAGGCAATTGACGCTGCTTTAGCAGCAAAACAGGATTGGGAAAACCTAACATGGGAACACCGCGCTGCTATTTTCTTAAAAGCTGCCGACCTGATTGCAGGTAAATACCGCTATAAATTAAACGCTGCGACGATGTTGGGGCAAAGCAAAAATGCCTACCAGGCTGAAATTGATGCCGCTTGCGAACTGATCGATTTCTTGCGTTTTAACGTAAGTTATATGGTAGATATTTACAAACAGCAACCTCCTGTTTCTCCGCGTGGAAGCTGGAACCGTGTAGAGCAACGCCCTTTAGAAGGTTTTGTGTTCGCCCTTACGCCTTTCAACTTTACAGCTATCGCGGCTAATTTACCTGCATCTGCTGCGATGATGGGTAACGTTGTGGTTTGGAAACCTGCCGATACACAGGTTTACGCTGCTAACCTGTTGATGGAAATTTTCCGCGAAGCGGGTTTACCTGATGGCGTAATCAACTTGGTATATGCTGATGGTCCTGAAACTGGAGAAGTAATTTTTAACCACGCTGATTTTGCAGGGATCCACTTTACAGGCTCTACCAAAGTATTCCAGGAAATCTGGCAAACTATCGGAACAAACATCCATAAATACCGGTCATATCCACGTATCGTGGGCGAAACCGGTGGTAAAGATTTTATCCTGGTTCATCCATCGGCACAAACGAAAGTTGCCAGCACAGCCATTGTTCGTGGTGCTTTCGAATATCAGGGACAAAAATGTTCTGCAGCCAGCCGTGTGTACATTGCAGAAAGCCTTTGGCCGGAAATTAAAGAACAAATGTTAGCTGATCTGGCTACCTTCAAAATGGGCGGAACAGAAGATTTCGGCAATTTTATCAATGCTGTTATCGATGAGCGTTCTTTTGATAAACTGGCTAAATATATCGACCAGGCTAAAAAAGATAAAGGTGTAGAAATTATCGCCGGTGGTAACTACGATAAAACGAAGGGCTATTTCATCGAACCAACCATTTTAGTGGTTGATGATCCGAAATACACCACCATGAGCGAAGAATTGTTCGGTCCGGTTTTAACGGTTTATGTTTACGCCGATAAAGATTTCGATCAGATTTTAGAAGTAATTGATACCACTTCTCCATACGCTCTAACCGGTGCTTTAATCGCACAAGACAGGTATGCGATTGATAAGGCAAGTCATGCTTTACGCAATTCGGCTGGTAACTTCTACATCAACGATAAATGTACTGGTGCCGTTGTAGGTCAGCAGCCATTTGGTGGCGCAAGAGGCTCAGGCACAAACGATAAGGCAGGCTCAATGATCAACTTATTGCGTTGGGTTTCTCCACGTACGATTAAAGAGGTTTTCGAATCGCCAACTGATTACCGTTACCCGTTTTTAGCAGAAGATTAATATTATAATATATCAGGCCAGACATCATTGTTTGGCCTTTTTTATGCCTAACCGAATACCTTTTCTAACCATGAACCACAAATTTCTACTTTCCCTTATTATTGGCCTCGCCAGCTCTAATTTTTATGCTACCGCGCAAAAGAAACCCAATGTGATTATCATCTATGCCGATGATCTGGGTTATGGCGACCTCAGTTGCTATGGTGCAACCAAAATCAAAACACCAAATATTGATGCACTGGCCAAACAGGGATTAAGGTTTACCAATGGTCATGCCACAGCCTCCACCTGTACCCCTTCGCGTTATTCGTTAATGACGGGCAGATATGCCTGGCGTAAAAAGGGAACTGGTGTTTTACCAGGCGACGCGGCATTGATCGTACCGACAGATAACAGCTCACTTCCAGCCGTTTTTCAGCAGGCAGGTTATAAAACAGGTTTGGTTGGTAAATGGCATTTAGGCCTGGGTACTGCAGTTGAAAAAGACTGGAACAAGGAAGTAAAACCCGGTCCGAGAGAAGTAGGTTTTGATTATTCGTTTATTTTCCCGGCCACTGCCGATCGGGTGCCAACCGTTTTTATGGAAAACCAATTGGTGGTGGGTTTAGATCCGAAAGATCCGATTACGGTTGATTACAAAAATCCCGTGGGTACCGATCCAACCGGGAAAGATCATCCTGAACTTTTAAAAATGCCTGCAGAAGCGAATCATGGCCACAACATGACGATTGTAAACGGCATAGGACGCATCGGTTATATGCAGGGTGGTAAATTGGCACGCTGGACGGATGAAGAAATCCCTTTCACCTTTTTAACTAAAGCCAAAAACTTTATTGAAAACCATAAACAAGAACCGTTTTTTCTATATTATGCCTTAACCGAACCACATGTACCCCGCTTACCCGCCACCATGTTTAAAGGCAAAAGTGAACTGGGTTACAGGGGCGATGTAATTTTACAGCTCGACTGGGCCGTTGGCGAAATTACGAAACAACTGAAATACCTTGGTCTGGATAAAAACACCATGATTATTTTTAGCAGTGACAACGGACCTGTAATTATGGATGGTTACGAAGATCAGGGTGCTGAAAAGCTGAACGGACATACGCCTGCCGGCGAATTGCGTGGTGGCAAATACAGCATTTTGGAAGGTGGTACCCGCGAACCTTTTATTGTTTCGTGGCCGGCTAAAATAAAACCTGGTGTTTCCAATGCGCTCGTTTCGCAAATCGATTTCCTGGCCTCTTTTGCCAGTTTCTTCAATATCGAAAGCAAAAATGCCATCGACAGTAAAAATGTGTGGAATGCTTTTATTGGAAAAGATGCCAAAGGCCGCGATTTTTACATCGAACAGAGCAACCAACTGGCTATTGTTAAAGATAACTGGAAATACATCCGGCCATCAAAGGGAGAAGCCTATTACAAACTTACACATACCGATAGCGGCAACCTGCCTGCGGCCCAGTTATATAACTTAGCAGATGATGTAGGCGAGAAAAACAACCTGGCCTCAAAATACCCTGAAAAAATAAAAGAACTGGAAGCTCTGTTAAGTACAGAAGAAGCGAAAACAAAGTAAGCCTTGGGTCCTCTCATAACTATAAAGCTCCTTCGGCCACGCTCAGGATGACATGATGCGATAGAATACCTTGCGATTATCCATCCTGAACGTGGTCGAAACACTAATCCACCAGCAACATCTTCTTATATTCCTTGGGCGTAACTCCTTTGGCGAGTTTAAAAAACTTATTAAAATTAGAAAGACTGTTGAAACCGCACGAATAAGCCAGCTCACTGATCTGCTGATCGCTCTGGGCCATTAACTTACAGGCATGGCCTATCCTCACCTCATTTACAAAGGTTACAAAAGTTTTCTGCGTGCGGTTTTTGAAATACCGGCAAAAGGCCTGTTTGTTCATATTTGTCATTTCGGCGGCCGCATGGAGCAGGATTTCCTGATTAAAATTATCAAAAACGTATTTTAAAATTTTATCCATCCGGTCGTTATCTTTCAATTGATAGTTGTTCGTATAACCCGGGCTGGTTAACAATTCGTAATTCCTGGTGGAGCAGAGCAGGTTTAAAATTTCGAGTACCCCGATTAAACGCCCAATTTCTTCGGTCTGGAAGGCCACTTTTAACATCAGCTCCTTTAACTTCTTCTTTACTTCATCACCAAATTTCATTCCCCTTTTGGCCAGTTGAAGAAAGTTTTTGATCCGCTGAATATTATCGGGTTCCTTAAAAAGATCAAGAATTTTATCCGGATGTATAAATATGGAAACTGAGCGCGCGTGTGCATGTTTATCTACATCGTTAAAATATTGATTACTGTTATGCCATACATGCGGTAGGTTAGAGCCTACAAAAATCAGCTCGTCGGAATTAAAATCTTCGATGCTATCGCCGATCATGCGCCGTCCTTCACTTTCGATGGTGTAAGTAAGCTGGCATTCCTCATGGAAATGAAACTCGGTAGAAAAGTAAGGTGCATCTACTACCTTTAAACCATAAACATCGTTTACCTTACCATCCAGTATTTTAGCAAAAATGGGTTTCATCATATTTGGTTAACGAAGGCAAGTTATAAAAAACTGATATATTATCATAACTCAACACTTAAATAACAATAATAGCTAATATAGAGTCAGTATCAGCGAACCCTATTCCAGTCATTCTAAATTTTCATCAATAAATTAGCGAAATATTAACCAAATATTAAAACACAGACATGCTCGAAAATAAAATTATCGTACTTACAGGCGGAGGAGATGGTATCGGTTGGGAATGCGCAAAAGCTTATGTAAAAGCAGGCGCTACCGTTTGTATATTAGATAAAAACCAGCTCAGCAATGATAAACTGGAGAAACTTAAAAGCAAAGATACATTAGCTTTAATTTGTAACCTGGCCAACGAAGCCGAGGTGGCTGATGCATTTAATACCATCATCGATAAGTATGGCCGCATCGATGCCATCCACAATAATGCAGCCATTGCCCATCCATCAAAAACCTTAGATCAGACGAGTAACCCGGAGTGGGATTTATTAATGGATATCAATTTAAAAAGCATTTTATTCACGACCCGTTACGGGATAGCGCATTTAAAAAAATCTCAGGGTTGCATTTTAAATACAAGTTCGATGGTGGGCAGTATCGGCCAGGATAACCATGCGGTTTATGTGGCTACTAAAGGAGCAATTAACGCCCTCACCAAAGCCATGGCCTTAGATTATGCTCCATTTAAAATCAGGGTGAACGCCATATCGCCCGCAGCAATAAACACCCCAACATTACAGGCCTGGAGCCGGGAGCAACCTAATGCAGGTGAAATTGAAAAATACCTGAATCACTTACAGCCACTAGGCGATATGCCTGCAGGCGATGTCATTGCCGATGCCTGTACTTTTTTATTGAGCAACGCTGCCCGCTTTATTACCGGAACTATTTTACCGGTAAGTGGTGGTGCAGAACTTGGCTATAGAACCATTTTATAATCCCGACAATTAACATGATAAACAAAGTTGACATTAGCGATAAACGATTTGAACTGGCAACTGGTGCCGGAAGCGATGCCATACACAAAGATCCCCAATATTCATATGCCGTAACACAACTTACCGAAAATGGCAAAACGGGAACGGGACTGGCTTTTACATTGGGCGCAGGTAATGATCTGGTTTGTAATGCTGCACAATTTTATGCCGATACTTTAAAGGGCATTGGCATTGAAGAGCTGATGGGCAATTTTGGAGAAACTTTTAAAACCTTATCAAACGAGCAGCAATTTAGATGGCTTGGGCCTCACAAAGGCGTGGTACATTTAGGATTGGCTTCTGTTACCAATGCCTGTTACGATTTATGGGCAAAAAAGCGCGGTGTACCTTTATGGAAATTATTGATCGACCTTAGCCCTGAAGAAATTGTAAATACCCTCGATCTTTCCTATCTGGAAGATGTACTCACCAGAGAGGAAGCTATAGAAATGCTGCAAAGTCAGGCGGATTCGAAAAAATCGAGGGAAGGTATACTCAGTGCTGGCTATCCAGGTTACGATACTTCTGTGGGCTGGTTCAATTACGATGATGAAAAAGTACGCGAAAATTGTAAAAAAGCGATTGATAACGGTTTTACGGCCATGAAATTGAAAGTGGGTTCAGCAGATCCAAAGCGGGACATCAGAAGAGCTAATATTGTACGGGAAGTTGCCGGAGAAAACGCAAAGGTAATGTTAGATGCCAACCAACAGTGGACTTTACCACAAGCGATATCCATTTGTAATGAGCTAAAAAACATGAATCCTTACTGGGTTGAAGAGCCCACCCATCCCGATGATGTTCTGGCACACAAAACCTTGGCTAAAGCCATTGCACCTGTAAAACTGGCACTGGGTGAACATGTTCCCAACCGCATTATTTTTAAAAATTATTTACAAACCGGCTGTACCAGTTTTGCTCAGGTAGATGCTGTACGCGTTGGTGGGGTAAGCGAATTTATTACCATCAGCTTAATGTGCAAAAAATTCGGGGTTCCGGTTGTACCGCATGTTGGTGATATGGGTCAGCTGCATCAGCATCTTGTGCTGTTTAACCACATTGCCATGGGGCATCAGGCTTTATTTTTGGAACATATCCCGCATTTAAAACAACATTTTGTAAACCCGATAAAGATTGAGCATGGTGTTTACATTACGCCTCAGGAGGCAGGGAGCAGTTGTGATTTAAAATAAACGTTAAACTTTGCAAATATGATCAGCACCCTCGATATTATAATTACCATCGCCTATATATTATTCATTGTAACCATAGGGCTGTGGACAGGTACGCGAAAGAAAAAGGATCAGGAGACCACTAGCGGCGAATATTTTTTAGCTGGCAAAAGCCTCAAATGGCCTATGATTGGTTTGGCTTTATTTGCTACTAATATTTCGTGCTTACATTTGGTTAGTTTGGCTCAAAGTGGATTCGACTCAGGGCTTTTAAACGGCAACTTCGAATGGATGGCCGCTTTTACGCTCATTCTTTTAGCCCTGCTGTTTATTCCTTTTTATATCCGCTCAGGCATCTCTACCCTTCCCGATTTTTTAGAACGCCGTTATAACCGTGCCTGTAGAGATTGGCTCGCCTTTATCTCTATCCTTTCGGCCATTATTATACACATTGCTTTTTCCTTTTTAGCAGGAGGTATCGTGCTCGAAACGCTATTTGGCATTAACATGTACAAGAGCATCATCGTAATCGCAACACTAACAGGCTTGTACACTATCATTGGCGGATTAAAAGCCGTAGTGGTTACCGAAACCATACAAAGTTTGGTATTAATTACAGGTGCGATCATTATTACCGTATTCGCCTGGAACAAAGTGGGTGGTTGGGATCAAATGACCGCTGTGCTACAAAGGGAAAACACCATGGACAAACTTAGTATGATCCGGCCCGTAGGCGATAAAAGTGGTATGAGCTGGATCGCCGTATTTTTAGGTTATCCGATCTTGGGCATCTGGTATTGGTGTGCCGATCAAACCATTGTACAACGTGTTTTGGGTGCAAAAGATGAAAACCATGCCCGTGTTGGTGCGTTATTTTGCGGTTTCATTAAAATTTTACCTGTTTTCATATTTGTGCTACCTGGCCTGTTTGCCTATGCATTATACAAATCTGGTTCGATGGATTTATCGACCTTACAAAGTGTTGGTGCCAATGGCGAAACCATTTTAAATACCAAAGGGATTTATACCCTGATGATTACCCAGCTTTTGCCAAAAGGATTGGTAGGTATATTGGTAGCTGCGCTCCTATCGGGATTGATGAGCCAGATTGCAGGAGCATTAAACTCTATTGCCACTTTAAGTAGCTACGATTTATACAAACGTTTTAAACCCGAAACCAGCGATAAACAATTGGTAACCGTTGGGCGTTGGGCGGCAGGAGTTGCTTTAATTGTGTCCATTGCCTTGTTGCCTTTATTAAACAGTTACCAAAGTTTGTTCGAAGGGATAAACGATGTGATTGCACACATTGCACCACCCATTACCTGCGTATTTTTATTGGGTGTATTCTGGAAAAAAGCATCGGCTGAGTCGGCACAATATACCTTGCTTATCGGCTCCATATTGGGCGTAGCGGTGTTTATTGTAAATAAGGTTTACGGTACCGAAACTTTTATCGGTCAAATCCCATTCATGATGATGGCCTTTTACCTTTTCTGCGTATGTGCGGTTACGCAAATTGTGTTTTCATATATCTATCCGGTAAAACACACTGCACAAAGCGAAGTACTGTACTGGAAATCTATCTGGGAGCCCTTGCAAAGCAAAAGATGGAGCGGTATAGGCAATTACAAATTTTTATCGGTGGCGCTTCTGGCCATCATGGGTGTTTTATATGTTTATTTTAGATAGAATTGATATGAAAAAAAGTTTCTTGTTTCTGATTGCATTAACGACATTTTTGAGCGTTGCTGCACAAACAAAAAAGAGTAAACCATCTCCAGTAAATGATTTTATGGATAAACGCTTTGGCATGTTCATCCATTGGGGGCCGGTAAGTTTACGGGGTACAGAAATTGGCTGGAGCCGTGGCGATCAGGTAGCGGTAGAGGATTATGATAACCTGTATAAAGAATTTAACCCTGTGCTGTTTGATGCCGATGCTGTTGTAAAAACGGCTAAAGATGCAGGTATGAAATACCTCACCATTACCGCACGTCACCATGATGGCTTTTGTTTATGGCCAAGTGCCTATACCGATTTTGATATAGCCCATACACCCTATAAAAAGGATATCGTTGGCGCACTAAACGAAGCTTGCAAAAAACAGGGCATTAAATTCTGTATTTATTATTCTGTGTTAGACTGGCACCACCCCGATTATCCGATCCACTCGCCAAAAAACCAAAGTATCGACCCGAAATCAGATATGAACCGTTATGTGCTTTATATGAAAAATCAGTTAAAAGAACTGATTACCAAATACGATCCCTATATGCTCTGGTTTGATGGCCAATGGGAAAAACCCTGGACAGATGAAATGGGCAAAGATCTGTACACCTATCTCAAAAAATTAAAACCAGAGGTGGTCATCAATAACCGGTTGGGAAAAGAATTTGCAGCGCTCGAAAATAAAAATATCGATGCCTCCAAAATGGTCGGTGATTACGATACGCCTGAACAGGTTGTAGGAAAACTAAATATGACCACCCCCTGGGAAAGCTGTTTTACCATCTGTAACCAGTGGGCCTGGAAACCAAACGACAAGATGAAATCGTTAAAACAGTGTCTCGATATTATTTCGAAAACAGCAGGCGGTAATGGCAATCTTTTGTTAAACGTTGGTCCCATGCCTGATGGACGGATCGAAACCCGCCAGGTTGAGCGTTTAAAAGAAATCGGCGATTGGTTAAAAATCAATGGTGAAGCCATTTATAGCACATTGGGAGGTCCATACCACCCCAACAACGATTATGCAACCACCAGAAAGGGCAACAAAGTTTACCTGCATGTACTCAACACCAGTTTGGATAAACTCAGTTTAAAAACCATTCCGGGTAGAAAAGTTAAAAAGGCATACTTACTAAATAACCAGATAGTTAATATTGAACAAAAAGAAGGCATTTCGGTTCAGCTTCCTGCTGGTCAAAGCAATCAATCCGATTACATTGTGGTGCTCGAATTAAATGGAAATGCTGAAGATATTCCGGTGATTAACTAAATCAATTAGGACCATATGAAAAATTTAAAAACAATCCGTCTATGGCTGTTAGTCCCATTACTATCCCTATGGGCTTGTAATCCACCTGCAAAAACGGATACTTCAGCTGCTTCTCAGCAGGATACGGCACAAAAAACAGTACGTTATGGAACGGTTACAGGTTTAAAACCTGAAAAAATTGCCGATTACAAAAAATTACACGCTGCAGCATGGCCGGCAGTACTTAAAAAAATCAGTGCGTGCAACATCCGCAACTACTCTATTTATTTAAAAAAAATAGATGGAAAGCCTTATCTCTTCAGCTACTTTGAATACACTGGAAAAGATTTTGTTGCCGACATGAAGAAAATGGCTGCCGATACCACTACCCAACGCTGGTGGAAGGAAACCGCACCCATGCAAATTCCCTTACCCGATGCTGCTGCAAAAGGCGAAACCTGGAGCAGTATGGAAGAAGTGTTTCATCAAGATTAATGGAACGCCCCAATTATATATAATCTGAAATTATCCCTGATGAAGAAAATACAGCTCATTATTTTAACAATCTGTGTAGCTACAAAAGTTTGGTCGCAGTCCATCCACAATGACAAAATCTGGTACACTTCTCCGGCAAACGCTACTACAAAAGACAATCCGGATGGATGGAAAAGTGACCCGGAATGGTTAAAAGCACTTCCCGTTGGCAATGGTTTTTTAGGGGCAATGGTATTTGGAGATGTAAACCAGGAACGGATACAACTTAACGAAAAATCTTTATGGAGCGGCAGTGCGGATGACAACGACAATCCGGATGCCGCAAAATACATTCCTGAAATTCGGAATCTCCTTTTTGCAGGAAAATATAAGGAAGCAGCAGAATTAACCAACAAAACCCAGGTGTGCAGGGGTAAAGGCTCTGGTCAGGGCAATGGTGCAAATGTTCCCTTTGGTTGCTACCAAACGCTGGGCGACCTGAGGTTAGACTTTGGCAAAAAATCCAGTTTTAAAAACTACTACCGCGAACTCGACCTCATCACCGGAATAGCATTAACCAGCTACGAACAAGATGGCATTAAATATAAAAGGGAAGTTTTTACCAGTTTCCCGGATCGGGCTCTGGTGATTCGGTTTACAGCCGACAAAGCCAATGCATTATCTTTTTCATTATCGTTAGATCGGCCCGAACGGTTTAAAACCCTGGCAGAAAATGGCCGTTTAGTGATGAGCGGGATTTTAAATAACGGCAAAGGTGGCGACGGTATGCGCTATAAAACTTACGCTGTCCCGCAGCTTACCGGCGGAACAATAAAAGCCGATGGAAATACGCTACAGATCTCAAAAGCTACTTCAGTTACCATTATATTAACAGCCGCTACAAACTACCGTCAGCACTATCCGGATTATATCAATGCGAATTTTGAAAACGAATTGAACCTGCTAACTAAAAAAGCAACTGCCAAAAATTACGGATTATTGCGAGAAAGACATGTAAATGATTTCTCTTCTTTTATGAAAAGATCAAGTTTACGGTTAAACAATAGCTCTAATAATATACCTACAAACGAGTTAATGAACAAAAATGTAAAAAGCCATAACGAATCGGCTTTGTACGGCTTATATTATCAATTTGGCCGTTATCTTTTGTTATCCTCATCTCGTAAAGGGAGTTTACCTGCCAACTTACAGGGCATCTGGGCCAATCAGATCCAAACCCCATGGAATGGAGATTACCACACCAATATTAATATTCAGATGAATTATTGGCCAGCTGAAGTAACCAATCTATCCGAATGTCAGGATCAGTTTGTTGATCTGGTTTCATCGTTACTGGAACCTGGAAAACGTACTGCGAAAGTACAATACCAAATGAACGGCTGGGTACTCCATACCATTACAAATGTTTGGGGTTATACCTCACCGGGCGAACATCCAAGCTGGGGTATGCACGTGGGTGGTGGTGGCTGGATGTGCGAACATTTATGGGAACACTATGCCTTTACCAAGGATAAAGATTATTTAGCTAAAGTATTTCCCATTTTAAAAGGAGCCAGTATGTTTTATTTAGATTGGCTGGTAAAAGACCCAAAAACCGGGAAGTTGGTATCAGGACCATCCCCATCACCCGAAAATTCATTCCTGGCACCCGATGGCGCCACGGTACAGATCAGTATGGCCCCTACCCACGATCAGGAGCTGATTTACGAACTGTTTAGCAATACCTTAAAAGCGGCTGCTATTTTAAAAACAAATGATACTAACTTTCTAAAAAAACTCACCGATGCCAGGCGAAATTTAGCCTCACCTAAAATAGGCTCAGACGGCAGGTTAATGGAATGGGCAGAAGAATTTACGGAAGTAGAAGTGCAGCACCGCCACATGTCTCATGTATATGCACTTTATCCGGGCAATCAAATTACGAAAGATAAAACACCAGAGCTGGCAGAAGCGGTAAAAAAAACATTAGAAATAAGAGGTGATGGCGGCGTTGGATGGACATATGCCTGGAAAATTGCACTTTGGGCCAGGCTAAACGATGGAGATAGGGCATTTAAAATATTAAACGCCCAATTGCGTCCAACTTCAGATACAGATACGAAATACAATCAGGGCGGTGGAACGTATTATAATTTGTTTGATGCCTGCCCTCCTTTTCAGATCGATGGAAACCTGGGCGTAATTGCTGGTATGGCCGAAATGTTGCTGCAGAGCCATGAAGATTTTATATCCCTGTTACCTGCCTTACCAACGGCATGGAAAGAGGGTTCGGTAAAAGGATTGGTTGCAAGAGGTGGTTTTGTAATTGATATAAACTGGAAAAACCATCAATTACAATCCGCAACCATTGTAGCCAAGAAAGGAGGACCCTGTACAATTCGTTATCAAGGAAAAAAGGTTATATTAGAAACGAAGGCTGGGCAGCATTATCAACTTAGCGCTGCAGATTTTAAATAAACCAGCGACTAATCGCAACCTAAAATACATGCCACCGATGAAACTGGTAAAAACATTTTTGATAGCCCTGTCCGCTTTTCAATTTTTGAGTCTTGCCGCTCAAGAAATGCCCCAATCCTATTCAACGGGCATAGAAAACCTAAGCACCTCCGATTGGCTTGTAAAGCAAAACAAGCTACAGGCTCAGGTTTTTTACACAGCCGATAAAAAAGGTGTCATTCTTTATAATGGATTAGCGAAACGTGTATTTACACTGTTGCCAGGTTTGGCTTGTATTGATTATAAAAACATGAGCAATGGCCAGCAGTTGATCCGCTCAACAAAACCGGAAGCTAAAATTACCATAAATGGTACCGTCTACAATGTTGGCGGACTTTACGGACAAAAAGAAAATGCATACTTCCTCAGCCAATGGGTCAATCACCTTGATGCAAAAGCGGACTTCACTTATAAATCATTCAGAATAGATTCCATAAAACCATTTCTCAATTGGAAAAACACAATCTGGGCTTCGAACAGGCAACAAGCCAAAGGCAAAATGATCACCTTTAATTTTGAAAGTGATCAGTCTGCTTTAAAAGGGATCAGCATTAATGTTCATTATGAACTTTACGATGGCCTTCCATTAATTGTAAAATGGCTGAGTATAGAAAACAAAGGAAGAAAAGAGTTTAAGATCGGCCGGGTGGTCAATGAAATTTTAGGGATAGTGGAAGAAGAAAGTGCTGTAGTGGGTACTGAGGAGCAGATGAAAAAGCAACATGGTATTTACATTGAATCGAATTATGCCTTTAACAACTCCATGACTTATGAAATCAGTGATCAAACCACACATTGGAAAAAGGATAGCACTTACACTTCGCAGGTTAATTACGACTATAAAACGCCTGCTTTATTGGAAATTTATCCTGAAAATGCAGTTGGAATCTCATTAAAACCTAAAGAAATTTTCAATTCTATCCGTACCCACGAACTGTTAATTGATACTTACGACCGGGAAAGAAAGGGATTGATGATCAGAAAAATGTACCGTACCATTGCGCCATGGACCACACAGAACCCTATTTTTATGCATTTGGTAAGCAAAACTGATGAAGAGGTATTAAATGCAATAGAGCAATGCAAAAATACTGGCTATGAAGCGCTAATTATGAGTTTTGGCAGTCATTGTAACATGGAAGACACGTCTGCTAAAAACATAGCGCATTGGAAAAACATTGCCGATATAGCCCGTAAAAAAGGCATAGCCATTGGTAGTTATTCACTTTTCAGCTCCCGCCATATCAGTGAAGAAGACGATGTAGTAAATCCAAAAACAGGTAAAATCGGTGGCGCATTTTTTGGTAATGCCCCATGTTTTGGCAGTAAATGGGGTTTATCTTACCGCGATAAGATTAAATATTTTTTAGCCGAAACCGGTTTTAGCATTTGGGAAAACGACGGCCCGTATCCTGGCGATATCTGTGCATCAACTACACACCCAGGTCACCGCGACAAAGACGATTCGCAATGGAAACAAATGGAAATCCAAAAAGAGCTTTACCACTGGTGCAACGAAAATGGGATTTATGTAAATGCCCCGGACTGGTATCTTTTGGACGGTACAAACAAGGTTTCTATAGGTTATAGAGAGGTAAATTTTTCATTGCCACGCGATCAACAGAAAATCTTAAACAGACAAAATATTTTTGATGGCAACTGGGAAAAAACGCCATCAATGAGCTGGGGTTTTGTACCCTTAACCAAATACCAGGGTGGTGGCCCTGAAGCGATTCTTGAGCCCCTTTCAGAACACCTCACCGATTATAAACAGTTGATGATGCAATATTATGGAGCCGGTGTACAGGCATGTTACCGTGGCCCACGTTTATACGATACTGAATCCACAAAAAACACAGTAGTTGAGGTGATCAACTGGTATAAAAAATACCGCAGCATCTTAAATAGCGATTTACTCCATTTACGCAGGGCAGACGGTAGAGACTGGGATGGTTGGCTTCATGTAAATCCATCACTTAAACAAAAAGGACTTGCCATGATTTTTAATCCTTTGAAGGAAAAAATCACCAGAAAAATTAAAATACCTCTGTATTATACAGGATTAACCCAAACGGCATCTATCCGTATTAATGATGGAAAGCCACAACAATTGAAATTGAACAGGGCATATGAAGTAGAGGTCACCATTGTACTTAATCCAGAAGAATATAAATGGATCACTATTGAGTAATTTAAGGTGCCGAAAGCTTATATATTGAAGAAGTTCAGAATTTGCGGCCAAATAAACCAAAACCAATCCATTCTTATGCTGTTCTGTATAAATAGTTAAAAACTAAGATTATGGAAAGCACAAAAGAAAATAACAAAAATTTAGGTGATAAAAATGCCGATAATGCTGCTGATAAAACCAATATGCCGGATCAACAGGTACCCCGCCACCGAAGTAACGATAACGAAAAGAAAAATAGCGTAGAAACTGAAGCTGGTAACCTGGGGAGAGATTTTGGAATGGGCGATTTTGGTTCGGAGGAAGCAAGAGCAGATGCAGAAAAAGGGAATAAGGGCCATGCCGGAAACATGCCAAATACTGAAGAAAAATAAATGATGCTGCCTCACAAGGAAAGGACCTGAAAAAGTTAATTTTTATCATCGATCGGGTAGAACTGGTTTTTACCTGATCAATTTTAATTCAAAGGGTATGAACATTAATATAAAATTAACGACTTCCCGAAATGTGGATAAAACAAAAGCCCGATAGGGCTTTTTATATATTTACTTAAAATGCATTTTCCTCACCTTTAACCATGTTAATCACAGTCATAAAGATAATCTTTACATCGAGCATGGCACTCCAGTTTTCCAGATACCAAATATCATGCTCTACGCGTTTCACCATTTTATAGTCTTCTTTAGTCTCGCCACGGTAACCATTTACCTGTGCCCAGCCAGAAATACCTGGTTTTAAAAAGTGTCGGACCATAAACTGATCTACAATACCCTTATATTGCTCGGTATGACTCAACATATGCGGGCGAGGGCCAACTACGCTCATATGCCCCATAAATACGTTAAAAAACTGAGGCAATTCATCCAAACTCGATTTTCTTAAAAATTTTCCGATAGGCGTAATACGATCATCGTTTTTGCTGGCTTGCCGGTTATCGCTATCCGAGTTCATACGCATGCTCCTAAATTTAAAACACCAAAAAGGTTCATCATCACGTCCGCTCCTTAGTTGCTTAAACAATACAGGGCCCTTACTTTGCATTTTAATCAATATAGCAATTATTGGATATAGCCAACTTAGTACAAAAAGAATCACCAATCCACTAAATACAACATCAATAACCCGTTTTTTAAACCGGTTATGTATTTTCTCTAATGGTTCTGAACGTAAGGAAATCACAGGGAACTCATTACCTAAATAACTTACGGTATAAGGAGACAAGAGCGCCCCGCTAATATCGGGGATAAACTTTAAGCGTACACATTGTCTTTCCGCTTCCTCAGTCAATAAACTCATGTCAGCCATCCGCTCTGGTGCAATGGTAACATAAATATCCTTAATTCCTTTGTCAACAGCCATTTTAAACTGGCGCCCTACCATATCAGAAATCTGTCCGTTACGGTCCAGATAATCTTCTGGTACGTCGTTAATGAAGCCGTGAAATTCGATATAGCGTTGTTTTTCAAAATAACTTGCAAGTTGTAGTCCCGTTGCATTGTTACCCATAATCGCAACTGATTTAACACCCCGTAGATGATTAAACAATAAGAACTGGAAAGAAGTGCCCATAAAACGGTTCACCAAAAACAGAATGGCCAGCATGCCGTAAAAAATTACCAGAAATGATCTCGAGAAGTCATTTTGCTTAGAAAAGAAAAGATAAAAAGAGAACAAAACCGCATGTAAAACTACACTTTTCCAGGTTCCACGATAAATCCGTTCTATTCTTCTTGATCCGTATTCGCTATACAATCCAAAGCTGGTGGTACTTACGATCCAAATCAGATTACACACTACGATATAATGCCATTGCAATTCTGAACTCACAGCTTTACCCATATAGGCCGTAAATTCGTAGGCAAAAAAGTACACAATATTGACCATGATCAGGTCAGTTATTGGTAAAATATATTTGAGCATGAATAGGTAACGTGTTTGCATAGGCTTAAAGGGAAAACTTAAACATTTATCTATTGTTTTTGTTTTGAGTGAATCATAATGAACAAAATTAATGCCCAAATTTTGAATTCAGGATCAAAAAAATGAATAACAAAAGAAAAACCACTAATAATCAGGCAATATTAGCTTTAAAAAACCATGTATATAAACGCGTATCTATATATTTACAATAGTGCTTATCAATCCTTAAATACAAAAAGAGGCCATCCCGATATTATGAGATAGCCTCGTTCCTAACAACTAAAAAATAACACCTATGGAGGTGTTTAACCTACTTTAAACGCAGGAGCAACATCATCAAGACAAGTACACGTTACTTTCAAGTCTTTAATGATTCCTGTTTTTAAACTATATACCCAGGCATGTACCGAAAGCTCCTGGCCATTGGCCCAGGCACTTTGTACAATCGATGTATTGGTCACATTTGCAGCACCTTCAATCGCGTTTAATTCAACCAAACGATCAAAACGCTGATCCGGATCTTTGATGGTGGCCATTTCGCGTTCGTGCGTACGGTATACATCCCGGATATTTCTCAACCAGTTATCGATAATACCTACCTGTTTGTTGCCCAATGCAGCTTTAACACCTCCACAACCATAATGGCCGCAAACAATTACATGTTTTACTTTTAATACATTAATCGAATAATCGAGCACCGAAAGCAAGTTCATATCGGTATGTACCACCACATTGGCAATGTTTCTATGCACGAAGATATCACCCGGTTTAGTATTTGTAATCTGATTGGCAGGCACACGGCTATCAGAACAGCCAATCCATAGTACCGGCGGGCTCTGACCTTCAGAAAGTTTATCAAAAAAAGCAGGGTCACTGTCAATGGTATCTTTAACCCAGTCCTTATTGCCTTGCAACAAGTTATCGTATGTTATATCTTTCGTTTCTATTGTTTTTGCGCACATATCTTATAATTTATTAATTTCTTCTTCTACTTTAATATTTAATTTTGGTACTGTATAGTGTTTTTGGATGTTCTCCAGTGATACAATAATACCCTTGGTATAGGCATTATGCTTATAATTATAAATCGTTTCCAATACATCAGGATCGATATACCTGGCATTCGAGCCATCAATAATCACATTTGTTTCTTTCGGGATATTCGTTAAAACTACCTGTATCGCTGCTTTGTTCAAAAAGGAAACTTCTTCGGCCAGTTTAATCCTGATGTTCTTTTTATCCCCCTCGTTCGAGATCCTGTAAAAAAACGGGTTTCGCATATTGGTACGTAATAAGTAAAAAACCGAAACCAACATCCCAACAGCCACTCCTTTTAACAAATCGGTAAATAAAACTGCTACAACAGTGACCACAAATGGAACAAACTGGTCCCAACCTTTATGGTACATGTGTTTAAACAAACTGATACGTGTTAATTTGTACCCCGTTACCAGGAGAATAGCTGCCAAACACGACAATGGAATCATATTGATCAGGCCCGGAATAAACAGCAATGATAACAATAACCAGGTTCCATGGAAAATGGCCGACATTTTGGTCCTGCCCCCTGCATTTACATTGGCTGAACTCCGTACTATTACGGATGTCATGGGTAAACCACCAACCATTCCGCTGGTAATATTACCAATACCCTGAGCCATTAATTCTCTGTTTGTTGGGGTTACGCGTTTAATGGGATCAATTTTATCTACCGCCTCAATACTGAGCAAGGTTTCCAGGCTCGCCACAACCGCAATGGTTAAAGCAACAATATAAACGTTTTTATTGGCCAATTGAGAAAAATCGGGCATAGTAAACAGACCTAAAAACTCTCCAAACCCGCTTACTATTGGAATTTTCACCATCTGATCGGCACGTAAAGGATGATCTGTACCTGCAAAAAGCAGTGTTCCTACAATACCTAAAGTTACTACCAGTAATGGCGCAGGTACAACAGCCAGCTTCGGGAATTTTGGCCAGATAATCAGAATGGCTATCGACAATAAACTAATTACCACAGCCGCCAAACTAAAATGGCTTATCGCTGCAGTAATTGCCGAAAAAGTATTTTCGTGATCTTGTTGAAAAAATCCTTCATCACCTGTAAAATCGGTATCAACACCTAAAGCATGTGGCAACTGTTTTAAAATCAAAATCAGTCCGATGGCGGCAAGCATTCCTTCAATTACACTTGAGGGAAAGTAGTTACCAATGGTTCCGGCTTTTACCAATCCTAAAATTAGTTGGAACACCCCTGCCAATACAACAGCAAGTAAAAAGGTTGGGTAGCTTCCTAAAGAGGTTATGGCACCTAAAACGATAACCGTTAGACCTGCTGCAGGACCACTCACACTCAATTGTGATCCGCTAAAGGAGGCAACCACTACCCCTCCAATAATACCTGTAATTAAACCAGCAAATAATGGGGCACCTGAGGCTAGTGCAATACCCAAACATAATGGCAATGCCACTAAAAACACTACAATACTTGCAGGTAAATCTTTCTTTAAATTCTTTTTAAGAATATATTTCTTCACGTCCGAACCTGAAAAGGCCGGGTTAAACTTTTGCATAACGATATAATTATCT
>Ga0163161_10000591_pt1 | contig 29061 bp, 24 predicted proteins | sample S45metaG_FD_129847 | JGI IMG/M metagenome (GOLD analysis project Ga0163161, IMG submission 129847) | Switchgrass rhizosphere microbial communities from Kellogg Biological Station, Michigan, USA - S4-5 metaG | ecosystem: Host-associated > Plants > Roots > Rhizosphere > Soil | place: USA... | reverse complement strand
GGAGAACGACTTCGTCACCATCCTCGGCCCCTCGGGCTGCGGCAAGTCGACGCTGCTGCGCATCGTGGCGGGGCTCGACTTTCCGACCACCGGCCAGGTGCTGCTCGACGGCGAGCGCATCGAAGGCCCGGGTGCCGACCGCGGCGTGGTGTTCCAGAGCTACACGCTCTTTCCGTGGCTCACCGTGGCGCAGAACATCCGCTTCGGCCTGCGCGAGCGCGGCATGAGCGAGGCCGACCAGAAGGAGCGCAGCGAGTTCTTCATCGCCAAAGTGGGGCTGCGCGGCTTCGAACACCACTTTCCCAAGCAGCTCTCGGGCGGCATGCAGCAGCGCACGGCCATCGCTCGTGCGCTCGCCAACGACCCCAAGATGCTCCTGCTCGACGAACCCTTCGGCGCGCTGGACAACCAGACGCGCGTGCTGATGCAGGAACTCCTGCTCGGCATCTGGGAGTCGGCGCAGAAGACGGTGCTGTTCGTCACGCACGACATCGACGAGGCGATCTTCATGGCCAACCGCGTCGCGGTGTTCAGCGCGCGGCCGGGGCGCATCAAGACCGAGATCGCGGTGGACTTTCCGCATCCGCGCAGCTACACGATCAAGACCTCGCCCGAGTTCATGGACATCAAGGCGCGCCTGACCGAAGAGATCCGCGCCGAGTCGATGGCCGCGGCGGAGCATTAAGGGCACGATGAAACGCGACCTGCCGACCCTCGCGCTCTACGCGCAAGTCAAGGATCACATCTCCCGCAAGATCCAGGACGGCACCTGGCCGCCCGGCCATCGCCTGCCCTCGGAGCACGAGCTGGTCGCGCAGTTCGGCATGGCGCGCATGACGGTGAACCGCGCGCTGCGCGAGCTCGTGGAGCAGGGCCGCATCGTGCGCGTGGCCGGTGTCGGAAGCTTCGTGGCCGAGAACAAGCCGCAATCGACGCTGCTGCAGATCGCCAACATCGCCAGCGAAATCCGCCAGCGCGGCCACGACTACCGCTGCGAGATGCTCGCAGTCGAACGCATCGCAGCCTCGCCCGACGTGGCCGCATGGCTCGACCTGCGCGCGGGCGACTCGGTGTTCCACAGCGCCTGTCTGCACCTGGAGAACGACACGCCGGTGCAGCTCGAAGAGCGCTACGTCAATCCGCAGGTCGTGCCCGATTACCTGGAGCAGGACTTCACGCTGGTGCCGCCCAGCGAATACCTGGTGCGCAACGTGCCCTTCGACCAGATCGAACACGTCGTCGATGCCGTGCTGCCCAACGCCGAACAGGCCGAGCGGCTCGCGATGGAAGTGACCGACCCCTGCCTCCTGCTCACGCGCCGCACCTGGACGCGCAACACGCCCGTGACCTGGGTGCGCTGCCTGCATCCCGCGTCACGCTACAGCCTGGGCAGTCGCTTCCGAGCCGACGGCAACCCGAGCTTCGGCTGAATTTTTTCGTCACACAGACCGATCGTTATCTCTCGCAACTACTTGTATAGACAGGTTCACATGCCAAGCAACAACACCGCTCCAGCTGATGCCATCGATGCCACTTTGACCCTCACGCCCGGCAAGGTCGACCTTGCGATGCTGCGTCGCATCCAGGACGGTGGCGTGCAACTTGCGCTCGATCCGTCTGTGCTCGATGGCATGCAGAAGGCCGAGGCGGCGGTGCGCCACATCGTCGAGAACGACCAGGTGGTCTACGGCATCAACACCGGCTTCGGCAAGCTCGCGAGCACGCGCATCGGCAACGACCACCTGGCCGAGCTGCAGCGCAACCTCGTGCTCTCGCACAGCGTGGGCACGGGCGAGCCGCTGGCTGCGCCGGTGGTGCGCATGATCCTCGCGACCAAGGCGGTGAGCCTGGCGCGCGGGCACTCGGGCGTGCGGCCCGCGCTGGTCGATGCGCTGCTGGCGCTGTTCAACGCGGGCGTCACGCCGAGCATTCCGTGCAAGGGCTCGGTCGGCGCATCGGGCGACCTCGCGCCGCTCGCGCACATGGCCTGCGTGCTGATCGGTGAAGGTGAAGCTACGCTGGCCGACGGCACGAAGGTCAGCGGTGCCGAGGCGATGCGCAGCATCGGCCTCGAGCCCTTCGTGCTCGGCCCGAAGGAAGGCCTCGCACTCCTCAATGGCACGCAGGTGTCGACCGCGCTGGCGCTTGCCGGCCTGTTCGGCGCGGAAGACGTGTTCGCCTCGGCGTTGATGTCGGGTGCGCTGTCGCTCGAAGCGATTCAAGGTTCGATCAAGCCCTTCGACGCCCGCATCCATGCCGCACGCGGCCAGCCCGGCCAGATCGCCGTCGCCAGCGCCGTGCGCACGCTGCTCGAAGGCAGCGAGATCGTCCCCTCGCACGCCGACTGCGGCCGCGTGCAGGATCCGTACTCGGTGCGCTGCATCCCGCAGGTGATGGGCGCCTGCCTCGACAACCTCGCGCATGCATCGCGCGTGCTAGTCATCGAAGCCAATGCCGCATCGGACAACCCGCTCGTGTTCTGCGACACCGGCGAGGTGATTTCGGGCGGCAACTTCCACGCCGAGCCGGTCGCCTTCGCGGCCGACATCATTGCGCTGGCGGTGAGCGAAGTTGGCGCGATCGCCGAGCGCCGCATCGCGCTGCTGCTCGACACCGGCCTCTCGGGCCTGCCGCCTTTCCTGGTGCGCGACGGCGGCCTGAACTCCGGTTTCATGATCGCCCAGGTCACGGCCGCGGCGCTCGCCTCGGAGAACAAGTCGCTCGCGCATCCCGCCAGCGTCGACAGCCTGCCCACCTCGGCCAACCAGGAAGACCACGTGTCGATGGCCACCTTCGCGGCGCGCCGCCTGGGCGACATGGTCAACAACACCGCGGTGGTGGTCGGCATCGAAGCGATGGCCGCCGCGCAAGGCATCGAACTCAAGCGCAAGCTCAAGAGCTCGCCGCTGGTCGAAGCGGAATTCACTCGCATCCGCCAGAACGTCGCCTTTCTCGAACGCGACCGCTACCTCGCCCCCGACATCGAAGCCATGCGCCAGTGGGCGCTGAAGGCCGAGCTGCCGGCCGCGCTGCTGAACATCCTGCCCAGTCACTCGTAAAACATCACTCGATAGGAGAACCACGCCATGAACGCTCCCGAAAAATTCGCCCTGAACAACCCTGACGCTGCGGACCCCCGCCATGACCCGACCCGCGTGATTCGTGCGCCGCGCGGCAGCACGCTCAACTGCAAGAGCTGGCTCACCGAAGCGCCTTACCGCATGCTGCAGAACAACCTCGATGCCGAGGTGGCCGAGCGTCCGCAGGACCTCGTGGTGTACGGCGGCATCGGCCGCGCCGCGCGCAACTGGGAGTGCTACGACCAGATCCTCGCGTCGCTGAAGGAACTGAACGACGACGAGACGCTGCTCATCCAGTCGGGCAAGCCGGTGGGCGTGTTCAAGACACACGAGAACGCACCGCGCGTGCTGCTCGCCAACTCCAACCTCGTGCCGAAGTGGGCCAACTGGGAGCACTTCAACGAGCTCGACCGCCAGGGCCTCTTCATGTACGGCCAAATGACCGCTGGCAGCTGGATCTACATCGGCAGCCAGGGCATCGTGCAGGGCACCTTCGAGACCTTCGTCGAAGCCGGCCGCCAGCACTACAACAACAGCCTCGCGGGCAAGTGGATCCTGACGGCCGGTTTGGGCGGCATGGGCGGCGCGCAGCCGCTCGCGGCCACGCTCGCGGGCGCGGTGTCGCTCAACATCGAGTGCCAGCAGTCGAGCATCGACTTTCGCCTGCGCACGCGCTATGTCGACAAGCAGGCACGCGACATCGACCATGCCTTCGAGCTCATCAAACAGCACACGGATGCGAAGGAAGCCGTGTCGATCGCGCTGCTCGGCAACGCGGCCGACATCCTCCCCGAACTCGTGAAGCGCGCGAAGGCCGGCGGCATCAAGCCCGACCTCGTGACCGACCAGACCTCCGCACACGACCTCATCAACGGCTATCTGCCCTCGGGCTGGACGGTGCCGCAATGGCAGGCCGCGATGAAGGACGTTTCGCAGCACGACGCGCTCAAGAAGGCCGCTGCCCAGTCCTGCGCCGTGCACGTGCAGGCCATGCTCGACTTCCAGTCCATGGGCATCCCGACCGTCGACTACGGCAACAACATCCGCCAAGTCGCCTTCGACGAAGGCGTGAAGAACGCCTTCGACTTCCCCGGCTTCGTGCCCGCCTACATCCGTCCGCTGTTCTGCGAGGGCAAGGGCCCGTTCCGCTGGGTCGCGCTCTCGGGCGACCCGGAAGACATCTACAAGACCGACGCCAAGATCAAGGAGCTGTTCCCGGAGAACACGCACACGCATCGCTGGCTCGACATGGCGCGAGAGCGCATCGCCTTCCAGGGGCTGCCCGCCCGCATCTGCTGGCTGGGTCTGGGCGAGCGCCACATCGCTGGCCTGGCCTTCAACGAGATGGTGAAGAACGGCGAACTGAAGGCGCCCATCGTCATCGGCCGCGACCACCTGGACACCGGCTCGGTCGCGAGCCCGAACCGCGAGACCGAGGCGATGAAGGACGGCACCGATGCGGTGAGCGACTGGCCGCTGCTCAACGCGCTGCTCAACACCGCGGGCGGCGCCACCTGGGTCAGCCTGCACCATGGCGGCGGCGTGGGCATGGGCTACTCGCAGCACTCGGGCGTGGTGATCGTGTGCGACGGCACCGACGCGGCGGCCAAGCGCATCGAGCGCGTGCTCTTCAACGACCCGGCCACCGGCGTCATGCGCCATGCGGATGCGGGCTACGACATCGCCGTCGCCACCGCGAAGAAGCAGGGCCTGAAGCTGCCGATGGTTCGCTGAGCGGGCCTTGGCGCACGCAAGCCGGTAAGACAAAGGTAGAAGTAAAAATCCGGCCCATTCCCACCCGGTGGGAATTCGGGCTTGGAAGTGAGAACGGCGAGCAAGATACTGCCTGCGATGACGCCCCCCACCGACGCTCCTGCCCACAACGACCGCGCGCTTTTCGTGCTGTCGGTGCTGGCGCAGAGCAAGGTCGCGATGACTGCGGCCGAGCTGGTGCAGGCCACCGGCCTGGTCAAGAGCACGCTGTACCGCCAGATCGCCACGCTGCGCCGCTGGGGCTTCGTGATGGAGTCCGACGGCCGCTACTCGCCCGGCCCCGTGAGCGTGCAGCTCGCGAGCGGCTTCGACGGCAACTCCGACCTCGTCATGGCCGCCCGCGCCGACATGCGCGCGCTGGTGCAGCAGAGCCACGAGAGCGTGGCGCTGGTCACCGCGGTGAACGATCGCGTGGTGTGCCTGGAGATGATCGACAGCGAACATTCGCTGCGCTGCTCGTTCGACCGGGGCCGCAGCGTCCCGGCCAGCGACGGCGCCAGTGCCAAGTGCCTGCTCGCGCACATGCCGCTCGATCAGCGCGATGCCTTGCTCGACGGCCTCGGCGAAAGCCCCGAGCGCCGCGCCGAACGCGCCGCCGAGCTCGATGCGATCCGCGAAGCCGGCCATGCCGTGACCCAGGGCGAGGTCGATGCCGGCGTCTGGGGCGCGAGTGCACCGGTGCTGGCTTCGGGCCGGCGTCTGCGTGGCGCGATCACGCTCATGGCGCCGATCACGCGCGTGGAGGGCATGGAAGCTGCATTGCTCCACATGACCGTCGTCACGGCAGCCCGCATCTCGCGCGCGCTCCAGTAGCCAGTCGCTCGTACCTTTTTCAAACCCACGAAAGCCTTCACCATGAACACCCGTCGCACCCTTGTTGCCGCCGCACTCTCCGGCCTGGCTCTCTTCGGCTTCGCCGGCGCCGCGCAAGCGCAAGGCGAGCCGCTGCGCGTGGCCACCGACGCCACCTTCCCGCCGATGGAGTTCGTGGAGAACGGCAAGCGCACCGGCTTCGACGTGGAGCTGGTCGAAGCCATCGGCAAGACGCTGGGCCGCAAGATCGAGTGGATCGACATCGACTTCAAGGGGCTCGTGCCGGGCCTCATCTCCAAGCGCTTCGACATGGCCGTCTCGGCCATCTACATCACCGACGAGCGCAAGAAGGTCGTCGACTTCACCGTGCCGTACTACGCGGGTGGCCTCGTGGTGATGGTGAAGGACGGCAACACCGCCATCAAGACGCCGGCCGACATCAACGGCAAGAAGGTCAGCGTGCAGGTGGGCACCAAGTCGGTCGCCTTCACGAAAGAGAAGTACCCGCAGGTGCAGCTGATGGAAGTCGAGAAGAACCAGGAGATGTTCAACCTCGTGGACATTGGCCGTGCCGACGCCGCCGTCACCGGCAAGCCCGCCGCTTATCAGTACGTGCGCACGCGCGGCGGCCTGAAGGTGCTGCCCGAGCAGATCACTACCGAGGAATACGGCATGGCGATCCGCAAGGACACGCCTGAGCTCACCAAGGCGGTGAACGGCGCCATCGAGAAACTCAAGGCCGACGGCACCTACGCGCAGATCGAGAAGAAGTGGTTCAGCGCCAACGCCAAGTAAGCGCGCGATGGATCTCGATTTCTCGCCGGTCTGGCAGGGCTGGCCCGACCTCTTGCGCGGTGCGCTCGTCACGGTGGAAATCACCGCCTGCGCGCTCGCATTGGGCTGCGTGCTCGGCCTCATCGTCGGCATCGGACGGCTGAACCCGAAGCGGCGATGGATCTACAGCGTGTGCACTGCTTACGTGGCGGTGATTCGCGGCACGCCGCTGCTGGTGCAACTGTTCATCCTGTTCTTCGGCTTGCCGCACTTCGGCATCCTGCTGCCCGCGTTCCTCTGCGGCGTGCTGGGGCTCGGCGTGTACTCGGGCGCGTACGTGTCGGAGATCGTGCGCGGTGCGATCCAGTCGATCGACAAGGGCCAGACGATGGCCGCGCAGTCGCTGGGCATGACGCCCGGCGTCGCGATGCGCCAGATCGTGCTGCCGCAGGCGGTCGTGCGGATGATTCCGCCGCTGGGCAACGAGTTCATCGCGCTCATCAAGAACTCGGCGCTGGTGTCGCTGCTGACCATCCACGACGTGATGCACGAAGGGCAGAAGATCATCAGCGTGTCGTACCGGTCGCTGGAGGTGTACCTGGCCATCGCGCTCGTGTACTTCGTGCTGACCGGCACGATGACGCTGGTGCTGCGGCACTTCGAGCAGAAGCTGCGGCAAGGCGGGTTGATGCGATGAATGGCTTCGCTGTTTTTCTCCCTCCCCCTCTGGGGGAGGGCCGGGGTGGGGGCACGACGGCCTTGGCCCAGTCGCGGCGCTCGTTGGGCGCTGCCCCCATCCCAGCCTTCCCCCGGAAGGGGAAGGAGCAATGACCGGCATGCAGCGCTTCTCTCGCACCACACTGCCCGCCATGCCATGGAAAAACGGCGGCGGCACCACCCAGGAAATCGCCAGCTGGCCGCAGGGCGCGGGGCTCGACAGCTTCGGCTGGCGCGTGAGCATCGCGACCATCGCGGCGGCGGGGCCATTCTCGGTGTTCGCGGGCATCGACCGAAGCATCATGCTGCTCGAAGGCGATGGGGTTCGGCTCTTCACGCACGACGGACTCATCGAGCATCGGCTCGATGTGCCGCACCGTCCATTCGCATTCAGCGGCGACGACGCGATCGATTGCACGCTGCTGGGCGGTGCGTCGAACGACTTCAACGTGATGACGCGGCGCGGCCAGTGGCGCGCCGATGTGCAGGTGCTGGACCACGCAACGGCCATCGAGGCCGCACCGCACGGCGTGCTGCTCGCCTTGCGCGGCGCATGGCGGTTGAACGACAAGCGATGCGCCGAGGGCGAGGGCCTGCATTGGGCGGACGCGTCGTTGGCATGGCAAGCAGCGCCCGAGAGCGAAGACGCGTGGCTGGTGGCGGTCCGCATCGTGCCGGCGTAATCTGCAGAAAGAGAACCAGACGATGAAACCTGCCAACGAATATCCCTCGGCCGACGGCCTCTGGACCGGCCTGCGCCTTGCGACCAATGCCGGCATCGAAGCCGCCATCGTGGTCGCGGAGGGCGCGATCCGCTGGGTCGGCGCGCGCAGCGCATTGCCGGCCGAGTTCGCAGGGCTTGCCGCGCACGACGGCGGCGATGCACTCGTCACACCCGGCCTCGTCGATGGCCACACGCACCTCGTCTACGGCGGCCAGCGCGCGAACGAATTCGCGATGCGGCTCGCGGGCGCGACCTACGAAGAAGTGGCGAAGGCAGGCGGCGGCATCGTCTCGTCGGTGCGCGCCACGCGCGAGGCCGACGAAGACACGCTCTTCGCGCAGGCCGCGGCCCGCCTTGAACAGCTGCTGGCAGATGGCGTCTGCGCCATCGAGATCAAGTCGGGCTACGGCCTTTCGCTCGAACATGAGCGCAAGCAATTGCGGGTGGCGCGGCGCCTCGGCGAAGCGTACGGCGTCACCGTGCGCACGACCTTTCTCGGCGCGCATGCGCTGCCACCGGAGTACACGGGCCGCAGCGGCGACTACATCGACCTCGTGTGCCGCGAGATGCTGCCCGCGCTCGCGGCCGAAGGGCTGGTCGATGCGGTGGACGTGTTCTGCGAGCGCATCGCCTTTTCGCTCGCGGAAACCGAGCAGGTCTTCCAGGCCGCGAAGGCGCTGGGCCTGCCGGTGAAGCTGCATGCCGAGCAACTGTCGGACATGGGAGGCGCCGCGCTCGCCGCGCGCTACGGCGCGCTCTCGTGCGACCACATCGAACACCTGTCGGCCGACGGCATCGAGGCGATGCGCCGGTCGGGCACCGTGGCCGTGCTGCTGCCCGGCGCCTACTACACGCTGCGCGACACGCACCTGCCGCCCATCGAGGCGCTGCGCGCAGCCGGCGTGCCGATGGCCGTGTCGACCGATCACAACCCCGGCACCTCGCCGACGCTGAGCCTGCTGCTGATGGTGAACATGGCGTGCACGCTGTTCCGCCTGACGGTGCCCGAGGCGCTGGCCGGCGTGACGCTGCATGCGGCACGCGCGCTGGGGTTGCAGAACACACACGGTGCAATCGCCGAAGGCATGCCCGCCAACTTCGTGCTGTGGAACGTGCGCGATGCGGCCGAGCTCGCGTACTGGTTCGGACAACGTCCGCTGCGCACCGCGGTGCGCCAGGGCCGTATTTGTATTTCTTTCCCCTCTCCCTCTGGGAGAGGGCAGGGTGAGGGCCTGCGGCCATGAACACGACGACGGCGTTATCGAAGGCCGACGGCCCTCACCCCAACCCTCTCCCAGAGGGAGAGGGAGCAAGACAAACACTCTTCGCAGCCGATGCGCTGCTGCCCGCAGGCTGGGCGAAGAACGTCCTGCTGACGTGGAACGACGCAGGTCAGCTCACGCAAGTGAAGTCCGCCACGCAACCACCGGCAGGCGCGCAGATGGCGACCGGCCCTGTGATCCCCGGCATGCCCAACCTGCACTCGCACGCCTTCCAGCGCGCCTTCGCGGGCCTGACCGAACACCGCGCCGAGCAGCGCGACAGCTTCTGGAGCTGGCGCACGCTGATGTACCGCTTCGCCGCGCGCCTCGGCCCGCAGCACATGGAAGCCATCGCGACCTGGCTCTACGCCGAGATGCTTGAGGCGGGCTACACGAGCGTGTGCGAATTCCAGTATGTGCACCACGACGCCGACGGCCGCCCCTACGCCGACGACGCAACGCTGAGCCTCGCGCTGCTGCGCGCCGCGCAGAAGACCGGCATCGGCTTCACGCTGCTGCCCGTGCTCTACCAGACCAGCGGCTTCGGCGACCAGCCGCCCGGCGAAGGGCAGCGCCGCTTCATCCGCTCGACGGAATCGATGCTGCGCCTGCTCGAAGCGCTCAAGCCCGCGTGCGATGCGCAGGGTGCGCGCCTCGGCATGGCGCCGCACTCGCTGCGCGCCGTGCCGCCCGAGGCCTTGCGCGATGCGGTCGCGGGGCTCGAAGCCATCGACCGCACCGCGCCGATCCACATCCACATCGCCGAGCAGACGAAGGAAGTCGACGACTGCGTCGAGTGGAGCGGCCTGCGCCCCGTCGAGTGGCTGCTCGACCACGCGCCGGTCGATGCGCGCTGGTGCCTCGTGCACGCAACGCACATGAACGACGCCGAGTACGAGTACGCGGCCAAGAGCGGTGCGGTCGCGGGCCTGTGCCCGACGACCGAGGCGAACCTGGGCGACGGCATCTTCGATTTTTCCAAGTGGCGCAGCCACGGCGGCGCGTGGGGTGTGGGCTCCGACAGCCACGCGAGCGTGAACGCGGCCGAAGAACTGCTGATGCTCGAATACAGCCAGCGCTTCGCCAAACGCCAGCGCAATGTCGGCGCGAGCGCGGCGCAGCCGCATGTCGCCACTGCGCTCACGCTCGAAGCTGTGCAGGGCGGGGCCCAGGCCTCGGGCCGCGCGGTCGGCGGGCTTGCCGCGGGGCAGCAGGCCGACTTCGTCGTGCTCGATGCCGCGCATGTCGCGCTGCAGGGCTTGCCCGCGCCTGACATGCTCTCGGCCCACGTCTTCGCAAGCCATCGCACTTCGGCCATCGACACCGTCTGGGTGGCCGGCCGCGAGCGCGTCTCGCGCGGGCGCCATGCGCTGCATGAAGAATCCGCGTCCGCCTTCGTGGCGGCGCGCACCCAACTTCTCAAGGATTGAATCCATGGCCTTCACCACCGCCGAACCGGCGTTCCGCTTCCGCCAGGGCACGCGTCCGCTGCTGATCTCGATGCCGCACGTCGGCACCCACGTGCCGCCCGCGCTGGCCGCCCGCCTCACCGACGAGGCGCGCCATGTGCCCGACACCGACTGGCACCTCGAACGGCTCTACGACTTCGCCGACGAACTCGGCGCCTCGGTGCTCGTGGCCACGCACTCGCGCTACGTGATCGACCTGAACCGTCCGCCGGACGGTGCGAGCCTGTATCCGGGCCAGAGCGTCACCGGCCTGTGCCCGGTCGACACCTTCGACGACACGCCGGTCTACGCATCGAGCGACGACCTGCCCAATGACGCAGAAGTCGCCGAACGCCGCGATGCGATCTGGCACCCGTACCACCGCCAGCTTCAGGCCGAGCTCGACCGCCTGAAGGCCGCGCACGGCACCATCGCCCTGTGGGACGCGCACTCGATCCGCTCGGTGCTGCCGCGCTTCTTCGACGGCAAGCTGCCCGACCTGAACCTGGGCACGGGCAACGGCACCAGCTGCGATCCGGCGCTGGCCGCCACGCTGCTCGGCATCGCGGAGTCGGCCACAGGCTATACCGGCGTGCTCAACGGCCGCTTCAAGGGCGGCCACATCACGCGCCAGTACGGCAACCCCGCTGGCGGTGTGCATGCGGTGCAGTTGGAGATGACCCAGTCCAGCTACATGCAGGAGAAGCTGCCGTTCGACTACCTGCCCGAGGTCGCGGCCGGTGTGCAGCCGCATGTGCGGAGGATGATCGAGGCGGTGCTCGATTTCGTCGAAGGCCGCGCGCCGCGCTGAGCTGCCGGCCGGCGCTTCAGCTGCTTTCCAGGCTCACGAAGACCCGCGAGAAGTCGCCCAGCGCGAGGTCCTTCATGTGGATGCTGTACGTCAGCGTGCCCGCATCCCAGAAGCAGAACCCGTTCGGGCGCCTGTCCGATTCGAGCGTAAGCAGGTTGATCCATTCGCCGGGCAGGCCGCCCTTCGCATCGGAGGCCTGCTCCTCGGGCGTCTTGTGCTGCGTGAACACGTGCGCATTGACGAGGTGGCAGCGCTCTTGCTTGCCGGAGAGTTCCTCGTCGAGCGCCCAGTAGGCCTTCTGCAGCTTCTCGTTCTCTTCGATCTTCATCAGCACCGCATCGCGGCCGGTCCAGCGGTCCTGGGCGCGGTACAGGTTGGGCACGGACACCGTGACTTCGGGGACGGCCTTGAGGCCTGGGTACAGGTCGTCGGCGGAGCCGTTCTCGAACTGGACGTCTTCGGGGTACGCATAGGTGACGAGCGATTCCGGCGGTGCCGTGGAATGGACCACCAGCGATCTCTCCAGCGACTCCTGATCCTCGCCGAAGAAATACAGCATGCCCTCGCGCGGCAGGTAGGGCTGCAGCGGCGCGACTTCGGCCAGGTTCAGCTGCGCGTAGAAGCGCCAGTGGCTGCCGCCGTCGGACAGCGGAAACGCCATGCCCGGCGGCAGGTCGGGCGCGCCGCCGAAGCGCGTGTTGCCCTTCTGCGCATAGTCCTCGGGCCCGGTGGTCCGGTAGCGCACCGTGCGGCGGGCCACCCGCAGCAGCGCGGGCAGGTAGCGCTTGAGCTTGTGCTTGCCACAGGCGGCCGCCAGCAGCTCGGTGTACCGGTCGTCGCCCTGCGCGAGAAATTGCGCGGGCGCCACGGGCACGTCGACGTCCTTGCGGTACGCGATGTCCTGGTAGAGCGCCTGCAGCTTCCTTTCGAGATTGACCTTCTCGATCTTCTTGAGCGAAGCGGGCAGCGACACGAACGGGTTCTTCTCGACGGCCAGCAGGCGCAGGACCGGCAGGTCGCCGATGCATTCCGGCAGGCGCTCGAGCGCGTTGCCGTTGAGCAGCAATCGCTGCAGGCGCGCAAGTTTGCAGATGCTGTCGGGCAGGCGTTCGAGCTTGCCGTGTTCCATCGAGAGCACTTCGAGCTGCGCGAGCGCACCGAAGTCCTCGGGCAACTGCGCGATGCTCGAATTGCGGATGAACAGCTCTTTCAGTTCGCCGAGCGCGCAGAAGGCATCTGGCAAGGCGGTGAAGGGCGCGTACTCGGGATACGCGAACTGCAGCGACAGGAATTCCAGCCGGGAGAAGCGCAGGATCTCCGGCGGAAACGCGTCGAACTTCGGCGTGCCGCGCTCCCATGGCTGTGCGATGAGAAGCCGCTGCACGCGCTCGGGCGGTACTTCGGCCGCTTCCGCCAGGCTGGTGTAGGTGTGCGGCTTCAACATCACCTCGCCCGGCTCGAAGGCCTTGCGCACGTGGATGGCGACGCTGTCCGCGCCGTCGCCCGAGTAGGCCTTCATGACACCGCGGATATCGACGAGCGATGGCGTGAGCGTCACCTCGCCCTGGAACCTGTCCCAGGCGAAGCCGCGTTCGTACAGGTGGAAGTCGAACGTGGCCGGCCGCGACTGCGGCTCTTGCACCACCCGATGCGCCGCGCCGGTCTTGTCGTAGAAGAAGAACGGGCTGTAGGTGCCGAAGCGCGGCGCGATCATGCCTTCCGAGGGTTGTCCACGTCGTCGGGCTGGAAAGCCGGTGCATGCAGCGCCTTGTCGAACGCGACGGGCAGCGTGTGCAGCTCGAACTGCATGCCCCCATCGACGAACTGCGCCGAGGTTTCGGGGGCGAAGGCGAAATGGGCGTTGCCCACCTGGAAGATGTCCTGCATGCGAAGCGCGCTCCTTGGGAACCCCCCACATTGCCAGAGGGCGAAGTGGCGGGCAAGACAAGCCCCGGGCCCGCCGGCGGGCATGCGCGAGCCCCTTGCACCAAGCCCGCCCGCGCGCAGGGCGATGCACGGCTTTCTACAATCGAGGACTATGAAGCCCCTCGTCTACACCCGCGGCCAGGCCCTGGCCGGCATCCTCGAAAAGCGCATCGCCATCCTCGATGGCGCGATGGGCACGATGATCCAGCGCTTCAAGCTCACCGAGGAGCAGTACCGCGGCGCGCGCTTCAAGGACTTCGAGCGCGACGTGAAGGGCAACAACGAACTGCTCTCGCTCACCCGGCCCGACGTCATCTCCGACATCCACGAGGGCTACCTCGCGGCCGGTGCAGACCTCATCGAGACCAACACCTTCGGCGCAACCACCATCGCGCAGGAGGACTACAAGATGGCCCACCTGGCGCGCGAGATGAACGTGGAATCCGCCCGCATCGCGCGCGCGGCCTGCGACAAGTTCAGCACGCCCGACAAGCCCCGCTTCGTGGCCGGTGCTCTCGGCCCGACACCCAAGACGGCGAGCATCAGTCCCGATGTGAACGACCCCGGCGCACGCAACGTCGATTTCGAGCAACTGCGCGCGGCCTACTACGAGCAGACCGAAGCGCTGGTCGAGGGCGGCGCCGACGTGATCCTGGTCGAGACCATCTTCGACACGCTCAACGCCAAGGCAGCGCTGTTCGCGGTGGACGAGTACTTCGACAACAGCGGCGAGCGCCTGCCGCTGATCATCAGCGGCACGGTGACCGACGCCTCGGGCCGCATCCTGAGCGGCCAGACCGTCACCGCGTTCTGGCACAGCGTGCGGCATGCGCGCCCGCTGGCCATCGGTCTGAACTGCGCGCTGGGCGCGGCGCTGATGCGTCCCTACATCCAGGAGCTGGCGCGCGTGGCGGGCGATACCTTCATCAGCTGCTACCCGAACGCGGGCCTGCCGAATCCGATGAGCGACACCGGCTTCGACGAAACGCCCGATGTCACCTCGCGCTTGCTGCACGAGTTCGCGGCCGAGGGGCTGGTGAACATCGTGGGCGGCTGCTGCGGCACGACGCCGGACCACATCGCGGCGATCGGCCGTGCGGTGGCGCCAGTGCCAGGACGCCTGCTGAACAACACCGCCGGCTTCTACAGCGAAGCCGCCTGAGCCAGTGCAACCCGTGGGCGCTGCCGGGCTCCGCTTTGCAGGGCTCGCGCTCGTGATGTCGGCGCTCGCGGCGGGTTGCAACGACACCGGCAAGCCGCCTTCGTGGGACACGCTGCTGTCCGGCCGTATTGCTGATGCGCGCCCCGACTGCAAGGTGAGCGTGCCCCTGCCCGGCAAGATCGCGGTGGCCTGCCCCGGTCTGAAGCCGGCCATCTTCGACGTCGCGCCCACGGCCGCCTACTGCCAACGCGGGCCGCGCGATTGCGAGTTCGCGGTTGCGCAGATGGTGTTGATGTTGCCGCCGCCGTCCCCGGCGCCTTGAGAGCGATCCGTCGGGGGAGCACCCGGTGTCCTGTGCGCCCAGCCTGAGCCGGCTGTTCACGCAACGGCGTAACGCATCAGGGATGCACATTTTTCGGCGCATGTGCTGCCTGCCGATCCCGCGCGATCAGCGCCACGAAGCGCTGCGCGCCCAGCCCCAGCGGGCGCTCCCTCGACCACACCACATCGACCCACAGGTCGAGCCCGTTGCTGAGGTTCTCGAACGGAATCTCGACCAGCGCGCCCGCCGCCACATGTGGCCGCGCGAAATTGCGCGGCAGCCAGCCCCAACCTAGACCGGCGGTGATCAGGCTCAGCGCCGCCAGCGCGTTGTCGGTGCGCCAGACGTGGCGCGCGAACACGAAGCGCGGGTCGCTGGTGGCCAGGTCGCGTCCGGCCACGACGATCTGCCGGGTGTTCGTGAGGTGCTCTTCCCGCAACCGCTCGCCGGCCGCCGCGACGAGCGCCGGGTGGTCAGGGGCCATCACGGCCACCATCGTGTCGCTGCCCACTTCCTGAAAGCCTTCGCGGCCATCGAGGCTCGGGCGTTCGAACACCAGCGCCAGTTGCGCGCGGCCGCTGTGCAGCAGCGTGAGCGCATCGGCCTGCGGCGCGGCCAGCACCTCGACCTGCAGCAGCGGGTATTCCTGCGCCAATTCGGCGAGCGGCCCGCTCCAGGGCGCGGCCAGGAGTTCGGGCGCGATGGCGAGCGTCAGGCGGTTTTCCAGTCCCTGGGTGAGCGCGAGTGCCTGCACCTGCAACTGCTTCAACTGCGCCGCGAGCATGCGCGCCTGGGGCTCCAGCGAACGGGCGGCGGCGGTAGGTTGGGGCTCGCGGCCCTTGCGGTCGAACAGGGGCAGGTTCAGCTCGGCTTCGAGGCCGGCGACGGCCATGCTCACGGCCGACGGCACCTTGTGCAGCGCCCGCGCGGCGGCTGAAAAGGAGCCGTGATCGATCACGGCCAGGAACACCTCGACGTTGTCGCTGGAGAAGGCCATGGCGTCCGATCTATCAGTTGAATTGAAACAAGGTGACTTTTTATATCAATAAATAGCAAATAAAGTCCACTCATCGCATTCAGTTCAAGAGGAAAAGTCATGCAAGGGCTCCAGCGTCGTGTCGTCTACATCTCCCTGTACGAAGGGATCGCCATCGTCTGCGCCAGCGCCGGCCTGGCCCTGATGACGGACGCGGGGCTCGGCCATTCCGGCGTGCTGGCGGTGGCTGCATCGGTGGTCGCGGTGATCTGGAACCTGATCTTCAACGCGCTCTTCGAGCGCTGGGAATCGCGCCAGGCCGTGCGCGGCCGCAGCGTGCGCCGCCGCGTCGCCCACGCCATCGGCTTCGAGGGCGGGCTGATCGCGTTCCTGGTGCCCCTGTTCGCCTGGGGCCTGGGCGTGACGCTCTGGCAGGCGCTGGTGATGGACCTGGGGCTGGTGGTGTTCTTCCTGGTCTACACCTTCGTCTTCAACTGGGGCTTCGACCGGGTGTTCGGCCTGCCGCGGTCGGCGATGGGTTCTGCCCAGACGGCGTAGGTCGCGATCCCCGCAGCGCCAGCGCCCCGCTCAGGCGCAGGCGCTCGCGCTCGTTGAACAGCGACTCGCGCAACTGCGCCTGCTGTTCCGGGGGCGCGTTGGCGTACTGGTCGAGGCGGCTGTTCCAGTCCCGGTTTTCCTGGTCCAGCGCGGCCAGCTGGCGGGCCGCCTCGTAGCCGTAGGCGGCGTTGCGTTCGGCAAAGCGCTCCTGGGCGCTGGCGCCGCGCGCGTTCATGGCGTCGGTCTGGCGCTGCACGTCGACCTGCGCGGTGAAGGCGCGCCGCTGCTCGCGCTGTTCCGGCGTGAGCAGGGCTTCCTCACTGCGCTTGGCGGCGGCCTCGCGCTCGTCGGGCGTGAGGTTGGCGTCGCGGGCGATCGCCATCTTGTCGGCCATGAGGGCGTCCTGGCGGATCTCGTCGCCGAAGAGGCCTTCGATTTCCTCGGGCGCGAAGTACCTGCGGCGCACTTCGGCACGCGCCTCGATGGTCTTGCGCAGCGACGCGGGGTCGCCGGCCTCGGGCGGTGGCAGGGCCTGCATGGCTTCCTGCATGTCGATGTAGCGCTCCAGGAGGCCCATCGCGCGCGCGACCAGTTCGGCCGGCAGGCGCTTGGCGAGCAGACCGGGGGCCATCGCCATGAAGGCGGTCTTGCCGGTGGCCTGCGCCTCGGCGAGCGCGCTCTCGAAGATGAGGATCAGCGATGGGTTCAGCATCGCGTCGGGGGCAGGACGGGCATCGCCGATCGGTTGTGCCGTTACCGGCACCGCGCCGCCCGGGGCGGGGGCGGCGGAAGTCGCCACCACCGTCTCCGGGGCGTCGGCCGGAGGGAGCCCGTCCACCAGCCACCATCCGGCAAGGATGGCGAGCGCCGCGGCGCCCGCCATCGCGCCGAGCTGCAGCGGTCTCGCCTTTTTCACAGCAGGACGCGCCGCATCGTCAGAGGCCCGCGCTCTTCAGTCGCGCGGCCTGCTCCTGGTAGAGCTGCACCGGCTTCTTCTCGAACAGCGTCCACAGCCCGATGTAGGTCAGGCCGAAGAGCTGGTTGACCTCGTCCAGGTGGTTCTGGCGGTAGTCGCCCAGGTGCGTGCCCAGGCGCGTGGAGCACACGGCCAGCAGGCCGTCGTTGGTCTCGCTCCCGAAGGCGACGAGGCTCAGCCCGCCCATGGCCGCGTCGCTCGCATCGAACGCGTTGGTGAGCGGCTGCACGCCGGACCACGAGTAGTAGCGCACGCCGTTCGCTTCGGCCGGGCCGCTCTTCACGTCGCATGAAGAGCCCGGGGCCGGGCGGCCCTGTGGAAACTTCTTGTCGAAGGCCGCGCCGCCCGCGGTGGTGAGCGAATTGAGCGCATTCAGCGGCACCTCGGGCAGCTGGCTCGGGTCCTTGCCCGAGATGGCACCGAGCAGCAGCATCGCGAGCCGCAGCGTCTCGGCGACCACCGCCTCGGAGACGCTGCCCTCGGGAATCTTGCGGAGGATGTCCGCCACCTTCGATCCTCCGTTGGCCCCGCCCACGGAGGTAACCGAGGCGACCAGCGCGGGCTCCACCGCCGCCACGTAGCGCGCGGTGGGCGCGCCCTGCGAATGGCCGACGAGGTTGAACTTGAGCGACGGGTTGCCCGAGATCGCCCGGATGTTCTTCAGCTCCTGGATCAGCTGCTCGCCGCGGATCTCGGAGCTGTTGGCGCCCGAGACCTGGGCCACGTACACCTTCGCGCCCGCGCCGGCCAAGCTCTCGGGGATGCGATAGAAGTAGTCGATGCCCAGCACGTTGTCGAAGCCGAAGAGGCCGTGCACCAGCACGATCGGGTTCTTGGTCTTCGCTTCGCTGGAGGTCACCCGGACCTGGACCTGCGTGGTGGTGTCCGTGATGGCCGCCTGGCTCAGGGTTGTCGTCCCCACCAAGCCGAGAAGCAGTGCGGCGCACACCGGGCGGGCGGCGAGGCGCAGCAGCCTCGAATTCCTCTTTCTTGGCATATGTTCATTCCTTTGTTTCCAAATAAAAACACGAACGTTCGTTCTTCGGCGAATTGCGCGCCCGCATTCTGTGTGGCTCGTCAGCGGGGCCAAACTAGGGCTTTCCCGCTGGCGGGCGGGAAGGACCTTAAAATGCACCCCCTCCCAAGGAGCGTTGCAGCGGTCCGCCCGGCGGGCCGTCAGGCTTGGGATCTCAAAACGACGCTCGCCTGTTCGTTCCTTTCGCAGGTGAGCCCATGGCGCAGACCCCACAGATTTCCGTCCCCCCCATGAAGTTGTCCGGCCTCGAGCCGGTCGCCATCGGCGAGGGCACGCTGTTCGTCAACATCGGCGAACGCACCAACGTCACCGGTTCCAAGGCCTTCGCGCGGATGATCCTGAACGGCCAGTTCGAAGAGGCCCTGGCCGTTGCGCGCCAGCAGGTCGAGAACGGCGCCCAGGTGATCGACATCAACATGGACGAGGCCATGCTCGACAGCAAGGTCGCGATGGTCCGGTTCCTGAATCTCATCGCGAGCGAGCCCGACATCGCGCGCGTGCCGGTGATGGTCGACAGCTCCAAGTGGGAAGTGATCGAGGCGGGCCTGCGCTGCATCCAGGGCAAGGGCATCGTCAACTCCATCTCCATGAAGGAGGGCGTGGACAAGTTCAAGCACGAGGCCAAGCTGGTCAAGCGCTACGGTGCCGCCGCCGTGGTCATGGCCTTCGACGAGAAGGGCCAGGCCGACACCTACGAGCGCAAGGTCGAGATCTGCGAGCGGGCCTACCACATCCTGGTGGACGAGGTGGGCTTTCCGCCCGAGGACATCATCTTCGACCCGAACATCTTCGCCATTGCCACCGGCATCGAGGAGCACGACAACTACGCGGTCGACTTCATCAACGCGGTGCGCTGGATCAAGGAGAACCTGCCGGGTGCCAAGGTGTCGGGCGGCGTGAGCAACGTGAGCTTCAGCTTCCGCGGCAACGATCCGATGCGCGAAGCCATCCACACCGTGTTCCTGTACCACGCGATCAAGGCGGGCATGGACATGGGCATCGTCAACGCCGGCATGGTGGGCGTGTACGACGACCTGGAACCCGAGCTGCGCGAGCGCGTGGAAGATGTGGTGCTCAACCGTCGGCCCGACGCCGGCGAGCGCCTGGTCGAAGTGGCCGAAACCGCCAAGAGCGGCGCCAAGGACGAGAGCAAGCGCCTCGAGTGGCGCGGCACGCCCGAGAGCCCGGTGCACGTCAACCAGCGCCTGTCGCACGCGATGGTGCACGGCATCACCGACTTCATCGTCGAGGACACCGAAGAGGCCTACCAGCAGATCCTCGCCAAGGGCGGCCGTCCGCTGCACGTGATCGAAGGCCCGCTCATGGACGGCATGAACATCGTGGGCGACCTGTTTGGCGCCGGCAAGATGTTCCTGCCGCAGGTGGTGAAGTCGGCGCGGGTGATGAAGTCCGCCGTGGCCCACCTCCTGCCCTACATCGAGGAAGAAAAGCTGCGCGACGAGGCCGCCGGCCGCGACGTTCGCACCAAGGGCAAGATCATCATCGCCACCGTGAAGGGCGACGTGCACGACATCGGCAAGAACATCGTGACTGTCGTGCTTCAGTGCAACAACTTCGAAGTGGTGAACATGGGCGTGATGGTCCCGTGCCACGAAATTTTGGCGCGCGCCAAGGTCGAGGGGGCGGACATCGTCGGCCTCTCGGGCCTCATCACGCCGAGTCTGGAAGAGATGCAATACGTGGCCGGCGAGATGCAGCGCGACGACCATTTCCGCATCAAGAAGATCCCGCTCATGATCGGCGGCGCCACCACCAGCCGCGTGCACACGGCCGTGAAGATCGCGCCGCATTACGAAGGCCCCGTGGTCTACGTGCCCGATGCGTCGCGCAGCGTGAGCGTGGCGCAGTCGCTGCTGAGCGACCAGGCCACCGCGTACATCGACGAGATCAACGCCGACTACGAGAAGGTGCGCACCCAGCACGCCAACAAGAAGCAGGTGCCGATGTGGCCGCTCGCCAAGGTGCGCGCCAACAAGACGCCGATCGACTGGACGAACTACGTGCCGCCGGTGCCCAAGTTCATCGGCCGGCGCGTGTTCAAGAACTTCGACCTCACCGAGCTGGCCAAGTACATCGACTGGGGCCCGTTCTTCCAGACCTGGGACCTGGCCGGCCCTTTCCCCGCGATCCTGAAGGACGAAGTCGTCGGCACCGAGGCCGTGCGCGTGTACGCCGACGGCCAGCGCATGTTGAAGCGCCTGATCGAAGGCCGCTGGCTCAGCGCGAGCGGCATCGTCGGCTTCTGGCCCGCCAACACGGTGAACGACGACGACATCGAGCTCTACACCGACGAGACGCGCAGCGAAGTCGCGCTCACCTGGTACGGCATGCGCCAGCAGACCGAAAAGCAAATGATCGACGGCGTGATGCGCCCCAGCCGGTGCCTGGCCGACTTCGTCGCCCCGAAGGACAGCGGGCTGAAGGATTACGTGGGCGTCTTCGCGGTCACCGCGGGCCTGGGTGTCGAGAAGAAAGAGAAGTACTTCATCGACGACCTGGACGACTACTCGGCCATCATGCTCAAGGCTCTGGCCGACCGGCTGGCCGAGGCCTTTGCCGAATCGCTGCACCACCGCGCGCGCACCGACCTCTGGGGCTACGCACCCGACGAGGGTCTGAGCAACGAGGACATGATCGCGGAGAAATACCGCGGCATCCGCCCCGCGCCCGGCTACCCGGCCTGCCCGGACCACAGCGTGAAGGGTCCGATGTTCGACCTTCTGGCCTGCGCGGACATTGGCATGACCCTGACGGAAAGCCTCGCTATGATGCCCGCCGCCAGCGTCAGTGGTTTCTACCTGAGCCACCCCGATGCGACGTACTTCAACGTCGGCAAGATCGGGCACGACCAGTTGCAGGACCAGGCCGCGCGGCGCAAGGAGAGCGAGTCCGATCTCGAGCGTCTCCTCGCGCCCAACCTTTGAACCTGCCGGCCGGCGTGGCCGACCGGCACCGGGAGTTGTTATTCAGAAGCTGATGTTTGCAGCCGCGCACTACGCGGCACTCGTGGTTTTCGTCGTCAGCTGCTGGGGGTGGGGGCGCGGCGTGCTGGCTCGCCTGGCGCCGCCATCGCGCCGCGATGGCTGGCTCGAAGCCGCAGTGGCGGTCGCGCTCGGCGTCGGGCTCTTCATCTGTGCGTTCCAGGCGCTGGCGATCTTCGGTGTGTTCAAGCTCGGCGCCACGCTGGCGGTGATTGCCTCGGGCGTCGTCGTCACCGCGCTGCAGTTGCCCGCGTGGCTGCGCGAGCGGCGCGCCCTGAACGCGAGCGCCGTCGCGGTGCCGTGGACCTACTTCGACCGCATCGCGATGGTCGCGCTGGTGCTTGTCGCGCTGCCCGCACTGATCGCGCCGCTCGCACCGCCGGCCGCGTTCGACGAGCTGATGTACCACCTGCCCTATGCACGCGAAGTCGCGCAGCAGGGCTCGCTCGGCATCCATGAGTGGCTGCGCTACCCCTGGTTTCCGTACAACTACAACCTGCTCTACGCCGCAGCCCTTCAGGTGGGCGACGACGTGCTGCCGCACTTCCTGAACGGACTGGCGGGCGGCCTCTCGGTGGTGATGATCTATCGCCTCGGCATGCTGCATGCCAACCGGCTCACTGCCTGCATCGGCGCGGCGATCTGGCTGGGGCTCGGCGACTACTCGAATGCGCTGATCGACATGGGCGTGGCGCTCTTCGTGCTCACGGCCTGCGTGTCGCTGTGGTGGTGGCGCGAATCGCAACCCGTGCACAGCGGCATGCGCTGGCTGGGGCTCGCGGCCTTCTGCCTCGGCGTGGCCGCGGGTTCCAAGTACCAGGCGCTGATCTTCATGCCGCTGGTGGCGCTCTTCGTCGTGTGGCACGAGCGCCGGCCCAGGGCCTGGGCGCTGGCGCTCGTGTGCTTTCTGATCCCGTGCATCTACTGGTACGCGCGCAATGCCGTCATGACCGGCGACCCGTTCAATCCGATCGGCGCACGCGTGTTCGGTTTCAGCGAGTGGATTCCGGCCGACTACGTGCAGCAACTCGCCGACGTGCGCGATCACGCCGAGATGCCGAACGCGCTGATCTGGTCGGTATTCCTCGCGCCTTTCGGTGTGTTGTGGAAGCGCTCCGCCGCGGTGCGTGCCGCGGGTTGGTTCTGCTTCTACTCGCTGGCCGTGTGGGTCGTGACCTCGCGTTATCCGCGCTATCTGACGGCCTCGTTCCCGCTGCTTGCGATGACGGCGGCCATCGGCTGGCAGGTGCTGTTCGGCTGGATCGCGGCGGGCGTGCGCCGGCTGTTCGGCATGAAGGCGAGTCAGGGCGAAGGGGTGCCCGAACTGACCAATCGCCGCAGCGCGGCGCGCATCGGCGATTGGGTCGTGGTGCTGCTCCTGGCCGTGCTGGCGGCCGTGTCGGTGCGGCAGACCGCGAGCAAGGTCGCGATGATCTCGCCCACGCCCGAGACACGCGAGGCGTTCCTGCGCAAGCACGTGCCGGGCTATGCGGTGATGGATTACCTGCGCCGCAACCCGACCGGCCGCGTCTACCAGATCGCATTGAACGAGGCGATCTACTACGGCCCGAACCCGATCTGGGGCGACACGCTCGGCCCGTGGCGCTATGCCGACTTCCTGCTGCTGCCGCCCGGCGACATGGCGAACAAGCTCGCCAAGCTGGGCTTCACCGCCATCGTCATGCCCGACCAGCTGGCGCCGACGCTCACGACCCGCGCTGGCTTCGACACCCACTTCGCCCCGCTGTTCGCGCAAGATGGCAGCCGGGCCTACCGAATCCTTCCGACCGCACCATGAACGACGTTGACCACGCCGCCGACACCGTGAGCCGACGAAGCGCGGCGCCGCGCATTGCCGCGGTCATTCCGTGCTTCAACGAAGCGCTGGCCATCCGCCAGGTGGTCGAGGGGTTCCGCGCATCCCTGCCGGCCGATGCCGAGATTCACGTGTTCGACAACAACTCGACCGACGACACGGCCGCCGTCGCGCGCGCGGCCGGCGCCATCGTCACGCACGTGGCGGCGCCGGGCAAGGGCAACGTGGTGCGGCGCATGTTCGCCGACGTGGAGGCCGACATCTACGTGATGGTCGACGGCGACGCCACCTACGAGACCGCCGCCGCGCCGCGCCTTATCCAGCGGCTGATCGACGGCAACCTGGACATGGTGGTGGGCAACCGCATCGACGACGGCCAGAACGCGCTCACCTACCGCGCCGGCCATCGCCTGGGCAACCGCATGCTCACCGGCGCGGTGGTGCAGCTCTTTGGCGGCGGCTTGACCGACATGCTCTCGGGCTACCGCGTGTTCTCGCGGCGCTATGCGAAGTCGTTCCCGGCGCTGTCGCGCGGTTTCGAGATTGAGACCGAACTCACCGTGCATGCGCTGGAGCTGCGCATGCCCTGGGCCGAGGAAAGCACCGCCTACAGCACGCGCCCCGAAGGCTCGCACAGCAAGCTGTCGACCTACCGCGACGGCTGGCGCATCTTGAAGACCATCTGCAAGCTCTTCGTGAGCGAGCGGCCGCTGCAGTTCTTCTCGATCATCGCGGCGCTGCTCGCGGTGGGTGCGGTCGCGCTGGTCATTCCGCTCCTCGTCACCTACATGCACACCGGTCTGGTGCCGCGGCTCCCCACGGCGGTGCTGGCCACCGGCGCGATGCTGGGCGCGATGCTCGCGATGGTCTGCGGCGTGGTGATGCACGCGGTGACGCTCGGCCGCAGGGAGGCCAAGCGGCTGCGCTACCTGGCGATTCCGGGCGTGCGCAACTGCAACTCCAACGCGCCACGATGAAGCTGGGGCGGGAGTTCCTGTCGTTCGCTGTGGTCGGCGTGGCGGGCTTCGTGGTCGATGTGGCGGTGCTGTACCTGGCGGCGCCGCTCATGGGTTGGTACGGCGCGCGGGCACTGTCGTTCCTGGCGGCTGCTACCGCGACCTGGGCACTGAACCGGCGCTATACGTTCAGTGCGCGGAGCTCCAACGACTCCGTGCTGCGCGAGTACCTTGGCTACCTCGTGACGATGCTCGGCGGCGCCGTCGTCAACTACGGCGCTTATGTGCTGGTGCTGCATTGGGTGACGGGTGCCTGGGCGCCGGCGGTCGGCGTGGCGCTGGGCAGTTGCGCGGGGCTGGTCGTGAACTTCCTGTCTGCGCGCTATCTGGTGTTCCGGGCCAGATAGGCCCCCGTCTTGCTCCCTCTCCCCGAGGGGAGAGGACACAAGACCGGTGCCGCTCAATGCGCGCCTGACACCACCACCGGAATCTCGGTCGCAGGCGGCGTGTTGCGGCTGCGGCCGCAGCGCACGATGCCGTCGATCATCACCATGCCCACGCCCGGGATGTCGCCCAGCTGCACGCTTTCGAGGAGGCCCGGCGCGGGGGAATGCTGCGCGCGGTCCATGAAGACGAAGTCGGCATCGCGGCCCACTTCGATGAGGCCGCAGTTGAGCTTGCGGATCTTCGCCGTGTTGCCGGTCGCGAAGCAGAACACCAGCTCGGCCGGGATGTTCGCGATGGACGACAGCATTGCCACCATGCGAAGGATGCCCAGCGGCTGCACGCCCGAGCCCGCAGGCCCGTCGGTGCCGAGGATCACGCGGTGCGGGCACTTCAGTTCGAGCGCGGCCTTGGCTGCCGCGATGGCGACCTTTTCGTTGCCGTTGTGCACGATCTCGATCGCGCGCGAGCTCTTCTCGCACAGCTCGCACACATGCGCCTCTGGCAGCGAGGTGTGGCCGCCGTTGATGTGGCCGATGATGTCGGCGTCGGCCTCGAGCACCACGTCCTTGTCGATCAGGCCCGAGCCCGGGATCGACGGGCCGCCCGTGTGGATCGTGCTCTGAATGCCGTACTTGCGCGCCCACGCCACCATCTCCTTGGCTTCGTAGCCGGCCTTCACCGAGCCGAGACCGACTTCGCCCAGCAGGCCCACGCCGGCTTCTGCGAGCTCCTTGAAGTCGCTCTCGACCATGCCTTTTTCGATGACGGGTGCGCCGGCCAGCACCTTCACGCCGCCGGGGCGGAAGTTGTCGAACGCGCGCTGCGCGGTGATGGCCAGTGCCTTCAGGCCGACGATGTCCTTGGGGCGCCCCGGCAGGTGCACTTCGCCCGCCGAGATCATGGTGGTCACGCCGCCGTTCATCGTGGAGTCGATCCAGCCGATCTGGCCCTGGCGTGGCGTCCAGTCGCCGAACACCGGGTGCACGTGGCTGTCGATGAGGCCAGGTGCGACGCAGGTCTTCTTCGCGTCGATGACGGTCTTGGCGCCTTCGAGGTCGCAGTCCTTTTCCTTGCCGACTGCGACGATCAGGCCGTCGTTCACCACGACGGTGTCGGCGTCCAGGATGGGCTTGTCGATGTCGCCCGAGAGCAGGAGCCCTATGTTCTTGATGACGACCTTGCCCGACTTTGCGCCGGCTGCGATTTCTGCCATTTCGTGGTGTCCTCGTCGTGGGGTGGGGTGTTGTCTTGTACGTCGTCCGCGCGCACGGTGCGCAGCAGGGTCTCGATCACGAAGTTTTCCCAATGCGTGATCGCCTCCGGCGACTCCAGCGGCTCGCCGAGGAAGGCGGTGAGCGTGTGGCGATTGGAGGTGTAGAAATAGCCGGTGGACGCGATCAGCAGGTAGATGTCGCGCGCCACGAGGTCCTTGCGGAACAGGCCCTGTGCCGAGCCGCTGGCCAGGATCTCCGCAATGATCGCCACCGCCCGCGACGAGTACTCGCGCGCCCTGAGCGACTTGGAGATGTGCCGGCCCTTGTGCAGGTTCTCGGTGTTCAGCAGCGTCACGAACTCGGGATTCTTGCGGTAGTAGCCGAGCACGAAGCGGATGACTTCGGTGAGCGCCTTCACGGGGCGCGAGGCGTCGAGCGCGATGGCGGCCTCGGCATCGTCCATGCGCTGGTAGATGCCTTCGAGCACCGCGATGAACAGGCCCTCTTTGCTGCCGAAGTAGTAGTAGATCATCCGGTCGTACGACTTGGCGGCCTTGGAGATCTTCTCCACGCTGCCGCCGTCGTAGCCGTATTTGGCGAACACCTTGGTCGCCGACTTCAGGATGCTGTCGCGCGTGGCCTGGGCGGCCGCCTCGCGCACGCCGGTGCGGCGCTGGGGCTTGGTTGCCTTGCTTGTTTTCGAAGCGGTGCGGCTGTCGGCCATCGTGCGCGCGGCGTCTCTGTCTTACTTTTCTGCGAAGGCGCGTTCGACGACGAAGTCGCCGGGCGTGGAGGTGTTGCCTTCCTTGAAGCCGCGCTTCTCCAGGATGTGCTTCAGGTCCACCAAGAGGCCGGGGCTGCCGCACAGCATGACGCGGTCTTCCTCGACATTGAGCGGCGGCAGGCCCAGGTCGTCGGTGAGCTTGTTGCTCTCGATCAGGTCGGTGATGCGGCCCTGGTTGCGGAACTCTTCGCGCGTGACGGTCGGGTAATAGAGCAGCTGCTTCTCGATCATCTCGCCCAGGATCTCGTGCTTGGGCAGGTGGTCGGTCACCAGGTCGTGATAGGCCAGCTCGTCGACCTGGCGCACACCGTGCACCAGGATGACCTGTTCGAACTTCTCGTAGGTCTCCGGGTCGCGGATGATGCTCATGAACGGTGCGAGGCCGGTGCCGGTGCCGAACAGGTACAGGCGCTTGGCGGGCAGCGTGTAGTCGATCAGGAGCGTGCCCGTGGGCTTGCGGCCCACGATGATGGTGTCGCCCACCTGGATGTGCTGCAGCTTCGAGGTGAGCGGGCCTTCTTCCACCTTGATGCTCAAGAACTCGAGGTGCTCCTCGTAGTTCGGGCTCACGATGCTGTAGGCGCGCAGCAGGGGCTTGTTGTTCACCTTCAGGCCGATCATCGTGAAATGACCGTTCGAGAAGCGCAGAGCCGGGTCGCGCGTGGTGGTGAAGGTGAACAGGCGGTCGGTCCAGTGGTGGACGCTCAGGACGCGTTCTTCGCTGAATGCACTCATACGGAACTCAAGAGTTGGTTGGTAACAGGGGAGGGGCTGGCTGAGCCACGGATGCACACCCTTGGGGCATGACCGCCGGCCGGCTGCGAACCCTCCATTGTCGTTGGTCGTAAAAACCCCGATGAACTCCGCGAGAAAACACCATTGCAAGCATCGGGCCTGTTTGCTACATTGATCTTCAATGTAGTGATTGCAACATGAAAGTGTAGGGAATGCTACACAAACGGCAGGCGACGCACAAGCGGGCAGGCGGCACGTTTGTTGCAGACCTCACTGGACCGATTGCCCCATACAGACAGCCCACGAGATCGCCCCGATGACCGAACACACCAAGACAGACGGATTGCCCGGCATGGACATGCCGGTGGTCGCCGAAGCCGGCGCCAGCGCCTTCGGCAAGGCGCCGCCGCGCAACGAGAAGATGAGCACCGCCAAGGTCGAGTGCAACGCCTGCCCGGTGCTCTGCCAGATCTCCGACGGCCGCACCGGCGCATGCGACCGCTATGCGAACCGCGAGGGCGTGCTGGTGCGCGTCGACCCCGTCGTGCTGCTGCGCCGCGAGATCGCGAGCGAGGCGCCCACGCTGGTGCCCTTCGATCGCCCGGCCGCCGACAAGAACGAAGTGATCGAAGCCGGCGCCCCCGACTGGAACGGCGACCTGCTGCACGCCGACGAAGTCTTCGTCACCGGCGTGGGCTCGTCCACCACCTATCCCGACTACAAACCCGCTCCCTTCATCGTGGCCTCCAAGGCCCAGGGCGTTGACATGGTCACCGTCGTCACCGAAGGCATCTTCAGCTACTGCAGCTTCAAGGTGAAGATCGACACCGACCGGTTCCTTGGCTCCGAGCAGGCCAACGTGCGCTACCGCGGCGAAGTCGTGGGCCATGTCACCACGGCCGAATACGGCTCGCAGATGCTGTCGCTTGGCGGCGTGCACCACCTCACCGGCGGCAGCAAGAAGGAAGGCCGCATGACGGCCGAGCTGATGCAGTTCCTGGGCAACAAGAAGGCGGTGGAGTGCACCATCGACGGTGGCTCCACGCTCGTGATCCAGGCCGGCAAGGCGCCCATCGTCAACGGTGTGGAAGAGCAGCGCATGCGCGTGGGTTGCGGCTCCGCGGCGGTCGGCATCTTCGCGCGCCAGTTCGCGGGCGTGGCCGACGAGGTGGTGGTGGTCGACGACCACATCACCGGCGTGCTCACCGAGCACCAGGCCGGCCGGTGCCTCGATATGGCGCCCTCGGGCATCCAGATGCTGGGCCGCAAGTCCACGCCGGGGCGCTACTTCCAGGTCGCGAACCCGGGCAACGGCTGGGGCGGCACCGACATCGCCGATCCGCTCGCGATCATCGAAGGCTGGGAAGAGGGCGTTGCGCGCCCGGGCCTGCGATTGCTCATGACTTCGACCACAGGCGAACACGCGCAGTGGTACGTGCTCGATGACGCACTGAAGCCCATCGAGCAGGAAATGCCCGCCGAAGTGAAGCGCATCGTCGACCGTATCGGCGAGAACTGCGAACCCTCGCTGTGCACCGTGCTATTCCTTGGCGGTGCAGGCGGCAGCCTGCGTGCCGGCGTCACCGAGAACCCGGTGCTGCTGACGCGCGCCATCAAACGCGCGCTGGTCAACGTCACCTGCGGCGGCGCGCCGGCCTATGTGTGGCCCGGCGGCGGCATCACCGTGATGGCCGACGTCATGCGCATGCCCGACAACAGCTTCGGCACCGTGCCCACGCCGGCCATCGT
>Ga0163161_10000589_pt1 | contig 29075 bp, 22 predicted proteins | sample S45metaG_FD_129847 | JGI IMG/M metagenome (GOLD analysis project Ga0163161, IMG submission 129847) | Switchgrass rhizosphere microbial communities from Kellogg Biological Station, Michigan, USA - S4-5 metaG | ecosystem: Host-associated > Plants > Roots > Rhizosphere > Soil | place: USA... | reverse complement strand
ACTCTTTTGGGAAGCTTACACAAGTAGAACTTTTGTTACGTTAAATCACGCTTTTTTTGAAGAAATCTGAGGGTACATTCGTTTTCTGCACTAAGTTTGTAATATTTCATGCAAAGCACCGAAACAAGATAAGCTGGGGCATAGCTGATCATCAATTCATCGAAACCTTGTCTCCTGAAATTTCCAGAGACGAAGAGATATATGGAGAAAGCTAATGCAGACAGCAGTGTGGCGGTACCAATAATTGTATTTTTGCGATAATCATTTCCATTGGATTTTGGAATGTTTTTGGCCGAAAGAAGAAACGCAAAAAAAAGACTTGAAAGAAGTACGGCTAAATCAAGATAATTTACCTGCATATCAAAGGTCCATTGTTGTTGCATTACATCCATGAGCTTCATATACAGGAACATCACAGATAAAGTAACCGGAAGAACGAGAATAGATGTTGTAAACATCGCTTTTAAAGCATGCTGAACTATGTGTTTCATAATATTAACCTAACTGCTCTTTGATGCTTTTGCTATGTTTTTGTTACAATGAATTTTGGTTTATAATGAATTTATTTTAGAACCAATTGAAGGAAGGATGATCCTGGATATGCAGTCCTGCAATTACAATTGTATATTTACCAGCGTTAATAATGATATTCGAATGAATAAAGCAATTCAAATCGCAGTTCTTGATGACTATCAGAAGGTGGCTTTACAAACGGCAGACTGGACAGTGGTGCAGCAGCGTGCAGATGTAGTGGTGTTTAGTGACCATCTTGAAAAGGAGGAAGCCATAGTAGAACGGCTTTTGCCCTTTCAGGTGCTTTGTGTGATGAGAGAGCGAACACCATTGAACAAATCTGTTCTGTCAAAACTCCATCATCTGAAACTAATTGTATCTACAGGAAGGCGCAATGCCTCAATAGATGTCAAGGCCTGTGAAGAGTTCGGAATTGAACTTCGGCATACAGATTATGTGGAAAGTGGTGCACCGGAACTGACCTGGGCGCTGCTGATGGCGATGGCTAGAAATATTGTTGTCGAAAATGAAAATTTTAGATCCGGCAAATGGCAATCCACTGTTGGAACGGATTTGTCTGGCAAAACCCTTGGCTTGGTGGGATTAGGGCGTATAGGGCAAAAAATGGCCAAATTTGCCCAGGCCTTTGATATGGATGTGGTAGCCTGGAGCCAGAATCTAACTGCAGAAAAAGCTGCAGAAGCAGGAGTAAAGCTTGTGAGCAAAGCTGAGCTTTTCAGAACAGCTGATTTTGTAAGCATTCACCTGGTACTGAGTGAACGCTCAAGGGGAGTTGTGGGCGCAGAAGAATTGGCTTTGATGAAAAAGGAAGCTTATTTAATTAATACTTCCCGGGGTCCATTAATTGATGAAGCAGCGCTGATCGACACCTTGCAAAACAAAGGTATTGCCGGAGCTGCACTTGATGTGTTTGACAAAGAACCTTTACCTGAAAATCATATCTTGCGAAAACTAGACCAGGTTCTTGCTACGCCTCATATTGGTTATGTTACAGAAAAAACTTATCGCGTGTTTTACGAAAATACCGTGTGTATAGTTGAACAATGGCTGAAAGAGCATTTTGTTTAGGGATTTACATGAACAGATGAATTTTTTTATGTCAAATATTTATTTAATGTCTAAACGATAAATTTGTTTTTTGTTTAGGTTTAATTATTTTTTATATAAGTTGCTTTTGTTAAATAAATTAACAAAATTTGGAATGACATTTATTGGACATTGCCCTGTTGGTACGAACAGATTTTCTAATTGCGCTCAAGACATGAAAAAATCTTCTTTGTTTAAGGCTGCCATGCAGTGTACTGTGGTTCCCTAGGTTTAAAATCATTAATTATCTTATTTATAAAAATGGGCAAAGAAGAAATCTTGATTGAAATTGAAGAGGCGGTTGCATATGCTGACTTAGTGGAACTGGATAGATTATTCGATCTTTACTTAAGTATGGAAACGGAAGATGAGGCGAGTAAAACGCTTGCAATGATCTTATATAGCAATTACAATACTTTTTCAGAAAATAATACGGTAAGAATGATGGAAATGCTGATCCGTAAGTGTTCAAATCTGGCCACTTTAAGAGAATCAGAAAACTTTTTATTTAGAATATCAGTTCTCAGAGGGTCGGTAAAACTCTATAATTGTTTTATTAAAGAGGGAATAGAACCTTTCTTGTTGAACTGTGGTGCGGAAGAAAAGGAGAGCTACTATAGTAAATTGGCCGGTGTGGCAGAGATGCTGACCAATGTGCTTTTTAAGAAATATAGCCAATACACCAGAGGAACGGATTATAACGGAGCATTTGAAAGGGATGAGGGAAGCAAGGATGTTCTATTGATCAACAAAGAAGATTACGAATTGATGGATGATATTATAGAGAAATATAATACCATCGTTGGACGCCGGGATATTATTAAAAACCTCATTAAGCGTTCAGGTCAGAAATGGCAATACAGCTAGTCTATAAACGGGAGGCTAAACCAAAATGTAGTTCCCTTTCCAGGAATGCTGTCTACGCCGATATTTCCGCCATGGCGCTTAATAATTTCCGAGCAGATGTAAAGTCCCAATCCCAGGCCTGAATATTGTTTTTCTGTATAGTCTGCCCGATAATAACGATCAAAAAGATGGGGCAGCTTGTCTTCAGGGATGCCTGGTCCTGTGTCTCTTACGGAAATTATTGCCAGGTTATGATGTTTTTCTACCTTTAGATAAATAGACTTGGAATCCGGGGCATATTTAACGGCATTATTTACAAAATTAACGATGACCTGTTCTATGCGGTGTTCGTCGGCATTAATCTGCAGGTGTACATCGCCTTGTACAATAAGCGTATACCGACCTTCTTCTCTGATGTGGCTACAACATTGATTGAGCATATTGATTACGGTAAAAGCAGTCTTATTCAGGGTCAACTGTCCTTCGCTCATCCGTGATACGTTGAGAAGGTCATCAATCAGACTGGTGATCTTCTCCATACTTTTGGTCGACTGATCCAGGAGTCTTGAAAATATAGGTTGAGAAGGATTATCTCTCATGCGGTTCATGAGCTGTAAAGATGCTTTAAGGCTTGTAATTGGGGTTTTTAATTCATGACTGGCGATACTGATAAACTCATCCTTTTTCAACAATAATTCCCGGGTACTCCGTTCCAAAGACTTCTCCATAGAGATATCCAGTACAGTGCCAATAAAACGGGTGGCTTTTTTTTCTTCATTGAGATAGGCCTTACCTTTGGATTTTATCCAGCGAATTTTTTGGTCATGATGCCCGATAGAGCGATATTCTATATTAAACTCTCCATTATTTATACCGCTTAATGCCTTATTAACTGCTTCGGTGGTCAATTCACGGTCGTCGGGATGAACCAGGCTTAGAAAGATATCAAAGTCAATAGCATCTTTAGGGTATAGCCCATATAATTCCTTACAGCGGTTATCCCAGATCAATTCTTTTGTAAATACATTTAGATCCCAGGAACCAATGCCGGCAGACTCTATGGCAAAGTGCAGTCGTTCCTTACTTTCTGCAAGTAAACGTTCCGCTTCGGCAAGACCATCCTCCACTTTGCGCTTATCTGTCAAATCATGAATGGCAAGGAGTGTTAACGTTTCAGAGGTATGGGTATCAAATTGTCTTGCTGTGAGCAGCATGATCTTATGACCAATAGTATTGAAGACATGATTAACCTCGAAGGTCTTGAAAAACCCTTGTTCAGGTAATATATGCTCTAATTGCTGCCGCAGAACTGGTATGTTCCATTGTCCGTTCCCCAGGAGATAAAGAAAATTTCCTTCTGTTTCTTCTTTATTCACTTTAAAGGTTTGATAGAAACCATCTGTAGCCCGGATGACTCTAAGTTCTTTGTCCAGAATAACCAGTGGGTCATGTATGGTATTGAATATTTCTTCAATGTATTTTTTAGAATTATTCAGTTGTTCGTTACGATCATGTAATTGTGTATTTACGAGTGTAATTTCGTCATTCGTTCTGAGTAGCTTTTTGTTGGTCATGTCCAGCTCCTGTGATATCTTTTTGAGTTCAGTCACATCATAAAAGCTAATGACTGCACCATCCGGTTGAGAGCTGTTTTTTCGGATATAAGGCATGGTCATCACCTGGTATATTTTTCCATTCGATGCTTCGGCTTCCCTTGTAATGGTCCGTTCATCCAACATAACTTGTTTAATATCATCAACCAACGTTTCTAATTTGATGTTGGTGGTGATATTGCTTAAAGGACGACCAATATCACTTTCCCGAATGTTAATATGTTTTACTGCACCGGGAGAGTATTTTTTCAACAAGAGGTTCTGATCGACGAATAATTGTCCATTGAGGTTACTTCGAAAATAATTGTTCAGGTCGTCGTTCAATTCCGTTAATTGCGTGTTGGTCGCCTGATACTCTTTGTTAATGGTATGTAATTCTTCATTTACAGATTGTAGCTCTTCATTTGCCGATTGCATTTCTTCATTCGCCGATTGTTGTTCTTCGTTAAAAGATTGCATGTTTTCGTCGGATGTCACAGACCTTTCATTAGCTGCTTCTAATAGCGCCCGGGTTTCTGTCAGTTCCCTTTCAAGACTTCTCAAATGATCTTTGGCCAGACGGCTAAAATCGGCAGTTGCAATCACATCCAGGCCATCGGGTTTATCTTTATTCTCAAAGAATAAGATCAGCAATAATTTTTCCTCTTGTTTATCGATAAAAAGCGGCTTGATGACGATATTAACAAAAAAGGTCTCCTGAAATTTCAGACTGTTAAGTACAACTCTTTTATTCGACCTCAGTGCTTTATGTGCTGCGGCTTTAAAAACGACTGAGATGTGGTCTGGTATTAATTCATTGAGGTTGAAATTGAAATTTTCGTTCTTTAAATATCTCGTTGTGTCTCCAAAGGAGCGGCTAACAATTAAATCTTCATTGGTACACACGCCACTAAAACCAGATTCCTCTAAAATGGCGTTGTTCAGTTCATCTCCCTTTACCAGGCTGGTAGAAGGAAATGTGTTTTTTTTGATAGCGTCCATCTTCGTGCTTACATTTTCTATAGTGGGTGATGAAAAGGTATCGAACTTTACAGGTCGGCCAATTTTGGTACTTTGTAATATATTCCATTTGGTACTGATCTCCTTAAAGTCGGCTTTTAGAAAGGAAGGGTTTTCGCTCGGTCCCAGGAAGAGGTATCCTTGTTTTTTTAAGCCGAAATGCATCATGGAAAATGCTTTTTCCTGTAAGCCCATATTCATGTAGATAAGCAGATTCCGGCAACTGATCAAGTCTATATTGCAGAAAGGTACATTTTTAACCAGATCATGTGAGGCAAATACAATCATTTTTCTGATCTCATGATTTATTTTAAAACCCGCACCCACTGGGGTGAAAAAGTGATTAAGTCTTTCCTGGGTAAGCATCTCTGTAATACCATCCGGATATATTCCTTTTGAGGCAATAGCTAAAGCAGCCTTGTTAATATCGGTTGCGTATATTTTGACCGATCTGTTCTGATTCTTTTGGTTTAAATACTCCTTGATCAAAATAGCCAGAGAATAGGCTTCCTCTCCGGTGGCACATCCCGCTACCCACAGTTTTACAATATCTTCTTTTCCATTTTGTGATAAAATAGAAGGAATGACGGTTTTCTCGATAATCTTAAATGCTTCGGGGTCTCTGAAAAAAGAAGTTACGCTAATTAAAAAGTCGTTGGCCAGTAATTCTATCTCCTCAGGGTGTTCAACTAAGAAGTCGTAATACCTGTTGGCTTCATTGAAGTTATGCAGCATCATCCGTCTTTTGATGCGTCTTAAGATCGTTGCCTGTTTATAATCTGTAAAATCAAGGGGCGACTTGCCCTTAATCAGATGAAGAATGTTTACCAGTTCGCTTTCGTTTATCTGAGCATCTTTCACATAATCTTCAATTACCTTAGGCATAAGCTGGGGGGAGAGAACAAAATCCGTACAACCTGTTTGAAGGGCCGATAAAGGCATGTCTTTGAAGGCAGCTGTCTCTGGATCCTGTACGATGATCATCCCTCCGGATTTTTTAATCGCTTCAATACCTTTTGATCCATCACGCCCAGTGCCCGATAAAATAATCCCTATAGCTTTCCTCCCGCGCTCTTCTGCCAATGAAGTAAAAAAATGATCTATGGTGAGGTGTGGCGGATGTTTATCTTTTTTGTCGGATAACATCAATTTTCCCTTTTTGATAGTCATAAAACTGGTGCTGGGAATCAGATAGACCCTGTTGGCTTCAACTGGAGTTTGATCGGTCACCTCAATGATCCGTAACTTACTATGAGATTTAAGGATCTGAGCCATATGGCTTTTAAAATCAGAAGAAAGGTGTTGGATCAGAATATAAGATACCGCATCTAAAGGAGTGTGATCAAAAAAATCGGATATGGCCTCAAGGCCACCAGCGGATGCGCCGATGGCAATGATATATTGTTTATTGTCAATTTTTGCCATTGGATGAAGATCTCCAGTAAAGAGAAGGATGAGAAAGGGGAAGAGATCCTATCAAAGATAGTCATTAATAACTGTCTTTGCATTGAATATCAATGTTTACAGAAAATAGCGGTTTAATCATTCTTTAGGGCTTAAACCTACTTTTTTGAGATACTGTTTCTGTACCAGTAAAACACTGTCGGGCATTCTGTTCAGGGTTTGATATTGCGCATGTAAAGCTTTGTATAAGCTGCGTTTTTTTTCAATATCTTTTTCCTCAAGGAGCTCGCCTGCTGATTTACCATATTGTTCTATACTTTTAAAATATGAGGCGATAGCATTGCGGAATTCTGCCGCATCTTTATTGCTGCTTTTCATCACATCCAGAGAAACGAGGTTGCTTTTTGCGCCGTTGGCAATACTATTAGCTATACCACCTAAACGAATCGAAGTGGAAGGATCAGCGGAAAAAACAAGGGTAGAATCACTAAAGGTTTTCTGAGCCCCGTCTACCTGATTCATTTCGCGTACAAAAAGATCAGTAACAAATTCATTGTAGGCATATTCTTTATTATCACTGCAGGCGGTACCGAGCAGTATAATGAATAAAATTGCAGTTAAAGCTGTAGGTTTCATAGGATTTTGAATAGATGTTTAGCAAGATAAGAAATAATAAAAAAAAACGCACCTGTTAACAGATGCGTTTTTCACTATATTGTTGAGATGTATTCGTTCTCTAAAGAGCCATCGTCATAGAGTTTAAGGATGGCGTAACCAGGAGGTGTTTGCTGATAGTAATAAGGCTGGGCAGATTTTGCATCTCCTTTATCCCACCAAAATCCACTCATGGCTCCGTTACAGAAATATTGAACATCATTGTACCAGGCGCGGTCCAGTAAATGCTGATGTCCGCTCAAACAGACCTTGACCTTATCCTTGTATTTATAAAATAACTGTTTAAGTTCTTTATGATCACCGTGCTGGCCGCCTTCCCAGGTATTGGTTACCGTTAAGATCGGGTAATGTGACATGAGCAACACTGGTGTATTTGCAGGAAGTTGTTCCAGCTCTTTCTCCAGCCAGCCGTATTGTTCCTGATCCAGTGTAATGTTCTTATTATTACCATCAAGGATGATGAAATGCCAGCCTTTTTTTGAAAAACTATAATAGCGATTAGGCATTTTTAGTCTTTTGACCACGTAATCTTTTCCATACATTTCATCTTCCTTAGAAGGGGCTGCCCACCAGGTGTCGTGATTGCCAATACAACTGTGGACTTCATAGTCTGAAATTTCTTGCAGGCAATGATCCCAAACACCCCATTGTTCCACAACGGATTCTCGTTTGATGTTGTCATAATCTGCAGCATGAATGCTGTCTCCTCCATTCAGAAAAAAGTCAATCTTCAATTTTTTAATATCCCTAAGGTAACGTTTAAATTTCTCGGGAGCATCTTGAAAATTGCGTATGTGTACATCTGTGATATGCGCCACCGTGAGCACCAGTTTCTTTTTTGAAGGTTTCTCAGATACCGGACTGGCTACCGCCTGGCCAATTTCCCCCAGGGCCAGCGCTAAGGTGGCCAGAGGGATTGCTTTAATTAAACTTCTTCTTTTCATATAGGTCCGTATTATTGCCAGCCCGTAGGTTGTGTTAATTTTGGATTAAGAACAATCTGTTGCAGCGGTATTGGAAAATAGTAGTATTTAGGTTCTATAAATGAACGCGGGGAACTGATGTCTTGCGGAAACATGACAAATCCTTTGGTTCCCTCACTTAAATAGAAACTATTGCTGTTCAGGTAATACAGAACCAGTTTTGATCGCACTGACTCCGGAAGGGAGGAGATAGGACCGGTTTCTGATGGTGAATTTAAAATGGCAATATCTTCTACACCATCGCCAGTTACATCATAAGCGCCTAAACCAGGAACATACATACCTTGAGTAGGTTTAGCCAGTAATTTACCCGCTTTCCATCTTAAAAGGTCGTTAAACCTGAAGCCTTCACAAGCCAGTTCAACATTGCGCTCCCGTCTGATTTCCAGCAATACGCCTTGATTGGCTCCAGTGGTTAAAGGATACATGGCAACCAATACAGGATCGGGTTGTGCATTTGCCGTAGTGATATTCAGGGCAGGCATACCTACACGGCTCCTTAATAAATTAACGGTTTTATCCAGATCTGACTGAGTTAAGGTATTGAGTTCTGTTTTTGCTTCTGCATTGATCAGCAGCACTTCTGCATAACGGATTACCGGCAGATCTGTAAATTCTGTATAAACTTTGGTAGAAGGGTCAAGTGCATAGAATTTGATTTGCGGATAACCTCCAAAAGTTGGTCTGGTCTTATTTGGAATACCTCCGATAACTGTAGAAAACCCTGGAGGCATAATGGTTGTGGCCATTCTTGGGTCCCTGTTGTTGAACATTTGTACATAAGGTTTTGTACTGTAACCAGGGCTGGAGGTAAAAGGTGTGCCATCGAGCATCAGATAGGTATCTGCCAGTGATTTGCTCAGAGACCATTGCCAGTCAAAAACATAGTGTGTACTGTTGGAACGGTTTAAAGCCTGATCGTAGTCCTGGTAAAAGATCATTTCTTTGTTGGAACTCAGATCGGTACTGGTAAATAATTTCTGGTAATCTTCTGCTTTCTTACCGGTATTATAAATGCTAAAACCGGCAGCCATAACCTCCTGAGAGGCTGAAACCGCTCTCTCCAGAAAAGAGTTTGCTGTACTTTGAAGGTTCAGCTCCTCATGATATTTCCGGAAGGTACCTTCAAACAGGCAGAATCTGGCCAGCATAGACAGGGACGCCCATTTGGTAATTCTGGTGGCAGAGCCATCGGCTTTCACATGTGCTGCTGCAAATTCGAAATCCGCACGAACTGAATCTGCAACCAGGCTGCGTGGGTCTTTGGGTTTATACAATGCGGCATCGTCAGTGGCACCCAATACTGTATTGTAGAAGGGGACATCACCAAAGCGTTTCATCATCTGGAAATAAAATACAGCTCTGTAAAAACGGGCAATGCCTTTAAAATGATCAATAGAGGCCTGATCTCCTTTTACATTTTGGAGATTGTTCAGCATATAATTGATCCGGCGCAGGTTATCCCATTTCCAGGAATCGGAAGAGACATTTGAAGCACTGATATTGCCGCGGATCATATTGTCCACCTCGCTTCCGCCAAGGTAGACTGAAATGTTGTCTGAAAAGACATCACTTGTACCGGCGCCCAAGGAGGTGTTTCCGCTCATCTCGTAAAAGCCATTGCTGTAGGTTTCCATATCAGCAACGGTTTTGAAGAAATCTTTGGAGGTAATGGCACTTTGAGGAAGTCTTTCCAAAAAATCTTTCTTACAGCCAGAAAAAACAATAGCTGCAAAAAATGCCATCAAAAAAGTAAGGTAGTATCTTGTTTTCATGATGCTTAAAAATTAACGTTCATACCAAATGAATAGGTGCGCTGGAAGGGGTAGATATTCCCGTTAAGACCTTCCGGATCTAATTTTACTTTGAGTTTAGTGTATTCAAAAAGGTTTTCACCGCTTACATAGAAATGTACATTGGCTAGTTTTAATTTGCTTAGAATACTTTTTGGAAGTGTATAACCCAGCGTAATATTTTTAACCCTTAAATAGGCGGCGTTTTGCAGGTATTTGTCATTTGGAATACCAAGTTCCATGCCAGCATCTTCAGCGGCATAGGCTTTTACCCTTGGAAAATAGGCATTAGGGGTTTCAGGTGTCCAGTGATCCATGTTCTGCACAGTGACGTTTGTCCATGGCTGTGCATAAATTCCCCAGAAATAGATGTTGGAATTTCCTGGATACCAGTCTCTTTTGGCTACGCCCTGCAAAAATACGCGGACATCAAATCCTTTCCATGCAGCGGAAAGATCGATGCTGTAAGGTAAGTGAATGGCACTGTTCCCGATTTTGGTCTGATCTCCGGGTTTATCAAGGGTATTGTTTCCAAAATCAACCTTTCCGTCATTGTTGCGGTCTTTGAATTTAATGTCACCTACATAATAGCGGTAGTTGTTGTCGTCTTCACCAACAGCAGTCTGATCGGCGTGATTTTTCAAGTCGGCTGCGTTTTGGAAAAAACCTTCTGTTTGTAAACCCCAGATCTCGCCAATTTCCATGCCCTTATAATAATTGGTCAGGGAGTTTGTTGGGTTGTCGAAGCGGGTAATGAAAGTTTTGCTGTCACTTAAGGCAAGGGTAACATTATAGCTCAATGGAGAACCGGCTACCGGAACATCATCCTTCCAGCTCAGTTTCAGTTCCCAGCCATTTGTTTTTAGATCTGCGGCATTAGTTGTTGGTGAAGTAGCACCGAAAACCCCTGGCAATGGTTTTCCTGGAACCAGCATATTTTTTGTGTATCGGGTGTATTTATCCAGACTCAGTTCCAGTTTGTTGTTTAAAAAGCTGAGGTCGGCACCGACATTGATTGTAGATACTTTTTCCCAGGTGAAATCATCTGAGATTGGTACTGGAGGGTTTACATAGGTTCCCTGTTTACCGCCCAGGATCTGTCCGCCTTTGGCACTTTGCAATATGGACAGGTAATCATATTCATTGACCGAAGCTTGATTTCCGAGTACCCCGTAAGAGCCTCTGATTTTAAACTGGTCCATGTGCAGGGCTTTCTTTACAGGTTCAAAGAAGCCCTCTTCAGAAAGCACCCAGCCTGCAGAAGCGGAAGGAACAAACACCCATCTGTGGCCAGAGGCAAATCGGGATGATCCATCGTAACGGCCATCAAACTCCAATAGATATTTTTCTTTATAATTGTAGTTTAAGCGGTAGAAAAGACCTTGAACAGCCCATTCTCTAATGTTTTCCGTCGTGGTTTGATCACCCGTGGCGAGGTTGATCGACGGAATATTGGTAGAGATGAGTTGTTTGCGATCGGCTTGAAAATTCGTATTAATGGAATGCTCCTGATTATAACCTACCAGTCCGGAAATAAAATGATTACCTAGTTTTTTGTGTGCATCACTATATACATTGACCACATCATACCTAATGTTTATATTTCTATCTTTGGCACTGGTAGAAGAGGTTAAAGGGGGAGACAAATTTGGTCCGGTTTTGTAAGCGACTGGAATTTCATAAGATTTGGACAATGTATCAATTCTACGAAAAGTTGCATCTCCTTTTAAACTCCATACATCTTTAATCAAAGAGGTATTGAAAGAGAAAGTGGTTTGAACGGTATGGCTGTTGACATTTATTCTTCCTCCTTCCTGTGCTGCGCCCAATACACTGGCGCCTTGTGAGGTCCAGGATCCATCCGGATTTCTAGGTACGTCAATAACATTGGAGCGATTGATTTGTTGAAAATAACTTCCACCATTCACAATAGTAGGGGTTTCAAAGCCACCCTGGCTAAGTAATGTATTATTAGATAAGGTAAGCCATTTGGTTACGTTCAAATCTACTTTGGCCCGCATGTTGTAACGGTTATTTTTTTCATTGGCATTTTTTACCAGGCCCTGCTGATTGTAATAACCTGCAGATAAAAAGTAGCTTAGTTGATCGGTTTTTTTGAATATAGTGAGATTGGCATTATAGGTAGGGGCTGAATTGTTGTAAGCCTCTTTAATCCAGTTTGTATTTCCGATATAGAACCATTTATTAGGATCGTTTGGATCTATGATAACGCTCGGTAAAGACATATCTAAAGAACGTAGGCGTGCAGCTTCAACCAAAGCCGGGCTATAGGCCGGATTGTATAATGGATAGGCTGCCTGGTTCTTCATTTGTAATACGGTATATGGGTCAGTAATCAGGTCTGGCAGTTTCCCAACGGTCCGAATGGCTGTATAGGCACTAAAACTTACATTGATTTTATCCGGGTTATAGTATTTCGCAGATTTGGTCGTAATCAACACAACACCAAAAGCAGCCCTTGCCCCATAGATTGCTGCGGAGGCCGCATCTTTCAAAACGGAAACGCTTTCAATGTCGGAAGTGTTCAATGACAGAAGTTCAGAAGAAGAATAGGGGATATTGTCTACCAGGATTAAAGGCTTGCCGCCATTAATGGAAGTAAAACCACGGATATTGAATTCTGGTGCGGTATTGGGTGCTCCATTGGCTATCGAAATGTTCAGGTTAGGGATCAATCCCTGCAAGCCCTGTCCTAAATTGGCAATAGGCCGGTCATTTAGTTGTTTAGCTGTGATCGCATCTACTGCACCTGTTAAATTCGCCTTTTTTTGCGTACCATAACCCACCACCACCACTTCATTCAAATCAGAAAGTGCAGGAACCATTTTAACCGACAGCTCATTGGATGTTTTTAGAGATATCTCCTGTGTTTGATAACCCATGTAAGAAAGCACGAGTACAGCATCATTATTAGGAACCTTAAAGCTGAAATTTCCATTCTGGTCTGATTTATACCAGGTTTTGGTACCTTTAACAAGGATAGATACATAGGGCATAGGCATTCCTTTTTCATCCAGAACCTTTCCTTTAACATCTATATCTGTAAAAATCCTGACCAGTTTTTCAAAGAAAGAAGTAGAAGATGGCTTAATGACAACGGTATTGGCCTCAATTGAAAAGCTTAAATTTTGCCCTTCCAGACACGCTACCATGACCTCATTAAGAGGCGTGTTTTTAAATTTGGCATCGATGGTCCGGTTGGTTTTAAGTTTATCCTGTTCCCAGAGAACATTGTACCCTGTTTGCTTTCTGATTTCCTTAAAAACGGATTTTATGCTGATGTTTTTTCCTGTTAAAGAGATATTCTGCGCACGGATGCTGGCACTGGCCTGGACCAGGAAAGCAAGCATGAGCAGGGAAGTAAGTTTAACGTTCATTATCAACTGCCTTTTTAATGCGGTTTTTGGTAAAAATTTGGCCATATAGGTACTTGCCCTATGTAAAAAGCCCGTATAAATTTTATACATTTGATTGTTTGTTGTGGGTTTAAGTATTGTATATCCTAATTTATTTTGCTTGCCCATACTCAGCACGCAGTTTACTGCGAACATAGATCAGTGGTGTTCCGAGGCATCACTGATTTTTTCTTTTGGAACAAAGCGGTTGGCTCATTTTAAAACGATAATTTTCCTCCCTTCTATTTTAAAGTGAACAGATTCGGTTAATTCCAATGTTTTTAAGATCTGCGATACACGGCCAAATCTGGACACTGTACCATTAAAAGATTTTTTACGAAGTTCGTTTTGCTGAAACTCAATATCTACATTATACCAGCGGGATACTTTTCTCAAGATGCTCTCCAGGTTCTCATTGTTGAACATAAAAATGCCTTCTTTCCAGGCTAAAGCCTCTTCCACATCAACCGACCGTACTTTAATCTCCCGGTCAACAACAGCCTGCTGGCCCGGAGCCAGTATTTGAGTATCTCCGCTATTATTGGTTAAAGATACTTTTACACTGCCTTCAGCTAGTGTGGTTTTAGTGGCCTGTTCGTCGGCGTAGGCATTTACATTGAAATGTGTGCCCAGCACCTCAATATTTTGTCGCTCACTGTTGACAATAAAAGGCATTTTCTTGTTCTTAGCCACTTCGAAATACGCTTCTCCCTTTAAAATAACTCTTCTTTGCTGCCCGCTAAACCTGGCAGGATAGCTTAAACTGGAAGCTGCATTTAGCCATACCTTAGTTCCATCGGGCAGATTGACCTGGTACTGGCCACCTTTAGGTGTTTCAATAGTATTTAAAGCAGTAGAACCACCTGCATCAGCTGCACTTAAGTTTGCTTGTTGGGTGTAAACCAATTGGCCGTCTGCAGTTTTGGTGATCAATATTCCGGATTGTTTTGCAATGGTGCCCCTCAGCGCATCTTCAAGTACAATTTTAGAGCCATTGGCTAAAGTCAGGACGGCCTTGTTACCACCGGCAGGCAAATCTGTTTTTGCAAAGTCAGTTAAATTACCCCTTGAGGTGGTTGGTTTTTTGAAATATAACGAAACCCCCAATATTGCAATTACGGCAGCTGCAGCGGCAGACCAGTATAGTGTTTTCTTGAAAGGATATTTTATACTGTTCTGCTGGCTGATGTTTTCCCAGAGTACTTTTTCCATCTCCGGGTAATCAAGCGGATCAATATCCTCAGGCCTGTCTTTGGTCTCTTCCAAATACCAGCTTTCTACAAGAGAGGCATCTTTAGGATTGCCCTTGCCTTCCAGGTATCTGGATATTAATTTTTTCGCTCTTTTATTCTTCATTCTATATTACCAGTTGGGGCGTTTTTACATAAGAGTATTTGTAAGGACCCAGGTAGTAGAGAAAATTGAAAAATATTTTAAAAAAGTTTAAAAAAATGGAAAAACAACAGAATAGTCATGCTGGCACCCAATTTCAGTTTGAGTATTTTAATGGCATTGTTCATTTGTTTTTTTACCGTTTTATCAGAAATTTCCATCTTACAGGCAATTTCTTTTTGAGAGAGGTGTACTTTTCGGCTCAGTTCAAATACTTCTCTCATTTTAGGTGGGAGTTTGGAGATCTCACTTTCTATGCGGTTGGATAATTCCCGGTTGCGGACCAGGTGATCTGTAATATCGGTGCCTTCGTCTATGAACTTTTCCAGTGAATTCATATAGCGTTCTTTGATCTTTCCTTTTTCAAATAACCTTAAGATGCTGTTTCGAACACTGGCGTATAAAAAAGCAGACAAAGAAGTATGGAGATCAATAGTGGATGATTTGGCCCAGATCATGACAAAAACATCCTGGATCACATCTTTTGATTCCTCTTCATTTTGTAGCATTTTCTTGGAATACCTGTAAAGTATACCCCAATATCTTTTATAAATTTCCTCGTAGGCCCTGTGGTTGCCCGCTTTTAAAAGCACCATAAGTTCCTCGTCAGAAAGTAAATTATAAGCGATCATATATGTCTGCAATGAAAAGACAAAATAAACATTATATTTTATACTTAATGTTTATTTCTTATTGTTGTTGTGTTAAATCTGCAGCAGATTCGAAATGCTGAAAAGGGCATCATTAATTATATACGACACCTACGGTATAGGTATGTTTATAATCGATTTACCGGGAATTAAAAGTTAATAAAAATGAACAGAAAATGAACACGTGAGTATAAAGATATTGCTGTCAGGTAAACTATTTTTACCTGCTTATATCTTTTTGGCGCGACCTGCAAAGGTTTATATTACTTATGGGGAAAAGACGACTCTTATTATTTATATTCACGATACTTTTTATGAACGCTGCCCGGGCGCAACAAGATGCCCAGTTCAGTCAGTATATGTTTAACGGAATTTATATCAATCCTGCCTATGCAGGTTATAAAGAACAGCTGAACATTCATGCCTTTTACAGGAGCCAGTGGACCGGAATTACCGGAGGGCCTAAAACCATGTCATTGGCTTTGGACGCTATTGCTAACGATGGTAATGTAGGTCTGGCTTTGCAAATTTCCAAAGATCAGCTTGGTGCACAGAGTAATCTGGCTGGTTATGTCAATTATGCTTACCGGATCCGGATGAATGAAGATGGCAGCGCCCGCCTGGCTTTCGGCCTTGGGGTGGGCGCGGTACAGCTCGGTATTGACGGAGCGAAACTGAATCCTAATGAAGCAGAACCGGACCAGCCTACAGGCAACCAGAGTACCACTGTGCCAGATGCGAGGGTTGGTGCTTATTATGCTGACAAGCGTTTTTATGCAGGGTTCTCCGCTGATAACCTGATCTCTCAGTATACGAACATAAGCCGTTATGCTTTTATTCCTCAGCCTAAACCCCATTATTATTTAACTGCTGGTGCATTAGTGCCTTTATCAGAAGATTTTCTGTTAAAACCCTCTTTTCTGTTAAAGGATGACCGGGCAGGCCCGACCAGTTTAGATCTGAATGCCTTTTTACTCCTTGGAGAACGGATATGGGTGGGTGGATCTTACCGAATGGGCGTAAAACTCTATGACAAGAGTTACCTGCAACGTGACCTGAGTATGCAAAATTCGGTGGTCGCGGCAATAGAAATTTTTGCTTCCGATAACTTTCGCATTGGTTATGCTTATGATTTTTCCGTGGGGCCTTTGCAAGGGTATAGCGGAGGAACGCATGAGATCTCAGTTGGCTATTATTTCAAGCCCAAAAAGACAAGAATGTTAACACCCAGATATTTTTAAGGCTATGAGGTCTATTCTATTTAAAAATGCATCGATTGTTGGCTGTGTTGCAATTCTGTTGTGTTATGCTGGCGTTGTAAAAGGGCAATATGTGATCAAAGAAGCAGATGCTGCTTATGAGCTGTATAATTATGAGAAAGCTATAGACCTTTATGAGCAGGCCTATCAAAAAAAGGAAGGCTTGCATGCAGCAGAGCGACTGGCCTTTTGCAATCAGCAAGTGCGAAATTACAAAGCAGCAGAAAGTTGGTATGCAATAGCTGTAAAATTGCCGGAGAGCAGAGCGGAAAATGTGTTGAATTATGCACATGCCTTGCAGAACAATAGTAAATACAAGGAAGCACGAGAACAATATGTAAAATATGCCGCATTGAACACCACAATCACAGCCCTGCAAAAAGAGCGCTGGCTGGCCAGTTGTGATTCGGCTTCAAGCTGGATGAAACATCCCAAAGCTATAACTATTGATAACCAGAAAGCGTTAAACAGTAAGGCATCTGATTGGGGAACTGCGGTCTATCAGAGTGGCCTGGTCTTTAGTTCTGACCGTGGAAATGCGAAATCTGAAGGGCTCAGAAAAGGGAAACCCTTTTTGAAGTTTGATGGTTCCGAAGTTCCGGATAGGAAAGTGTATGGCTGGACTGGGAATCGCTATTTAAATCTGTATGAACAGAAGGCGGGCGATGGGATTGTTATCCCTTTTCCCCTGCATGTACCTACTGATTATCATGTGGCCTCCGCTAGTTTTAGTACCGATGGACAAGAGGTTTATTTTACACTGACCCGGATTCCCAAAAAGGGAGAGTTTGACAATAAGCGGATCCAGACAGTGAACATAGAAATCTATAGTGCGAAGAAAGATGCGCAGGGAAACTGGACCGAACCCATTCCCTTCAAATACAATAAGGTGAATACTTATTCTGTTGGCGACCCCTTTTTGAGTAAAGATGGTCAGGTGCTTTATTTTGTGTCCAATATGCCAGGTGGTCAGGGTGGAACTGATCTTTACTACAGCCGGCGTGAAGCTTCAGGAGACTGGGCTTTGCCGGTTAATATGAGTGAATTGAATACTGAAGGAAATGAGCGCAGCCCTGCTTTTGATGAGCAGGGAGGTTTTTATTTCAGTAGTGACGGCCGTATAGGAATGGGGGGGCTGGATATTTTTAAGGCAAAACCTGACGGAGATCATTTTGGTGCGGTAGAGAATGCAGGTTATCCTTTAAATTCTCCTCAGGATGATTTTGCCTGTTTGCCCATTTCAGCAGATCACGGCTATTTTTCTTCTAACCGGATGGATGGCTTGGGAAGTGATGATATTTATAGCTATGCCATGCAAAAGATGCTATTGTTCAGGTTGGAAGGTACAGTATATAAAAAAGGAACTGCCGAGCCCTTAGGAGATGCGGTCGTGAGCTTGCAGAAAATCGGAGGCGGAAACCTTAAAGTTCAAACGGGAGCAGATGGTCATTTTGGGTTCCATCTTGCCGAATCTTCAAGGTATGGTTTAACGGGAGAGAAGACTAATTTCCGGCGGGATAGTGCTTTTGTGAATACAATCGGTTTAACAACGTCAACCGTATTGAAGCAAGACCTGTATCTGGAAATGATAACCTTGAATAAGGCGATCCGTTTGGAGAATATTTATTATGATTTTGATCAGGCAGGCATTCGCCCTGATGCAGCGATAGAATTGGATAAACTGGTGCGGATCATGAAGGATAATCCTACGATGTGGATAGAACTCGGATCTCATACAGACAGCAGGGGGAATGACCGGTACAACCAATGGCTTTCTCAGCGTAGAGCAAATTCAGCAGTGCAGTACATCATTGATCAGGGTATTCATAGAAACCGGATCTCAGCTAAGGGTTATGGTGAAAGCCAGTTGTTGAACCGTTGTGCTAAGGGGGTGAAATGTTCTGAGACTGAACATCAATTGAACAGAAGAACAGAATTTAAGATTGTGAAATATTAACTGAAAAATCCTGGTGCGCTGCTCCAAGGCTAACGATATCAGGTGCGCGAAGAGCGCACAGATCTCTGAGGCCTTTCCGCAGCGCATCAGGATTTTTCATAGCAAATTGCAGAGGGGGATTTATCTAAATTCTACCACACCTCCTAAGCCGGTTTTTTCATTGATGTTGGATTGGAACAATACTGTAATCTGGCTGTAAGCCTTATCTTTAGGAAGGTCAACTTTAAAATCAGCTGGTTCTGCATTTGTTTTCTCTCCGATCTTTTCTCCGTTTGCCCAGATCTCCGCTTTGCCCGTCAACTGTTTAAACAAAATTTCGGAACCGCGCTCTATTTGCCGCTTGGAAAGCTTGATATTGCTTCTGTACATAACATACTTACCTGTCATTTTTTGCAGTTTTCCAGTGGTGCTGGGCTGCCAGCTGTTCATGTCATTTTCTGCAATTTCCTTTTTAGGATCGGGCTTACTCATGCTCATTTCCGATACCAGCCATTTTTCTAAAAGCTGATTGGAAGAAATGACAGGTATATAAGACAGGGCAGGTGCTTGTTTTACCGGAATGACCAGTTTAGCGGGTTTCATACCCTCTGCAGAAACGGTTAAGGTAATGGTCTGATCGGTACTGGTTTCATCAGTTTGAATAATAACCTGTGCCAATCCATTGAACAGACTTCTGATGTTTCCTTTTTCCGGCTCGTGCGAATTGGGATCTCCATTACCTACACTAACAATACGGGCAGGGCCATTCAAGGTAAAATTGACCTTGAAATTGGTATGAGGAACGGCTCTGCCTTTGGCATCCAGGGCTTCAACGGTAACAGGCAAGGCATCTATGCCGTTTCCTTTTACTGAAGTACGGTCTGGGCTCAGGGCCAACCGAACAGGGGCGCCTGTGGTTTCAACCTTGTAACGGGAAACTTCTTTTCCTGCTTTATAGCCAATGGCCATTAGTGTTCCTGGCTGATAGGGAACTTCCCAGGTGTTCATTTCATATTTATCTGCATTTTGTTCTCCAATCAATTTGCCGTTTAAAAAGAGCTTTACAGTTTCTGCATTGCTGATGGCCATCACTTTGATGTTTTTGCCAATGCTATCGGCAGGCCAGTTCCAGTCAGGAACCAGGTGCATAACGTCTTTGTCTTCCAGCCATTGTGCCTGGTGAATGTAGTAAGCTGTTTTTGGAAATCCGCAGAGATCCATGATACCGAAAAAGGAACTGACGGTTGGCCAGGCATGAGGCGTCGGTTCTCCGTGATAGTCGAAGCCTGTCCATACAAAACCACCTGCAAGATAGGGGCGTTCCGCAATCGCTTTCCAGCCATTGCGATGGGTTGCACCCCAATCTGCGGCATGGATATCATAACCGTCAAAAACATGTTTACTGTTGTTTGTTGTGTATTCACCCCGGGTCATAAAGGCCGATACATCTTCTGAACTGGTTAAAGGGATGGTCGGGTTTTCTTTATGAAAGCGGTCATAAGCCCAGATTTGGTAGTTAAAGCCAACAACATCTACGGCCTGGCTTACGTTTATTGGGTCAAATAATCCTCCGTTCATGGCAGCAGTTACCGGACGGGTAGTGTCCAGTTTTTTAACCTCATGGCTCATTCTTCTGACCATTTGATAGCCGATTTCTGTGCCCTGCATGGGTTCTTCATTAAAAACAGACCATAAAATGATGCTTGGGTGATTGCGGTCTCTGCGCACCAGCCATTGCAGTTGCCTAACGTATTCCGGCGAAGAGTTGAAGTTTCTGTTTTCATCCATCACCATGATACCCATGCGGTCGCAAAGGTCAAGGAATGACGCGGAAGGAGGATTGTGTGAGCATCTGTAAGCATTTACGCCCATTTCCTTCAGTTTCCTTAACCTGAATTCCTGGATGGCATCTGGTACGGCTACACCTAAACCTGCATGGTCCAGGTGGTTACAAACACCTTTCAGTTTTACGTGTTTGCCATTGAGGTAAAAACCAGAATCCGCATCAAATTTTAAGGTTCTGAACCCACAATTGGTTTTTAAAGAGTCTGTAATGCTGCCATTTAATTTTACGATGGTTCTGACTTGGTAGAGTGTTGGGTTTTCAATTGTCCATAAAACTGGATTACTGGTCTGGATTTTAAGAAGCACGGAATTCGTATCCAGCGTATTTACAGTAACAGATTGCTCCTTCTTTTCTACTAATTTTCCTGCTGGGCTATACAATCCAACTTCCACCTGTGCGGTTACTGGTTTGGAACCCGTATTTTGTAAACTGATCTCCGCCGGAATTTCCCACTGGCCACTGGCCAGCTTAATTGGGTTGGCATATACGCCATCAGTAATGATATGTACCGGTGAGCGTTTAATGAGCCAGGTATCTCTGTAAATTCCTGCACCTTCGTACCACCAGCCTTCCATAGAGTTTGCATCTACACGAACGGCTATGGTGTTCACCTCATCGCCGTATTTGGCAAAAGGTGTAATGTCAATATAAGAAGAGGTATACCCACACCAGTTTCTGTGTACAACTGAACCGTTGATCCAGATGGTGGCATAGGTGGCAATACCCTCAAATTTTAGTTCCAGATGCTTTCCGCGATCTAATGAATCTAATTTGAATTTTCTTCTGTACCATCCAAATCCTCTTTTTCTGTAGCCCTGGGAAACATTTTCTGTTGAATCATTTGGATTTTCTATCGCCCAGTCGTGGGGTAAATTTACTATTCTCCAGTTATGGTCATCGTAGCCTGGCGCGGCTGCACCAGATGCACTGCCTGCTTTCGCATTCATGTAACTTTGGCCGTGTCCTTTGATCACAGGGAAGGGGATATCTCCTTCATAGAACTTCCAGCCTTTATTGAAAGATAATTTTTCCTGAGCCTGGGTCAAAATACTGCACAGGAGTATGCATGCAAAGTAGATTGTTTTCTTTAAAAATAGGTTCATCGGGTTATTGAGCAAGTTTGTAAAGGCCAACATTGGAGACATTAGGGCTTAACCTGGAAGATTCAATGCGAATGCGGACTTTAGTCGCTGTAATCATATCGAATTTAATCAATCGCTTGTAACCAACTGTGGTTCCTTCTGCAAATTTTATCCATTGGTTATTGTTCCAGTATTCTGCTGTGAATTTTTCTACCCGCTGGCCTTTGCTGATGTCTTCCTGCAGAGCGAGTACATCGAAGGTCTTAGCTTGTTTTAAATCATATTCCCAGGTCATTCCATTTTTTTTAACCGGTGTTCCAGACAGTAGATTATGGTTGAAAGTAGCATCCATTTTGTGTTTCCATCCCTGTAAAGTTTTTTGGTCACTTTCGCTGATTAGGCCTTGCTTATTAGGCGGGATGTTGAGCAGAAGCACACTGTTGCGGCCAACAGAGGTGAAATAAATATTCATGAGTTCGTCTGGTGTTTTAACCTTTGAATCTTCAGCAGCATGGTAGAACCATCCCGGTCTTATCGATACATCCGTTTCTGCAGGATACCAGGCGAGTGTTTTTGCTTTTACAATTTTATCTCTGCCACCCAGATCATCTCCAGTCATATCGCCCTGCGGCGGAAATGAAATATCTTTTTGAGAGTTTTGTGCTGTACTGATATTGGTTTGCTGACCAATTGGTACGACGCTCCATTCTGTTAAACGGCCTTTCCCTGATTCTGTTCCTACCCAGCGAACATCGGGACCGGATATCGCAATTACCGCTTGTGGCTGGAGCTTGCGGATCAAACGGTACCAGTCTTCAAAATGATAGACTGGCTTTTTACCGTTGGGCCCTTCTCCATTGGCGCCATCAAACCATACTTCATCTACTTTTCCGTAGTTACTCAGCAATTCGGTCAACTGTTCCATAAAGTATTTGTTGTATTTTTCGGTATCTCCATAATCCGCATTGTTTCTGTCCCATGGAGAAAGGTAAACGCCAAAACCTACGTTGTAAAGCTTACATGCTTCTGCGACTTCTTTTACGATATCTCCTTTCCCGCCTTTATAAGGGGTGTTTTTAACGGAGTGTTCTGTGTATTTACTCGGCCATAGACAAAAACCATCGTGGTGTTTAGCGGTAATGATGACTTGTTTAAAACCAGCATCTTTTACGGTTTTTACCCATTGTTTTGCATCTAGTTCTGCGGGGTTAAAGGAAGAAATGTCTTCTTTCCCGTCACCCCATTCCCGGCCGGTCATGGTGTTTACGCCAAAATGGAAAAAGGTAGTGAGCTCCAGGTTTTGCCAGCGCAGCTGCCTTGGAGTGGGAACTACATTTGCGGCTTTTTGGATGACCTCTTTTTCGGTATCCGTTGGCAGAATCTGGACGAAGTTTTTGGTTTGGGCATTTGCCGATAAGGTACAGATCAGCAAAGGCAGGCTTAGGTGTTTCAGATATTTCATTTGTTGTGTTTGTGGTTGCTAATTTTTTCCAGTATCGATAATAGCCTTATTCAAATGCATTATGTTCACCTTCTTTAGGAAAAGTACGTGTTGTTGATCTGGAAATACAGATGGCATTTGATTACAGATTTTTCTGAATTTTTTTTAACAGCAAAGTATAGACTATTTTTTGAGTCTTCCAAATAAACACTCTCTATTCCTGTTTTTTGGCAATAAAGCATAATAATCAGCTTATTTTAGATAATGGAGTTGTCTGAGCACCTGGAAATGAAGTTTTATAATGAAGCTTGGTTGTTGAAGATTCAGAAGAGAAAGCTGGTTAAATAAAGGATCGCCACTGCGGTGACCAATAACAATGGGGTAGCCCATAAACCAACACGGAAGAAATCGTAGGCACTCATGTTGATTCCTTTTTGTCTTGCCGAACTGATCACCAGCATAGTGGCTAAAGAACCAGCTACGGTTAAGTTTGGTCCGATATTACAACCAATCAATGCTGCATACTGGACCAGTTCTGGTGAATGTGCCATGTTCAACACGGAAATAGACAACAGCGCCATGGGGATATTGTTGATGATATTTGACCCAATTCCTGCTCCAAATGCAGTACCTAACATCTGCAATGACAGGGGAATATGCTGGAGTGACATTAATCCCTGCGCAGCATATTTAGTTAAACCCAAATTTTGTACGCCCTGAATAACGATGAAAAGGCCTATAATAAAAGGAAATAATGACCAGGAAATCCCGTTGATGACCTCCTTGCTGATCTGCTTTCTATATATACTCCAAATCAATAAAGCCGCTGCACCTGACAGTGCAATAATATAGGGTGCAATCCCAATTAATGCGCCAATAAAATAACCGATAGTTACACCAGCCAATACAACAATTGCACCCTTAAAATAAAGAGGGTCCTTAATTACACTTTTAGGCTCCGGCAAATCCAATGCATTAAATTTTTTCGGCAGATTTTTTCTAAAGTACCATTTGAACAAGTGGTAGTTTAAGAAAATGACGGCAATTTGAGGCAGAAGCATCCGTAAAGCGAATGCAGCAAACGAAAATTTTAACGGCCCCTGGAAAAGAAGGTTGGTCAGATTGCTAACTGGTAAGAGCAGCGAACCCGTATTCGCAATAAAAGCGCATGCCATTAAAAAAGGTAAAGCGGGGAGTTTTAGTCTCTTTACAAAAGATAAAACGATTGGTGTAAGGATGATTGCAGTAGTATCCAGTGATAGGAATGCAGTGGTGATGGCACCCAGAATAAAGACATTCCGGTAAAGTAGTTTTCCATGGCCGGCAGCCCACCGCGCTGCCCAGATGGCCGCCCATTCAAAGAAACCAGAACGGTCAAGTAGGTCTGACAATAACATTAAAGCCAATAGAAACAGCAATACATCTGCACCTTGAGCAGTGATTTGTACTGCCTGTGCCAGAGTTTCCCTTTGGGTAAGCAACATAAGAGCAGCACCTATTACAGTAGCCCAGGCCTCAGGTAAACCTTTAGGCTTTACAAGAATCAGGAACAAGGTTAGCACAAAAATGCCAAGCGTTATTATTGTAGATGCCATTGGTCGCTCTTCTAACAAAATCAGTTCCAAAGCTGGTGAAAATATATTAGAATCTTTTTTACAAAATAAACTAGCTTTACCAGACCAATTGAGAATTACAACAGATGCAGGAAATTAAATGGGGAATTATAGGTTGCGGTGATGTAACTGAAGTGAAGAGCGGGCCAGCTTTTAATAAGGTGCCCAACTCATCTCTGGTGGCCGTAATGCGCAGGGATGCAGTAAAGGCAGCAGACTATGCCCTCCGGCATGGCGTGCCGAAATGGTACAGTAATGTACATGAGCTCATTAATGATCCAGAAATTAATGCTGTATATATCGCTACGCCTCCGTTGCAGCACGAAGAATATGCACTGCTCTGTATGGCCGCTGGTAAACCGGTTTATGTAGAGAAACCCGTAACCATCAATGCGGGCTCTGCAGTACGAATGAAAATGGCTTCCGAACAATATGGCATCAAATTGTGTGTGGCTCATTACCGAAGAGCCCAGCCTATGTTTTTGAAAATCAAAGAACTGTTGGAGCAGAAGGAAATAGGCGGTATAAGATTTGTACAGTTGCAAATGCTGCAGCCTGAAAACACGGATATTATAGCCCCTTCTGAGGCCAACTGGAGACTAAATCCAGAAATTTCAGGAGGCGGATTGTTCCATGATCTTGCTCCTCATCAACTCGACCTGATGATTTACTTCTTTGGTGATCCCTTGGTATCATCGGGAGTGTCTGTCAATCAGTCTTTAATCGGCAAGGCCGATGATCTGGTGGCCGGGCATATTTTATTTAAAAACGGAGTGGTGTTCAATGGAACCTGGTGTTTTACAGTTTCAGCAGAAGACAAAAAGGATGCGTGTGAAATTGTGGGCTCCGAAGGAAAGATTAGTTTTTCTGTATTTGGAAATAAAGTTTTATTGAGTAAAAACGGACAAGAAGAAGAATTGATTTTTGCACCTATCCCACATGTAGAGCAGCCTATGATTGAAAAGGTAAATGAGTATTTTCTTGGCCATCTGTCAGATAATCCTTGTTCTATTGAGCAGGCTATTTTATCAATGACCGTTATGGATAATTTTACTGCGCTGCCATAGGGTTGTCAGTGGGGTGTTTTTTCTTTGGCTTTAAATCCATAGAAAATCAAGCATGAAAGACATCCTGACCATTCAAACCAGAAACATAGTTCAAAATTTTTATCAGGCATTAGCCAGCAGAGACTTAGAAACACTTTGCAGCCTTTTTTCAGATAATGTAGACTGGTATATACCAGGAAACCAAAGCATTGCACCATGGCTGGGAAGAAGAGAAAGTAAGGAAGAAATAGAAGATTTCTTTCCTCTTTTGTGGCAGAATATAGAACCTGTAAGTGCACAGATTGATCATATTCTTGTTGAAGGTCATTTCGCCATTGCTTCAGGTGAATTTAGTTCGAAAATGCTAAAAACAGGAAAATTATATTCTTCTATGTTTTCTGCACAATTTACTGTAGAAAGAGAGAAAATTGTACGTTACCGGCTGCAGGAAGACAGTTATGGGTTATTTAAGGCATTGACCTTAGCCAGAGATAAACGTTATTCTTCGCCCTTTTTATTGTTCTTTTAAATGATATCATAGCGAATAGATCGTTTCTTTTGCCGAAATTTTCTTAAATTCACGTTGATGAACAGCACGCTTAACTTTCCACTCAAAGTTTGGCTGACCAGTATTTTTATTGGTCCTTTGTTTTTGCTTTTAAATGCCAGTAACAATAATGCGGTGATGTTCAATACCGATATCACCCGGATAATTGATTATGTTTTTTCAAAGGATTTCGTTATCTATTATTTGGTTGCAGTGGGCGTAGGGGGAGCTTGTTCTATGCCTTGTTTTCTCTTACTCTGGCTTTGTTATGCATTTCTGACTAAAACATCTTTATCGTCATTAAGCATCAGGCTGTTGCTGACCCCGTTTAGCCTGATCTGTACTATAGGTATCTTTATGTTATTTTCTATGTCTGATCTTGGGCAGTTCTGGAATATGGGCAATATCGTTATGATGGCTTCATACGCCTTACCTCTGATGATTGGCCTGTTCATTTATAAAATGAATTTAAGAAATCAAATTTCTTCTGAAGAACAGGAATCTGAACTTGCTGGAAAGGGCTGAAACCAAATTATATTACAAGTTAGCCAATAAGCTTTTTTAGCCAGTGAGGAATAGGTATGCGAATGGTACCATCGCCAACTATAGCTTTAATAAAACCGGTTTTTGAATCAATAACAAGGATTAAACCGAGTACTATAATGATCCCCATTAAAATGATTTTACTCCGAATATATTTTGTGCTTGCAGGAGTAACTTTTTTGGGTTGAGGGTTTGGGCTTTTTAATTTTTTATTCATTGAAGCAGAAATGATAATGATGCAAAGATTAAAAAAATGCAGTATAGAATAGCAAGAAGGTGCTTATTTTAATTTGGGTGGTACGCTTAAAAACAAGAATGTTAAAAATATTTGGATTTAAGAAATAATAGAATACATTTGTACTGTATTACATAAGTAATACAGTAATACGGTAAACTTGTTTCTATGATTGAATTATCGAACCTTAGTTTTGGATACAGCAAAAAATCGCTCTTATTCAAAAATCTCAACCTCAGCCTGGATGTTGGTCATATTTATGGTCTCCTGGGTAAAAATGGTGCAGGTAAGTCTACTTTGCTGAAGAATATAGCTGGCCTGGTATTTCCCCTTGAAGGGAAATGTAAGGTAAACGGGTTCGATGCTGCCAGACGTTTGCCTGTATTTTTGCAGGAACTCTTTTTTATTCCCGAAGAAGTTTATATGCCCTCAGTGACAGCTAATGAATTTATTCGCCAGACGGCACATTTTTATCCAAAATTTGACCAGGCCTTATTTTATAAAGTGCTTGCAGAATTTGATGTTTCGCCAGACTTGATTCTCAGTAAGTTGTCATTTGGACAGCAAAAGAAAGTAATGATCACCTTTGGCCTTTCTACCAATACCTCCTTGCTGATCATGGATGAGCCCACCAATGGATTGGATATCCCTTCTAAAGTTCAGTTTCGGAAAATTGTGGCTTCGTCTTTAACCGAAGACCGCTGTGTAATCATTTCAACGCATCAGGTCCGGGATCTAGACAGTTTAATTGATACGCTTGTCATCTTGCATGAAAAAGAGATCATCCTCCATAAGAGTCTGGACGAAATTGCAGACCGCTTGCATTTCAGTAACGCTGGGCAGGCAAATAAAGACGCTATTATCTATACCGAACAAAATGGAATAGGTAACAATACCATTAGTCTAAGCCATCCTGATCAATACTGTAAGGTAGATATGGAATTGCTTTTTAATGCCATTATTAACGATCACCAGGTCATCATTAACTCTTTAAAATAAGTCCTATGAACAATACATTTAACCTTATTCGGTTTCTGCGCCTTTTTAAAAAACAAACCGCTGAACAGTACAAAACCTATTTGATGTCTGTTGGTGTACTTATCGGAATCCTGGCCTTGTTACTTGGATTTATATCTTATAGTAGCGGTGGAAATGTAAGCCCGACCGTTCAGGGGGCTATATTTTTTAATTTATTGCTTTTTTCAGGAACCATATTTACCAGTCTGATTTTTGCAGATTTAGGGAACGGTAAAAAGTCTATACCTATTCTAACTCTTCCATCTTCACATTTAGAAAAGTACATGGTGGCCTGGCTCTATTCCTTTGTTATATTTCAAGTCGTATTTATAGCTTGTTTTTATGCTATGGATTATGCCGTAATTGCTGTAGGCAATATGGATCAAACCCATAAGAGTGAGGTGGTCAACGTATTTTCAATGAATTTTAAAATTTGGATTGCCTTTCCAATGTTTGCAGTGTTGCATTCCATTTGCTTCGTAGGCTCTATCTTTTTTGAAAAGCTGCATTTTATAAAAACTGCATTTACTTTTTTTACATTCCTTATTTTCCTTTGTCTGATCAATGCCCTCATGCTCGGTGCAATTTTTCCAGCCAAAGTATTGAAAGGTGTTCCATTTAATAGTGTGGGCCTTGAAATTAATGAAAAGTTTTGTTTTATCAGACCGACCAATACCAGCGATGTTATTTTATTGGTTATGGCAGGTTTATTAACACTTGTGTTATGGACGGGTACTTATTTCAGGCTTAAAGAAAAACAGGTATAATATGGAATTTAGAGATAACGAAGCTATTTATATTCAGATTGCGGCTTTTGTAACAGAAAAGATCATGACAGAGGAATGGTTGTCGGAACAAAAGATCCCATCAGTAAGAGAAATGGCCTCTGACCTGCAGGTTAACCCACTTACTGTGGTGAGGGCCTATGAATTTCTTCAGAATAAGGAGGTGATTGCCAATAAAAGGGGAATAGGTTTTTTTATATCGGCAGATGCCAAAGAGAAAATCAAAGTATACAGCAAAGAACGTTTCATAGGACAGGAACTTCCTGAACTATTTAAAAATATGTACCTGCTGGGGATTACTATTGAAGAGATCGAAGTGCGTTTTAACAATTTT
>Ga0163161_10000588_pt1 | contig 29125 bp, 32 predicted proteins | sample S45metaG_FD_129847 | JGI IMG/M metagenome (GOLD analysis project Ga0163161, IMG submission 129847) | Switchgrass rhizosphere microbial communities from Kellogg Biological Station, Michigan, USA - S4-5 metaG | ecosystem: Host-associated > Plants > Roots > Rhizosphere > Soil | place: USA... | reverse complement strand
TGTAGCCGTGGCCGGTACCGAGGTTGACCGTAAAGCCACCCTCGGTGGAAAACAGGCGGTTCAGGGCGGCCACATGGCCCAGCGCCAGATCGACCACGTGGATGTAGTCGCGCACGCCCGTGCCATCCGGCGTCGGGTAATCGTCGCCGAATACCGACAGCTTGTCGCGGCGGCCAACCGCCACTTGCGCGATGAAGGGCATCAGGTTGTTGGGGATGCCGGCAGGGTCTTCGCCGATCAGGCCGCTGGCATGCGCCCCCACCGGATTGAAGTACCGTAGCACGCCGACCTGCCATTGCGCATCGGCACGCACCAGGTCGGCCAGGATTTCCTCGACCATCAACTTGGAGCGGCCATACGCGTTGGTCACGGACAGGCGCGACGTTTCCAGGATGGGCAGCACTTCCGGATCGCCATACACGGTGGCTGACGAGCTGAATACAAAGCGCTTCACATTGGCCGCGGCCAGCACCTCGAGCAGCGCCACGGTACCGCTGACGTTGTTATCCATGTACATCAGGGGCTCGGTGACCGACTCGCCGACCGACTTTAGGCCGGCAAAATGAATCACCGCGTCAACGACGTGCTCCGCCAGGATGGCGGCCATGGCGGCGCGGTCACGCACGTCGGCTTGATAAAACGGCACGCTCCGGCCGGCAATGCGCTCGACGCGCAGCAGTGCTTCGCGCGCGCTGTTGCACAGATTATCCACCGCAATCACATCGAAGCCTGCGGCCAGCAATTCAACGCAAGTGTGCGAACCGATGAAACCGGACGCGCCGGTCACGAGAATTTTCTTGGCCATCATCGCAATCCATGCAAAAAAATCAAGCTTAGCCCAATTGTGCAGACTTGACCAGCCAGCCTGCACACGCTTGCCGGTTTATTTTTTGATGAATACCAGATCCCACACACCATGGCCCAGCTTCAGGCCGCGGTTTTCAAACTTGGTCAGCGGACGGTAGGCCGGCTGCGGTGCGTAAGCTTCGGCGCTGTTTTGCAGTTGCGGCTCGGCGCCGAGCACTTCGAGCATCTGCACGGCGTAATCTTCCCAGTCGGTGGCGCAATGCAGATAGCCGCCCGGCGCCAGGCGCTCGGTCAGCTGCCGCACGAACGGCGACTGGATCAGGCGGCGCTTGTTATGGCGCGCCTTGTGCCACGGATCGGGGAAAAACACGTGGATACCGGCCAGCGAATTGGCCGGTATCATGTGCGTCAGCACTTCCACCGCATCGTGCTGCAGCAAACGCAAGTTCGTCAGCGATTCTTCACCGATCAGTTTCAACAAGCTGCCCACGCCCGGCGTATGCACTTCGACCCCGATAAAGTCCTTGTCCGGCATCGCCTTGGCGATATGCGCGGTGGTGGCGCCCATGCCGAAACCGATTTCCAGGATCACCGGCGCCTGGCGGCCGAATACCTGTTCGAAATTCAAGGCATCCTTGTTGAAAGGCAGCAGAAACTGCGGACCCAGCGTTTCGAGCGCGCGCGCCTGCGCCACCGACAGGCGCCCCGCGCGGGTGACGAAACTGCGGATGCGGTGTTCGGTCGGATCGTACATCATCGGCCGCGCCGGGCCGTTTGCTGGAGTATCAGAAGACATGGGAATGAGAAAAAAGTAGCCGCGCCACGCGCGTGCCGGATGCCGGCAAAAAATGGAGCGGGTGAAGGGAATCGAACCCTCGTCGTAAGCTTGGGAAGCTTCTGCTCTACCATTGAGCTACACCCGCGAAGCCTGCATTTTACGCGGGATGGGGAGCAGTTGGCAAACGTTACAGTATGGTTGCTGTGATCGAAAATGCGATGGCCGATTTCACCGAGGTGTGATGGCCGTATAATCATCTTTATCAACCATATAGCTTCTTAGCACGAAAATTTACGTAAAAAAAAGCAACTTTATGTACATTTATCCAACAACATCGTATTGATATGTTAATTGAAACCGCTCTTCCATTACGGCGTTAGAGCAGGGATAATTCTACGATATACCCATATTTTTGCCGACGAGCTCACTGACCGCCGGCCATCTGACTGATACAAAAGGACATCAATTGTTAAATCCACACGAAACCTTATTCGCTGTAACCCCAGATATACTTAAGGTTACAGAAAATTATGAGCCGGACTCCGATGCCATCTTCTTATTTGGCGACTCAGCAAATACCTTAAAAAATATACCAGACGATTCAATTAAATTAATTATTACATCGCCTCCCTATAACCTAAATAAGGCGTATGAGGATAAAAAAAGTTTAGAAGATTATTTTTTGCAAATTGAACCTGTCATTACGCAATTGATGCGTATCTTATCGCCCGAAGGATCACTTTGCTGGCAAGTCGGTAATTTTGTTGACGACGGCGAAATATTTCCGTTAGATATGTATTTTTATCCATATTTTAAAAAACATGGTCTCCAACTCAGAAATAGGATAATTTGGCATTTTGATCACGGGCTTCATGCCTCAAAACGTCTTTCTGGCAGATATGAGACGATGCTTTGGTTTACTAAGAGCAAGAACTATACTTTCAACTTAGACCCAATTCGAGTACCTTCTAAGTATCCTGGAAAAAGAAACTATAAACCTGGAGAAAATTATGGTAAGCCATCGGGCAATCCGCTTGGAAAAAACCCCTCTGATATATGGAAACTCATACAGCACGAGTGGGAAGAAGGATTGTGGAATATTCCCAATGTAAAAGCAAATCATCCCGAAAAAACATTACACCCATGTCAATTTCCTATTGAATTGGTGGAACGATGTGTATTAGCCTTAACAAACGAAAATGATTACGTTTTAGATCCTTTTTCCGGCGTTGGCTCGTCCATGCTGGCTGCTTTGCGACAGGGAAGAAAAGCTATTGGCTGTGAAAAGGATAGTGAATATATAACGCTTGCAAAGGAACGTGTAGAACAATTTCAAACAGGGACATTACCTTATCGACCGCTGGGGAAGCCAGTACATGTTCCATCTGGTCGCGAAAAAGTTTCGCAACGTCCGGTTGAATGGGAATCAAGTGGCGATTTATTATCGCCTTAAATACTACCACTCAACCAAGGCGATAGAAAAAATATTCTATCGCCCTGCTGTAAAATCTATTTAGGACCAGGCCGCGCTCCAGTACGGATTCCTGCTACTTCCCCACGTTCATTCATCCCATCTCTATCAAATAAAAACCTGCCTCTTTTCGCATTAACTTCGATTATTTCAGCTTCCGTACATTCAATTCCAATTATAAGTACAGGAATATCAATATCAGCAACTCCTCGCGCTTTCAAATCCATTACAATTTGGGCATACGAACTTACACCGGTTGACATATTCGGAATTAATGACGGCATTGCAACAATTTCAATGCCGCAATCTATTAATCCTCTCTTTGAAAATATTGGCATCTTCGAAAAAATATCATACCCCATAAAAGCATACTTCCCGAATTGAATTTCAAGCCCTACTTTATTTTTTAGGCCATCCATTTCACGAAATTCATTATCCCCAATTGATTTTTGTCCGATAGTATTATGAAAATTGTCGGTTGCCGAATTCCAATACAACCTTGGTTCAACGAACCCTTTTTTCCCGATCAAGCTTGGTTTTGTCCACCCTAAAGCCGAAAGCCCCTGCTTTAACTGTTTATTTAACGCTTCAGGTGAAAATATCAAAGACGGTTTTGTTATTTCATGAGACATTTTACACAAAGCAGCAGCAGCATTTACATTTGAAATCGTATTGATAATTTCTTGAAGCTCATTCGCATGTTGTTTCTGAATAAATTCCAAACCATTAAAATGACTATACGTAGCACCAATCTTCATGATTAAATTCCATCTGTGAATAATGGTCCATACTATCAGCAAGGTTGCAAATTAGCAAGTTCTACAATAATTGGCATATCCTTACTGTTTTAGTTCGTTTTACGTAATGAAGTAAAGTATCATCTGCAACCACCCTACAAGGAAAATACATGACCACGTATCAAGAATACACCGCCAAGATCGCAGAACTGCAACAGCTCGCGGAAGCAGCACGTAAGAACGAACTTGCAGGTGCAAAGGCACAAATCGCCGCCATCATGAAGGAATATGGCCTGAGCATCGACGACCTCCGGGAGACCAAGACAAAGGCTGTCAAGGCTCCGAGTACAGTCGCAGTGAAATATCGCGATGATGCCACTGGTGAAACGTGGACCGGTCGTGGCCGTCCACCAAGGTGGCTGGAAGGTAAGGATAAGTATCTGTACTTGATTAAGTGATGAAGATGCACTGACAGGACTTCATCTGACATAGGCTGTCAGATGAGTTAAAGCTGTAGCGGATCGCTAAAAGCCAACTTCTGGTTAGAAGGCCGTTGATCGATCCATATTGAGTGAATTTTTTTTGGTTCAGCATGCAGGAGTTCAATATGACTGCATCTATACCTTTTTTTATTTGTAAAATCACAAATGGTTAAATTTTCTGAGCCGTTTTATGTCTCCACAGATGGCAAAAACGTGATGGTGGGCAGTAAGTCCTCTGAAAAAATTGCCAGCGATCTCGAAGCCGGGGTAGCTCGGATCGGTGGTTTTTGGCGGCACCCAAATTATTTTGAAGCCTACTTTCAGGCAGCATCTGTCCTTATCAACCAAGGAAGATCAACGGGAACTCTAGATGAAATTGGGTTACCGGCTTTTTATCTTCAAAGACATGCCATTGAGTTGTTACTGAAAGGCCTGTTGACGTGGTTAATTAATATTTCCGATCTTCGAAACCAATTGAAAATATCCAAACAAAAGCCAACCGAAAAACTTTTAAACGATATCAATTCTAGCCATAACTTAAAAAAAATTTACGGGCACATTCTTAGTTTCAGTGCGGAGCTTGATCTTTCGCCGCCATCAGAAAAGCTAGGTAGCTTAATTGCAGACATGGGATGTTACGAGACTACAGATACTTGGTCCAGATACAGTTCATCACAGAAAAAATCGAAGGGTAGAGTACCTGTACCAGTTCAACACATTCCAAAAGAAATCTTGATTCCAATTGTTGAATTTCAAGAGCGTCTTGATTTTATTGCTACACTTTTATCGGCGCGTAAAGCTTTCGGCAATTCGTACGAAGATATGTTACACGAAATTTGGTCAAGTCTAGACGCAACATTCAATCATTGAAAATAAAATTGTATATTTTATGACCATATGGGCTTAGTATTGTTGGCTGTCTGTGACAGAACCACATCACAATATAAAATCGTGTTAACCACACTTCAGATGAGCCTATAAATTCTCAGCTACTTTAGAAAACTATTTTAAGACGCCTAGAAACGATTTAATTTTTACTCGGCTCGTCAATCCATCTATATCACGCTCCACGCCGTAGAATCGTTTCTAGTCGTTTTTACGGCGTGGTCTGCGATCATAATAAGTCGGAATCACTAATGTCGCGGTGTTATCTTGCTCCATAGGGAAACATCGAATGATGCCTTCAACAGACTTAACGTTCGCTGGCGGCAGTTTTTAGGATTAATTTTTAGGGATGCTAAAAATCTTCTCAGATTAAGTAAAGTCAAAGAAATCAGCTAAAAATAGCCCATTTTTATCACGGTTACGTCCGTCGATGCACACAACCTCAACATTTTTATGTGCCGACAACTCACCTGGAAGGTCTCGCCCCGGAATAAATGAATCTATTCCCTGCCCATGCCGGTTAGGCGATAAAAATACGACGCGAATCCGCTCTGGTTCAAAAGCCTTAATAAATATATTTACAGTTTCCACTAAATCGGGCATTTTTCGGAATGCATTGGGCTGCAGTGCCCCTGCGAAGCAACAACGCCCGCTATCCATTTTATTTTTCGATTTCTCTATAAATTTTTTAGGTGTCTCGCGACTCTCATGTGGCGAAGTCATACGTAAATACAACCGACGATCGTTGCTTAGATGATAAATTTCCGGAATGCGGCTCTGAGTTGGAATCACGCCATTGGTTCCCAATCTACGATCAAGAAACATTGATCGGAGCGCCGTACTTTTTCCTGAATCTTGTGGAGCGACAACAAACAGTGCACGTTCTACAAACAGCGTCATTGAAAATCCTTAAATTTCTACGATTTTTAAATATCGAAATTTACTCAAAAATTTCGAGCCATGCGCAGCATCATGCAAGACGGAACGCTTTGCACAACCGCCCGCTGTCCGGGCATATCTCTTTCGTGGCGATAAACTTGCCTGTCTTAAGCAACGCGTCGATCACATAGTTGTCAGCCAGCTTGGTATCCCGCTTTTTCAGGAAACGCTTACGCAACCATACGTCGAACGAATTTTCCTTGGGATGATTTCCCAATGTCACGACTCGTTGGCCCTGCACCATATAGCTCCTGCCTGACGCCTTGATGGTGTTGATTAGTTCTTGCTCATCAAATGCCATGCCAGTGTATTTCAGTTCAATCATAGAATTCGTCTGCTTGTCGTGTTGGCACGAAGATAAAAGTGTCAACGATAATAGCAGAACGATGGATAGCCGTGGCTACATTAGGAGCCACGGTAATTGATATACAGAACGTTAGTTTTCAGGCGTCTGCTGATCCACAATAGCGCGAATGATGTTTGTGACCATATCCACGTTGGATAGGGATAGTTGTGTGAGCAGTTCGATGATGCGTTGAAGGGCATCATCATGTCCGCCAGAGGGTTCAGGCTGATGAGCCATATTGCGGAGCGTGGCCACGTCCAGTTTCGTGGGTTGATGCGCTGAAGCACTCTTGCGAATGATAGGCTTTTTGTTGATCATGCTGGGCTTTCGGTCATTGATGGTGCTGACACCGTCAATGCGAACGCCGAGAACCTCAACTCAACCTGTTGCAAAATGATCTGCAGGCCGCACAGATCAGATCATCGCAACTACGAGCCGTTTTCCTGGCTGGTCAAAACGCATCGCACAATGCTCTCCACCATCCGAATGTTTTTCGGCGACAGTTTCGCAAGAAGCTCAACGACAGGCACAATCGCCGCTTGATTCTTGCCGACCACCACAACGCCAACTTCACTTTCAGCAGGTTTGTCGCTGGTCTTCGCAGCTCGGCGCTTGCCTGTGCCAAAACGCAGCCACTCAGCTGACACTTCAAGCCATTCCGCCAGACTTATCAACTTCGCCTGTGTAGGTATCGCATCGGCCAGCAGCCACTTGCGCACCGTCTGCGCTGCAATCTTGTTTTCGGGGTAAAGCTCGTTAAATTGCCTGGCAATCTCTGTAGGGCTTGAAGTAGGTAAGCCAGCACGTGTGAACTCTTTTTGCAGCCGCTCGCTGAACTCTAAGCGGAGGTTTTCGTTGGTGTTTTGCATGTGGTAGCACGCTACCGACTAGCATAGTAACTATGTAGAAATATTGGCGTTGTGCAATAACGTATAGTTACTATAAAATGATCTCATCGGCATCGCTGCCGTCCAATTCCAGCAATTCAATGCCGATCTTCACGGCGGAAGTGAGACCACATGAATCAAAATAATCAGGGGATGACCGTACTACCGGAGCATGTCCGGGCGAACCTAGCCAAGTACAGCGAGCATGAGCAGTTGACGTGCTTGGCATGCGGCTATGTAGGCATGATGGGCGTGGCGCAGAAAACAGATCGTGTCTCGTCAAAGAAGTCGCTGACATACCTCGTTATTGCTCTCGCCATCCTGGGATTTGTCGACGTTGTCCTGTCGATGAAGGGTTCATCAATTCTGCCATTGTGGCTGCACGCAATCGTCGGCCTCGGCGTCGCCATCTTCACGACTGGCTCAGTGAAGACCTACGAGTGCCCGAACTGCAATGCAGCGCTAGGTGGAAAGTAAATCCGACTCATCCCCGCATTGTTTGCCAGGTCGTCACGACGAGCATTGACCACCTGCCATCTTGACCAAAAAGGATACCTGCACATGCGCGTCAGATTTGCGTTACTCGCGTTGTCACTGACGATGTCCACCAGCGCGGCCCAGCAGCCGCGTCTTCGGTTCGTAGAAGTGATCGAAGTCAATCCTCAATACGTGGAGGTTCCCTGTGATAGCTGCGGCCCACTGCCTGACCTGCGATTTACCGGGACCAAGTTCAAGTATCGCTGCGATGGTGAACTATACGAAAACTGGACAGCAGGACCTTTGTATGCTGGCGCACGCATACAAGTACTCGATTGCTCAAACGTGGTCGTCACGAAAGATCGAAAACCCGTTATAGCTCGGTAGCACCATCTATCAGAATTTTCGTATTAATAATTTCAAGGAAAAAACTATGAAATGTCCACATTGTCGCGGCGAAATTTCAATGATCGCTGAAATATGCCCGCATTGCCGCTCAGATATTAGTGCATACTTTGCAGAGCATGGCGCCGATATTTCTGAAATACAGCCTTTATTGACGTTTATGGTTACGTGGGTTTTTCACACATTTATGTTATACATACCATTTCTAATACTTGTTGCAGTTACCATAGGAGATATGCCAGAGTTTTTATGGTGGTCAGCATTTTTTGTTTGTGTTGTCGTCGCTCTGATTTATCGTGAAAAACTGCCTATTTTCTGAAACGAATTTACAGAAATTAATGGCGTTAGATACTGCATTATTTACAATGAATTGGTTTATTAACAACAAAGACGTTATCATTTTCTTGGCAATGATAACGTCGTACCTGTATTAAAATCCTTCTGCCCAACGTTCCCAAAAGCCAGGCTCATCATGATGGGCATTTTTCATGCAGTAAGCCAGCGTGTAAAGGGTGAACCTCACCCCATCCCAGCGCATCGTGCCGTCTGCATCCTCCAGGTACGCTTCTAGTTCCAAGTAAGCCGGGTTCTGGACATCGTATGGCAAGTCGATGTAAATCTGTCCTCGATACGATTCCATCCGCATCTCACTCGTGTAGCCTCCGCATTCCATGTATGCGATGCCTTTGTGCTCAAGCCACGCCAGGATTTTTTCGCGCATAGGGTTTGCTGCATAGTGACCTTGAAATCCGGAAAATTCTAAGCCCAGCACATCACGTTGTTTGGCACGACCGATCTGGTCGATGTTCTGTAAAAATTGTGGCATAGGCCGCTCCTGCGTAAGTTGGTGAGGTATTTATCAGGGAAAAAACTGACGGGCAAAGCATCGTCACGGGGCAAAGAACGTTTTACCCCCGTGCAGTCACTGCCTACTGATTCGCTGATAAATTGTGAAAAATCGACGGTCGTGTTTTCGGCGTACACGCCTGCAAATATGCGGTGTATATGCGAAAAGGCAACGCGGCAGAAATTGATGATTCCTGCCGCGCTGACTTATTTAGCCTTGCAGCGCATTGATGATGCCCACGGCCTTCCTGCTGGCGTCGTTCGGCGCAAGGTGGGCATAGCGTTGTGTCATTTTCGGATCGCTGTGGCCAAGCAGAACTGAGACCTCAAATAGGCTGACGCCGTTCTTGACCAGCTTGCTGGCGTAGGAGTGCCGCAGTGTATGCATCGTGACCTTCCCGCCCTTCTCCTTCACCACATCGGGATCGTTCATTCCTGCGCGGTCCATTGCCTTCTTGATCGCCTGCGCCGCATAGCCACGTGCTGTGCCTAACTTGTTTTCAAAGAGGTAGCGTGCATCTGGCCGGCGATCTGCATGACGACGCAGCACTACTTCGCGCAGCCGATCCGTCATGAACAGCACGTCTTCATTGTTGACCTTGCTGCGATAGATGTTCAAGGTTCCGGCTTCCAAATTAACAGCCGTCCATGGCAGGTTCGCAGCTTCGGAATATCGGCAGCCGGTATCAAGGAGCATGATGACGAGATCATAGTTATCTTGAATATTGCGCTGCATCTCTGGTGTGCGTGCTTCCAGCGTTTTAACGCCGCTTCTCACCGTGTTCGGATCGAGTTCACGCAGCAATGCAGCTTCATCGTTGGAATCCAGATAGCGCAGGCGATACGACGTTTTTAGCTGTGGAAAAACGACGTCACGATTTGTTTTGTATCCAAGCCGCTGCATCTCGCGCAGCGTTGAACTGATCAGGCCGATCTCATGCTTGATCGTTGCTGGCTTGTCGCCCTCGGCCTTCCGCTTGGCCACCAAGCGCTCGATGTGCTTGGTCTGTATCTCATGCAAAAACAGAGTCGCTGGCAGACCGTAGCAAGGATTTTCTTTTTTCGTTTTCGGATCGCGTTTGCTGCCGAACATCTTGCGCGAGATCGATTCCATGCCGCGATAGTACGAATACTGCTGGCGTGGTTCCAGATATTTCAACACTGCATCACGCAGCGAGATTTCCTCTGATTCGCCGAGGTAGCTTTCGCTGTGGATTTTGTTGCGCATTTCACGCTCGACCTGCAAGGCCTTGGTTTTATTTGCTGTGCCTGTAGTGCCTACGTATTTTTTGTTTTTAACCTGGAACGCGTAGTACCAGTTACTACTATTTTGCCGTTTATGAAGGGCCATCGTGATCTCGTGTTTTTGATTGAATGACAAACACCTTCCACCATTTATGGTGGAAGATGCAACAGAACCAATGGATGGGAGGTGCCTACTTCTACAGTCCTGCCATGCAGATTTTTTCAGCACCGCCCTTCGTTACCAAGTAGTCTGCCCTTCATCCCCCAGATCAGAACAAAATGCATCGTTCAGCTTCTTACTGATAGAGAAACCTTTGTACATGCGCCCTCCGCGATTAATTGCTTCAAAACCACGTTCGGTCAACATGTGCCCCAGACGCTTCTTGGAGAAAGAGAAGTTATAATTTTCCTTGCACCAAGGGTCGAATGACTTATACACAGTGTCAAATTTCACCTCCTCAAAGGCACCCACTACGCAGAATTCACTGAGCCATGAACCAACGATATCCATGTCGTCGCGATACTCCTTGGTTGCCTCTTCGATGGCCTTCGGTGTCGTCAGGCCATCCTTTTGCCACGCCAAGCAGCCCTGAATGGCCCAGTTCAGAATACCTGGCAACTCTTCAAGCAACTCAGCCTCCAGATTCGGATTGCGTTGCTCCGGGCTGATAGTCACATTGAACGGAATCAGGCGGAGGCGACGCCAGATACCATGGTCCGTACCCTTGATCGTTGGCTTATGGTTCGATGCAAGAAAAAATTTGTGGGTAGGGTTGAACTCGAAGATGCTTTCATACAGATCGCGTGCAATGATAGGATCACCACCGGTGAGGGACTTCAGCATGCCTTCGTTAAGGTGACGCCCATCGTCAGTTTCGCTCATCGAAACAAACCGCTTTCCGCGCAGCCGTGCGATATCGGGTGACGTGCCGCTACTTGAACGCTTGGTTTCCATTAATGTTTCAGACGAAGACTGCATGCCCAAGTCACCGAACAAAGCGCGGACGACGTTCAGAAATGTAGACTTGCCATTAGCGCCGAAACCATAGGCAAAAAACAAACATTGTTCTTTGATAGAGCCAGTCATTGCGTAGCCGATAGCGCGCTGCAAGTAGATCGAGAGCGAAGGATCCTCCCCCATCACCTGATCAAGGAATTTTTCCCAGCGAGGACAAGTCGCATTTTTATCGAAGACGGTACCAGCCACCTGAGTGATGAGCAGGGCTGGATCTGGAGGCAGGAAATTACCTGTCTTCAAGTCGATGATGCCATTCTGCACCGCGAACAGGTAGTCGTGTTTATCGAGGTCAGAAATGGAGATCCCGATCCCTGGCTCCGACTTGAACAGTTCAATGGCGGCATCCAGCTTGCCGTTCGATGAAGATTTGGCTGCGTGCCGCTTGAGAAATGACTTGTCAGGCCCCAGCGGGAGCTGAATAGCTTCCTGCAAAAACGAGGCAGGAACGTCTTTCGACAAGCCCTTGATGACCGTTTGAGACACACGTTTCCAGAACACATCGGTCCACTGCAACCAGCTATCTTTCGTCTCCAGGAGGTAACGCAAGCGCGCACCATGGAGTTCGGCCATTTTTTTACCATTACCGATATCGGTGAGATCTCGTGCCGGCGAGGCTTGATAGAGCCGATACACGTTTTCAACGATTTGTAAAACCTCCGCCTCAGGTAAGGGTGGGATACAGAGTGTCAGGTTAGCATTACGCGCTACGTCCTCTACTTTTTCGCGAGGATGACCCGAGTGCATCTGTGCTGCAGTGAAACGAAACAGTGATTCGTTACGGCTACCGGATTTAATAGCTGCGCCCTCGTCCTTGGCACTCGCGCTAGTGACTTTTTTTCCCGTGATCAGGGTGAGCAGCCAGTCTGGCAATTCCGCAATTGGCGCGGTTTCATCTTGCCAAGTGTACATCTTTCCGTTCACAGTTGATCCAGGAGCAACGATATAGCCCCCTTCACCGCGAACATCAATGCCGGGGAGTACAGCAGTACGGTTGCGAACATTGGCAGCTGTAGGAAAGCGGAAAAAAATATGCTGCCCGCCTGTGCCAGTCGTGCTGCGGAGGGTCAAAGGCAACTCTCCATGTTGAGCTTCAAGCAGCGCTAGCGAAGCTGCCCCTGAAACCCCGTTTTTCTCGTCAAGATCGATCACCACGATATTGGACTTGTGACCGGTGGGAACGCCGATGTTATAGGCGCTGCCCGCTGGAAACCATTCGCGCAACTGTTTCTGGTCAAACGATGCATTTTTGAACCCGTTACCGGTCGCTGGAGTTTTAGCACCTGCGATCAAAGGAAATACTGGCCAGTCATAGGTGCTGGTATAGCTATCGGCGAGGGCATACATGTCATTTTCGGCATCGCATGCGTTGAGGTTATGGGTGTCGACGTTGTTAATGTTATGTGCGTTCATAAATATTTTTGGCGATAATCGCCCCTGCCGTCGCATCGACAGCATTAAGGGCATAGTATTATTAGAGCAAGGAGGAAACCTCCTTGCTACTCCGAAATTGCTCTGTTTTCTTATTTAAGAAACAGCATCGCGTTTGATAATATCGGCGATCACTTGGCGCGTGATTGGATTCGACAACTCAGTGGCAGCCGTTTTAAAGGCAGCGTAAGCTTCATCAACGGTCAAAGTTTTGTTAATCGGTTCAACTTCGCGATGTACAGAAAAATCAATATTTTGCAAAATAAGCGTTAATACAGCTTCAGCGGTCGATACTTTTTTAGCAAAAATAGCATCTTCAATTGCAAAAACATTATGAATTTTTCGTGTTGCATTGACACGAAACTTCGCTAACACCGTAGATTCGATAACTGAAATATTGCCGGGCTCATCGACTGAGATAAAAAATTCTTCAGCTGGGGAGGCAAAACTGACAAGATCCCCTTCAGTCAGCCACACGCCGATGCTTTCTTCAGCGGTAGCATCGCCGGGAAAGGAGAAGCTTAATGTGCCGTGGGGGTAGTTAAATACACGCGACAAGGCATCTTCGATGATTTTTTTGGATTTTTTACGAACGCGCGAGCTCAGGGCTGACAAACGCCCCTGCTGCTGGCCGAGAGACAAGGCTGTGGAGGTCAAGGCTAAGCTCGGCACGACTACAGCCAAGCTGTCTACAGCGACCGCGGTTAAGCGTAATGGCGGGAAAATTACGGGCGAAGATACAGAGCGTTGTACAACGTCTGTTGGAGTGCCAATGGTATCGAGGGGATTTACTGCAGATTTCTTAGTGGTGTTAGCCATCGCGGGTCCTTAACAAAATGAACAGACGCGTTATAGCTAACCAAGTGCAAGACCTTTTTGGGTAGGTATAACGGTCTGTTCAGTAAAAATAATGCTACATATGTAGCGCTTTTTATTACTGTTCAGGGTTATACCCGCCATGGCGATCTGTCTTTCTCAGATCTGACTTTCGTCCAGCGCCTTCGTGGTGGGGCGCTACCTGGCTTGAATGGTCGACGTTGCCGCCGAATTGTCACATGCTTCCCTTGTCTTGCACGGAAAAAATTATACATACATCACTACATCTCGTCAAGCCCCCCCCTCTTGACGGGTCATACGTTGCAACTGCAGGCTCTAACGACTACGCATTCTTTTCTTAAAAAATAAACGATATAAACGATTTATCATATTTTTTAAAACTAGTGAAAAATCAGTGATGATTGATTAGATGATATTTATCCACCACCACGAACAATCGTTAACATCGTTGCGGCGGCCACGCACACCACCCTGCAAAAACCCCGTCGATGGAGAGCCATGATTCTAATATCACACCCACCCACACGTATCAATGCGGACCTGTAGTTTTGAGCCGTAGGGTGGTATGGGGAATGTAATTGCTCGATCGAAACGAGCAATTACGTGGCGATCCATCTTCTCATACGCCTCGGGTTATGCTGTCATCTGAGTTATAAGCCATCGAACCTTCTGGCCTACCCCTGAAAACCAAGCGTTCATGCAGGTCTGTAGGATATAGGCGTGGCCCTGTAGGTGGAAATGCGGCAGCTTGTTGAGGGTGTGGGCGCCGTTCGTAGGTTATGAGCCCTCAAACCTTCAGACCTAACCCTGGAAAACGAGCGTTCATGCAGGTCTGCAGGATACCGGCGTCGCGATGTAGGTGGAAATGTGGCAGCTTGTATCGGGTCTGGGCGCCGTAAGTGAGTTATGAGCCTTCAAACCTTCTAACATGCCACTGGAAGTTGAACTCCCATGCGGGTTTGCAGAATATGGGCATCCCGCTATAGGTGGAAATGTGGCAGGTTGACTAGGGTGTGGGCAACGTGCTTACGTTACGAGCAAGCAAACCTTCTACGTATCTATGAAAATTGAATTCCGATGCCGGCCTCCGAGATTTCAATGCCCAGTTGTAAGCGGAAGTGTGAAAAGTTGTAATCTTAAACTCGAATTGCCCTTCGAAATTCACCTCTTCTAGTTCCATCGAATGCGTCGAAAACTATTCTTTTTGTTGCTTCATTAAGCCTTGAAAATTGATCAAGATGTGCATTGCATAAAAATGCAACACTCATTTCATTAAGGCAATTGGCTATTTCCAGTATATTTTTTGCTTTCAATACATCAAATACAAATTCTAAATTAGACGAAAACCCATTTAATGTAGCAGGAGAAGACCCATGAACATACGCAGAAGTCCGCGCATATAGCTCCCCATTTAACTTCATAATGCCCTTAATATTTTTCCCGGAAAACGAATAATTCCAATTTAGCTTGTGCAATAATGCAAGATATGAAGCCTTATCCAAATATGTTCGAAAGACTGCTGGAGTTAATTTCAACTCATGTTCAGATTCTCCTAACTCGTGCACACGGATGAAACTTTCCCGATTATCTTTATAGTATAGATGCCGATACAGGTCCTCCAACATGCATCTTAACGCAATCATACAACCACGATAATTATTTAAATGAAATGAATTAACAAAAAGTAATGAATCAGAAACCAACTCATCAAAATATGAAACAAAATTTAGCGCTCTATGCGCACCCTGAAGAGCAACTCCAAAATTCCGCTCCACGTGATGATCCCTCGAAACTTTCAAAAATCCTTCAAGATCATTATTTTCTCTTAAGTATGACATGACCATTGCTTTTGTTGGATTGATAGCGCTTGATGCGTCCTCCAATCCTTTAATCAATGTCCACAAGGGAACAAATGCACGAAATGACTCCTCATTCTCTGGCCTAGCGCGTCCTGTGCGTAATGAATCTGCGATTGATCTGCTAAGCTCTGCCTTATATTGCTTATATATTAAATCAATCATAGCTTCTTTCGTTAGGCCTAGATGTCCTATTTTTTTTCATATATCTCTGAAATTCTTCCGTTTCATATATGCTAAGCAATATATTTCTAAAAGCATCTATTTGCTCAAATTCATTCTTATTATAAAATAGCTCTTCATATTTTCTTAATTTAGTTTTTAGAGAAATTGATGCAGAAGATGATATTGAGTTCTTCATCTTTAAGCCATAGGAGAGGAGATTTGAAATTTCACTCGAATCCCATTCCCCTGAAATCTCACGAACCATTCTCCAAAACATGGGTATCGCTACACGAATCGCCTCAACAGGAATAGATTTTCTATGTGCTAAAGAATTACGCACATATCTAATATATTCTATTTCATCGGCTACTTTAGTTGTTTTAGACGAGCGCTTATTTTGCAAATATTTCAATATTTCGGTCAATAGCTTTTTCCGCTCGGCACTTGTTCTAGTATTATCCTCAAAAATATCAGCGAATGTGCTAAGCAAATCGATAATTAGTTGATGCTCGGCTTCTGATCGAGATAAGTTTTCAATTCGATGAAAATTAAACAATATACACCTCAATAATGAGCAATAAATTCATTTAAAAAAGTTCTGAACTCAATTTTAACATTGGTAGGCTGAGCCATAATTCCCTCTCTTTTCCCATTCGCAATTTTATACCAATTATTTTTTGTTATTTTTGTATTGAATATGTTTTCGGGACCCCATTCAGCAACAATTCTATTACTGAACCCCCTTTGGTGACCTTGATCTTCCCAAAGAGTAAAAACTACGCCGGTTTTTGCTGGAGCCTTATTAAACTCTGCAAGATGGTCAGCAATAACCTTTTTCATTAAGTTGGTTCCCCATACACCAAACGAATCAGCGATCATCGGTATCAAAATTCCCGTTGAAGTGTTAAGAGCCATGTTAGTCAATGTGGAGTAGGTTGGCGCGCAATCTAAAAGAATGTAGTCGTATTTATCTTTTACTTTATTTGTAATTAAAAAATCAAGATCAAATGGCCCTAAAGGAAGGCTTCTCAACATAGAGCTGACGTTGAGATCAGATGGAATTAAATCCATCAATCCTCCTGTTGGGAAGATGCATTTATTAAATAAAAAGTCGTCAATATCTAGCGGGGGAGGTGCGAATGATTTTATTGGAGCGGCGGGACGATACGATTGCATCAACGCATGTGCTATAGTTTTTTTATTATTCGTACTATGCGATAGAATTTCCTGCTCGGACATTGAGACAATAGTTGCATTTGACTGCGGATCAAAGTCAATCAGCAAAACCTTCTTATTTAATTTAGCCAACTCCAAAGCCAGATTAAATGATAGTGTTGTCTTTCCAACACCGCCTTTCATGTTAATTATTGACACTATTTTTGCAGGCACAAGAATCCTTTTTTATATATATTTAAATTTTTGAAATAGATTCAATAAAATATTTCAATTTTATCACCGCACATTAAATTAGAGTATGTGCATTTCCATACCAAAAATTTATATTATTTGAAATTAATTAGCTATATTTAGCATAGTTAATTTATTGGTAACAACATTCTTAACGTTATAGGACGTTCTTAATATAAACCATACAGATAAATAGATATCCGATATGCGTTTTGGGACTTCAACACATGCTATGACAGATCGCACAATATCACTAGGTTGGTTCATAGGATACCCTTTCCGAAGCCCTCATGTGACCGTTTCCTACTCCTAGTCGCTGCGCATCGCACTCTTTGGCGACAAATGGAGTATGTGATAGAAAGCAATAGTTCGCATATCTTGACAAGAGGTGTGGGGTGGACGGGTAGTTCCGCCGCAGGGAACGGCGTTTAATGAGTAAATCAGTGGTTCCCGAGAAGTTCAGCGCCCCGCTGTAGGTGGAAATGCGGCAGGTTGTCGTGGTTCGGGCTACTCCCGTACCTTAAGAGCGTTCAAAGCTTCTAACGTAGCTCTCGCAGCCCTGCATTCATGCGGGTTTTAAGCGGATACCCCAGCGGGTGTGATGGGAAATGAGGTGGCTGCACACCGAAAATTGCTGTCACAGCGGATGTTGGCATCAGTTGATCGCGACAAGATGAACAGGTTTTGACCTGCAAGCTGGTCGTTGCCTAGCCGGTGAAAACTGTTGATGGTAAAGGCTCCTTAAAACACACGAGAGCCTACATCATGAATGCGAAGATTACTTCAACCGAGCTGCCGAAGACAACGAACGACCACAAACCGGCAATGCCGTCGAACACGACCACTGTCTCGCAAACATCCGTGGCCGGTGCATCGCCCAGCGTGACTGGACCGATTAAAACCGCCGCTACGCCGATTTCATCGACGCCGACGGCGGATACGACGGGAAGCGAAGGAAAACCCGATACAGGCGTGTCAACTACGCCCAAGGCCGTGAAGAAGTCGAAGGTGCCGACGAAGATGGAAATTGCATCCGCCATCTACGTGCGCATGTCGAAGCAAAAAGATATGACCCGCAAGCAGATCGTTGAACAGTTCGTAGCCGAAGCGAAGTTGAGCGCAGCGGGCGCCAGCACCTACTATCAACTGATCAAGGCGAAGCTCGGCTAAGAGTTGATGCGATCCCCTGCCTGCATGCGCAGGTTGGGCGGCTGCATTGCGACTTTGTTCGCATTAGTTGCATCGATATGGTAAATCGGGCAAAATTGACAACGGATGCGCCTTACGGTCATCCGTTTTGCCAGTCAGACTCAGTCGATTGGTTCCCGCGATGCTCTGCGAGCGAACGGGTTTCTCTAACCAAGGAGCCTGTATGCCCAAAAATCTCAAGCACATCCGCAAATGTGCATTTCTTCGTCAAGATGGCCATTGCATTTATTGTCACAAGTTGATGTGGTTATCAAACCCTCTTCAGTTTGCATCTCAGCAAAAACTCACGCCGAAACAGGCACTTCGATTTCAATGTACAACTGAGCATCTCTTTGCCCGAAGGAACGGTGGCACCAATGCTGCTGGCAACATCGCCGCAGCCTGTCTGTATTGCAACCGGCACCGGCACATGCGTAAAGCTGAGCTAACGCCGGCGCAGTTTGAAATTCATGTACGCAACCGGATAGAGCGCGGACGATGGCATGCATGATCAATGACTGACCTGTGTCAAACCCGGTTACGTACGATCTGCCAGCTTAACCTTCGACGGGCTTCGGCCATCAGCAATCATCTTCGTCAACCACTGCCCCAAGAAATTATTCAGCTCCGCTTTTGCAAGCGGGCTGAAGGCCATCATTTCGGGACAGAACACCTTGCGAGAGCCGAAGCAATCAATGTACGTCAGCGCGCCAACGGTCTCCGCCAACGGAAACACTTCGATGGTCATATCAGGGTCAGGTATCGCTGCGCCATGCAGCCTTTCAAGGTAGTGGCTCATGCGCAGTACGATCCTGTGCTTGTGACGCTCGATCACGTCCACATGCACATCGGTATGGCCCATTGCTGTGAGCTTTGCAGGCCCAATCATCTCATGCAGTCCAGGAAGAAGTTGCAGCAGCTTGATGTAGTTTTTCTGGTATAGGTCCATGTTGGTTCCGTGTTATTTTCGATATGGGAACCATCCCTGCAAAAACGTATTCGGACAACGCAGCCGTGCAGAGAAGATAAATTTTAATGCAATGCATGCCAATGCATGGTTGCCCGCTAAACAAGAAGCTATACTTCATCCATCAGGCCGCTTTCGGCCAAAAGCATACAGGGTTGAAACAGCAAATAAGGAAAGAAATGAGTCACGTTGACGACGCGCTATTGGAATTGGATCGCCTCTATTGGCCTCGTACTATCATGGCGAGCTTATCTGGTTTGTATAGGCAGTACGAGGAACCAGAACGACTGATCAACACAATGAACCACGGGCTAAAAACATTGCCGTTCATTTCGTACGCAAAAATCGGCTCGTTATTTGGATATGAGAAAGAGGCAGTCGCTGCATATAACGACGCGGTTAAGTTGGCTTACTCTTGCATTGGGTGGGAATTTGTTGGACTTTGTTCTGCCCTAGTCTATGGCGCACCCAAAACACAACGTCCTTGGGATAAGTATGTGCAAGCCGGCGAAGAGTGTCTTAATGCGTACTTCCTTTCAAACGAAGCGTTTGATGATTTTGAAGCCTATATTTTAGATCCGGCCAAGAGTGTGCTAGCCGATTAGCTATAGCGCACTTCCGCCTTGGAACGGAACATGCCAACGACGGCAATCAGCCAAAAACGGAATTCCGACACCTGGCTTAATATTAAAATATTCGTGGTTGCGCATATTAGGATATGCGCCACCTATATACGTAAATAACTAGGGAGAGATATGGCAGAAATTGTATTCGACTGTCCAAGCTGCAAGGCCGGGAACATCACATTTGATTTGGCAGGGGAAAATTATCTGCGAACTGAGTATGGGTGGCAGATTTGGTACGAGGCGTTTTGTATTTGCCGTAAGTGCCACTGTGGCAGCGTCCTTATTTTATCGCAGAGAACAGATAGGTCTCAAGCTGACGTTCGAACGATAACTTTAGCGAAACTTCCCAATATTTTGAACGACTTTTTCGATGTTAGAAGCTATCTTAGTCTTAAAGATCAAAATGCTGAGCAGCCTCCTGAATATCTTCCGATAGATATTGAAACCGCGTTTAGAGAAGGGGCTACTTGCATGAGTGTGCAGTGTTACAACGCCGCCGGTACGATGTTCCGATTATGTCTCGATTTTTCAACTAAATCGATGATGCCAGTCGACGATATTGAAGGCCTTAATAAACGAATACGTGGAAGCCTTGGACTTCGGCTAGCGTGGCTCTTTGATACCCATAGGTTGCCAGAGGGCTTGCGTGAACTTGCAGGCTGCGTCAAGGATGACGGCAATGACGGTGCTCACGATGGGACGTTGACAAAGATCGATGCAGAGGACCTGCATGAATTTGCCTATGAACTACTTGAGCGTCTATATACTGAGCCAAAACGCCTAGAAATAGCCAAGCAGCGCAGGTTGGCGCGGCATAAAGATGCTTAATAACGCCTGACTTAATTGGGTGCCGGAATGACTTCATTCGGTCACAAATGGTCCTTTGGCCAGTAAAAGGTGCGGCCTCATGTCGCACTCGCCGAAATGTACTCCTGACTTATTGCATGCAATTTATTTAACTAGAATATATGGATATAGAGAAAATAAAAAGCAATAAAGAATCGCGAGAAAGCCGCGAGAATCGTCCGATTCGTGCCTTCGTGGAATTATATAATGCCACCGACTCAGCTTTAAAAGAAGTAGTGCAATTAGGCGCAAGCGAAGCGACGATAGAAACTCTTGTAAAGAGCCATATTATAAACGTGGTAACAGCAGTTGAAGTATATTTTCGGGATATGCTAGATTCAGTTTTCAGAATGTGCCAACCTGAATCATTTGAAAGTAAGCTAAAAAAGCTGCATGACAAGAGTTACAAGATTGATGACCTTCTGGTTATATATGTGAATCAAATAAACCCGTTAGAGCTGGTAGCAAATTCATTGAGCTTCCAAAATATTGAAAATATTGAAAAAACTTTTTCTACATTGATAGATAAGCCGTTCTTCAAGCAAACCAAACAAATTAATTGGCGATTAAAAGATAAACCTGAAGTCGAGTGCAATATAGATCACTCGGATATTGAACGCCTTGAGAGTATTTTCAAGGAACGTCATCTGTTAATACATAATCCAAATAGAGGTTTGAGTACATCGTTAATTTCCACGCAGGAGCGAATTGACTCGGTACTCGGTGTCATTATGGCATCGGACCTGGTTCTGACACAGTTTATCAACGAAAATACTGACCCTGAAATATTATCTAGAAAGCAAAGTAACGAGAACAGCAACGGACGCACTGTCTGTTGTTGAAGCGCTGAACTGAGCCATCGTTGTTCAGCACAGTCACTACAAGACCGCGCATTAGCTTCAAGCAAAGTCCGGTATGGGGCGAATTCTTCACGTCGCGGGAGTCACTGGATTTTCAACTTGGCAATCTGCTATGCTGGGGCGACCGGCTGGATTCGGCCAGAGGCGGACGCTCAGACAGATGTTTCTATTGCGGATTGCATCTCGAACTTGAGCACGCCATCATCCCTTACATTCGAAGCAACTACAATCAGGAGTTCACCATGTCTGCATACATAGGCGTCCTCATTACTTCAGCACAAGGCCAAGTATGACTTTCGATCTTGCTTCAGCGCTTCCTCTCATCACTCCCAAGGCAATTGCATGGGCGGAGCAGCGCGCATCGGAAATACTTGCCACTGGTGAGCCACTTACAGAGCAAGGCATGACGCTTGCGCGGCGGGTTGGAGTAGCTACCCCCGAGAAGATTCGACTGTTGTTCGTTACACACCTACCGTTGCCAATTGATCCAATTCTTAGCCAAGCCGCGTTGCAAACTGGACTACTCGGCCCAAATATGATCGGTCTTACGCTAGGCTATGGCATCTACATTTGCAATGGTCACAACTTTCCGCGACTGCTTTCACACGAATGCCGCCACGTCCACCAGTACGAGCAAGCTGGATCAATCGCTGCATATCTGCCACGATATCTTCAACAAATCGCTCAATTCGGCTATACACACGCCCCATACGAAATAGATGCCCGCGCACACGAAGCAGCCGCCTAGACATTTTTTCACGCCGGTTCGCTTGGGGAGCAAGCCTGGCATCATACCGAGTCATTGTCGGTGAGGTTAGCTCTCTTAACGCGCCAATCTGGCCTTTATTGCAACTTCGTCAGGATTCGTTGCAACAAAGACACATCAGCAGCTTTTTCGACTCGATGTGGGGTCGAAAATGTGATGGCACGTAACTTGTTGATTAAGGTGGTGTTTTGGTGTGATCGCAGAGTCATGCGCTTCAGAGCCGCATGAACAGTGGCTCTTGACGAGGTGGAGGGGCTTGGGAAGCTTCTGCTCTACCATTGAGCTACATCCGCGAAGCCTGCATTTTACGCGGGATGGGAAGCAGTTGGCAAACCGCGCGACGAAGGGTCTATGTGCCACACGGCGACAAAACCGCCGAGGGCTTGTAGGTTACAAAACGAGGTGATCATATTTTGTTAACTTGACACAACAATCTATCGAAAATCCCGAAAAATGCTTTAGTATTGGAACGGATTGCCTCTGAAATTGCCATCACCAAGCGTGCGTGCAGACTAACACGCAGAATGTTGCTACAATCGCGTACTTAGTTTCATAATTTATAGCGTTTTTCCCCTGTTAAACCAAAAAAGGATACTTCCATGAAAAAAATTCTGATCGCTTCGGCAATCCTGTTCGCTTCGGCGCAAGCATTTGCACAAACCACCGCTCCAGTTGGCGGCGCTCCTGTGCCACCAGCAGCAGCTCCTGCAGCTGGCGCAACCGGTGCAGCTGCCGGCGGCACCGTTGCCGGCCTGAGCACCAGCGCCCTGATCGCCATCGGCGCAGCCGTTGCTGTTGTCGCCGGCGCAGCAAGCTCGGATTCGACCACCACCCACCACGCTACCGCTACCCATCATTAATCCTTTGCTGCCAAGGCAGCAAGGGTATGCCCCGCCAGATGGTGATATTTTCGCCAGCTGGCTAGGCCTGATGCAGCGAGAGGATGCGCCCTAAGACGATGCAACCTCTGCAAAAAGAGCCCATTTCATCTGAAACGGGCTTTTTATTTTTTAAGCAAATTTTATAAAACAAGACTGTTTACTATTGCACGCCTGTTCACTGAATAGCAGGGCATGGCTCATGTTTATAAAATATATATATTTCCAAAAGAATTCATTTTCATGTCTGTCATATACCGAGCTCAAGTTCTTCCATCCTGATGAAAAACCAGCCTTTATATAAACGCACGTTGTTTGCGTTGCAAGGCATACAGGTAGCCTTAAAAATGGAAGCAAGCTTTCGCCTGCAATGTATCGCTGCACTGCTGTTGCTGATTGTGCTGGCGTGCGTGCGCCCATCCATGATCTGGTGGGCATTGCTGTTGCTGACTTGCGGCTTGGTCCTGGCTGCTGAACTGTTCAACACCGCACTTGAACGCCTGACCGACCATCTGCATCCTGACGTGCATCCCAGCATCAAGATTGTCAAAGATTGTGCTGCGGCCTCTGTACTCGTCCTTAGTCTCAGTGCAGTGGCAGTATTTGTTGCTTTTTTGATTGATATTGCCTGGGCCTGAGTGAGAATCCTCAGTCGGCCAATTACAATGGCCTTAAGATTTCGGCAAACATGCGATCGCGGGCCATGGAGCACTTGATGGCGAAATAATGATATATTAATGTCAACAATTTATTAATATACAATTTATGAATAATAAGTTTCTGGGAATGTTTCTTTTCCTGTAGTGCAAACTGTCATATAGAGCTTCTGATAACTTTGCGAATATTTGATGACTCAGTTCATCCGATGAATTTTTTTTAATTTTGAATTGATGCATAGATGAATAACTCCCTCGTTCCTGTCATTCTTTGTGGTGGTTCCGGCACACGTTTGTGGCCACTGTCGCGTGAAGCGTTTCCTAAACAGTTTTTACGTCTGTCCGGCGAAAACAGCATGTTGCAGCAAACGCTGCAACGACTGGAAGGTGTCGAAGCATTGGCACCAGCCTTACTGGTATGCAATGAATCATCGCGGTTTATCGTTGCGGAACAATTACGCGAGATAGGCCTGGACAATGCCAGAATGGTGCTTGAGCCTCTGCGACGCAACACCGCGCCGGCGATCGCTACCGCTGCTTTGCAATCCATGGAAAATGGCAACGATCCAGTCCTGCTGGTCTTGCCTTCCGACCATGTGATCCTCGATACTCCCGCCTTCCATCGCGCCATCAGCCTGGCGCGCGCCGCAGCCGAAGAGGGAAAATTGCTCACCTTCGGCATCACACCGGCAGGGCCTGAAACCGGCTACGGTTACATCCGAGTCGAAGGCGGCGAAGCAGGCCAGGTGCAGCGCATTGTTGAATTCGTTGAGAAACCGGCGCTGGCATTGGCCGAGCAATACGTCGCCAGCGGCAATTATTTCTGGAACAGCGGCATGTTCCTGTTCCGCGCCAGTCGCTATCTCGAAGAACTGGAGCGCTTCCAGCCGGCGGTGGTGGCAGCTTGCCGAGAGGCCTTGGCCAAGGCAAAGAGCGACTTGGATTTCATTCGCCTCGACCACGACGCTTATGCCGCCGGTCCTGACATCGCGGTCGACTATGCGGTCATGGAACGTACCAGCGATGCGGCAACCGTGGCATTGGACGCCGGCTGGAATGATATCGGTTCGTGGGCAGCTGTTTTTGATGTTGCGCAGAAAGACGAAAACAACAACAGCGCACAAGGCGATGTAATCATGCAGGACTGCAATGACTGCCTGGTCCATGGCAATACCCGCCTGGTAACCGCCATCGGCATGCGCAACACCGTCATTGTCGAAACCGCCGATGCGGTACTGGTGATGGATGCGGATCAGGCGCAGCATACAAAGACGCTGGTGGCGCAGTTGGTCAATCGCGAGCGCAGTGAAGCCACGATGCACCGGAAGGTCTTCCGTCCATGGGGATCGTACGACTCCATTGGCAATGGCGATCGCTTCCAGGTCAAGCGTATCACGGTCAAGCCTGGCGCAAAGTTGTCGCTGCAAATGCACCATCATCGCGCCGAGCACTGGATTGTCGTTTCAGGCACTGCGCAGATTACCAATGGCGATAAGGAATATCTGTTGACGGAGAATCAATCCACTTACATTCCGCTGGGAGTGGTGCACTCGCTGGCCAATCCTGGGAAATTGCCGCTGGAGCTGATTGAAATCCAGTCCGGCAGCTACTTGGGCGAAGACGATATCGTGCGATTCGAAGACAAGTACGGTCGCGTTTGATCCGGCATCGATACCTGTCGCATGGGGAAGTGTTGAGCGTCGTGGTCGGTGATCATGACGAGTCAGGCAGCAAGACGGAACAAAATTAAGGGGCGGCGGCCAAAGCAGCCTGTTTTGCTTTTCCAGATTTGCCGCCTCAAGCTTCACAGATGCGATTGATAGAACACAGCAAAAATCACATGCCAATTTTCCTTGCTGAATTTTACATGTGAATTATTTTAATAAATGCATTATATTTTAATCATTAAATAAAATCACATAAAAATAATATTGCCAATAAATATTTCCTCGCAATAAAAATTTAGGAATTTATATGAAAGTACTTATTATCGGCGGGTCAGGATTTATTGGATCGCATATTGTGGATAAATTCCTAAAAGAAGCCTGGGAAGTCACTATCTTTGACAGGCAACGCGAGATTTTTCGCCCAGGAATTCCAGGCGTTACGTTTGAAGCGGGCGATATCAAGGATAACGCACGCCTCGAAAGTGTAGTCTCAAGAAATTTTGATGTCATCATCTATTCATTATCCACCACGACACCCAAGACATCCAACGATGATCCTGAGTTCGACATCACATCCAATCTGATCCCGACCGTCAGTCTTTTGGATATGTGCACGCGTCACAAGACCGGAAAAATTGTTTATCTGTCGAGTGGTGGATCGATCTATGGCGATTCGGATGCAGAAATACACAACGAAACGGATTCTGTTTTTCCGATCTGTTCATATGCGATCACGAAACTCGCGGCTGAAAAATACCTTTACATGTATGAAAAATTACATGGTCTGAATTACACGGTGCTGCGGGTCTCGAACCCCTACGGCCCACGCCAGAATCCGATTTCCAAACAAGGCGTTATTTCTGTTTTTCTGCACAAGATACTGAATGGCGAGAAAATTGAAATATGGGGGGATGGCAGTATTGTCAGGGATTATGTATACGTTTCTGATGTCGCAAATGCATGTTTCAAGGCTGCAAATAACACACGCAATGGCATTTGCAATATTGGTTCAGGCATGGGAGTATCCATCAAGGAACTGGTAGGAATATTGGGAGAAGAAACAAATCGTACACCGGAAGTCAACTGGATGCCTGAGCGCGGCATGGATGTACCAAAGATAATTCTGGATTGTACCAGCGCCGAAGTGAATCTGAACTGGAAAGCGTCCATTTCACTCAAATCAGGATTGAAAAATACAATCCAATGGTTGAATGAATATTCAATGATCTCAAATTGAATATTAACAACCCCAAAAATCAACTTATTTTAAAGCAACAGGAATCATGTATAATTTTTTCAAGCGTATCTTAGATATCATTGGTGGCACGATACTTTTTCTGATCTCATTGCCGATCATTTTAATTACAGCAGTTATAGTAAGAATTGAAACCAAAGGTTCACCGTTTTTCTTTCAAACACGCATCGGACTGCGTGGAAAACCTTTCAAAATCTTCAAATTGCGCGGCATGTACATCGATTCACGCGAACGCTTCCCGGATTTGTATGATTACTCGGCCAATACCAGTTTGGATTTCCATTTCCATTACGAGGATGATCCGCGAGTTACAAAAACCGGGCGCATTATCCGCAAATACAGCATTGATGAATTGCCCAACTTCTTCAACGTTGTCATGGGTGACATGTCGCTGGTAGGTCCACGGCCTGAAATTCCTGATATCCTGCAAAAATATGAGCAGTTCAAAGAGGAATATATTTCCGTCAAGCCTGGTGTTACCTGCTCCTCAAAAATTACCGGCCGCGATACCTTGACCAAGCTGGAAACCATCGAGCAAGATCTTATTTACATTCGCACAAGAAATTTCAAAAAAGACATTCACATTCTGTTTACCACCTTTGCGCAAGTAATCTCGAAAAAAAATGTCTACTAACATCGTCAGTTCAACCGAGGTCACAAAATCAGGGCACTTTATTTCTTTTGAAGGAATTGATGGTGCGGGGAAATCTAGTCATATTGCATGGCTGGCCGAGCAGTTTGTCGAGAATGGCATCACTGTGACATCCAGCCGTGAGCCAGGCGGCACGCCTCTGGGCGAAAAGCTGCGCGATATCATCTTGAATGACGAAATGGAGGCGCCGACGGAAGCGTTGCTGGCGTTTGCAGCACGTCAAGAAAACATTTTAAAAGTCATCCAGCCGGCATTGGATAATGGCAACTGGGTGTTGTGTGATCGATTCACCGACTCCACTTTTGCCTACCAGGGTTATGGACGCGGATTTTCGCTTGAAAAGCTTGCGGAACTTGAACGGTGGGTACATGCAGGCCTGCAACCGACGCTGACCATCATCTTCGACTGCCCCCCCCAAATTGCGGCCCAACGGCTTGCCGACAGCCGCGTGGCAGACAAATTCGAACGCCAGTCACTGGAATTCTTTACCCGGGTTCGGGAAGGCTACCTGGCCCGTGCGGCCCAGTATCCGCAACGATATGTCGTCATCAACAGCAACCAGAGCATGGAAGCGGTCAGAGCTTCGCTTTCGCCGCTGGTGACCCGTCTGTTGACGCAGGAAAAATAAGAAGTCTGCCCGATTCTTGAAATAAATTATTATTAAGGACATACAACATGATTTTTGTCACAGGCGGCGCCGGGTTTATCGGCTCGAATTTTGTATTGGATTGGCTGGCGCAAAGCGATGAACCTGTCATCAATTTTGATAAATTGACCTATGCTGGCAATTTGAATAACCTGGCAACGATCAGCGCCGATCCACGCCATATTTTTGTGCAGGGTGATATCAACGATACCGCGCTGATATCCCAGTTGTTCGAGAAACACAAACCACGTGCAGTGATTCACTTTGCGGCAGAAAGTCATGTGGACCGCTCCATACACAGCCCGGGCGCCTTCGTGAGTACGAATGTGAATGGCACCTTCAGTCTGCTGGAAGCGGCGCGCGCCTATTGGAATACGTTACCCCTAAGCGAACGGGAAAGCTTCCGTTTCCTGCATGTTTCGACAGATGAGGTGTACGGCACCTTGGGGCCGGACGACGCACCTTTCTCGGAAACGACGCCATATGCGCCAAACAGCCCCTACTCCGCGTCCAAGGCCGCATCGGACCATCTGGTGCGCTCTTACCACCATACCTACGGCTTCCCGACGCTGACGACGAATTGTTCCAACAATTACGGCGGATATCATTTCCCTGAGAAACTGATCCCACTGATCATCAGCAATGCACGCGATGCCAAGGCGCTGCCGATTTACGGCGACGGCCAGCAGATCCGCGACTGGCTGTATGTCGGCGATCATTGCACGGCGATTCGTCGTGTGCTTGAAGCTGGTCGAGTGGGCGAGGTTTACAATGTCGGTGGCTGGAATGAAAAAACCAACCTTGAAGTGGTCCATACGCTGTGCGACATTCTGGATAAGCTGGATCCGAAAGCTGCCGGTAGCTACCGCGACCAGATTACCTATGTTCAGGATCGCCCTGGCCATGATCGTCGCTACGCGATCGACGCGCGAAAGATCGAGCGTGAACTCGGCTGGAAGCCGGCTGAAACGTTTGAATCGGGCATTGCAAAAACGGTGCAGTGGTACCTCGATCACCAGGCTTGGGTACGCAATGTCCAGTCAGGTGATTATCTGAAATGGCTGGAGCAAAATTATGCCACCCGCAGCGAAAAGGAAGGCGT